>FWPU01001425.1_pt1 | contig 71482 bp, 67 predicted proteins | sample 2228361 | NCBI WGS metagenome assembly FWPU01 (sample SAMEA103939777, study PRJEB20133) | metagenome | reverse complement strand
GGGCATCCCCTCCGCTGCGCTCCGGGGAGGCAAGCACGGGATGGGGGTGGGGGTCAGATGCCGCAAACTGTAACATCCCGCGTGGCGGGCCGGGGCGGGATGAATCCCGCGGCACATGGCCCATGTTCAAGGTAGCCTGGGGCTGCGCAACGAATAATGCGTGACGCGCCACGCCTGACGTTTGACGCCTGACGCATCCCATCTGCACCTTCTCTCTGTGTGTGTCGCGCATTGCTCGTTACTCTTATCAGGAGGCAGACCATGAGCCAGAAATACGAATTTCAGGCCGCGCGCATCGAAGCGGTGTTGAACGCACACAAGGTGCCGGCCCGCGTGTGGCAGGCGACGGTCACCCCGCGCTTCGTGCGGTTCGACGTCACCACCGCGCTGGGCACGCGGCTGAACAAAGTAAGCAGCCTGGCCGAGGAGCTGGCCTTCTCTCTCGGCACGCAGGCGGCACGGGTTTACCGTGAGGGCGGGGTGCTCCACGTGGAGGTGCCGCGCGACACGCCGCGCACGGTCGGCCTGGTCAACCTGTGCAGCCGGCTGGCCAGCGTGCCGCCGAACTGTGCCGTGCTGGGCGTGGACGAGGGTGGCGCGCCGCTCTTGTTGCGGCTCGACAGTCCCGACGTGGCACACGTCCTGCTGGCCGGCACCACCGGCAGTGGCAAGACTGCCCTGTTGCGGACGTTGCTTCTTTCGCTGGCGATGCACAATCATGTTGGCCGCTTGCAGATGGTGTTGATTGATCCGAAAGGCCGTGGCCTGGCCGAACTGGCCGACTTACCGCACGTCTGGCGGCCGCGCGATGCGTTCGCCGCCGGCGTGACCGCCAGCGTCGAGGCGGCGGCCGGCCTGCTCGATCTGCTGGTGGTCGAGATGGTGCGTCGTGACGCGGCAGGCTGCAGCTTGCCGCGCCTCATCGTGGCAATTGACGAGCTGGCCGATCTGCTGCAAGCCGGCGGGAGAGGCGTGGGCGACGCGCTGACCCGGCTGACCCAGCGCGGCCGCGAGGCCGGCGTGCATGTGGTGGCGGCCACGCAGCGGCCGGCGGCCACACTCATGGGCGGGCTGGTCAAAGCCAACTTTCCGGTGCGACTGGTGGGCAGTGTCGTCAGCCCCGAGGATGCGAAGGTGGCCGCGGGGGTCGGCGGCAGCGGCGCAGAGCGGCTGCTGGGCCGGGGCGACTTCCTGGTCGTGGCGAAGGGCCAGGTGATTCGCTTCCAGGCTGCTTATGCCAGCAGCAGCGAGGTGCAAGAGATCGTGGCCCGGGTGCGCGCGGGTGGCCGTCGGCGCCGCAGCTGGCAACCGATTGCCAATCGGGAGTTGGGCCTGGCCCGCCACGACTGGCTCGGAGAGTTCACAGGATGAAACGAGCGATCATACCTCTCATGTTGGGGTTCGGTGCAACGTTGGCCTTTGTGATCGGTCAGCGGCTGACGACAGACGCGATGGCCGTGGTGCTGGGCGTGGCGGTGGGCGTGGCAGCCAGCGTTCCGACTACCGTGCTGCTGATGGCGTTGCTGCGCCGTGCCAGCCGTGAGGCCGCGTGGCGGCCTGAACCACCGCCGCCGGCCTACCCGCAGTTCCAGCAGCCGAACATCATCGTGCTCAACCCTGCCGAGCTGCTCGGGCAGCGAAGTAACCAGCCGTACATCCCACCGCCGGTGCTGGAAGTACAACAGGAGGCCGGCCTGCGTCGCCTGCGCGTGGTCGGCGATGACGACGCCTGGCAATGATCGAAAGGGGAAGCGCATGGCAACTTCAACAGATCTGCTGCACGTGAAGCTGGCCGCGGATGGGTTTTATCCGCGTTCGTTTCAGTGGCGTGGCCGGACGGTGCGTGTCCTGGCGGTCCACGGCATCAGCACACACGGCGCAGAGCGGCGCTATCGGGTGCGCACGACGATCGGCGACTTCGAACTGGGGCTGTTTCACCAGCAAGGGCTCTGGCGCATCCGCCGACAGCCGAACTGGCTCAGCCGTTTGTGGGCACGGGTGCAACGGTTGCCGCGCTACCCGCTGCCGCCGTGGCGACGCCGGGGCTTCTGTGCGACCGTGCCGCGCCCCGTGCCAGACGCGCCATTGATGAGGAGAGCAGGGTATGCAGATCGGCTTGCTCTGGTACGACAGTGATCCCCGGCGCAGTGTGGCGGCCAAGGCTGTCGAAGCCGCTCGGCGCTATCGGGAGAAGTTCGGTGCCGCACCGAACACTTGCTATGTCAATCAGGCCGTGTTGGCCGGCGCGGAGATGATCGTCCCGCTGCAGGCGCCCGAGAATGCCGTGCTACGGCTCAGGCCAGCACCGAACATCCTGCCGCACCATTTTTGGGTTGGGATCGAAGAGGGCTGAACGGCGCGATCGCTGCTTAGATGGCGCCGGCGCCGGAGAGCACCGCGTGCGCAGTGCGCAGGAGGATGATCAGGTCGAGGCGCAATGAGCAGTGTTCGACGTAGTAGATGTCGTATTCGACATGGTCGTACATCGGCTGCGGCCGGCCATTGACCTGCCACCAGCCGGTCAGGCCCGGTTTGACCGCGAACCGTCGTAGTTGCCACGTGTCGTACTTTTCGATGAAGGCCAGCTGTTCCGGCCGCGGCCCCACCAGGCTCATCTCTCCGCGCAGTACATCCCAGAATTGCGGCAACTCATCGAGGCTGGTACGACGCAAGAAGCGCCCCACGCGCGTCACGCGATCGTCGTCGGCATCTGGCTTGGCCCCGAATGCGGTCGCGTCGGCGCGCATGGTGCGAAATTTGTGGATCCGAAAGGTCTTCATGCCCTTCCCCACCCGCTCCTGGGTGAAAAGCACCGGGCCGGGCGAATCCAGCTTGATGGCGATGGCAATCGGCAGATAGAGCAGCCCGGTCGCGATCAGGCCGCAGAGGGCGCCGACGATATCCAGGGCGCGTTTGAGCACGGGATACCACACAGCGATCACACCCTCGCCGCCGCGGCCGCGGTGGGCCGAAACCGAGCCAGGCCGATCAGCCCGCCGATGATGCCGAGCGCGAAAGCCACAGAGCGGGCCAGGATGAACGGCCAGGCCCAGGCGATCAGGCCGCGGTCGCAGCGCCAGACCACGCGCGCAAACGGCAACGCGCTCAGGCCGAGGGCGAGCAGAGACGCGGCAGCAGCCCAGGCGGCTGGCGGCCAGAAGCCCGTGGCCAGCAATGCGGCGATCAGCGCATAGACCAGCAGCACCTGGAGTTTCAGAAGTTGGGGCGTGTAGGTATCGCGCAGCGCCTTGTTGGGATGCATCTTCAGGGCCATGATGCGCCAGTAGCCCCGGCGGATCTTCAGCCGCAGGTAGGCGCGCCAGCCGGACACGTGCCGATGGTAAACCACCGCCTGTCGGTTGAAAACGAACCGATGGCCGAGGCGATCCAGCCGATAGGAGAGCTCCACATCCTCGTTGTTCGCATATGGGAACGCCGGGTCGAAACCGCCAGCCTGCCGCAACACTTCAGCGCGAAAGGCTGCTGCATACGAATCCACGAAGTCAATCGTCGGGTAACGCGCCAGCCGATCGTAACGTTCCTCGAACTCACACTGGGCCAGCCGGGCTGCCGTCTCGCGTTGTCGCGTGCGATAGCTCCCCTTCACGCCAGCAATGGTCGGATCGGCCAGCGGCGCCACCATCTGCGCGATCCAGTCGGGCAGCGGCTCGCAGTCGGCATCGGTGAACAGGATGACCTCGCCGGTCGCAGCTGCGATGCCGGCATTGCGCGCGCTGGCTGGCCCCCGGTTGGGCTGGCTGATCACGCGCACGCCGGCCGCGCGGGCGACAGCGGCCGTGTCGTCTGTAGAACCATCGTCCACCACGATGGTCTCCACGGCGGAACGAGGATAGGTTTGGGCGCGCAGCGCGGCCAGACAGCGCGGCAACGTCTGCGCTTCGTTATACGCCGGGACGACGACCGTTACTCGTGGACAAAAGCCGGACGCGGCGGACACTGCGGTTGGCCTCATGACGTTGTCCCGGCCGCCGATGACGAGCGTCGTTTGCGCCTTCGGATCAACCACCAGGCAAGCGTCGCCGCAACCAGCACCACGCCGGCCGCGGCCAGGCCTGGCAGCAACACCGCGATCAGGGTGGTTACGCCTGAGACGACATCCTCGGCCGTGCTGACGAGCGGATTGGCCATGCCGGCCGTCGTCGCGGTGATGACGGGACGTACCGTCGCCTTCGCGGCGTGCACTCCACCGGCCACCAGCAGCCCGCAGATCATCGCCAGCACCGGACTCATCTCGCTGATCACATTTGTGCTGGCAGCGAACAGGATCGCGCCGGCCGTGGGTCGCACAACCGTCTGGATCACGTCGTTGAGCGAATCCACGGCGGGGATCTTGTCGGCCGTGATCTCGATGACCAGGAGCACGGCCAGTACGCCCAGCACCCACAGGTCGGTCAGGGCATCCCACGGCGCTTTCAGCACGACCAGATCTGTGTAGCGTGCCAGCAATCCGACGATCAGCAACGGCAGGTAGGCATTGAGGCCGGTCGCAGCCGACAATCCGAAGGCGGCGAGCAGGTTGATCATCGGAGCTTCTCCTGCCGATGCCAGCAGCCGCTGAGGCTGCGGCATCGGCCCACCATCATCCGACCGGCGTCACACTCGTCCGGCCGATCTGGCCGAAGAGATGCGCCTGCACCAGGTATTGCCAGAACGTTGCCGCCGGGATCGTTACCAGCGCGCCGATCAACAGGAGGATCAAGCCCAACGAGCCGACGATGCCGGCGACGATACCGGCCACGATGATGAGCAGGATGGCGACGATGACGTTGCCCAGGTTGTCGCGCGTCAGCGCCCAGATGTTGGCGACCTCGAAGGCCGCACCGAGGCGATCGGTCACGGCCAGGCGGATATAGATCGCTGGCGAAATCAGCACCACGAACAGCCCCCACAACACCATCAGGCAGGATGAGCAGATGATGAAAAGCACGCCGAACGCGGTCGCGGCCCCGCTTCCGCCCTGGCTATCGGTCAACGCGGCCCCGATGAAGAGCGGAATGCTGACCAGGATGAGCGGCAGGAGCCACACGAGGAAGGCCACCAGCAGCTTGAAACCGCGCGCCAGGAATCCACTCCAATCCTCCCATTCCGGCAGCGGATATTCCCGGCCGTCGTGTACGTTGCGCAGCACATCCAGGCTGTAGCCCAGGATTATGAGCATCGGCACCAGGCCGATGAGGATAGGTGACAGCAGTATGGCGACCAGGCCCACCACCACCCCGATGCCGAACTTGCGCACCCAGTCCGGGTCGTCGAACATGAACGTAAACGCCTTTCCGAAATCCATGAAGTCCTCCTTAGGTTGGCGAATGCGCTGCGAACTGCGCTCAGCGGTCACATTATACCATGCTTTGAGTCTGGCAACACAGCAACAGGCCGAAGTCTGGCTGACAATCGTCTGATCGCGCCGTCTTACTTCCCATACGCATCGGCGGTGTGTCGGGTTTCATCAGAATGGCAGATAGAGCAGGGCAGTGAGGAGATCGCGTGCCAGGCCGATAGCGGTCAGACCGGCCAGGCCCAGCGCCAGCCCCGCCAGCAACGGGCCAACAGCCTCACGCCAGCCGGTCAGCCGGCCGTCTCGCCGCATGACGATGAGCACGAAGACGCTGCAGAGCACGCTCACGAGCAGCACGACCGTCAGACCGCTCGCCAGGGCCAGCGGGTACAACAAGGCCGGCCATTCGCTGGCCACTGCAGCGACCACCACCATCGCGCCGACGAGCAGCCAGATGAGGTCCCGCCAGCGTTGCACGACCGGTTGTGCCGTGGCCGACGACCAGAAGCTCAGATTGAACATCGGCACCACCAGGGTGGCGATGACGATGCCTTCCAGCGCGCCGGTCGCCAGCCGCAGGAGGTTGTGGGGCTCGTAGAGGTGGGGCCAGCTGCCGAAAAAGGCCAGGTAGGAGTTCACGCCGTCGGCAGCCCATGCTGCCATAAAAAGCCCGAGCACCAACAGAAAGCGCGGCGGCGGGAATCGGTTCGCCCGGCCACGACCGAGGATCAGCAACACGATCAGCCCGGCCAGCGCGGCCAGGAACGTACCGCTGCAACGCGCGCATAACGGCAGTTGCCGGCCGGCCACGAAGATGCTGTGAGCGGGAAGGCGATGACAGACGGCGTACGCGTAGCGGTCAGCTTTGTCGAGCAGGTCGTGCGGCGGCATCAACAGCAGGATCAGGATGGCCGCCAGAGCCACCGCGGTCAGCCAGACGTGCTGCCATGGCCGCATGCCGACGGATGAACGCACTTCGGGACGATCCAGGGATGGCATGACACCCATTATACACCCTTTCGGCCGACGCCGGAAGCTGACCGTGCATTCCGCGGCAATTTGGATGTGCCGCTTTTCGAGGTTATGGCCGGTCGGTGGTATGATTGAGGCGCATTCGAGCGAGGAGTGTGTTGTCCTGTTGATCGAACTAGCTCACGTTACTTATACCTACCCCGACCAGGATCGGCCTGCGCTGGCCGATTTTTCGGTCGCCATCCGCCCCGGCGAGTTTGTGCTCGTGGTCGGGCCGTCGGGCGCAGGCAAGTCCACCTTTTTGCGCTGTTTGAACGGCCTGGTGCCGCACTTCTACGGCGGTCGGTGGGCCGGCCGGGTGGCGGTCTTGGGTCGCGATCCGGTTGCGCTGGCCCCGCGCGGCATGGCGGATCTGGTCGGTTTCGTGTTTCAGGATCCCGAGGCGCAGTTTGTCGTGGACACCGTCGAGGATGAGCTGGCCTTTGCCATGGAGAACTTTGCACTGGCGCCCGCGACGATGCGCAAACGCGTGGAAGAGGTGCTCGACCAGATGGCCATCGCGCATCTGCGCCAGCGTCGCGTCGGGACGCTGTCCGGCGGGGAGAAGCAACGCGTCGCCATAGCCGCCGTGCTCGCCCTGCAACCTGAGGTCCTGGTGCTCGACGAGCCCACCTCGCAGCTCGATCCGCAGGCCGCCGAGGAGGTGTTGGTAGCTCTCCGCCATCTGAATGAGGACCTGGGGCTGACGATCATCCTGAGCGAGCATCGGCTCGAACGCGTCGTGCAGTACGCCGACCGTGTGCTCTATCTGTCGGCCCTCGGCCAACCGCCCCTTCTGGCCGATCCCCGCGCTGTGATGACCAGGTTGCCCCTCGTCCCGCCGCTGATCGAGCTCGGCCGTCGGCTCGGCTGGCAGCCTCTGCCGCTGACGATCAAGGAGGGGAGGGTATATGCGCGGGAATGGGGAGAGAAAATCAGGTCGGGCAGGTCGCCGATCGGCCTGGCGGCAAATGGGCCGGGCAGTACCGGGGATGCGGGGCCGAGGGGGCGAGGTGAGAGGGGGCCGGTGATCGCGGTGCGGGATGTGCATTATGCCTATGATGGCCAGATCGCACTGCGGGGGGTCAGCCTGGAGGCCGGCGCGGGCGAGTTTGTGGCGTTGATGGGCCGCAACGGCTCCGGCAAGAGCACGTTGCTCAAACATCTCGTCGGCTTGCTCAAGCCGGATCAGGGACAGGTGCTGGTGGTTGGTCGGGATACTCGCCGCGCTGCCCTGGAGGATGTCATCCGCGCGGTCGGCTACGTGCCGCAGCACCCCGGCACGCTCCTCTTCCAGGAGTCGGTGGCCGATGAGCTGGCGTTTACGCGGCGCAGCCGACGTCTGCCAGCCGATCCGGTGGCCGATCGGCGCCTGCTGGCGCGGCTGGGACTGAGCGCGGTGGCCGCGCGCAATCCGCGCGATCTGAGCGGCGGCGAGCAGCAACGCGCGGCGTTGGCTGCCATCCTGGTGGCAGATCCGCAGATCATCCTGTTGGACGAGCCAACCCGTGGCCTGGATTACGAGCAGAAACAGCAGCTGGCCGCCCTGCTGCAGGAGTTGAAGCGCGAGGGGCGCACGATCATCATGGCGACGCACGACGTGGAGCTCGCGGCGGCCTGTGCCGATCGCGTGGTGTTGATGGCCGAAGGGCAGATCGTGGTAGATGGCCCGGCGCGGCAGGTGATGAGCGATTCGCAGATCTTCTCTTCGCAGATCAACAAGTTGTTTCGCGATCCGCGCTTCCTGGTCGTAGAGGACGTGCTGGCGGCGCTGGCGGTACGATGAGGGGCAAGGGGCGCAGTCTTTCCGGCGCGATCATCCTGCTGGCGAGCCTGGTGGGGCTGGCGGCATTTCTGTATCCGTTCTTTCTGCCTGACCGCATGAACGCGGACGCGATGGCCCACGCCAGTGATGCACCACTGGTGTTTGTGGTCGTGCTCGTGCTCTGTCTGGTGGTCGTCTTCACCAGCCTGACCAGCCAGCAGATGACCAGCAAGCTCACGGCGTTGCTCGGCATCCTGACCGCGCTCGGCGCAGTGCTGCGGACCGTGCCGGGGCCGGCCGGCTTCAACGCGATCTTTCTGCTGCCGATCCTGGCCGGTTTCTGTTATGGGCCGACATTCGGGTTTCTGCTGGGCGTTCTGTCGCTGCTGGTGTCCGCGCTGATCGGCGGCGGGGTGGGGCCCTGGCTGCCTTACCAAATGCTGGCCACCGGTTGGGTGGGAGGGCTCTCCGGTTTTTTGCCCGAGCTGAAGCGCTATCGCCGGTGGGAGCCGGTCATGCTGGCCGCCTGGGGCGCTGTGGTCGGTCTGATCTTCGGCGCGATCATGAACATCTGGTTCTGGCCCTTTCTGGTCGGCCGCGGTATCGGCTTCGAGCCGACGACAGAGGGGGTGTGGCAGCCCGGGATGAGCCTGTGGGCCACGTTGCGCGCCTATTTGACGTTTTACCTCGTGACCTCGCTGTGGTGGGATGCCTGGCGTGCGGCGGGCAATGCCCTGTTGATCCTGTTTTTTGGCGGCGCGATTTTGCGGGTGTTGCGTCGTTTCCGCAGCCGTTTTCGGTTTGATGTCGTGGCCGAGGTGGTCGCACCCGCGCCTGGCCCTGCCGGCCCGGCCGATCCGTCCTGGCCGGCAGGCCAGGGAGACCGGCCAGAGCGGAAGTAACTTCAGGTCTTCTGGGCCTCTTTCATCCGCTGTACCAGCCACAGATCGCGTGTGCGCCGCAGCTCGTCCACGCTGCGCGTGCGCCAGTCATGGAACCCCTGGCCCGTCCGCGCGCCCAGATGGCCGGCCGCCACGAGATCTTTCAAATATTGGCCGGGTTCGGTCGCGTTGCACAGGCTGGGCAACACCGAGGTCTGCACGGCCAGGCCCAGATCCAGGCCGACCGCATCCAGATGTTCCAGCGGACCGTAGACGGGAAAACGCAACCCGGCCCCGGCCTTGAGGGCCGTTTCTACGTCCTCGGCGCTGGCGATCCCCTCCTGCACCATGTAGATGCACTCCCGGATCACCGCCTGGAGGATGCGGTTGCAGATCTGGCCGGGCACATCTTTGCGGCCGATCACCGGTCGCTTGCCGCAGCGCAGCAGGAAACGATAGGCGCGCTGGACGGTCTCTTCGGCGGTGCGTTCGCCCTGGATCACCTCGACCAGCGGCATCAGGTGGGCCGGATTCCAGAAGTGCGTGGTGACGGCGCGCTCGGGGTGCGCCATCTGGCCGGCGATGTCGGTGATGCGCAGGCCAGATGTGTTGCTGGCGAGGATGACGTGCGGCGGGCAGCGCGCGTCCAGCTCACGGAAGAAGGCCTGTTTGGTCGGCAGGTGCTCGACGATGGACTCCACGACCAGGTCGGCGCTGGCGGCCGCGGCCTGATCGGTAGTACAAACGAGCCGGCCGGCCGCGGCTGCGGCGGCCTCGGTCGAGACGACGCCGTATTCGACCATGAAGGCGAGCGCCGTCTCATAATGGTTGCGGCCACGGGCTACGCTTTCGCCGGACCGGCCCACCAGTGTCGTCTGGCAACCGGCCAGCGTGGTGGAAACGGCGATGCCCGGCCCCATCTGGCCGGTGCCGATGACGACCACGCGCGCGATTTCATCGTCCATGGGGGAGCTCCTTATGAGTGCAAGCTGTGGGCGAGCCGCGTCCGGCACATCTCCTCAGGCCGGCGTCTCCGGCTCCAGCGTCAAGCCACTCAGCGTGGCGATCAGCGCGGCCAGCGCCGAGTGATCCAGGTCGCCGCGGCCTGTCGCCACCAGCGCGGTGAAGAGCTCGTGCACCAGGCCGGTGACCGGCATGGCGACGCCATATTCGCGGCCGGTAGCGAGCGCCGCTTTGAGGTCTTTGTGCTGAAGCCGTGCCCGAAAACCGGGCTGGAAGTTGCGCTCGAGGATGCGTTTACCGTGCGCATCCAGCACGCGGCTGTTGGCAAAGCCGCCCAGCAACGCCTCGCGCACGCGCGCCGGGTCCACGTCGGCTTTGGCAGCCAGCGTCAACGCCTCGCTGACCGCGGCAATGGTGAGCGCGATGACCACCTGATTACACGCCTTGGTCACCTGGCCGGCGCCGGCATCGCCCATGTGCACGATGTTCTTGCCCATCGTCTGTAGCACCGGCAACACGCGGGCGAATGTCTCCGGCCGGCCGCCGACCATGATGGTGAGCGTGCCCTGCCGCGCGCCGATTTCGCCGCCCGAGACGGGCGCATCGAGCATCGCCACGCCCAGCTTCTCGGCTTTGGCCGCCAGGTCGCGTGCTACTACCGGTGAGATCGAGCTCATGTCCACGATGACCTTGCCCGGCGTGATGCCCTCAAAGACACCGGCCGGCCCCTCGACGACGGCTTGCACATCGGGAGCGTCGGGCAGGCACAGCAGGATGATCTCGGCCTGCTGCGCCACGCCCCGGGGCGAGCCGCCATCGCGCGCGCCGGCCGCGACCAGCTCGGCGACCGCGCCGCGGCTGCGATTGTGAACGACGAGCGAATATCCTCCCTGCAGCACATGCAGGGCCATGTTCTTGCCCATGATGCCCAGCCCGATGAAGCCGATCACCGGTTTGTCCATCTGCACGACTCCCTCCTGCATTTCCATTGCGATCAGCCGATCCGTCCGCTCAGCGGGCGCACGCCCAGGCTCATGGCCAGACGGTCGAGCTCGGCGATGCTGATGTCGGCCAGCGGCACGCCCAGGCGCCGACTCTCCGCGATCTTCTCTTGTTCGATCTCACCGGGCACGAAGATGCGCTCGACGCTCGGTCGTGGCGGCTGCTGGTGCACTTCGCGGACGAGCTGATCCATGCGCGCCCGAAACTGTGCTGTCGGCATGAAGGTCTCGACGTCCACAGCCGCGAAGAAATGTCCCAGGTTCTGGATCCGCTCGCCCTGGTCATATAGGTCCACGATGTGCGGGCCGAAAGCAGCGCCGGTCAGTACGCCGCACAACACATCTATCGCGAACGCCAGGCCCGATCCTTTGTAGCCGCCGAACGGCAACACGACCCCGCGCAGAGCGGCCCCGGAATCGCGCGTGGGACGGCCCTCTTCGTCCAGCGCCCATCCTTCTGGGATCTCCTGGCCTGCCTTGTTCATCATGACGATCTTGCCGCGTGCCACCACACTGGTGGACATGTCCAGGATAACGGGCCGTTCATCGCCGCAGGGGATCCCGATGGCGATAGGATTGGTGCCGAAAAAACGGCGATAGCCGCCGTAAGGCGGCATGTTGGCCGGTGCATTGGTCAGCGCCAGCCCGATCATGCCCGCGCGGATCGCCTGCTGAACGAAAAAGGCGCCGGTGCCGAAGTGCGAACTGCGCCGCACGGCGACGACCCCGACTCCCGCCTGGCGCGCCATCTCGATGGCCAGCTGCATGGCCCGCGTGCCCACCACCTGACCCAGGCCGGCATCGCCGTCGAGCAACGCGGCGCCGCAGCGACGGCGTTCAATCCTGATCTGCGGCCGTGGCCGCGTGGTGCCGGCTTGCAGCCGTCGCACGTAGACGGGCAACAGACGCACCGTGCCGTGGCTCGCCAGGCCGCTGGCATCCGCCTGGGTCAACGACTCGGCCACCAGGGCTGCATCCTCGTCGGGGACGCCGACAGCGGTCAGGATGTCCCGGCAGAAGTCGTTCAAAAGGGGCAGCGAGACCCGACATTCTGCTGGAGGTTCAGCCACGCTATCTCTCCATCGCAAGTCGGCGACCACGGTCTCACACCTGCAGGCCGTGTCGTTCGAGCGCTTTGCGGAAGCCCAACACGTCGAGCGTCAGTTCCCCGCGTTCCAGGCGACGCATCACCTCGGCTTCGCGCGCCTCGCGGGCGACGGAAGCGTGATAAACCTCTGCCACCCGCTCGGCGGCCACCACGACCACGCCGTCATCGTCGCCCAACACTAGGTCGCCCGGTCGCACCAGGACGCCGCCACAGGTGATCGGGTGGTTGATCCAGCCGGGCGATTCCTTGACCGTCGCTTTCATGGAAATCGCCGGCGCAAAGACGGGGAAACCGCGGCGCGAGACCGGCCCGACGTCGCGCACGCCGCCGTTGATGACGATGCCGACGATGCCGCGCGCCTGGGCAGCCACGGTGATGATCTCGCCCCAATGGCCGGCTTCCAGCGCCTGACCGACGTCGGCCACCAGGACATCGCCGGGTTGGGCCATCGCCACGGCCGCATGCAGTGTCAGATTGTCGGCGGCCTGACAGCGCACAGTGAGCGCGCTGCCGCACAGGCGCATGCCGGGCACAATGGGCCGGATGTCATGGCTCATGGCGCCGTGCTTGCCGCTCGCCTCGTAGACGGTGGCCGTCTCCAACGCGGCATAGCGTTCGAGCCATTCCCGGGAGACACGCGTGATATCGCGATTGAACTGGTTCATGGGATGTTTTGTATCCTCGCCTTGCAGGATGAGTTTCGCTCACGGCACGATGACGGCTTTGAGCGCCTCCTGGCGTTCCGTGGCGATGACCGCTTCGTTGACGTGGTCGAGGTCAAACTGATGGGTGACCAGCCTGTCCACGGGGATCTTGCGCAACAGGTTGAGCCCGCGCAGGAAATGTTTGTTCGCTGCCGACCAGGCGCCGTCAATGCGGATTTGCTTGCGGTTGATCATGTGCGGATTGAGGGGAACCGTGCCCGCGTCGCCGTAGTGGCCGGCGATGAGGTAGCGGCCGTTGATGCGTACCATCTCCAGCCCTTCGGCTACGGCCGCGGGCACGCCGGCGCATTCGAACACCACGTCGGCCCCGCGGTTATTGGTGAGCTCCAGCACGCGGGCGATGCGCTGGGGAGCCGTCGTCTGCGTGATATCAATCACCTCGTCCGCGCCGAACTCTTTGGCCAGCGCCAGCCGGCCTGCCGGCCCGCCGATCACGAGCACCCGGCCCGCGCCGGCATCGCGCGCCAGCAGGAGTCCCATCAGCCCGACCGCACCGGAGCCCTGAACGACGACCGTGTCGCCGTACTCCAGGCCGCCGATGCGCTCCAGGCCGTGCACCATCACGCGCAGAGCGTCGCCGAGAACGACGGCCTGGGGCGGCACTTCGGGCGGGATCACCACGATGTCGCTGTCGGGCAGCAGCCATACATATTCGGCAAAACCGCCGACCAGGTAAGGGTGCTGCCACGCCGGCACCCAGCCGCCATAGCCGATGCGCCGTTCGCATTTGGCCGGATCGCCCAGGATAGTGCAATTGTAGCACTTCATGCACGATTTGGGCAGCCATGTGATCAGGTCGCCGATACTGACTTGCCTGCCGGTGATATCGCGCAGCGGCCGGTCGCCGCCGATCGCCTCGACGCGGGCGACATTTTCATGGCCCAGAATTGCGGGCGTCTTGATGGCGACTTTGCCGTGCAGGATGTGCACGTCGGTGCCGCATACGCCGGCCATGACGATCCTGCCGAGCACGGCGCCTTCTGTCAGCGGCGGCACAGCCACCGTCTCGACGACAAACGGCCTGGTTTGCGGCGGCCGGATCTCCCGCAGCATGGCTACGCGCGCAGTTTGGGGATACACGGCATCTCCTTTCGTGTTAAGGATTGGTGAGCCGGCCGATGCGATCCCAGCCGGCGAGATTGACGTCGGGGGTCTCCAGCAGGTAGGCGACGCTGAAGGAGAGGATGCGACAGCCTTCCTCCAGATGGCCGCCGAGCGCCTTTTCGGTGTTGCCGAACGTGATGTGGGCATGGACGCGGCCGTCGAGGATCAGGCCGTTCAGCGCCAGGATATCGAACGGCCCGTCGCCCTGCAAAAAAACATCGTGCGGCGGCAACTCCGTAGTGTCCACGATGTGGATGTGATAGCTCTGGATCGAGCCGATCTCGCCGAGGATCACGCCGTTCTTGATGCCGAGTTGTTCGACGGCCGCGGTCAGCGAGCGCAGGATGTCGTCGCCGGTGTCCATGCGAACCAGAGCCAGCCGTCCGGGATCGGTAGATTGTGTGAACATATTCGCTCTCTGCTTGAGTTCAGGTCTTCCGGCCTAGCGACCGGCGATGCCTGTCATCACGACGCCTTTGATGAAATAGCGCTGGGCGACAAAGAACAATACCATGATCGGAACCACCAGGAACATGGATGCCGCCATGCTGATGTGCCAGGATGCATCGTAGGGGTTGATGAAGGCACGCAGGCCAAGCGCCAGGGTCTTCTTGTCCTCGGTAAAAAGATAGAGGAGTGGATGCAAGAAATCATTCCAGTGATAGACGAACGAGAAGATGCCGATGGCGGTCAACACGGGCATCGAAAGCGGCACGAGCACACGACGCCAGATCGCAAAGTTCGATGCCCCGTCAATGCGCGCGGCCTCATCGTAGTCTTTGGGGATGGTGAGATAAAACTGGCGCACCAGGAAGATATTGAATGCGCCGCCGCCGAAGAACGGAGGTACCACCATCGGCAGGATGGTGTCGAGCCAGCCCAGAGTCTTGAACAGAATGAAGCGCGGGATGATGGTGACCACTTCCGGCAGCATCATCGTGCTGAGCAAGAGCACGAACAGCGCGTCCCGGCCGGGGAAACGGAGGCGGGCAAACCCGAAAGCGACGAACGAACTCATCACGACGTTGCCGATCATGGCAATAAAGGTGATCGTCGCCGTGTTGGTCAACCAGCGGAGCAACGGCGCGCGATTCAGCGCCTCGGCATAGTTGTGCCACTGAATCGGGTTAGGAATCCAGACCGGCGGATAGGCAAATACTTCGCCCTGCTGTTTCAGCGATGTCGAGATGATCCACACCAGCGGGATCATGAAGATACAGCTGAGAAGGATCATGATCGCATATTGGAACGTCCGCATGAGATAGAATGACGCAGGCTTGCGCGGACGTAAGGACGCGTGGTGACCGTGGGCGGCTGCCGATGCTACGACTCCCTGAGCTGCACTCATGCCTCACCTCCCTCGTAATAGACCCACGTACGCGACAGGCGTAATTGTATCAGAGTAAAACCGAGAATAACAAAGAACAGCAGCCAGGCAAACGCGGAAGCCAGGCCCATGTTGAACTGCTCAAAGGCGAGCCGGTACAGGTAGAGGACAGCAAACAGGGTAGAATTCTGTGGGCCGCCGTTGGTCATCAGATAGGCGCCGGTGAAGATTTGGAAAGTGCCGATGATGCCCAAGACCAGATTGAACAGGATCACCGGCGACAGCATCGGCAGGGTCACCGCGCGAAAGCGATGATACCAACCTGCGCCATCTATCTCGGCTGCTTCGTACAGCGACTGTGGGATGCCCTGTAAGCCGGCCAGGAAGATCACCATCGTATTTCCGATGGACCACAGGCCGATCAGGATGAAAGATGGTTTGGAGCTCGCCGGATGCCAGAGCCATTGCGATGTCGGCAGGCCAAGCATCTTCAATAGGCTATTGGCCAGGCCGATGTCCGGATTCAGAATCCATAGCCAGAGCACGGCATTGGCGACCGCGGGCATGATGCCCGGGAGGTAGAAGAAAGTCCGAAAAAAGGACTGGAACTTGATGCGTTGATTGAGCAACAAAGCAGTGATCAACGCCGTCGTTAGATTGATGGGTACGCTGAGAAACGTATAGAAAGCCGTATTGTAGAAGGCAATACCGACAAGAGGGTTGCGGACGAGGTCCTGGAAGTTCTTCAGTCCGGCCCAAACCGGCGCGCTGAACAGGTCCCAACGCATCAGCGACAAGATCACGGAGGCGAGCATGGGGCCGGCCGTCCACAACAAGAAACCGAGCAGCCACGGCAAAATAAAGATATACCCATCAATCGCCTCACGCCTCATCAGGCGCGACATCGGACGCCTTGCCATAACTCCCCTCCGATGCGAGTGCATTTTTCTGGCAGAAACAATCGCGAGTTGCGGTCGCGTGCAACTGACGGCAACTTCAGCCGTTCCGGTGCCAGTCGGAACGGCTGAAGGCATAGCGGCGCGGCAACTGAACTACCAGTTCAACCCGGCCAGGATCGCCTCAACATCCTTTTTGACTGCAGCTGCGGCTGCGGCCACGTCGCTCTTCGCACAAGTCCAAATCGGATCGAAGTTGGTCGCGTAGCTTTCTTTGATCTTGGATTGCTGCGGCGGGAACTTGAACGAGATGACCTGCCGGTCGGTCTTGCCCTTGAAGGGGTCGGTGTGGACCTTGGCGAAGTTGGCCGGCTTCTTGTCGTCGGGCTCGATCGAACCCACCGCCTCCTTGAGCGACACGCCCCAGCGTTTCTGCTCGCCGATGTACTTCTGAACAGGCAGGCTGACGAGGAACTTGATGAACTTCCAGCCCTCCTCTTTGTTCTTGGCTTGCGTCGGCAACGCCCAGCCGCTGCAGCCGACCGGAACGAACTGACCGCCAGGGCCCTTGGGCATGAAGGTGACGTCGTAGTCGAACTTGACGTTTTCTTGCTTGGCGAAGAAAGTCACCGTGTGGAAGCCGACCTGCATGGCGCACAGCCCGGCGCGAAAGACATCGCCCTGCCCTTGCGCCTCGGCCGTTCCGGGCGCGCCATGTTTGACGCAGCGTAGTTCGTGCATCAGCTTGAAGAGTTTCAGGGCTGGCTCCTCGGTGATCAGGGTCTTCTTGTAATCGGCATCGTACCAATCGCCGCCGAGCGCTTTGATCAACCCGCGCGTGCTCTCCGAGTCGGTCGGGGTGGGGTTTTGCCACCAGGCCCAGCCCCATTGTTTGATCTTGGTTGCATCGAAGCCGGGCGCGCTGGCGGGCGTTCCTTTCTCATCGCGGGTCAGTTCCAGCGCGATGGCGATCATGTCGTCAATAGTCCAGTCATCCTTGGGGTAGGGGACTTTGGCGGCGTCGAACATCGTCTTGTTGTAGTACACGCCCCATGCAGCGCTATCCTTCGGGATGCCGTAGGTCTTGCCTTTGTTGCTGAAGGCATCGAACAGCGCCGGAATGTAGTCCTCCGGCTTCACGCCATCGCGTTGCATCAGCGGAATCAGGTCGGTCAGCGCCCCCCGATGGGCATAGTCCTGGACGATGCTCATGTGTTGGTGGATCATGTCCGGGACAACTCCGGCCGCCAGGATCGTGGGCAGCTTGGTCATGTAGTCGCCCCAGGCTTCGAAGCTGATCTTGACTTTGATCTCGGGGTTCGCCTCCATGAATTTGTACGCGAAGTTCTCGTACATCGTGCGCTCCAGGCCGATGGCGGCGGGTGTGATCCAGTCAATGGTCTTGACCGCTTTGGCTGCGGGTTGAGCCGCCGGCTGGGTCGCTTGTGGAGCCGCCGGTGCAGCCGGGGCCGGCGCCTGACACGCCGCGGCCACAGAGGCCAGCCCGACGAACGCCACGCCCTTCAGAAGCTTCCGACGCGAAATCATCTGGCTGCTCATGGTCTCCTCCTGGTTAGATTTGCAGCTGATTGTAATAGGCCTCGACAGTCTCGAAATCCACGGTAGCGTCCGGCGTCATGCCCAGACGCTCGTACAGTTTGCGCCGGCCGCGCATATCGGCCAGCAGAACCGCTCGGGCGTGAATCGCCACCTCCTCTGCCACCTCGATCGGTACCACCACGATGCCGTCATCGTCACAGCCGACGATATCGCCCGGCCGCACCTGCGCGCCGCCGCAGGCGATGGTCGTCTGCACCTCCACCAACTCGATACGGCCGGGAATGATCGGCCGGCCGCGTTTGCGGGCGCAGACCGGCGTCTTCTGCAGGACGATCTCGGCCGTATCCCGGCAGTAACCATCGGTGATGATGCCCACCGCGCCTTCTGCGATCGTGCCCAGGCTATTGTTCGAGCCCCAGAAGCCGACTTCGGGCGCATCTCCGGCATCCATCACGACGACGTGGCCCGGCTTGATCATGCCGCGCGTGCTGGGAATCGGATACTGTTTGAACCAGATGGCATGGGCATCTACGATCTCCTCGGTCGTGTTCAGCTTCCACATCGGCTTGTTGGCCGGCACACAGCGCATGGTGAACGCGACGCCCCAGAACTTCATGCCCAGCCAGAGCGGACGGACCTCGGGCGACATCAGCCCGATGTTGAAGTAACCGATGCCATCCATGGCATCAACGACATCTACCACGCGGAGATACTTGTACAGCTTGCGGATCTCGAAGGGATCCTTCGTGTTGGCTACGGACTGCGGACTCATGAGAGAGGGCCTCCTTGTGCAAGGCGAATGGCAAGTGGCAGAGATCGGGCCATCAGCTGCATCGGCGCTTCGATTGCAGCCAGGTCTCGCGCGTGACGATTTCGTTCGGCAGCACCACCGACGCTGCCGCCGTCTCGGCTTTGCCTTCCACCCGATCAATGAGCATCTGAATCGCGCGGCGCCCCATCTCGTGCGCGGGCTGGGCGACAACGGTGAGGGGCGGCCGATACAGGCAGGCGGCTGCAAAAGCGCCGAAGCCTGCAACGTCTACCGGATCGGGCCAGGAAACGCCCAGATCCTGCAGTGCCATGATCGCGCCCTGCGTCATGACGTTGTTGAAGACGAAGAGCGCATCGGGTCGGTCTACACGTTGGATCAGTGCATAGGCAGCGCGATATCCTCCTTCCAGGGTGGCCTGGCCTGGCATTTCCAGTGAGGCGTCAAGCGGCAAGCCGGCCTCCTGCAGAGCCCGCCGATAGCCGCGCAAACGCTCTTCGGTGGTTGAGACGTGCGGCAAGCCGGTGATCGCCGCCACCCGACGTTTTCCCTCGCGGATAAGATATTGCACACACTCGTATGCCGCCGTCTCGTCATCGCAGGTGATGGACGGAAACGGCAGAGACGCCAGCCGTCGGTTAATGAGCACGAGCGGCCAGTTGCTTTCGGCAAAGCGCTGGAGATGTGGCGCCTCCCCAGGCGCCGGGGCAAGGATGACACCGGCGACCAGTTGCCGGTCGAGGATGGCGAGATAGGCCTCTTCGCGTTGCGGATCCTCGTCCGTGTTGCAGACGATCAGATTGTAGCCGCGCTGCAAAGCCGCCTGTTCTGCTGCATGGGCTGCTTCGGTAAAGAAGACGTTTTCGATCGTCGAAACTACAAACCCGATCAGGTTGGTGCGCCGACGTCGCAATGACCGTGCCACCTGATCGGGTTGATAATTGAGCTGCCGGACCGCATCCAGGACGCGCTGGCGTGTGGCGTGGCTGATGTGGGGATATTTGCTCAGCGCGCGGCTGGCCGTGGCGACGGAGACGCCCGCCAGCTCGGCGACCTCTTTGATGGTAGCCATGTTGCTCCCTCTAGTCCGAGAGGACGACGAGTCACAAGCCACACACGGATCTGAAAACGATTACGAGCACATTGTAAACGATTTCAGCGGATTTGTCAAGAACCTGCTAAGGCGAATTCGACAGGATCGGGAGCGCACGCCGTGCGCCCCCGACGGATGATGGGCTGAGGCTGGATGGCATCCGGCCGCCGGTCATCTGAAGCAGCCCGACGATGAAGTCGCGCAGGTCCTACCGGCCCGCCGGCTCGTCTCGTCCACTCACGCTGGCGCTGGCGGCCAGGAGCGCCAGGTTTTCGGCCGCGATTTCCGGCCGCTGACTGCTGCGCAGCGCGTCGGCGAGCGCTTCCAGTGGAAAGAGCCCCAGACGCCGCAAGGCCACAGCCGTGGTCAGCAACGCCAGGTGCTTTTTGCTTTCCCGAATGCCCGCGGCCTCGAAATCGCAGATCACTTTGCGCGCCGGCGTCTCCAGCCCGGCGAATGCCGGCGTCGTGAAGAGCCAGCTCGCCTCGGTAAGCCCTTTCAGGTACCGGCCCGCCATCTTGTAGCCCTCCTCGCTGAGGAGCACCAGCGCATCGGGCCGGGCTACGCCGGTGAATAAGATCTCACGCGGGCTGAAGATCAGCTCGCTGATGCTGTGGCCGCTCTGCACCGTCACCGGGTAATCGTCCTGCTGTGCCGCCCACAAGCCTGACAGGAGCGCGGCCTCGCCCAACAGCCGCGCCAGCGAGCGCACTTTCCCGCCGGCCGATCCGGCGATCACCAGCCGAAATTCGCGCGCCAGATCAGACCGGTAGCGCGGGACAATCGGTCGAGGTCGCAACGGCAGCGTGGCCGGCCGCTGGGTGCCGGCATCGCGCCATGCCCGGGCGTATGCCATCGTCTCCGGGTTGGCCTGATGGAGGATCCCGGCCGGCCAGCCCAGTTGCTGCCGGGTCGCTTCGAGCCCCTGGCGAGAAAAGGCGTTGTTGGGCACGTAATAGGCCGTGCACAGTTCCCAGATGTCGAGCAGTGCAAAGCATTCGCTCCGGACGGCTTGCACGATCACATCGGCCAGGTCGCGGTCGAACGCCGTGCCGCGCCAGACGAACCCGGCGCCGTTTGCCGCCGCCGTGGTGCACAGATCGAGCGGCCGTTCCAGATTGCCCGCGCGCGTCGTTGCCGTGATGCCGCCCGGCGGAGTCGTGACGCTGTGTTCGCCGCCCGTCATGCCGAAGTTGAAGTTGTTGAACACCAGCACGGTCAGCCCGATGTTGCGCCGCGCGGCGTTCAACAGATGCGCGCCGCCGATCCCCGCGCCGCCATCGCCCATCAGCACAATCACCGTCAGATCGGGGTCGGCCAGCTTGATGCCACTGGCGTAGGCGATGCTGCGGCCATGCAGCCCATGAAACGCGTTGGTGATGAAATACTGGTCGCCCAGGCCCTGGCAACCGATATCGCTCACGAGCACCACGCGACGCGGATCGCGGCCAAGCGCCACCAGTGCCCGGTCGAGCTGGTTCAGGATGAGCCCGTGGCCACAGCCCGGGCAGAAAGGATAGGGACGATCATTGCGATAGGTTTTCAGCATGTGCGCACTCCGCCCCACCTCGTTTGTTCTCGTGCGAGCTTGTTCTCGTCCGCTGTCAGCAATGCCATGAACTGGTCGGGCGTGATCAGCTCGCCGTCAACTCTGTTGAGGCCGATGATCTCCGGCGCGCGCTGGCCGGTCGTGGCCGCCCACCGATAGATCACGCGCTCGACTTCTCGGCGCAGGTCGCCCAGATTCAGCTCGGCGACGACAACGCGCGTCACCTCGCATCGGCCGTCGCCGGTCGTGCCCAGCGCGGCGAGGATCGTTCGTTCGGGGACGGGCCAGAGCGTCTGGACGTTTAGCGCCGAGACTGCGCGGCCGTTGGCGCGCGCCTGGCGCACTGCCTCTGCCATGGCGCGAGCAGTAATGCCGAAGGCGATGAACAGCGTGGGCGCGCCGGCCTCCAGGTCAGCCTGTGCCAGCTCGATCTCGGCCGCATGATCCTCGATCTTGCGCCATAGATGTTCGTTCAATCGCTCTACGGCCGCCGGATCTTTGGTCAGGAAGCCGCGCTCATCGTGAGTAGAGCCGGTAAAGCGCACGATGTGTGGGCCGCCGATCGGGCTGAAGAGCGGCGCTGCGTCATCTGGCCCCGGACGATAAGGCACATATGCGGCATCCAGCTGCGCCGCGGCAGTCGCCCGCGGTCGCACCGGTGGATATTCGTAGCTGTCGAGCGCCACCGTGCTCATGGACAGGAAGATCTCTTTGTCCGTCAGCAGAAAGACGGGGACACGAAAGCGTTCGGCCAGGTCAAAGGCACGGCGGGTGAGGCTGTAGCATTCGGCCACGCTGCCGGGCGCCAGCGCGATGATCGGATAGCCGCCAGAGGTGCCCCAACGCACGAACTGAACATCCCCCTGGCCCGGCGTGGTCGCGCCGCCCGTGGCCGGGCCCATCCGCTGCACATCTACGATCACCAACGGCACCTCGCCCATGATCGCCAGGCCGATGTTTTCGCTGTAGAGGCTGATGCCCGGCCCGGAGGTGGCCGTGAGCGCGCGGCGGCCGGTCATGGCCGCCGCGATGCACATGGAGATGGCCGCGATCTCATCCTCGGTCTGGATGGCCACGCCGCCGCAGCGCGGCAGCTCGCGGATCATGTGGAGGAGGAGTGGCGTGGCCGGCGAGATCGGATAGCCCGCGAAGAAATCACAACCGGCGTCCAATGCTGCGCGGGCAACTGCAGTAGCACCGTCAATGAATTCACGCATACATGTAGCTCCGTCGCAAACACGCAGACTGTAGAGCGCATTGGCTCTGTAGTGCGTGTGCAGTTCAGATTCAGGGTAACGCGGCGCGGCGGATTTGACCATGACGGTGCTCATTGTCGGCGTGTCTGCGTGCACGGCACAAAAAAGCCGGGCCTGCGGACGACAAGCACTCGTCCAGGCCCGGCTCCAGATATCCGGGGGCGCCGATCAGATGTGGCCCTGCCATGCGTCGGCCTGACCGGTTTCTCAGACGCAAGCAGGGGATCGGTCCGGCCGTCAGCTGTTTACCCAGCGCGCCAGACGCACGAGATAGGATGATGAGCCTTCTTTTTCTTCTGCTTCGGCTTCAGCATAGCGATCGAGTTGCGGCAACAACGTCCAGGCCAACAGAGCGAGAGCGGCGATGAGCAACGGCAGGTCCATGGTTCACTCCTATCTTCGAGAATCGGTCTTTTCTGATCTGATTAACGCACGAGCAGGGCCAAAAGTTCCGCTATCAAGCGTCGTTTTGGTGCCTTTTGTCCCCGTGCGGTAAAATAGTGCCCGCACCCGCCGATACTGTTCACGAAGGTCGGTCAGGCGCTGTGACTGTTTCGGCGTCAATCTCTCCACCAGGTTCAGGGAGGGCTTATGATCGTCACGATGAACGGCGCGCGGCTTGCCTGCTGGGAGCGCGGCCGACGCCACCCGACCGCGCTGCTGCTGATCCACGGCTTTCCGCTCGACCATCGGATGTGGGCGGCACAGCTGGATGGATTGTCGGCCCACGCGCACGTGATCGCGGCCGACCTGCGTGGCTTTGGCCGCTCGTCGGCGATGTGGGCCAGGCCGCTGACCATGGATCAACACGCCGATGACCTGGCCACGCTGCTCGACCACCTGGGGATTGGCCGCGCGGTGGTGGCCGGACTGAGCATGGGCGGCTACGTCGCGTTCGCCTTCTGGCGCCGACATCGTTCACGCGTGCAGGCGTTGGTGCTGGCCGATACGCGCGCCGAGGCCGATTCGCCGCAGGCGCGCGGCCAGCGCGATGCTGCGGCAATGAGGGTACGCGAAGCCGGTGTCGCGGCGCTGGCCGAGGAGATGCTGCCACGGCTGCTGGCGCCGGCCAATCTGGCCAACCCGCGGCTGGTCGCGGCCATGCGCGCCATGATGTCGGCGCAGCCGGCCGAGACGGTCATCGCAGCCCTCGCCGGCCTGCGCGACCGGCCCGACAGCCGGACCACTTTGCCGACGATCGCTGTGCCAGCCCTGGTGCTGGTTGGCGAGCACGATGTCCTGACCCCGCCGGCGGACGCGGCGACCCTGGCCGCCGGCATCCCCAACGCACGGCTGGAGGTGATCCCGGCCGCAGGGCACATGAGCCCGCTGGAGAATCCCCGCGCGGTGAACGCGGCCCTGCGCCGTTTTCTGGCTACGGTCGCAGTGGCCGGACCGGATCAGCCCTGACCCTGCGCTCGCTCATCCGCAAACGAGATCACCAGGCGATCCTGGGCATCGTAGCGATAGGCCGCGAAGAAAGGCGGCGCATCGGCTGCCATGGCCAGCACCCTGGGAAGCACGATCGGCAGATCTTCGACCAGGTCGGCGGTCGGCAGGCGGTCTGCAGGCCACCATATCAGCTCGCCGTCCGGCGATGTGCCGACCGTCCGGCTGTCGGCCTGCGCGGTGAAGATGAAAAAGAGGATGCCGACCTCGGGGTCGCCGGCGTCCACGTGCACTATCCCTCGCAACCGCAGGTCGTGCACGCTCAGCCCGGTCTCTTCCTGGATCTCGCGCTGTGTGGCCGAGTAGATGTCTTCGCCCGGCTCGATATGTCCGCCGACGCCGTTGTAGCGGCCCGCCCACAGCCGTTTGTGCGGCCCGCCACGCAGCAACAGCACTTCGGTGCCGTACGTGATGAAGCATAACGTGCGGGGGATCACCTGGTAGCGTCGGCGCCCGTGCGCCACTCCTTGATCGGCCTGGCCCATGATGTGCTCCTGAGTTGTAGGCGAAGGCATTGCCTTCGCCCCTGTGATTCTCTATGCTATAATTTCACCGTGACTTTTACCACTGCTTCTGCTGTTTCCGCAACTCGTCAGCTTGTGCGTGCGGCGACGCTGGTCGTGGCGTTGTTTTTCCTGAGCCGGGTCACCGGGCTGGCGCGCGAGATGGTCATCGGTGCGCGGTTTGGCACCAGCGCCGAGCTGGACGCCTATCTGGCCGCGTTTCGCGTGCCCGATCTGTTGTTTCAGCTGATGGCGGGCGGCGCGCTCGGTTCGGCGTTCATTCCGGTATTCACTGGCCTGCTGACCCGCCAGCAGTTGCCGACCGCGTGGCGGCTGTTCAGCGCGGTGCTCAATCTGGTGTGGCTGCTGATGACGGCGCTGGCACTCGTGGCCGTTCTGCTGGCGCCGTTCCTCGTCCGCACCCTGCTGGCGCCCGGCTTCAGCCCGGCCCAGCAGGCGCTCACCGTCGCCCTGATGCGCTGGATGCTGATCTCGACGGTCGTCTTCGGCCTGAGCGGGATCATGATGGCCGTGCTGAACAGTTTTCAGCATTTCCTGTTGCCGGCCCTCGCACCTGTGCTTTACAATCTCAGTATCATTGCCGGGGCCTGGTTCCTGGGCCCGCGCATCGGCGTCTATGGCCTGGTGATCGGTGTCGTGGCTGGCGCGTTCCTGCACCTGGACAGCCAGATCATCGGCCTGTGGTGGTATCGGGCACGCTATCGGCCCGTGCTCGGGCTGGCCGACCCCCATGTGCACGAGGTGGCGCGACTGATGGGGCCGCGTGTGCTCGGCCTGGCCGCGGTGCAGATCAATTTTTGGGTGAACACTTTGCTCGCCTCCGGCCTGCCGCCAGGCAGCCTTTCGGCCCTCAACTATGCCTGGTTGCTCATGCTCCTGCCACAAGGGATCGTGGCTCAGGCGGTCGCCACGGCGGCGTTTCCCACTTTCGCTGCGCTGGAGGCTCGCGGCCAACTCGACGAGCTGCGCCGGATCGTCAGTCAGACGCTGCGCGGAGTGCTTTTTCTGGCGATTCCGGCCGCAGCGGGTCTCTTCGTCTGGCGCGTGCCGCTGATCCGCATGTTGCTGGAACGTGGCGAGTTCACCGCGCTCTCCACTCAGCTCACTGCTACGGCGCTCGCCTGCTATGCGTTCGGGCTGATCGGGCATTCGGCTGTGGAGATCGTGGCGCGCGCGTTCTACGCACTGCACGATACGCGCACGCCGGTGCTGGTGACCTGCGCCGGGGTTGCGCTGAACATTGTGCTCAGCCTGACGTTGTTGCCGTGGCTGGCCTACGTCGGCCTGGCCCTGGCGAATACGCTGGCAACATTGATCGAGATGGCAGCGCTGCTATGGCTGCTGGCGCGTCGGCTGGGCGGCCTGGAATGGCCGCAGCTCGCCGCCACATCGGGTCGTGCCGGGCTGGCCGCCGCGGCGATGATGGCACTGTTGGCCTGGCTGAGTCGTCTCGACACGGGCATGTCGCCGATCCTCTTCGGTGTGATCGGCCTGGCCGGCGGGGCCATCGTTTACCTGGCCGCGGCCGTCGTGCTCCGTATGCCCGAGACGCAGCTGATACGCCGTCTGCTCACGCGTTGAAGCCGGCCCGGCGCCACACGAAGCGCCACGGTCGGCTCAGCGCGGCCTCATCGCCGCGCACGCCGATGCGCGGGGTGATCACGACCTGTGCCTCTGGCACGGTTGCGCCGACCTCGATGAACAGCGACGGACTGGTCGTCAGGTCGAGGCCATTCTCGCTGCGTGTGATCCCCAGCGCCTGACACAGTTTGCCGGGGCCATCGGCCAGGGCCTGATCCGGCGCATGCGCGCGGCGGTCACGCATGCGCGCCAGGCCCTCCTCGGGCACCAGGCCGCGAATCAACACCGCACCGGGCCGGCCGTCAGCCTCGGTGACGACGTTCAGGCAGAAGTACATGCCGTAGATGAAGTAGACGTAGGCATAGCCGGCCGGGCCGAACATGATGGCGCTGCGCGGGGTGCGGCGATAGGCGTGCGAGGCGGCATCGTCTGGCCCGCCATAGGCTTCCGTCTCGACGATCAGGCCGCTCAGGCGCTGGCCGTCGAGCACGCGCACCAGGCGCTGGCCGAGCAGCTCGCGGGCCACGACCGGGGTGGGACGTTCAAAGAACGCGCGGGTCAGCCGTGACATGGCCGTAGATCGGCTAATTGGTCAACTGGCGGAATACGGCGACGACTTTGCCCTGGATTTCGAGCTGGTCGGCCGGCACGGGGATCGGCTGATAGGCCGGGTTGGCCGGTTCCAGGCGTACCATGTCGCCTTCGGGGTAGTAGTATTTCAGGGTGGTCTCCTCTCGATCTTTGATCCACGCTACGATCATGTCGCGCGGTTGCGCCGTGTTCTGGTAGCGGATGATCACCCAGTCCCCGTCGTAGACCAGTGCATCTATCATCGAATCACCCTTCACCTGAAGCGCGTACAGGTCGGCGCCGGCCGGTACCAGGTCGTCGGTCAGCGTCAGGACGTCATCGCCGAAGGGGCGGTCTTGCTGGCCGGCGGCCGGGATAGGCGCGCCGGCGGAGATCCGGCCGAGCTTGGGGATGGCGCGCAGGCCGGCTGACGTGCCCGGTCGGCGTCCCACCGGTGTTTCTTCGGTCAGGCGAATCCCGCGCGAGATATCTTCCCGACGCTCCAGTTTTCCCTTCTGCTCCAGCCGCTCCAGATTGTATTTGACCACAGAGGTCGAACTGATGCCGACCGCACTGCCGATCTCGCGGATCGTGGGCGGGAAACCATGTTCCGCGCTGTAGTCCCGAATGAATTCGAGGATGCGCTCCTGGCGTTCCGACAGGCTCATGGCCACCTCCCTGGCTGCCATAAACGGGGGCTCGAATATCTGTTCGAATTCATTATAGCGAACATGTGTTCGTTTGTCAAGACAATATCGCAGGTTTTCCCAAAAATGGCCCGGACGGATGGCATATCCCAAGTCCGAACATCGGCGTTCCGTCTCGGCCTCTCAACGCAAACTGCCGACTCCGTTTTGTGCCAACTACAGCGCTCTGTGCTACACTGTCTCTGAACTTCACGTCGAGAAAGCATCCGGATGAACGAGTTACGAATTGCGCAATTCGTGTCGCGCGTCATGGGGCCTGAAAATGGGGCTGGGCCGGCGTATTGGTTCGTTTTTCAGGAGGACAGGCTCCTCGTTCGGTCGGCGGGCGAGCAGGCCGGCGTGTTGTTGACCGTAGACGGTCCGCCGGCCGGGCTCTCTCTGGCGCGTCAGCTCTACATGGGGTATCTGGAGGGGGCGGGAGAGACGCCCATTCATTGCTACGCAGGCGAACTCGCAGCCGACGCGCCGCTGGCGGCCGATATGATTGCCGATGGGCTGCGCCAGCTCTACCCTCAGCTCGGCGAGACGATGTTCGGCCTGGCAAGCCGAGCCAGTCAGCTCATCACATGGGATCGCACGCACCAGTACTGCGGCCGTTGCGGCACCGCCACTGTGCCGTCGGCGACCGAACGGGCCAGGCATTGTCCGCGCTGCGGATTGGCGCACTTTCCGCGGCTCTCGCCGGCCATCATCATCGCGGTGGTGCGTCGTACGCCGGAGGGGACGCGGCTGCTGTTGGCCCACAATCGGCGCTTCCCGCCGGGCCGCTATAGCGTTATCGCCGGATTCGTGGAGGTCGGCGAGACGTTGGAGGAGTGCGCGCGCCGGGAGGTGCGCGAGGAGGTCGGCATCGAGATCAAAAACCTGCGCTATTTCGGCAGCCAGTCGTGGCCGTTCCCGCACTCGCTGATGATCGGCTTCACGGCCGAGTACGCGGCCGGCGAACTGGTGCGCGAGTCGGAGGAGATCGCACATGCCGATTGGTTTGCCGCGGATGCGCTGCCTGGCCTGCCGCCGAAGATGAGCATCGCCCGCCGGCTGATTGATTGGTTCGTTGCCGGAGGCGCAGATGCTTGCTGATCTTTGTCTCTTTCTGCGGCTTGTGTTAGAATGATGCCGATCTTGCTGAGGGGAGGGAACTCTGGAAGGCTCTGAACTTGCTCATGTGATCGTGGAGAAGCTGGACGCGCATCAGGCGGCTGAGATCGTTCTGCTCGATCTGCGCCAGCTTACCCCTATTGCGGACTATTTTGTCATCTGTACGGCGGAATCGGATCGGCAGGCACGCACGCTACAGGAGATCCTGGAGGTGGAGCTGAAACAGCAGCACAAGACGCGGCCTCTCTCGACCGAGGGCGAGGCTCCCTCCGGTTGGATCCTCCTGGATTACAACACGGTGGTGGTCCACATCTTCTCGAAACAGGCGCGGGCTTTCTATCGGCTGGAAGAACTGTGGAAAGCCGCGCCGGTCGTGCTGAAGATCCAATAAACGCTTTCCTTTTGGGCGTTTTAGTTCGGCCCTCCGGGTTGGTGCTGTCCAATCCGGAGGTTTTTATGCGACACCTCTGTCTTCAGCTGTCTCCCCTCGTTCCGGTCGGATCGTCCGCAAGGCCATGAGTCTGGCGTACCGCGGCCACGGTGTCTGCCACTGACCGTTCAGGCCATGGCGACGGCCCGAACGGATCGGGGCCTGGATGCGCGTCGCCCAGCAACGCCCGACACAGGTCGGCTACGGCCAGGGCGAGCACATCCAGGTTGTATCCTCCTTCCAGCGTCACCACCAGTCGGCCATCGCACAGGCGGTCGGCCAGGCCGACGATCGTCCGGGCCAGTTGCCAGTAGCCGGCGAGCGACAGGCGCAGGCCGGCCAGCGGGTCGTCCCAGTGGGCATCGAAGCCGGCCGAGACCAGGATCAGTTCGGGCCGATAGCGCTCCGCCAGCGGTGTCAGGATGTCGGCGTAGATGCGCTGGAATCCCGCATCGCCGACGCCGGCCGGCAGCGGCACGTTGACCGTGGTTCCCTGGCCAGCGCCTGTGCCGATCTCGCGCACGCTGCCGCTGCCCGGATAGTAGGGATATTGATGGGTGGAGAAGAAGAGCACCTGCGGCGTGCCGTAGAAGATCTCCTGGGTGCCGTTCCCGTGATGGACATCCCAATCCACGATGAGGATGCGGGTCAGGCCGCATTCCGTCAGGCCGGCCTGGGCTGCGATGGCAACATTGTTGAGCAGGCAGAAGCCCATGCCGCCGCCACGCCTGGCGTGATGGCCCGGCGGTCGCACCAGGGCGATCGCATTGCGGGCCTGGCCGGCGACCACTGCGCGCACCAGCGCGACGACGCCGCCTGCCGCCAGCTCGGCCGCGGCATAGCTGCGCGGGCCGACATAGGTGTCTGGGTCGAGATGGCCGCCACCGCGACGTGCCAGGGCTGCCAGCGCCTGCACGTAATCGGCGCTATGCACGGCTGTCAGCAGCTCCCGGCTCGCCGGCTGTGGTGGGATCAATGTCATGCGTGCCAGCAGGCCGGTCTGCTCCAATTCAGCCAGGACCCGCTCCAGCCGTGTGCGGCTCTCCGGATGGCCGGACAGATGGTGGGCCAGAAACAGAGGGTCGTAAGTGTAAGCGGTGGTGTGCGACGGTGGCGACATGGCTCCTCCCCCTGGTGCCTCGTCAGGCTGGATTCTGCAGTTTTCGGCGTCTGAGCCCCACCCCATCCCCGCCACCTGACAGGGGGTGGGGCGACTTCCGCAGGGGTATTTCGGGCGGCTTCGCCGCCCGAAATACCCCCTTAAGAAGGTGTCCCTCTGCTCTCGCCTCCGCTTGCGCAAAGCAAGAGCGACGCGTGGACCTCACGCGTCGCTCTCACTCTACTGCCGGTTTGCGAAATCGTCAAGAAACGGCGAAGGCTCGCCGCATCTCGACGTTATTGTCCTTCGGTGGCGTCAATCGCATACTGGGCCGGCGCCTTGCTGCGCAGCAGGGCCCAGGTCATGCCGGCCAGCGCCGCCAGGATCAGCACCCAGCCGATGATGCCGATATCGGTGTGGGCGACGACGATCGGCGCGATGATCAGGCTGATCAGGTTGATCACTTTGATCAACGGGTTAAGGGCCGGGCCGGCGGTGTCTTTCAGCGGGTCGCCGACGGTGTCGCCGACAACGCTCGCCTTGTGTGCGTCGGAGCCCTTGCCGCCGTAGAGGCCTTCTTCCACCAGCTTCTTGGCGTTATCCCAGGCGCCGCCGGTGTTCGACATGAAGACCGCCAGTAACTGGCCGGAGAGGATGACGCCGGCCAGGAAACCACCCAGCGCCTCGGCCTTCAGGGCGAAACCGACCACGATGGGGATCAGGACGACCAGGATGCCGACGGGCAACAGCTCGCGCTGTGCCGCCTCGGTGGAGATGGCGACTGCCTGGCGATAGTCGGGCAGGACGCGGCCTTCACGTACGCCCGGCACGTCGAACTGCTTGCGGACGACGGCCACCATGCCGTTGGCCGCGCGCGCCACCGCTTTGACCAACATGGACCCGAACAGCAGCGGGATGCCGCCGCCGATCAGCAGGCCGATGAAGACGCGCGGATCGGCGATATTGATGAACTCCAGCGGTTGCCGGCCAATCTCGTGGAGCACGACGTTGATGTCGGTGATGAACGAGCCGTAGAGTGCCACGGCCGCAATCACGGCCGACCCGATGGCGACGCCCTTGGTGATGGCTTTGGTGGTGTTCCCCACCGCATCCAGATCGGTCATGATCTTACGGGCGCTGGCCGGCATGGAGGCCATTTCGCCGATGCCGTTCGCGTTGTCGGAGATGGGGCCGAAGGAGTCCATCGAGACCAGGTTGCCGGCGTGCGTCAGCCAGCCGATGCCGATGAGTGCGACGCCGTAGATGATGTACTGCGCGCCCTGAGCGCCATACACGAGCACCGAGATCATGATCGCACCCGCGATCAACAGAATGGCCCAGAAGCTGGATTCGTAGCCCTCTGCCAGGCCGCTGAGGATGGTCGTGGCCGGGCCGAAGCGCGTGCTTTTGGCGATTTCTTGTACCGGGGGCTTATCGGTGCCGGTGAAGTGTGCGGTGACGCGATTCACGATGACGTTGAAGATCACGCCGGCCGATACCATGACCGCTGGCTGCCACCAATGGCCCAGAATCTGCGGGTTCGTGCCGGCAGCAATGGCAGCGACATTTTGCGCGTGGACGTACGCGTAGGCCAGGATGGTCGAGAGGCTGATCGTGATCACCGAAGAGACTTCGTAGGCGATCTCCATGGCGTGCCAGGCGTCGCCTTTCGCCACCGTCTGCTCCCAGATCGGCACGGAGAAGGTGCCGATGATCGAGCTGATGACGCCGATGGCGCGCACGATCAGCGGGAAGATGATCCAGTAGAGCTGGCCGGTCAGGGTGACGAGGGCCAGGCCCAGGATCAGGGCCGAGACGATGGTGACCTCGTAGGACTCGAAGATGTCGGCCGCCATACCGGCGCAGTCGCCCACGTTATCGCCCACCTGATCCGCGATGACGGCTGCGTTGCGAGGATCGTCCTCTTCCAGGTTCTCCTCGACCTTGCCCACCAGGTCGGCGCCGACATCGGCCGCCTTGGTGTAGATGCCGCCGCCGACGCGCATGAAGAGCGCCAGCAGGGTGCCGCCGAAGCCGAAGCCCAGCAAGGCATCCGGTGCGGCTTCGCCGAAGACGATGAAGATGGTGGTGCCGCCCAGCAGGCCCAGGCCGTCCGTCAACATGCCGGTAATGGTGCCCGAGCGATAAGCGATCCGCAGCGCGTCGCCGAGCGAGCGTCGCGAGGCCGAGGCCACGCGGATATTGCCCTGCACGGCCATGCGCATGCCCAGCTGACCGACCATCAGCGAGAAGGACGCGCCCAGAATGAAGGCGATCGCGCGGCCGATGGCAATGATCAGGCGCGCATTCGTGCCGAACATCTGTTGTGCAGCCGGGCTAGGGGGAGCGATCCAGACGCTGAAGAAGAGGACTACGATCAAAACGCCGATGAATGGCAAGATCGTGCGCAGTTGCTGGTTGAGGTAGGCATCGGCACCATCTTTGATGGCGGTCCAGATGCGGATCATCGTCTCTGTGCCCCGATCTTCTGCCATCACGTTGCGGCGCAGCCACAGGGCATAGAGCAAGCTGAGGACAGCGACCACGAGCACGCCGTAGATGGCATAAGTCTCGAAGGCCGTCAAAGGCATTTGATACATGAGCTTGAGGTTTCCTCCTTGATGCTAGGGAATATGGACGTGTGAATCTCACAAAAACGTGCGGCTCACGGGCTCCTGACCGGCAGCAAGAGCCATGCGTGGCCGCATCGTTGACACACCGTGAATGATGATGAATTTTGGACCCAGAAACCCCGCCAGCAAGTACTGCGTAGCGCAGTCCGCCTTGAACACAAAACCCTGCGGGTTGTCACCCATCAGGCGATATCCCTTTCCGGGCCATAACGGGAGGTTATTCTAGCGCAACCCCTGTGCTTTGTCAAAACAGCGATCCTATCATCTGTAGGACAGATCACATATTTGGCGCAAGTATAAATTTTGGATGTCTGTTTTGCGTGGACTTTGACAAGGGAGCGCAGTCATAGGATAATAAGCGGGGCGAGGCCCCGTAGATTTTGTTGGCGCGCCAAACCGCTGGGGCAGGGGCGGGGTTACCCTGCCTCTACCGGTGCCTGGTGAGGCCAGATTTTACAGTTTGCGGCGTTTGCCCCCACCCCCATCCCCGGCCCCTGGCAGGGGCGGGGCAAATTCCGGAGGGGGCATTTCGGGGGGCTTCGCCGGCCGGAATATCCTCGCCGAGGGCTCCCGCCCGCTGTCTCCCGGCAGGGGAGAGCGGGGCAAGGGGTGAGAGGGGGTCCAATAGCGGGGAGCAAAGTCCGACCTGACGGAGTACCAGAGCCACCCCATCGCTTTGGCACGCTTACAGGTTTTTTTGTTCTCTTAATGAACGAGGAATGATAGCTGCATGGATCGAGTTCTTTCGCCGGCGCGTGTCCGGGCAGAGCCTCTCGAACGGGCCGGGAGTCTGCCGCCGCCCATCCTGGTAGACACGCCCGCGGCTTTTGCGTCGTTCCTGGAGGCATTGGCCCAGGCAGAGCGGCTGGCGCTGGACACTGAATCGGATAGCCTGTATCGCTATTTTCACAAGGTCTGCTTGATCCAGGTCAGCACGGCCGAGGCCGATTATTTGCTCGACCCGTTGCGCCTTCCCGATTTGCAGCCGTTGGGCAAATTCCTGGCCGATCCGGCAGTCGAGAAGATCTTGCACGCGGCCGAGAACGACATCGTGTTGCTCAAGCGCGATTTCGGCTTTGCCTTCGACCATGTGTTCGACACCATGTTGGCGGCGCGCATCCTGGGACGGCGCAACGTGGGCCTGGCCGCTCTGCTCGAGGAGTGCTTCGGGGTTGTGCTGGATAAGCGGTCGCAGCTCACCGATTGGGGCCGGCGGCCCTTGACTCGTGAACAGCTGAGCTATGCACGGCTGGACAGCCGCTACCTGTTGCCGCTGCGCGACCTGCTGGTGCAGGAGCTGCAGGCGCGTCGGCGCTGGCGCGAGGCGCAGGAGGCGTTCGCCGAGCTCGCTGGCCTGGAATATGTCGAGAAGCCGTTCGATCCGGACGGCTTCTGGCGCAGCAAAGTCGTGCGCGATCTGCGGCCCGATGAGCTGGCTGTTTTTCGCGAGCTCTATCTCTGGCGAGATCAGCAGGCGCGCGCGCTGGATCTGCCGCCGTTCAAGGTGTTGACCGATCAGGTGTTGGCCCAGCTCAGCCGGGAGCAGCCTGCCCGGCTGGCCGATCTGCCCCTGAATGCACGCCAGGCCGACCGCTTCGGGTCGGCGATTCTCGCCGCGATCCGCCGGGGGCGCAGCGCCACGCCGCCGCCATTGCCGGCCCGTCGCGCCAACGGCCAGGGCCGGCCGGATCCGGCTGTCAGCGCGCGCTACGATCGGCTGCGCGCCTGGCGCGCTCAGCGCGCCGAGGCCCGCGGCGTAGATCCCGATATCGTGCTCAACAATGAGGCGCTGATGACGATCGCACGTGCCTGCCCTACCACCCTGGAAGCGCTGGCCGCGCTCGGCATTCTCCGGCCGTGGAAGCTGGAGGAATATGGCCCGGAGTTGCTGCGTATCACAGCAGGGTCCATGCGTTGAGGTTTGAGGCTGGCGATGATCGGTTATAGCGATGTGCGTCTCGGCGATGTCGTGCGCATGCGCAAGCCCCATCCCTGCGGCAGCAGCGAGTGGGAGGTCGTGCGCCTGGGCGCCGACATCGGCATCCGGTGCCGGAAATGTGCTCGACGCGTGCTGCTGCCGCGCAGTCAGTTCGTGCGCCAGGTCAAGACGTTGCTGCAGCGCGGGGACAGTGACGCGGCGCTGCCGGCGGTCGGGTCGCCACGATGACGACACCCCCCTCGACCACGGCGCCGCCGGAGCGCGGTTTCCTGCCGGTGTTGGCCAATCGCCATTTTCGTGCCCTGTGGGCGGCACAATGGTTGGCCCAGATCGGTCAGAATGCCATCAACTTCATCCAGCTGATATTGATCGAGCAGCTCACCGGCTCCACCGTGCAGATCGGCATCACGATCCTCGCGTTCACCCTGCCCGGTGTGATCTTCAGCCCGATGGCCGGCGTGGTCGCCGATCGGCTGCCCAAGAAGTGGGTGCTGGTGGGTTCCAACTTTTCGCGGGCAGCCGTGGCGCTCAGCTATCTGATCGTGTTGGCCGGACTGCAGGGCGGCTGGCGCCTGGTCGGCATCTATTTGCTGACGTTTCTCATGTCCACCTTGAGCCAGTTCTTTGCACCGGCCGAAGGCGCCATGATCCCGCTCCTGGTCGGCGAGCAACGGCTGCTGGCGGCCAACTCCCTCTTTTCGCTGACGATGGTGTTGTCGCAAATGGCCGGGCTGGTGGTTCTAGGGCCGATCATCGTCAGGCTGTTGGGCCTGGTCGGCGGGTTGATCGCCATCGGGGTGATCTATCTAGGGGCCACGGTCCTGGTGTCGCTCTTGCCGACCGACCGGACGGTGCCGCAGGCGACGCCGGAGGTGACCCATCCCTGGGCCAGGCTGTGGACCGAGTTCCGGGAAGGGCTGGCGTTCATCGCCACGCAGGGCCAGATCCAGGCCGCCATCGGCCGGCTGATTGCGATCAACGCGCTGGTGATGATCATGGCGATGTTGGCGCCGGGGTATGCCGCGCGCGTGCTGGGGATGCGGCCGGAGAACGCGGTTATCGTCTTTGCCCCGGCCGGCGTCGGAATGTTGTTGGCGACCGCCGTGGTGGGCCGCTGGGGCTATCTGCTGCGCCGGCTCGGCTTCGGTCATGTCGGCCTGACGCTGGCCGGCCTGGCTTTCTTTGGCATGGGCCTGCTGAGCCTGGACTATCACCGTTTCATGCGGCCGATCCTGGACGTAGCTCCCGAAGCCGCCCTTAGCCTGACTACGATCACGATGGGGCTGGGCGTGGTTCTCGGTTTCTCCCTCTCGGCGACGAACATCCTGGCGCAGACGCGAGTACAACAGGATTCGCCTGCACCGATCCGCGGCCGGGTGCTGTCGGTACAGTTCATGTTGGCCAATCTGGTCGGCATCCTGCCGATGTTGGCCTTCGGCGGGCTGGCCGATACGCTGGGCATCCCCCGGGTGTTGCAGCTCATCGGTGTGGCGACCCTGAGCGTCACGGCCCTCATTGCCCTGTTAAGCGCTATACAAGGGCGTTGGGTCTGGCTGTGGCGTCGCGATAGGGCAGGCTGACGGCACCTGTTGGCGGGCAGATGCCTCCATCCTCTGCTGTGGTTTTCCCTGGCCTGCCGGTCAGGACAGGCCGACCGGGCCAACAATGAAATACACCCGCAACTGCGCTCTGATTTGACATAGCATCCCCCAAACGGGTATAATGTATTTGTTCCAGCGGGTGAGACCTGCTTGTCTGTCTCGCCTGCTTTTTATGTCTCTGAAGGGATGGTTTTTTTGCTGCCATCCCAATGAACCTGGCAAGGAGTGTGAGCGCATGGCGACGAAACGAACATATCAGCCCAAAAATCGCCGACGCAGCCGCGTGCACGGCTTCTTCGCGCGCATGAGCACCACGGGCGGCCGGAATGTCCTCAAAGCGCGGCGGGCCAAAGGGCGCAAACGGCTCACGGTCTGAGATTCGGGCCGGCGGCTTTCGACCTGTGTTGCTTCGGATGGTGCCAACGTGAAACGCCGGTATCGGCTGACAGATAAGAAGCGATTCCGGCTGGTGCGAGAGACAGGGGTCAGTTATACTCATCCGTTGCTCGTGTTGTGCGTGTTGGCCAACGATCAGCCAATCAGTCGGTGCGGCTTCACGGTCAGCCGGCGTCTCGGCAAGGCGGTCGAGCGGAATCGGGTGCGCAGGCGCATCAGCGAGGCGGTGCGCTTGACCTGGGATCTGGTGGCGCCGGGCTGGGATATGGTATGGATTGCCCGGCCCGCCAGCAAGGCGGCGGAGTTCGCCGAGCTTCAAGAAGGGTGTGTGCGGCTATTGCGGCGGGCTCATGTGCTGAAGACGGCGCCCTCGACAGAGGACGCAGTGGAGGGTGGCACAGCATGAGCAAATTGCTGTTGATTCCGATCCGTTTTTACCAGCGATGGATTTCGCCATGGCTGCCGCCATCCTGTCGCTTCTATCCGAGCTGCTCGGAGTATGCCTGTCAGGCGATCGAGAAGTACGGCGCTCTGCGGGGTGGCTGGTTGAGCGTGCGGCGCGTTGCCCGCTGTCATCCGTTTCATCCGGGCGGGTTTGACCCGGTACCGTGAATGAGTCACTCCTGGCCGGAGAGGGTCGGAGGGATGTCAGGCGAGTCGTTGCCTCGTCTACATAAGTGTTTTTCGAGGAGAATCTGTTAGCGTGAACAAACGATTCCGCGCCCTGCTGTTGGCGTCGGTGCTCTTGATCGCAGCCGTCGCTCTTACCGGCTGTATGGCCTCGTACGAGAAGGTGGATCTGGATGCACCGTCCGGTTGGTGGGAAGCGATCTTCGTCTTTCCGATTGCCAAAGCTCTCGTCTGGTTGAGTGCTGCAATCGCCGGACTTGGCTTGCCCCATGGCCTGGGATGGGCCATCATCATCATCACCCTCATCATTAAGGTGGTCACCGTCCCACTGACCCTCAAGCAGTTGCAGTCCACCAAGGCGATGCAGGAGCTGCAGCCCAAGCTGAAGGAGCTACAGGACAAATACGGCAAGGATCGCCAGAAGCTTTCCGAGGAGCAGATGAAGCTCTATCGGGAGGCGGGCGTCAATCCATTGGGCGGCTGTCTGCCGCTGCTGATCCAGCTGCCGATCCTGTTCGCGCTCTATCAGGCGCTCTACGCTGTCGCCAGCACGCAGCTGGTCCCCGATGCCCAACGCATCTTTCTGTGGATTCCCGATCTCTTCTATCCGACGATGGCTGTCGGCACGAGCTGGATCGGCGAAAGCTTCTCGACCGGCAATTGGGGCAAACTGTTTGCGTATGCCAGCCTGCCGATCCTCATGCTGATCACACAGCTGGCCCTGCAGAAGATGTCGCAGCCGGCGAAGGCGAAGAACGGCGGCAAGCAAGACCCGCAGGCGCAGATGATGAACCAGATGATGTTCTTCATGCCGATCATGTTCGGCTACATCACGCTGGGTCTGCCGGCCGGTCTAACGCTTTATTGGACCGTCTCGAACATCTTGAGCATGATTCAGCAATACTTTGTCGCCGGCTGGGGCGGCCTGGTGGATTGGGTGCCGTCGTTGAATCGAGAGCAGACGGCTCGCAAAGCCGAGACCATTTCGGCGATGCCTGCTCAGCCGGAAACCGCGTCCGTGAGCCCGACCTCGACGCCGGACAAGCCGATCAAGCGCAATCGTCGCCGCCGCTAACGGGCTGGCCGGGGAACTGATGATCAGACCGGCAGGGCGCGGGGAGGTACAGGAACAAGGAAGCAATCGTATGACAGGTGAAAAAAGCGGAGAATTTCGCGGTAAGACGATTGAGGCCGCCATCAACGCCGGCCTGATGGCGCTGCAGCTCTCGCGCGCAGAGGTCGAGATAGAGGTGATCCGGCCGGGCAGTCGCGGCGTTTTGGGCATCGGCGCCGAAGACGCCATTGTGCGCCTCACCGAGATCCGGCCCGCGACGCCTCAGGTCGCGGCCAGACCTGAATCACAACCGGCGAAGCCCGAAAAAGTCGAGCCTCAACCGATGCCGACGCCTCAGGCGAAGCCTGTTGAACAGAAGGCGCCGGCCAGGCCCGCGGCGAAAGCGCCGGCCAGACCTGAATCCCGGCCCGAGCCTGCCAAAGCGGAAGCGCGGCCGGAAACGGCTAAGGCTGCGGCTGTGATACCGGCCGGCATCAGCGCGAAAGAGTGGGCTGCGGCCGAGCTGGGCAAGGAATTTCTGACCGGTTTGCTGAGCCGGGCGGGCGTGCGCGCGACCGTGGAAATGATCGCGCAAAGCCCGGCCGAGTCGGAGGAGGGTAGCCGGGTACCGGTCCTCAACATCGTCGGCGCTGACCTGGGCATGCTAATCGGCCGCCAGAACGAGGTGCTATCGGCCCTAGAGTTCATCACCCGGTTGGCCGTGAATCAGCGCAGCCATGGCCGCAGCCAGTTCACGGTGGATGTCAACGGCTATCGCGCCAAGCGCGCCGAGTCGTTGCGCAAACTGGGCTTGCGCATGGCCGAACAGGCCGTTCAGTCGGGTCGCACCGTGGTCCTGGAACCGATGCCGCCTGCCGAACGGCGCATCATCCATCTGGCGTTGCGCGATCACCCAAAGGTCTTCACCCAGAGCGTCGGCGAAGGGGATCGCCGCAAAGTGACCATCGTCCTCAAGAAGGACGCGTAAAGCCGCACCGCGCCATCGTCAAGCGTGCTCGCCGTGTCCACCAGAAAACGCCGGCCGTCACACAGGTCGGCGTTTTCGTTGACCCGCCCTGAAGACTGTGCTACAATATCCGTACTTCGGCGCTCGACTCCTGATTCTTGTGAGGCTTTCTTGTCTATAGATTTTCTCGTCATCGGCCATATCACGCATGATCGCACGCCCGACGGCTTTCGGTTGGGCGGCACCGTCTCCTACGCGGCCGTCACCGCGCGCCGGCTCGGATATCGGCCCGGCATGTTGACCCGTGCCACGGCCGAGGGGCTGCAGCTGGCGCCGGGCACCGATGGCACCGACGTGATCGTCTCGTCGCCCGATGGCGTTCTGGACGGGATCGCCATCCGGTTGCTGCCTTCAGCCGTCAGCACGACCTTCACCAACATCTACCATGGGATCCAGCGCACTCAGCTGATCGAGGCGTGGGCCGACCCCATCTGGCCGGCAGAATTGCCGGCGGCCTGGGCGAAGGCCCCCGTGGTGCTGCTCGGCCCTATCGCGCGCGAAATCCCGCCCGCCTGGTCGAGCGTCTTCCCGAACGCGCTGGTGGGCATCACGCCGCAAGGCTGGATGCGTCAATGGGATGCCCAGGGTCGCGTCACTCCGGCAGCCTGGGAGAACATGGCTGACTTTCTGCCCCATGCCGATGTGATCATCCTCAGCCGTGAAGACGTCGGCGGCGATGACGCGTTTCTGGCCGACCTGGCGTGTCGGGCCAAATTGCTGGTGGTGACCGATGGGTGGCATGGCGCGACCGTCTATCGCTGCGGCGAGGAAACTCCGATCCCGCCGCGGCCCACGATACAGGTGGATCCGACCGGCGCCGGCGATGTGTTCGCTACCGCTTTCCTGTTGCGGCTGGCCGAGACCGGTGATCCGCTGCTGGCGGCGCGCTTCGCCAACATCGTCGCCTCGATGTCGGTCGAGGGAATCGGCATGACGCGCATCCCATGGCGGGCCGAGGTAGATGCCTGGCTGGCCCAAGGCGGCTGAGCGTTCTGTGGATCACAGCGGCCAGGCCGGCCAGTTCGTCGCATGGTGAGGTGGTTGTGACGCGCATTTATGCTTTCGCGAACCAGAAGGGCGGTGTGGGCAAGACCACCACGGCCGTCAATCTGGCAGCCTATCTGGCGGATGCCGGTCGCAGCGTGCTGCTGATTGACATAGATCCGCAGGCGAATGCGACCAGCAGTCTGGGCGTGGACGCCGCCTCTCTCTCCTATTCGATCTACGATGTGTTGATCGGCCGGGTGCCGTTGGCCGATGTCATTGTTCGCACTGCACTGCCGCGGCTCGATCTGGCGCCGAGCGCGCCGGCATTGGCCGGTGCCGAGGTCGAGATGGTGGCGATGCTGGCGCGCGAGCATCTGCTGCGCCGTGCACTGACCGGGGTGGTCGTCCACTACGATTATGTCCTCATTGATTGCCCGCCCAGTCTCGGTCTGCTTACCGTCAATGCGCTGACGGCCGCGACGCACGGCGTGGTCGTGCCGATCCAGTGCGAATACCTGGCGCTGGAAGGCTTGGGCCGTTTGTGGCAGACCATCCAGCTGGTGCGCGAGCATCTCAACCCACAGTTGACCATCAGCGGCATGGTGCTCACGATGTACGATCCGCGCACAAACCTGTCTACCCAGGTGGTCAACGAAGTGCGCAAGCATTTTGCTCAACAGACGTATCAGGCGGTCATTCCGCGCAGTGTGCGACTGAGCGAGGCGCCTAGCTATGGGCAGACGATCTTGACCTATGCGCCGAACTCGGCCGGCGCGCAGGCGTATGCGGCACTGGCGCGCGAATGGCTGGCACGCGAGGAGGGACAATGACGCCACAACCGCGCGGTCTGGGCCGTGGTCTGGGCGCTCTGATCCCGACAGGGCCGACGTCGCGGCCGGAGCCAGAACAGGTTGCGGCTGGGGCGACCGGCCAGGTGCGCGAGGTGCCGGTCGGCGACATCGCGCCGAACCCGCGCCAGCCGCGCGCCGCTATTGCTGCGGAAAGCCTGGCCGAACTGGCTGCGTCCATCCGCGAGCATGGCTTGCTCCAACCATTGATCGTGACCCAGGCCGTGACGAGTCCACCCGGCAGTCCACCCTACCAACTGATCGCCGGCGAGCGACGCTGGCGCGCGGCGCAAATGGCCGGCCTGAAGACTGTGCCGGTGCTCGTGAAAGAAGCCACGCCGCAGCAGGTGCTGGAGATGGCACTGGTCGAAAACATTCAGCGCGCCGATCTCAACCCGTTGGAGGAGGCCGCAGCCTATCAGTCGCTCATCAGTGAATTCGGCCTGAGCCAGCACGAAGTGGCCGATCGCGTGGGTAAGAGCCGGGTGGCGGTTGCCAACATCCTGCGCCTGCAGCGTCTGCCCGAACGGGTGAAGGCGCTATTGCAGGAGGGCGGGCTCACCGAAGGCCACGCGCGCGCGCTGCTGGCGCTCGATGACGATGCGGCGATCGAGCGGGCTGCCGACCAGGTGGTGGCGCGTGAGCTGACCGTGCGCCAGACCGAAGAGCTGGTGCGCCGCCTGCAAGCGGTCGCTGATGCTGCACAGGCCATCGCCGAGGGCCAGAATGTCGCCGACGACCCGGACATTTCCTACACCCGACGCCTGGAAGAGGCATTCCGCAGCGCGTTGGGCACCAAGGTTTCCCTCTCGCGCGGTCGTCGTGGCGGCAAGCTGGTGATCCATTTCTACTCGGATGAGGAGTTGAATGCCCTTTACGAGCAGATCGTAGGCAATTGATGATCGAGGAGGGTCCATCGTGCAATACCGAACCTTTGGCCGGCTTGGCTGGCAGATATCGGCGTTGGGCTTCGGTGCGATGCGCCTGCCCACGTTTGGCGGCGATCCGGCGCAGATTGACGAGCCGGAAGCCACGCGCATGATCCGCTACGCCATTGATCACGGCGTCAACTATCTTGATACGGCCTACCCCTACCATCAGGGGAACAGCGAGCGCTTTCTCGGCCGGGCGCTGCAGGGCGGCTATCGAGAGCGCATCCGATTGGCGACCAAGATGCCCACCTGGATGGTGAAATCGGCCGATGATTTCGATCGCTATCTGGATGAGCAGCTTGAACGCTTGCAAACGCCCTATGTAGACCTTTACCTGTTGCACGGACTGCGCGCGGAACGGTGGCAGGCGGTGCGCGATCTGGGAGTGCGAGAGTGGGCCGAGCGGAAGATCGCGGAGGGCAAATTCAAGCGGCTGGGCTTCTCATTCCACGATAGCTTTGAAGTGTTCTGCCAGATCCTGAACGAATACGACGGCTGGGCGATGTGCCAGATCCAGTACAACTACATGGATGAGCAGCATCAGGCCGGCGTGCGCGGATTGCGTCTGGCAGCCGAACGCGGCCTGGCAGTGGTGGTGATGGAGCCGTTGCGCGGCGGCTTGTTGGCCGGCCCGCCTCCGGCCAGCGTTCAGACGATCTGGGACAGCGCGGCCGTGCGGCGCACCCCCGCCGAATGGGCCTTGCGCTGGCTATGGAATCAGCCTGAGGTGACGGTGGTCTTGAGCGGGATGAGCACGTTCCAGCAGGTGGTGGAGAACATCGCCAGCGCCGAACAAGCGGTCGTCGGCGCACTGTCGGCCGACGAGCTGACGCTCATCGGCCGTGTGCGTGATCAGTATCGGGCGCTCACGCCGATCCCCTGTAGCGACTGCCGATATTGTCAACCCTGTCCGAACAACGTCGCGATCCCCCGTGTGTTCGAATTTTACAACATCGCGATCGTCTACAATGCCCTCGAGCGGGCGCGACAGGGCTACGCTCGCTGGCTGCGTGACGAGGAGCGCGCCGACCGTTGCCTGGAGTGCGGCGAGTGCGAGTCGAAGTGCCCGCAAGGAATCCGCATCATCGAGTGGCTACAGCAGGCGGACCGGCTCCTGTCCCCGCGTTGACCTGGCAACCGCAGTCGGATCAATCCACCCACAGCGGCACGAAGCGGAATTGATCCACGTCTACCAGCCCCATGTCGGTCAGTTTCAGGTGCGGGATCACCTCGAGTGCCAGGAAACTGAGGACCATGAAGGGGTCGTGGAGGCCACTACCCAGGGTGTGCGCGGCGCCGATCACTTCATCCAGCATACTGCGCACCTCAGCGATCGGCCGGTTGGACATCAGTCCGGCCACTGGCAACGGCAGCCGTGCCAGGATGCGCACGCCGTCGGCTACGGCCAGGCCTCCGCCCATGTCGGCGATGGCGCCGGCCGCGGTGCTCAGCGAGATGTTGTCCGTCCCCGCAACCACCAGATTGTGATGATCATGGGCGATCGTCGAGGCAATGGCGCCTCGTCGTAGCCCTAACCCCTGCACGAACCCCTTGCCGATCCGGCCGGAAGCCATATGCCGTTCGATGACTGCCAGCTTGATGATATCCCGCTCAACATCGGGCACCGCGAAGCCGGAGGCGCTGGGGATCTCCAGCACCCGTTCTTCGGTGATCAGGCTATCGGGCACCGCGCCGATCACCCGGGCACGATGGCCTTCGGCCGGGATGGTGAAGTCCACCGTATGCCAGTTGACGTTCATCGAGCCGCGCAGGTAGGAGGGGCGCTCGGGGAGCTCGAACGGCAACATCTGGCCGTTCTCGGCGACGATCTGGCCGCTGCGGATCACCAGGCGCACGCGGAATTCCTGCGGATCGTCGAAGACGATCAGATCGGCGCGGTGGCCTGGCCGGATGCCCCCGCGATCATGGAGCCGGAACCACTCGGCCGTGTTGAGGGTCGCCATGCGGATGGCGGTCACCAGGTCCACACCGGCACGGATCGCGGCGCGCACCAGGTGATCCACACCGCCTTCGTCGAGCAGATCGGCCGGGTGACGATCGTCAGTGCAAAAGCAGATGCGCCGAGCGTTGTCGGGTGTGAGCAGTGGCAGCAGTGCAGTCAAGTTGTGGGCGTTGGTCGCATCACGCATCAAAATGTACATGCCCAGCCGCAGTTTCTCGCGCGCCTCCTCGACGGTGGTGCACTCGTGATCGGAGCCGATGCCGGCGACCAGGTAGGCATTCAGGGCTTTGCCCGTGAGGCCGGGCGCATGGCCGTCGAGCACGCGCGACTTGAATGCTTCGATCTTCTCCATGGTGATCGGGTCTTCCTGTACGACGCCCGGATAGTTCATCATTTCGCCCAGGCCCAGCACCCAACGATCGTTCTGGAGCGCGGCGATATCCTTCGCTTCTAAATAGGCGCCGGCAGTCGCCATGTGGGTGGCCGGAACACAGGAAGGCACCATGACGAACATGCTGAGCTGGCCATATTTCGCCTGGTCGAACATGTAGCGGATGCCGTCGAGACCGAGCACGTTGGTGATCTCGTGCGGATCAGCGATCACCGAGGTCACACCGCGTGGCACGACAGCCTGGGCGAACTGGCGTACCCCCACCATTGAGCTTTCGATGTGCACATGGGCATCAATCAAGCCGGGCGCGAGGTAGCTCCCGTTCAGGTCAATTTCTCGCAGGCCAACGTAGCCCGGCCCGATGCCTGCAATGCGCGCGCTATGGATCGCCACATCGGTCGGGTAGATTTCGCCAGAATAGACGTTCACGAGCTGAGCATTGCGCAGCACCAGATCGGCCGGCGCATCGCCGCGCGCCACGCGTATCAATTCGTTGCGTTCCATGGTTCCTCCCAGAAACTCGTTGCTGAAGGCTGGCATCCTGCGCTGTTGGCCGATTATATCATATCGGCGTCAGATTTCACCGATGTCTCAGATGATTTGCAGCAGGGGCATTTTTGATTACAATATCGTTATCCAGATGATCCATGTCGGCTTGTGTTGGCGTTGTGGTGTTTCCAGAAAGGCGGTGATGACCCGGCGGAAAGCCATCTCTCCTCTATCCGTTCGTTTACCTTTTCTGCTGAAATAAGGAGGAAAATCAGATGACTTACCAGCGTATCTGGCATCTCGTGGCTCTGTTAATCGTTCTCTCGATGATCGTCGGCGCCTGTGCACCGGCGCCGACTCCGACGCCGGCGCCTCCGGTCGCGAAAGCGGAGCCCACCAAGGCGCCTGAACAGCCGAAAGCGCCCCAGGAGTTCATCTTCGGCGTCATCCTGGTTGGCCCGTACAACGATCACGGCTGGAGCGAGGCTCACTACATGGGCGCCAAGTACGCCGAGGCAAAAGTCCCCGGTGCCAAGATGATTTATGTGGACAACTTGAACCCCGGCGCCAAGCCCGGCGTGACGGTCCCTCAGGTCGTAGATGATCTGATCTCCAAGGGCGCCAGGATCATCTTCACGACCTCCGATGATTTTAAGGATGGCACGCTCGAGGCCGCCAAGAAGAACCCGAATGTGCCCATGGTCAATGTCTCCGGCGATCATGCCTGGAAGGAAGGCAAAGACTACCAGGCACCGGCCAACTTGAGCAACTTCATGGGGCGCATGGAATACGGCAAGATGATCGCCGGCTGTGCGGCCGCGCTCACCAGCCAGACCGGCAAGCTCGGCTACCTGGGTCCGCTGATCAACGATGAGACCCGTCGCCTGGCCGCTGCGGCTTATCTGGGCGCCAAATACTGCTGGACCAACTACGCCAAGAAGAATCCGGACGATTTGAAGTTCAAGGTCACCTGGATCGGCTTCTGGTTCAACATCCCCGGCCAGACCCTCGACCCGACGAAGGTCGCGGACGACTTCTACAACAGCGGCTACGATGTGGTGCTTTCGGGCATTGACACGACCGAGGCGCTGGTAGAAGCCGGCAAGATGGCTAAGGCGGGCAAGAAAGTGTGGGCCGTGCAGTACGATTACGAGGAGGGCTGCAAAGAGGCCCCCGAAGTGTGCCTGGGAGTGCCGTATTTCAACTGGGGCCCGGCTTATCTCAAAGCCATCAACCTGGTGAAAGAGGGCAAGTGGGCGCAGTACTGGGACTGGAACGGGCCGGATTGGAAGGACATCAACAATCGCGATACCAGCGCGGTCGGTTTCGTGAAGGGGCCCGCCTTGAGCAAGGAGGCCGCAGCCAATGTAGATGACTTCATCAAGAAGCTGGGCGACGGCTCGATCAACCTGTTCAAGGGGCCGCTCAAGTTCCAGGACGGCTCGGTCTATTTGAAGGACGGCGAAGTGGCCACAGACCTGCAGATCTGGTACCTGCCGCAACTGCTGGAAGGCATGGAAGGGCCGAGCAAGTCTTAAGCTTACCATCACGTGCCTGGCCTCCTCGACGGTGCCAGGCACGTGTCTTTGATCGCCGGGAAACGTCTCCCCATGAAAGTTGAACTCCGCAATATCCACAAGCGCTTCGGGCCGGTGCACGCCAATGATGGGGTGACGCTATGTGTGGCGCCTGGCACGATCCATGGCCTGCTGGGCGAGAATGGCGCTGGCAAAAGCACCCTGATGAAGATCCTCAACGGCTTCATCGCCGCGGACAGCGGCGAGATCGTGCTCGACGGCAAACCGGTCACCATGGCTTCGCCCGCACAGGCCGTGGCGTTGGGCGTGGGCATGTTGTATCAGGACCCCCTCGATTTCCCCGCGCTCACCGTGCTGGACAATTTCGTGCTCGGCTGCTCGTCGGCCTTGCTGCCCGACAGGCGTCGGGCGCGCCGTGATCTGTGCGATATCTCCAGCCAGTTCGACTTCACCCTCGACCCGGATGCCCATGTCGCCGACCTCAGTATCGGTGAGCGTCAGCAACTGGAGATCGTTCGGCTATTGTGGCTGGGTGCGCGCACGCTGGTGCTCGATGAACCGACGACGGCCATTTCGGCCCAGCAGCGGGACAAACTTTTCGCCGCGTTGCGCAAGCTGGCCGAGGAGGGCAAATCGGTCATCTTCGTGTCGCACAAGCTGGAAGAGGTGGAAGCGCTGTGCGACGAAGTGACGGTTCTCAGTCGCGGTCGGGTGACCGGGCATGCCCAACGGCCCTACTCCACGGAGAAGCTCGTCCAGATGATGTTCGGCCAGGATATCCCGCGCGTGCGGCGACAAGCGCAACCGATGAGTGCAACCGAGCCGTTGTTGCGGCTGGAACGCGTGACGGTCAGCGACTGGCGGCTGGAAGTCAAGCATTTGAGCCTCGACGTGATGCCCGGTGAGGTGATCGGGCTGGCGGGCCTCGAGGGGAGCGGGCAGTTACTGCTGTTGCAGGCCTGTTGTGGGTTGCGGCAGCCGACTTCGGGCCGGCTCTGGCTGCAGGGCAAGGAGGTGACCGGCCAGTCGTACCACCGGTTGCGCGATGCCGGCGTGGCCTACATGCCGGCCGGCCGACTGGAGGAAGGCTTGATCGCCGGCATGACCCTCACCGAGCATCTGGCGCTGGCAGGATATCGGGGCGGCTTTTTCGTAGATTGGCCTGGGGCTGCGGATGCGGCGGCGCGCGGCATTGAACGATATCACATCAAAGGCCGGCCGACCTCACGCGTCGAGGAACTGTCGGGCGGCAATCAGCAGCGCACCCTCCTGGCCCTGCTGCCGCCCCAGCTCAAGCTGTTGCTGATGGAGCATCCGACGCGCGGGCTCGATGTGGAATCGGCCGAGCACATCTGGGGGTTGCTGCTGGAGCGCACGCAGCTAGGCACCGCGATCATCTTCCTCTCATCCGATCTGGATGAGCTGCTCGACCGCAGCGACCGCATCCTGGTGTTCTTCGGCGGCCGGGTGTCGGCGCCGCTCAACGCGCGGCAGGTCAACATCGAGCAGTTGGGCGAGCTGATCGGCGGCAAGGGCTTTGGCCAGGGAGGTGCCGATGAGCCGTGCGACTGATTGGGGCCTGCGTCTTGCAGGCATTGGGGCGGCGTTTCTGCTGGTTACTCTGATCCTGGCCGGCCTCGGCACCTCGCCAGGGCAGGCTTTCCGCCTGATTTGGGATGGTGCGGTCGGATCACCTGCCAAATTTGCCTACGTGTTGACGGCCTGGGTGCCTGTACTGTTGTGTGCGGCCGGCTTGTTGCTCACTTTCGCGGCCGGTTTGTGGAATATCGGCATCGAGGGTCAGGTCGTGATGGGAGCGATCTTCGTGACCGGCACCTTGCGGCTGACGCAGGATGCGTTGCCCCCCGAAGCGGCCTTGATCCTGGCTGCCCTGGCCGGGGTCAGCGGCGGCGCGCTGTGGGCTACATTGGCCGGCCTGCTGCGCCTCTACGGTCAGGTGAATGAGATCTTCGGTGGCCTGGGGCTGAATTTCATCGCGGGCAGTCTGACGGTCTACCTGGTGTTGGGCCCGTGGAAGCGCGCCGGCATCGGCTCGACCAGCGGCACCCAACCATTCCCACCCAAGCTGTGGCTGCCGCCTATCGTGCCGGGGATCAACGTCAGCCTGGTCGAGATCGTGGTGGGGCTGACGGCTATCTTATTGGTGTATCTGGCTCTGCGTGGTACCTATTTCGGGCTGCGCCTGAAAGCCATCGGCAAAAACGCACGCTCGGCGTTCTTGTTGGGCGTTTCCACCGACCGCCATATGCTGGCCGCGTTCGCGTTGTGTGGGGCGCTGGCCGGACTGGCCGGCTGGGTGCTGGTAGTGGGCACCAGCTCGCGACACCAGCTCTTTCCCCTTATCTCGGGCGGTTACGGGTTTCTGGGCATTCTGGTGGTGCTGCTGGCAAATCTCAACGCCCTCCTGAGCATTCCGATTTCGCTTTTCTTCGCCGCCATCAGCATGGGCAGCCTGCAGCTGGCGCTCCAGGCGCAGTTGGATTCCTCGCTCGGCGGAGTGATCCAGGGACTGCTGGTGTTGGCCGTGCTGATCGTCAGCGGTATTCGAGCGCGGCTGGCCGCGGGGAGGAGATGAGGTGGATATCGTCACTTTTATCGCCGCCGTTCTGGCAGCGTCACCGCCGATCATCTTCGCTGTGCTGGGCGAAACGATCACCGAGAAGGCCGGGGTCATCAATCTGTCGTTAGATGGCTCTATCTTGTTGACCGCTATGACTGCGTTCGTAGTCGCCCTGACGAGCAACAGCTTGATCCTGGGCTTTCTCGCGGGCATGGCCGTGGGCGCGACGATCGCGTTGATCATCGCCTTTGCCAGTCTGACGCTGAAACAGCCCCAGGTGGCGACTGGCTTCGTGCTCACCCTGCTCTGCCGCGACCTGGCTTACGTGTTGGGCAATGCTTATTCGCGTGTGCCCGGGCCCCAGGTGCCGCACACTCCCATACCCGGCCTGATGAGCCTGCCGGTGATCGGCCCTATCCTCTTCGATCAGAACCCCGTGGTCTACCTGAGTCTGTGCCTCATCGTGTTGACATGGGCCTACGTCTACCAGACGCAGCCGGGCCTCAAGTTGCAGGGCCTGGGAGAAAAACCGGCAGCCACCTATGTGCGCGGAGTGAATGTCAACCGGATGCGCTACGTGTATACCGCAGTAGGGGGCGCGCTGGTGGGATTCGGCGGTGCAGCCTTTTCGCTGCTCGTGAAGCCAGGTTGGGCACGACCCTACGGCATCGAGGGCACGGGCTGGATCGCGCTGGCGATCGTGATCTTCGGCGGCTGGCAATCGCTGCGCGCGGCAGCCGGCGCCTATTTCTTCGTGCTTCTGCAGATGCTGGCCAACACGCTGCAGAGCGCACTGCCCAGCGTGCCCACTCAGGTTTTTCCCACTTTGCCCTTCCCGTTGATGATTTTGACCCTGGTGTTGGTGACGCTGGGCAACGCCGAATGGGTGAACCGGCTGCTCAACCGGCTGCCGGACGGGGTGGCCCGCTGGCTACGGCGCACGATCCAGGCGCTGCAGACGTCGCCCCCGGCCGCGCTGGGCACAGTATGGGAGAAACAGTAGACACCGCGAACCAAAAGAGAAGCCCTGCGCCGCAGCCGATACGGTCGGCTTTGATGCGCAGGGCTTTTGCTCTGGCAGTATGACAGATTCAGTCGCCGTGATAGGCAAGCGTGATCCCTAGCTCGGCGCAGCGTTCCCGCACCTCATCGCCGATGGCGAGCGCAATCATGATGCCCTCGACCTTCTTGTCAGGATACAGCGACTTGACAAAAGTCACCTTCTCGTTGAGACGATCAACATCCTCCCACTCGCAGTAGGTCTTGACCTCGAAGACAGAGATCTGGCTGTCCTGTGCCAGGATGTCGATCTCGAACCGTCTCTGACCAGGCGGCCCCACCACACCCTTCTCGTCCACCAATCTCTGGCGCAGTCGCAATTGTTCCGGCTTGATGTCGGGCCGACGCAACGCGACGCGCAGCGCGCCGGCGACCACGTTCTCCAGATTGCGACCTGAGCGCACCTGGAACCGGCCTACGATGCCTTCCACCCAGTCACGCAGGTCCTGCATTTCCTGGCTCAAGCCATCAAACCGCTGATCCATCTGTTCGAAGCGTTGATCCATCTGTTCGAAGCGTTGATCTATCTGTTCGAAGCGTTGATCTATCTGTTCGAAGCGTTGATCTATCTGTTCGAAGCGTTGATCTATCTGTTCGAAGCGTTGATCTATCTGTTCGAAGCGTTGATCTATCTGTTCGAAGCGTTGGTCAATCTGTTCGAAGCGTTGATCTATCTGTTCGAAGCGTTGATCCATCCGTTCGAAGCGTTCTTCGACCTGGCCCCGGAAGTATCTGAACTCACCCCGGAATTCACGCATCTCTGCCAGAATCGCCGCGGTTTCTTCCTTTCTGGTGAAAACCCGTAAGAAGGCACGAAATGCGCGTTGTTCCAGATCGGGATCGCGCTCGATCATCTCTGGAAGTTGGGTTTCCAGAATATATAAGACCTCGTCATCCTTGAGTTTCAGCATGTCTCACCTGCTACGCTTTGTACCTTATGTCAGCGCATATAAAGCATACCACAAAATTCGCCCGGCCGCAAGCAGTTTCAGATTTAGATTTATAGGTTTGCGGCCGCTGTTCACGGCTCGCCGTTGGCAATGGAAAGCCGGACGATCTTCACCAACAGCGCACCTTCTCATCCTCCGCGGGCCCATCGCTCGAGGAGGCGCTGCAGTGCCATCTGTTCCTCGGCGCGGAGATGTTGCAGCGTGGCACCATTGCGACCCAAGATCGCCTGTCCGAGGCGGCTATCGGCCAGGGCGCGCAAATCCTCTTCCAGTGGGTCGGCCAGCCGATGATCGCTGATGATGCGACCGTCGGACATGCGTACGATGCGCTGGGTGGCTTGGGCCACGCGGCGATCATGGGTGACGATCAGGATGGTCGTCCCCTGGGTCTGGTTCAGGTCGGCCAGGAGCGCCAGGATCTCGTCTCCGCTTTGGCTGTCGAGGCTGCCGGTTGGCTCGTCGGCCAGGAGCAGGGCAGGGCCGTTGGCCAATGCGCGCGCGACGGCCACGCGCTGACGTTGCCCGCCCGAAAGTTGATTGGGCAACGCCGCGCCACGATCGGCTAACCCGACCAGTGCCAGCAGTTCTTTCGCCCGCGTGCGGCGTTTGCCCGCCGACAGATGCCCTTGCATCGGCACCTCGACGTTCTCCAGGGCGGTGAGCGTGGGGAGCAGGTTGTGCAGCTGAAAAACAAAGCCGACCGTCTTGGCTCGAAATGTATCCACGTTCTTCAACCGCGCCAGATTCTCGCCGGCCACCCACACCTCGCCGGAGGTAGGCCGGTCGAGCGCGCCGAGCAGATTGAGGAGCGTGCTCTTCCCGCAGCCGCTTGGTCCCATCACGGCAACCAGCTCGCCCCGCGCGACCGAGAGATTCACGTCGTCCAGCGCTCGCACGGCTGTCTCGCCGACCCCATAGACTTTGGTCAAATGGACAGTACGAATCAGTTCGTCGGTCATGGTGTCTGCCCTGTCGCTCCTGGCACACTTCACCTCTTCAACCCCACATATTTGTGATCACACCCATTATCTCCGTAAGTGTTCACCTTTACAGCATGACAACCTCCACCCCTGACCCCACCCCTGCTTGCGGGGGCGGGGAAATCTCTCTTTGGGGGTTTGGGGGCCGCACAGCGACCCCAAAACCCCCATTTGAACGGTTTCCCCCTCTCCCGCCCTGCGGGAGAGGGGGAAAGGGGGTGAGGGCATTGCCCGAAATGCGCAATCCGCGGGATAACGGTGAACACTTACGTATCTCCCTTCCTTGTTTCCCTCTCTACCTGTCTACCCGTATATTCGCAAACGCCGTCATGCCCCAACGCAGCTTTGGATCCAGGTCGGCCACTTCGACGATGACGGTGAAATTCGTACTGCCCTTTTCTGTGGTGCTCATCGGTGCAATGCGCGCGATCTTGCCCTGGAAGGTGCGACCGGGCAGGGCATCAAACGCGACTTCTACCGCCATTCCGACGTTGAGCCGGGTCACATCGGTTTCGCGCAGATCGGTCGTTTCCACGCGCAACTGTGTCGTATCGCCCAGCATGAGCACCGGCTGGCCGGGCATGGTCAACTCGCCGGGCCGTACGTGAATGGCGCCGACCTGGCCCGCAAACGGTGCGATCACCTGCGTCTGCTGAAGCTGTGCTTGTGCCTGTGCCAGAGCCGCCTGCGCCGCTTTGACGCGCGCCTCCGCCATGGCCTTGTCCTCGGCGGTCGGCCCGGCCCGGAGCCGGTCAAGTGCTGCCTGAGCACGTGTCACTTGTGCTTCCGCTGTCTTGACGGCGGCCGCGGCCGGCAGGATCTGGGCACGCACGACCTGCGCCTGCGCCTTTGCCGCGTTGATCTGCGCCTGTGCGACGGCAAGTTGTTCGCGCGTGGCGCCCTGCGTTGCCACCTGATAGGCGGCTTTGGCTGCCTCGAATTCGGTCGTGGCCTGTTGCAGAGCAAGCGCCTCTGGCCGCAGCCCGATGTGCGGATCGCCGCGCACTGTGTCGTATGCCCGTTGCGCTTGCTCCAGGGCCAGCCGCGCCAGATCAATGCGGCGCTGCGCTTCGAGTCGTTCAGCCGGCGAAGGCCGGCTCGCTAGCTCGTTGTACTGCGCCTGTGCGATCGCTACCTGTGCGTCTGCGGCTGCCACGGCCTCCTCTGCTTGTTTTAGCGCGGCTTGCGCCTGTGCCACGCCGGCTTGTGCCGCTGCAACATCTGCCTGTGCTTGAGCCAGCTCAGCAGGTGTTGCGCCGGCCAGCAATCTGCTGCGCGCAGCTTCGGCCTCGGCCACGGCTGCCTGTGCCACCGCAACCTGGCTTTGCAGGATGCTGTTGTCCAGCTCGGCCAACACCGCACCGGCCTGAACGCGCTCCCCTTCAGCCACATGCAGCGTCCGCAGCGTTCCACTGACCGCCGGGCTCAGGCCGGCCCAACGTGCCGGCACCAGCTTACCCGACGCCCAGATCACATTGTCCTGATCGGTCGGTTGCGTCACCTGGCTCTTGTCTGCCCCCGCGGCCGGGCCACCCACCGCGCCGGTGCATCCGGCCAGGAAAACGACGAGAAGGAGAACAGATAGGCGTGTCATGATGAGATGCTCCGTGTGGTGAGAAGCGTGAGACGTCAAGCGTCAAACGTGAGATATCTGACGTTTCACGTTTCATTCATACCGCAGTGCCTCCACCGGTTGCAGGCGAGTGGCCCGCCAGGCCGGATAGAAGCTGGCGATCAGCCCGACAACCAGGGCGATACCGATAGCATTGACGAAGGTCCGCGCGTCCCAGCTGGCGGCGATCATGGCATCGGCAAAAGGAAGCCGGGTCATCATCCACAACGTGGCTACGCCGAAAACCGAACCAAGCCCACCTGCTGCCAGACAGAGCCAGAGGCTCTCCTGTATCACCTGGCTCAGGATGCGCCGTTTGGGCCAGCCGAGGGCGCGCAGGGTGCCGATCTCGCGCGTCCGCTCATAGATGGACATCATCATGGTGTTGGCTACCACAATGCCGCCCACCAACATCGCCAGCCCACCGATCGCTGCGATCATGGCATCGAGCTGTTTTTGAGAGTCGGTGTCCTGTGCAAACTGACTGCTCAGGCTGACTTGAGCTTCCGGGAAACGGCGTTCCAACGCTGCACGTACGGCCTCAGCCTGGCCTGGTTCGATCACGTCCACGAAAATGAAGCTGAGCGAACGCGGCCGGTTCAGCAGACGTTGTGCCTCGCGCAACGCCATGATACAGCCACCATCCTCGTAGGCCACGCCGGTCTCATAGATGCCGACGATCTTGTAGCGGTTGTCGTACAGGGTCAATGTATCGCCGACGCCGACCTTGTAGTTCTTGACCGCGGTCTTCCCGATCAGGATCTCATTCGGCCGCGCAATCGCGCGCCCCTCCTTCAGCCGATAGTGTGCCATGGCACTGCTGTTCGGGTCAATCCCGCCGATCAAGAAAAACGGCATGTCGGCACTCATCACGAAGCCCATCAGGAACGGGCTGACCGATTTGACGCCCGGCATCGCCTGGATCTGTGCGACCATCCGTTCATCGAGGGTGCTCAGGCTGAGGTCGGCGACCTTCTTCTGCATCAGAGTGATGTGCCCCGGGCTGCCGCTGCCGGCCAGCAGATTGAGTTGCCCCATGATCCCTTTGCTCATACCTGCCATCATGACCAGTGTCGCCACGCCGATGCCGATTCCGGTGGCCGACAGGAGGGTGCGCGTGCGTCGGCGCCACAGGTTGCGCAGCGCCTGCCCGCCGAAGGTCAGCCGGAAACGCCGACTGCTGTCCGCGCCACTACCTCCCTCGTAGCGCAGTGCTTCGACCGGCTGGAGACTGGCCGCGCGCCAGGCCGGATAGGAGCCGCCCACCATGCCCAGGAAGAGTGCTGTGAGCAGGCCTTGGGCGAAGAGGCCGATCGAATAGATTCCCTCCATGAACGCACCGATGCCGGGTGTGCTGGCCGCAAGCTCGGTTAACCCGACGCCGCCTGCCACGCCGACAACGCCTCCGATCAGGCTGAGCAAGACCGCCTCGCCCAGAATCATCGTCACGACCTGTTGGCGCCGCCAGCCGAGGGCGCGCAGCGTGCCGATTTCGCGCGTGCGTTCCAGTACGCTCATCACCATAGCATTCATCATGCCCAACCCGCCAACAATGATGGCTACTGCCGCAATGCCCCAGGCAAAACCCTGCATCAGCGCCGCATACTGTTCGGCCGCGTTGTACTCGCTGGCGATGTTGGCCGCCAGCACCTTGTCCAACGATTCGATGCGACGCTTGACCTGGTGAATATCGCTCTTCTGTCGCACCGCCACCTGAAACAGGCTCACCTTGCGCGGTTTCTGGGCGATTTCCTGGCCATCGGCCAGCGTGACCAGCCCGCCCGATTCCTCCATGCCCTGGCCCGTCTCATAGATGCCGACCACGCGATAGGGTACGCCGTAGAGTCGCACCGTGTCATCCACCGTCTTTTTCAGCGAAATGGCGGCGCGGCGGCCAAGCACGATCTGCTTCGGCCCGGTGAGTGGCTTACCTTCCACGATGCGGTAATGGGCTGCCGCGGCACTGCCTGGCGGGTAGCCGAAGATCAGGAAAAATGGCATCTCATCGGTGGCGATCCAGGTATAGATGCCGGGATCCACTGCCTCAACCCCCGGCACGGCTTGAATCCGCTGCGCCATCTCTTCGTCCAACGTGCTGAAGAGCGGATCAAGGGCATTGGCCTGGATCACCAGCAAATCGTTGCTGACTCCGACCACGGTGCCGTAGTTCCGAACCATCCCCTCGGCCATCGCGCCGAGCGACACCACAGCGGCGACGCCGATGGTGATCCCCAGGATCGTCAACAAGCTGCGCACAGGACGGCGCCACAGGTTTTTCAGGACCATCGGTAAACCCAAAAAGTCAAGCAACATCCATGCGTCGGGCTATTTGAGCATGGGGATCTTGATGCCCATCCGTTTCGCCGCTGCGATGGCCTGGGGATAGCCGGCGTCAGCATGGCGGGCAATGCCCAGGCCCGGATCCGTGGTCAGCACGCGCTCCAGCCGACGGGCAGCGGCCGGCGTGCCATCGGCTACGATCACCTGGCCGGCATGCTGGCTGAAGCCGATGCCCACGCCGCCGCCATGGTGAAAGCTGACCCAGGTGGCGCCGCCGACCGCGTTGATCAGCGCGTTGAGGATCGGCCAGTCAGAAATGGCATCGGAGCCATCCAGCATCCCCTCGGTTTCGCGATTGGGGCTGGCGACCGAACCGGAGTCAAGATGGTCGCGGCCGATGACGATGGGCGCCTTCAGCCGGCCGGTGGCCACGGCCTGGTTAAAGGCCAGGCCTGCGCGTGCCCGCTCGCCGTACTTCAGCCAGCAGATGCGTGCCGGCAGGCCCTGCCAGGCCACCCGTTGTTCGGCCATCGTGATCCAGCGGCGCAGATGGTCGTTTTCGGGGAAGAGATCGAGAATGATCTGGTCGGTGACGTAGATGTCTTCCGGGTCGCCGGAGAGCGCCACCCACCGGAACGGTCCGGAGCCCTCGCAGAAGAGAGGCCGGATGTATGCCGGTACGAAGCCGGGATAGTTGAACGCGTCGGTTACGCCGGCATCGAAGGCGCGTTGGCGCAGGTTATTGCCGTAATCGAACACCTCCGCGCCCGCCGCCTGGAACGCCAGCATCGCCCGCACATGGGCTGCCATGCTCGCCATGGCCCGCGCTTGATAGCCCTGCGGATCGCGCGCGCGCAGCTCCGCAGCCTCGCTCAGACTCAGGCCGGCCGGAATGTAGCCCATCAGCGGGTCGTGCGCGCTCGTCTGATCGGTGACCACGTCGGGCACAAAGCCGCGCGCAACCAGCTCCGGCAGGATCTCGGCCGCGTTGCCCAGCAGGCCGATAGATTTCGCTTCGCCTCGGGCCCGGGCCTCCTCGGCCCATGTCATTGCTTCTTCCAGGTCGTCGGTCGCCACGTCCAGGTAGCGATGCGCCAGCCGGCGTTCGATGCGCCACCGATCCACCTCCACAGCCACGATCACGCCCTCGTTCATCGTGACGGCCAGCGGCTGCGCACCGCCCATCTCGCCCAGGCCGGCCGTGAGCACCAGTTTGCCTCGCAGCGAGTCCCAGCCGCGCTGTCGGGCCAGCGAGCCGAACGTCTCGTATGTGCCCTGGAGAATCCCCTGTGTGCCGATGTAGATCCAGGAGCCGGCGGTCATCTGCCCGAACATGATCAGCCCTTCTCGTTCCCATTTGTCGAAGTTCTCCTGCGTGGCCCAGTGCGGCACGATGTTCGAGTTCGCGATCAACACGCGCGGTGCGTCCTCGTGCGTCCGGAAGACAGCCACCGGTTTGCCCGATTGAACGAGCAGCGTCTCATCCGGCTCCAGATCGCGCAGCGATGCCAGGATGGCCTCGAAACACTCCCAATTGCGTGCCGCGCGTCCTCGACCGCCGTAAACGATCAGGTGTTCCGGGTCGAACGCAACCTCTGGGTCGAGGTTGTTCTGGATCATGCGGTAGGCAGCTTCGATGAGCCAGTTTTTGCAAGTCAGTGTCGTCCCACGGGGGGCACGAATAATGCGGGACATGGCCATTGCTCCTTTGCAATCGCTCTACAGATGACAACGGAATTATACCCCGGCGTCGAAGATCAACCAAACAACACCCACGTCGTGATTTGGCCCACAGAGACAATCCGTGTAGAATTGTGAATGGGCCTACGAACGCTAGGTCAACGGTGCATGCGTGCCCTATCCCAGAGCTCAGCCTTGAGACGCGGGGTGGGGCTTTTTGTTTTTCGGAGAAGAAGCCATGCAATATGCCGATCTGCGCGGCGCAGAGGCGCTCACCTTCGACGATGTGCTCCTCGCGCCGGGCTACGCCGAAGTCTTGCCGGCCGAGACCGATCTGCGCACCCGCCTGCACGAGAAGCTTCAGCTCAATATCCCCGTGCTTTCCGCGGCCATGGACACGGTCACCGAGGCGCGACTGGCCATCGCGCTGGCCCGCCAGGGCGGGCTGGGCGTCATCCATCGCAATCTCAGCCCGGCCGCTCAGGCCGCCGAGGTGGACAAGGTCAAGCGGTCGGAGTCGGGCATGATCGTGGACCCGATCACCCTGGGGCCCGACGCCACGCTGGCCGAGGCCGAGGCGATCATGTCGCGCTATCACATCTCGGGCGTGCCCATCACCGACCGCGGCAAGCTGGTCGGCATCCTCACCAACCGCGATGTACGCTTCGCCACCGATCCCAACGCCTCGGTGCGGGAGTACATGACCTCGGAGGGGCTGATCACGGCGCCGCTCGGCACCTCTCTCGAAGAGGCCAAGGCCATCCTCCACCGTCATCGCATCGAGAAACTGCCCCTCGTGGATCAAGACTTCAACCTGCGCGGCCTGATCACCTACAAGGACATCCTGAAAAAGCAAGATTTCCCGCTGGCGGCCACCGACAGCCGGGGCCGGTTGCTGGTGGCTGCGGCCGTGGGCGTCGGCGCTGACCTGGATGAGCGGCTGGAGCATCTGTTGGATGCGGGCGTGGATGCGGTGGCCGTGGACACCGCGCACGGCCATTCCAGCCGTGTGTTGGCCGCCATTCGCCGCATCAAGATGCTGGCGCCCGACTTGCCCGTGCTGGCCGGCAACGTGGTGACCGCCGAGGGCGCGCAGGCGCTCATTGCGGCCGGCGCAGACGCCATCAAAGTCGGCGTAGGGGCCGGTTCGATCTGCACTACGCGCATCGTGGCAGGCGCCGGCATCCCCCAGCTCACCGCCATAGCCGAATGCGTGGCTGTGGCGCGGCCGGCCGGCGTGCCCGTGATCGCCGATGGCGGCGTCAAATATTCGGGCGACATCGTGAAGGCCCTGGCGGCCGGCGCCGACGCGGTCATGCTCGGCTCGCTGCTGGCCGGCCTGGAGGAGTCGCCCGGCGAGGTGGTGATCTACGAGGGCCGGCGCTTCAAAGAGTACCGCGGCATGGGATCGCTCGGCGCGATGAAGGGCCGCGCCAGCGACCGTTATGCCTCCGCGCAGGGCGAGACGGCCGGCAAGCTCGTCCCCGAAGGGATCGAGGGCCAGGTGCCGTACAAAGGGCTGCTGGCCGACTACGTTTTCCAACTCATGGGCGGGCTGCGCTCCGGCATGGGATACGTCGGCGCTGCCAACCTTCAGGAGCTGCGCGAGAAAGCCCGTTTCGTGCGCATCACCAACGCCGGCCTGATCGAAAGCCACCCGCACGACGTGTGGGTGACCAAAGAAGCGCCGAACTATCAGGCCCCGCCGCGCTAGGGCGGCCGTGCGCACGGCGCGCTCGGCAGCGCCCATACGCCCGCAAGAACGACGAGTTGCGTCCATGCTTTATCGTGTCGAAGTTTCCATGCGACCCGATCTGCCCGATGCGCGGGGCGAGAGCCTGCGCCGCCAGGCCATTGGCCTGGGCATCGGCGGCATCGAGGCGATCCGCGTGAGCGACCTCTATTTCCTGGAAGGCGACCTGGACGATGCGAGGGTCGCGCGTCTCTGCGATGCGCTGCTGTACGATCCGGTCGTCGAGCAGGCCGCCATCCGGCCGTTGGCCCAGGACGCACCGCACCGCAGCGGCGCGGTGCAGCCCGAAGACCCTCTGCGTCTCGGCGGTGAATCGGCCCATACCGTCGAAGTCGCGCTGCTGCCCGGCGTCACCGACAGCGTGGCCGAGAGCCTGCTGGCCGGCGCGGCCATGATCGGCGTGGCCGGGCTGACGCGCGCGGCGACCGGCCGGCGTTACCTCATTCACGGCCGCGTGGGCCTGTCCGAGGTGCGGCGCCTGGCCGAAGGGCTGCTGGCCAATGAGGTGATCCAGTCCTACGCGGTGGATGGCGACGTCGCGCCGCCCCTTGCGCCGGCGCAAAGCAACGATGGCCGCGCTGAGATCATCCCCATCCGCGACGCGGACGATGATCGGCTGCTTGCCATCAGCGAGGAGCGCCGCCTTTCCCTCGACCTGGCCGAGATGCAGGCGATTCGCGCGTACTACCGCCATGAGCAGCGTGAGCCGACCGACCTGGAGCTGGAGATGCTGGCGCAGACCTGGTCGGAGCACTGCGTGCACAAGACGTTCAAGGCCCTCATCGAGTATGAGGAGCTGGCGCCGGACGGCGCGCCGATCGCGGGCAGCCGCTGCACGATTGATTCGCTGCTCAAGACCTTCATCCGCGGGGCCACCGAACAGGTGAACAAGCCGTGGGTGCGCTCCGCGTTCGTGGACAACGCCGGCATCGTCGCCTTTGATGATCGCTTCGACCTGGCCTTCAAGGTGGAGACGCACAATCACCCCTCGGCGCTGGAGCCGTTCGGCGGCGCCAACACCGGCGTGGGCGGCGTGATCCGCGATGTGATCGGCGTGAGCGCCCGGCCGATCGCGAACACCGATGTGCTCTGCTTCGGCCCGGCCGACCTGCCGTTTTCGGCGCTGCCGGCCGGCGTGCTCCACCCGCAGCGCATCGCCGATGGTGTGATCGCCGGCATCGAAGATTACGGCAACAAGATGGGCATCCCGACCGTAAACGGCGCGATCCTGTATGATCCGGGCTATACGGCCAATCCGCTGGTTTTCTGCGGCTGCCTGGGCCTGTTGCCCCACGGCGCCCATCGCAATCAGCCCCGGCCGGGCGATCTGGTCGTCGTGATCGGCGGCCGCACGGGCCGCGATGGCCTGCGCGGGGCCACCTTTTCTTCGATGGAGATGGATCATCGGACCGGCCAGATCGCGGGGACGGCCGTGCAGATCGGCCATCCGATCCACGAGAAGCAGGTGCTGGAAGCCGTGTTGCAGGCCCGCGACCGGGGCCTCTACACCGCGATCACCGACTGCGGCGCGGGCGGGCTGTCGTCGGCGGTTGGCGAGATGGCCGCCGGGCTGGGCGCGGAGATCGAGCTCGAACGGGCGCCGCTCAAATATGCCGGCTTGCGGCCATGGGAGATCTGGCTCAGCGAGGCGCAGGAGCGCATGGTGCTGGCCGTGCCGCCCGCGCATTGGCCGGCTCTGGACGCGCTCTGCGCCGGGCTGGACGTCGCAGCGGTGGCCCTGGGCCGCTTCACCGGCGACGGCCGGCTGACCATCCGCTACGCGGGCCGGGTCGTCGGCGAGATGGATATGGCGTTCCTGCATCACGGCATCCCGCGGCGGCGCCTGCGCGCGGTGTGGCAGAGGCCGGCGCGAGATGTTACCGCAGAGGCGCAGAGCGCGCGGGGCATCGTTTCTTTTCCTGCTTCGGTCGCGGGCGATGCGAAGGGGAAATTGCTGGCCCTGCTCGCCTCTCCCGATATCCGCAGCAAAGAGGATGTCGTTCGTCGTTATGACCACGAGGTGCAGGCCGCCACGGTGGTCAAGCCGTTCGTCGGCCGCGCCGATGCCGGGCCGAGCGATGCCGCAGTGCTGGATCTGCGCTTCGCGACCGGCGGCGGGCCGATGGCAGGGGGCAGGGATCAGGGGCCAGGGGCCAGGGCTCAGGGGGTGGCGCTGGCGGTGGGGATTTGTCCTGCGCGCGATGGGGTGGATCCGTATGAGGCGGCGTGGGCGGCGGTGGACGAGGCGATCCGCAACTGCGTGGCCGTCGGCGCCGACCCCGATCGGATCGCGTTGTTGGACAATTTCTGCTGGGGCAATCCGAATCTGCCCGATCGGCTTGGTGGGCTGGTGCGCTGTGCGTGGGGCTGTCACGACGCGGCCGTGGCCTACGGCGCGCCGTTTATTTCGGGCAAGGACAGCCTGAATAACGAGTACACGGGCGCAGATGGCCGCAAACATGCCATTCCGGGCACGCTGCTGATCTCCGCGCTGGGCATCGTGCCGGATGTCGCCTGCACGGTCACCGCAGCGCTGAAGGGGGCCGGCGACCGGATCTACCTGGTGGGGGCCGCGGCGCGGGTGATGCACCCCTCCCTCGACCCCTCCCCTGAAAATGGCCCCCCCAGCCCCCCGACTGCGGGGGGAGTCAGGTTCCCCCCAGGATTGGGGGGTAAGGGGGGCGTTTCCACCCGCAGGGGCCGTGGCGCTGCGGGCGGCATGGGTAACTCCCCTGCGCGGGGAGGGGAGATAGCGGTGTATCGGGCGCTGCACGCGGCGATGCAGGCGGGGCTGGTGCGGGCGTGCCATGACTTGTCGGAGGGTGGGTTGGCGGTCGCGGCGGCCGAGATGGTCATCGGCGGCGGCATGGGGATGACGTTGCGGCTGGCCGATATGCCGGGTGCGGCTGCCGGCGACGACGAGATGCTGCTGTTCGGCGAGGCGCCGGGCCGGCTGCTGGTCGAGGTGGCGCCGAAGTACGCCGCAGCGTTCGAGGCGCATCTGGCCGGCCGACCGTGTGTCGCCGTCGGCGAGGTAATCGCCGAACCATGCCTGCGCGTGCTCGGCGTCCGCGGCGAGCCGGTGCTGGCCGTCGAGCTGGCCGCGCTGGAGACTGCCTGGCGGGGGCACGTCCGATGAGCGCACGACCTCCCATTCTCATCCTGCACGCCACGGGCACGAATCGAGATCGGGAGGCCGCCTGGGCCTGCGAGCTGGCCGGCGGCGCGCCCGAGATCGTGCACATGAATCAGGTGCTGGCCGGCGAGCGCCGCCTGGCCGACTACCGCATGTTGTTGCTGCCGGGCGGCTTCTCCTACGGCGACGACCTGGGCGCGGGCAAGCTGTGGGCTGTGGCGTTGCGCTATCGGCTGGGCGATGATCTGGCCGCGTTCATCGCCGCGGGCCGGCCGGTGCTCGGCATCTGCAACGGCTTTCAGGCGCTGGTGAAGGCCGGTCTGTTGCCGGGGGCCGGAGACTGGGGGCTGGGGGCCGGGGGCGGCTCTTCGAGCCAGGCGTTCACGCTCACTCGCAACGACTCGGCGCGGTTCGAGTGCCGCTGGGTGCATCTGGCGCCGCAGCCGACCAGCCCCTGCATCTTCACGCGCGGGCTGACGGAGCCGATCGCCTGTCCGGTGGCGCACGGCGAGGGCAAATTCGTGGCGCGCGACGACGGGGCTTTGGCCGCGTTGGAGGCGGCCGGGCTGGCGGCGCTGCGCTACACGGGGCCCGATGCCGGCCCGGCGCCCTATCCGTGGAATCCCAACGGCTCGCAGAACGACATTGCCGGCATCTGCAACCCGCAGGGCAACGTGCTCGGCCTGATGCCGCATCCAGAAGATCACATCATCCCGGAGCAGCATCCGCGCTATCATCACGGCGAGCGCGGCATGACCGGCCTGGCGCTGTTCCGCAACGGGGTAAAATACGCGGCCGATCTATGACATATTCTGGCCGTCCTGGCTTGCGGCGGCCTGACGCCGCTTTGACGCCGCTTTGGACTGCGATGGAAAAGCGGGGACACGTCCCCGCAATCCAAACTGGCTTGCGGCGGCTTGACGCCGCTTTGGCTTGCCGTCCAAAAGCGGGGACGTGTCCCCGCAGTCCAAAAGCGGCGCTGCGCGTCGCAAGACGAGAAAAGACCGGGAGGTGCTTATGTTGAGTTTAGCTGAAATTGTGGCTGCCATTCCCCATGCGCTCCTGCGCGTCGACCTGCCCGGCCTGGGGCCGCGCAGCGAAGGCAAGGTGCGCGATATGTATGTCGTCGGCGACCGCCGCGTGTTGATCGCCACCGACCGCGTCTCGGCGTTCGATCGGGTGCTCGGCGCGATCCCGTTCAAAGGCCAGGTGCTCAATCAGCTCAGCGCGTGGTGGTTCGCGCAGACGGCCGACATCATCGCCAATCATGTGATTGATGTGCCCGATCCGAATGTGACGGTCGCGGCCGAGGCGCAGCCGCTGCCGGTCGAGGTGATCGTGCGCGGCTACATCACCGGCGTGACCTCGACCTCGCTCTGGACGCTTTACCGTCAGGGCGTTCCCCGGCCCTACGGCCTCGATCTGCCGCCGGGACTGCGCAAGAACGACCCGTTGCCCGAACCGGTCATCACGCCCACGACCAAAGCAACGGGCGGCGCGCACGATGAGCGTCTGACCGCTGCCGAGGTCGTCGAGCGCGGGCTGGTCGAGCCGGGGCTGTGGGCCGAGATCCAGGCCGCCGCGCTGGCCATCTTCCGCCGCGGCCAGGAAGTGGCGCGCCGCGCCGGTCTCATTCTGGTGGACACCAAATACGAGTTCGGGTTGATCAACGGCCGGCCGGCGCTGATTGATGAGGTGCACACGCCCGATTCGAGCCGGTTCTGGGTGGCCGAGAGCTACGAGGCGACGCGCGGCGCCGATCAGGAGCCGGAGAACTTCGACAAGGAGTTCTTGCGCCTCTGGTTCGTGCAACAGGGCTATCGCGGAGAGGGCGTCCCGCCTGCCATGCCGCCCGACTTCATCGCCCAGGTCGCGCAACGTTACATCGCTGCTTACGAACGGCTGACCGGCCAGACCTTCATCCCCGGCGCGCAGCCCGCCGCGGCCCGCATCGCCCGCGTCCTGGCAGGGGGCGGGGGCTAGGGGCTGGGAGGCGTAACCCAACGTTCAACGTTGAACGTTCAACGTTCCAACGTTCAACGTTTTTGACTTCCCGGAGGCATAGCATGTCTCTCGTTCCGATCATCATGGGGTCCAAAGCGGATCTGGCGCATGGACAGGCCATCGCCGAGGCGCTGAAGGCGTTCGGCATCGCCAGCGAGCTACGCATCGCCTCGGCGCACAAGGCCACGCGCTACGTGCTCGACCTGTTGGCTGCCTACGAGGCGGATCCGCAGCCGAAGGTGTACATCACCATTGCCGGCCGCTCGAACGCGCTCAGCGGCGTGGTGGACGCCAACGTGACCGCGCCGGTCATCGCGTGCCCGCCCTATTCCGATCGCTTTGCCGGCGCCGACCTTTATTCGTCGTTGCGGATGCCGTCGGGCGTGGCGCCGGCCGTCGTGCTGGAGCCGACGGCCGCGGCGCTCCTGGCGGCCAAGATCCTCGCGCTGACCGACGGCGCCCTGCGCCAGCGCATTGCGGCGGCCCAGGCCGCGGCCGAGCGCCAGATCAGGGAAGATGACGCCAGCATGAGATGAGGCGCCGGTCAGAGGGTGAGGGATGCTGAGCGTGGATTGGGAACAGGACGATGCGTTGGATCGGCCGCGCGAGGCGTGCGGCGTGTTCGGCATCTGGGCGAGCGGCGTGGACGCGGCCCGGCTGGCCTTCTTCGCGCTCTACGCGCTGCAACATCGCGGCCAGGAGAGCGCCGGCATCGCCACGTGCGACGGCGCGGCCGCCTATCTCCACAAAGGAATGGGCCTGGTGGCGCAGGTCTTCACCGAGGAGAACCTGCGGCCGCTGCGAGGCCACCTGGCCATCGGCCACACTCGCTATTCCACCAGCGGCTCGTCGCACATCCGCAACGCACAGCCCTATCTGATCGAGACGCTGCACGGCCCATTGGGTGTGGCGCACAACGGCAACCTGACCAACGCGCTCACGCTGCGCCATCGTCTCCTGGAGCGCGGGGTCGGCCTCAGCTCCTCCAGCGACAGCGAAGTGATCACGCAGATGCTGGCCGCGCCCCCGCCGGGCGGCGAGCCGAACGGCCCGGATTGGGAGGCGCGCATCGCGGCGTTCATGGCCGTCGCCGAGGGCGCCTATTCGCTGGTGATTCTGACGCGCGAGGCCGTCTTCGCCGTGCGCGATCCGTGGGGGCTGCGGCCGCTCTGCCTGGGCGAGCTGCCGGTCAACGGCCAGCCGGGCTACGTCATCGCGTCCGAGTCGTGCGCGCTGGCCACCATCGGCGCCTCTTTCCTGCGCGAGATCGCACCCGGCGAGATCATCCGCCTCGATCGCGACGGCATTCACGCCAGCCAGGGCGCGGCGCCGCGACCGCAATCGGCGCTGTGCATCTTCGAATACGTCTACTTCGCCCGGCCCGATTCGATGCTGGAGGGCCAGACAGTGCACCGCGTGCGGCAGCGGCTGGGCGAAGAGCTGGCGCGCGAGGCGCCCGCGGCCGCCGACATCGTCCTCGGCGTGCCGGATTCGGCCACGCCGGCCGCCATCGGCTTCGCGCGGGCCTGCGGCATCCCGTACACCGAGGGGCTGATCAAGAACCGCTACATCGGCCGCACCTTCATCCAGCCCGACGATCGGATCCGTCGCATCGGCGTCCGGCTGAAATTCAACCCCCTGGCCGCCAACCTGCGGGGCAAACGGGTTGTGCTGGTGGATGACTCGGTAGTGCGCGGCAACACTATCGGCCCGATGATCCGGCTGTTGCGCGACGGCGGCGCGGCCGAGGTACACGTGCGGGTCTCGTCGCCGCCGGTGCGCCATCCCTGTTTCATGGGCATTGACATGGCCACCTACGATGAGCTGATCGCCCACCGCTGCACGGTCGAGGAGATCCGCCAGCACATCGGCGCCGACACGCTGGCCTATCTCTCGCACGAGGGCCTGCAGCGCGCCATCCTCGCCGAAGCGGAGGCCGAACGCGGGCATTGCAGCGCGTGTTTTACCGGCCGCTACCCGATCGCGTTGGAAGAATGGTGGTTGCGCAAAGCGCAGGAGAAGCTGGCGTTCGAGCAGGTATGGGGAGGGATGTCATGAATGTGCTGGTGATCGGCAGCGGCGGCCGCGAACATGCGCTGGCGTGGAAGCTGGCCCAGTCGCCGCAGGCGGCTCACGTTTTCGTGTCGCCTGGCAACGGCGGCGCCGCCGACGACGCGGCGGGCCACATCCAGAACAGGGCGCTCGATCTTGCCGATCCCGCCGCGCTGCGTCCGTATCGTCTCGTCGTCGTCGGCCCGGAAGCGCCGCTGGCCGCCGGCATCGTGGACAGGTTGCAGGCTGCCGGGGTGCGCTGTTTCGGCCCAACCCGTGCGGCGGCCCGGCTGGAATGGTCGAAGGCGTTTGCCAAGGAGTTCATGGCCCGCCACGGCATCCCGACCGGCCAGGCGGCTATCTTCTCGTCCTATGAGTCGGCCCTGGCTCATCTGCGCCGGGTTGATTATCCCGTCGTTATCAAGGCTTCGGGGCTGGCCGCGGGCAAGGGCGTCATCGTGCCGGAGACCCCTGCCGAGGCCGAGGCCGCGCTGCATCGCATCATGGTCGAGCGCCAGTTCGGCGCGGCCGGCGACGAGGTATTGATCGAAGAGCGGCTCTCCGGCCCCGAGGTGTCGCTGCTGGCGTTCTGCGACGGCCACACCGTGGTCGCGATGCCGCCTGCGCAGGATCACAAGCGCGTCTTCGATGGCGACCGCGGCCCGAACACCGGCGGCATGGGCGCATACGCGCCGGCGCCCATCGCGCCGGCCGGCCTGGTGCGCGAGCTGGTCGCCACGATCCTGCAGCCGGTCGTGGCCGGCATGGCCGCCGAGGGATCGCCCTACGTGGGCGTGCTGTATGCCGGCCTGATGCTGACCGCGGCCGGGCCGCGCGTGCTGGAGTTCAACTGTCGCTTCGGTGATCCCGAGACGCAGGCCATCCTGCCCCTGCTCGAAAGCGACCTGCTGGAGGTGGCCGAGGCGTGCGTGGCCGGCGAGCTGCACCGCGTGGCGGTGCGCTGGCGAGACGCCGCAGCCGCGACGGTGGTGGCGGCCTCCGAGGGCTATCCCGGCGATTATCCCAGGGGCCGGCCGATCGCGGGGATCGAAGCGGCGGCCGCACTGCCGGGCGTCGTCGTCTTCCATGCGGGCACGCGGCGACTGGCCGACGGCCGGCTCGTCACCGACGGCGGCCGCGTCCTGGCCGTCACCGGCGTCGGCGCCGACCTGCGTCAGGCGCTCGACCGCGCCTACGCGGGCATCCGGTGCATCCACTTCGACGGTATGCATTATCGCCGCGATATCGGCGCGCGGGCGTGAGGAGGCGCCATGCAGATCACCTATCGCGATGCCGGCGTTGACATTGCCGCGGGGACGCGCGCGGTGACGCTGATGGCGGATGCCGTGCGCGCCACCTACGGCCCGGAAGTGCTGGCCGGCATCGGCGCGTTCGGCGGCCTGTTCGACGCATCTGCGCTGGCGCAGATGGCCGCGCCTGTGCTGGTGGCCTCGACCGACGGCGTGGGCACCAAGACGAAGATCGCGGTCGCGCTGGGCCGCTACGATACGATCGGCCACGACATCGTGAACCACTGCGTCAACGACATCCTGGTGCAGGGCGCCCGACCGCTCTTTTTTCTGGATTACATCGCCTCGGCCAGGCTCGTCCCGGAGGTGATTGCGGCGGTGGTCGGCGGGTGCGCGGCCGCGTGCCGGGCGGCCGGCTGCGCGTTGCTGGGCGGCGAGACGGCCGAGATGCCCGGCGTCTATGCGCCGGGCGAGCTGGATCTGGTTGGGACGATCGTCGGCGTGGTGGAGCGGTCGGCTATCATAGACGGCCGGGCCATCGCAGTCGGCGATGCGATCATCGGGCTGGCGTCATCGGGACTGCATACCAACGGCTATTCGCTGGCCCGCCGCGTGTTCGCCGACTGGGATCTGACTGCAGTCGTCCCCGAATTGGGGCAGCCGTTGGGTGATGTCCTGCTGGCGCCGCATCGGCCCTACCTGGCCGAGGTGCAGCGGTTGTGGGCTGCGGGGATCGCCATCCACGGGCTGGCGCACATCACGGGCGGCGGCCTGATTGACAATCCGCCGCGCATCTTTCCGGCCGGCGTCGCGGCCCGACTGTGGCGAGGGAGCTGGCCCGTCCCGCCGATCTTTCGGCTCATCCGGCGGCTGGGCCAGATTGACGAGGACGAGATGGCGCACGTTTTCAACCTGGGGTTGGGCATGTTGGTCGTTGTTCCCGCCGATCAGTCCGACGCGGCGCTCGCCGCGCTCGGTCCTGCCGCCTGGCGCGTTGGCGAGATCGTCGCGTGCGAAGGTGAGCCGCACGTACAGTTTGTTTGATGCTCTGCCTTCGCTGCATTTTCGCGGTGCTTCCGGCAGGGGCGAATCCATGAAACGATTGGCCATTTTGATCTCCGGCAGCGGCTCGAACCTGCAAGCCATCATTGACGCAGTGCAGGCGGGCCGTCTTCTCGCGCAGATCGCAGTGGTTGTCTCGAATCGCCGCGATGCGTTCGGCCTGACACGCGCCGGGCGGGCGGGCATTCCGACCCTCTACTTCCCGCTCAAGCCGTATCGGGATGCCGGCCGGCCGCGCGAGGCGTATGACGCCGACCTGGCCGAACGCGTGGCCGGCTATGCGCCCGATCTGATCGTTCTGGCCGGCTGGATGCACGTGCTCAGCCCGGCATTTCTGGGGCGATTTCCCGGCCGCGTGCTGAATCTGCATCCGGCGCTGCCCGGCTGCTTTCCGGGCATCCAGGCCATCCAGCGCGCCTACGAGGCGTTTCGACGCGGGGAGATCACACACACCGGCGTCATGGTGCATTGGGCTGTGCCCGAGGTGGACGCCGGCGCTGTGGTCGCCCAGGCCGACGTGCCGATTTTCCCCGGCGATACGCTGGCCGATCTGGAGGCGCGCGTCCATCAGGCCGAACATCGGCTGTTGGTGGATGCGATTCAATCTGTGTTGAGGTGCATCTGATGAAACGACGAGCGATTTTGAGCGTCTACGACAAGACCGGCCTGACCGAATTTGCTGCAGGTCTGGCCGGGTTGGGCTACGAGCTGGTCGCCTCCGGCGGCACCGCGCGGGCGCTGAGCGCCGCCGGGCTGCCGGTCACCGCGGTGGAGCAGGTTACCGGCCATCCGGAGATCCTGGGCGGCCGGGTGAAGACGTTGCATCCGGCGATCCACGGCGGCATCCTGGCCCGGCGCACGCCGGAACACCTGGCCGAGCTGGCCCACCACGGCATCGCGGCCGTGGATCTGGTCGTCTGCAATCTCTACCCGTTTGCGGCCACCGTGGCCCGGCCCGGCGTGACCGAGGCTGAGGCGGTAGAGGAAATTGACATCGGGGGGGTGACGCTGCTGCGCGCCGCGGCCAAGAACTTCGAGGCGGTGACGGTGGTGTGCGACCCGGCCGATTATCGCGATGTCCTGACGGCGCTCCAGGCGGGCGAGCTTCCGATCGCGACGCGGCGCCGGCTGGCGCTCAAGGCGTTTCGCCACACGGCCGCGTACGACGCGGCGATCGCCGCGTGGTTGGCGGGCGCGGTAGAGACGCTGCCCGGAGAAACGGCGCAGACAACATCTCCGCTGCCCGAGACGCTCATCCTCGCCGCCGAGCGTGTCCAGTTGCTGCGCTACGGCGAAAACCCGCACCAACAGGCGGCATTGTATCGCTGGGTCGGGGTCGAACCGGCGTTCGATCAGCTTCAGGGCAAGGAGTTGAGCTACAACAACCTGCTCGATCTGGAGGCGGCGTGGGCCATGCCCCAGGAGTTCGAGGAGCCGGCCGTGGCCATCATCAAGCATACCAATCCGAGCGGCCTGGCGACTGCCGACACGCTGGTGGAGGCCTACCGCCTGGCGTTCGCGTGCGACCCGGTGTCCGCGTTCGGCTCGATCATTGCGGTCAACCGCGAGGTAGATCTGGCTTTTGTGCAGGAGCTCGGCAGCCTTTTCGTGGAGGTGCTGGCCGCGCCCGGGTATACGGACGCGGCGCTGGCCTGGCTGGCCGCGCACAAGAAGAATTGCCGGGTGATGGCGGCGCGCGGCGGGACCCGTACGGGCGATCCCTCTGTGGTCGCCCGTGGGGGTTCCGGAGAGGGCGGGCACGGAGAGGGCGGGCACGGAGAGGGCGAGCATGGGGCGGGCGCCCGTACGGGCGATCCCTCTGTGGTCGCCTCTGCGGGCGGGCACGGAGGCCCGCCCGTACGGCTGGTGCGTTCCGGAGAGGGCGGGCACGGAGAGGGCGGGCACGGAGAGGGCGGGCACGGAGGCCCGCCCCTACTGTTGCGCTCCGTGGCGGGCGGCCTGCTGGCGCAGACGCCGGACGATCGCGGGGTGGACGAATCCAGGTGGCAGGTGGTCACCCGGCGTCAGCCGACCGCGGCCGAGCGGCGCAGCCTGGCCTTCGCCTGGCTGGCGGTTAAGCACGTCAAATCCAATGCGATCGTCTTCGTCCAGGGCACGGCGACCGTCGGGGTGGGCGCGGGGCAGATGAATCGGGTGGACTCGGTCTATCTGGCAGCGCGACGGGCCGGCGACCGGGCGCGCGGGGCCGTCATGGGCTCTGATGCGTTCTTCCCGTTCGCCGATGGGATCGAAGCGGCTGCAGCCGCCGGCGTGACGGCCTGTATCCAGCCGGGCGGCTCGTTGCGCGATGAGGAGGTCATCGCCGCGGCCGATCGGGCAGGCATGGCGATGATCTTCACCGGCGAGCGGCATTTCCGGCATTGATCTGTAAACGAACCTTAAAATTTTGGTTTTTTGCTTGACAACGCGGCAGAGAATTGCTATACTAAAATCGCCAATGTGGAGATTGTCGAGACCAAATCGGATAAAAACAGAAAACCGCAAGATGCTCAAAGGCGTAAGCCAGGAGACAATCGAACGGAAATCTGAAACTGATTTGAAGGCGGCAATCAAAACAAAGGCGAGGGCACCCCGAGAAATCGCAGGTACAGACTAAGCCCTAAGCGGTTCCAGGAGACTGGATTTCCTCGGTGGCTGAACCTGAATGCGACGCCAGAGAAAAGGCGCCAGCGCAGGGGAGAGCCGTAATAACGAGATGAAAACAGGGCTAGGGAGTAGTGAAAACTGAGCGGTTGCTTGGGGTCCCTCTATTTAAGGGGCCTGAACGAAGCAGGGCGACATATATACCTGTGTCGCCCTGCTTTTTTGTGCCAGGGTAACTATTCAGGCCCCCTATCCCCCTTGCCCCCTTTCCCCCGCGTGCGGGGGAAAG
>FWPU01001424.1_pt1 | contig 71499 bp, 54 predicted proteins | sample 2228361 | NCBI WGS metagenome assembly FWPU01 (sample SAMEA103939777, study PRJEB20133) | metagenome | reverse complement strand
GCAGAGATTCAACAATAAATCTTAATCGTGGTAGATTTTTAATCAGTCTCAACGATCTGAAAATTCTCAGCGAACGAAGAACCGCAAGTGCTCCAGAAGCCGGCAGAAGTGCTATCGCTACAATTGCAAAATCAAAGACATTCCATCCGCTCTTAAAGAAGCCAAATCCATAAGCATAGAGCTTTAATAAAATTTCAATCACAAAAATTGCAAGTATAATTTTGTCAATTAGCAGAAGCGTTCTGCCAAACGAGTTCATTATTGCTTCTGAAGTTTCCATACCAATTGTAATGGAATTAAAAATAATCAGACCAATAATGAAATTCTGAAAAGAATTATTCTCTACAAATTCCTTAAATATTTTTCGAGTCATAAAATTTATTGGTTAATATTGGCGGCAAATTTATATGATTTGTTCTATCCAAACAATCAATTTGTGGATAATTACTCCGCCAAAATCTTCAATTATAATAGGTGAATGAGTATTTTACACTGCTAAATTTAATTTTATTTAACTAATAAACGGATTTAAAATGAGCAATAAAATAATGTGGACAAAAACCGACGAGGCACCAGCTCTTGCAAGTTACAGCTTGCTTCCCATTCTTAAATCTTTTACCAAAGGAACAGGAATTGAATTTGTTGAAAAAGATATTTCACTTGCAGGAAGAATCCTTGCTACTTTCCCTGATTATCTGAAAGAAAATCAGAGAGTTACCGATGATTTGGCAGAACTTGGTGAGCTGACTCAACAACCTGATGCAAACATTATTAAGCTTCCGAATATCAGCGCATCAATACCGCAGCTAAAAGCAGCAATCAAAGAACTGCAGGAAAAAGGTTTTGCAGTGCCTGATTATCCCGATGAACCACAAACCGATGAAGAAAAATCAATTAGAGAAAGATACTCCAAAGTTCTTGGCTCTGCTGTTAATCCTGTATTAAGAGAAGGCAATTCAGATCGCCGAGCCGCAGCATCAGTTAAAAAGTTCGCTCAGAAATATCCGCATAAAATGATGAAGCCCTGGTCCAAGGATTCAAAGACCCGTGTTGCTCATATGAAGCAAAAAGATTTTTACGGCTCTGAAAAATCTATGACACTTGAAAATGATGATGTTGTAAGGATTGAATTTGTTGATTTAAAGGGAAACACAACTGTTCTGAAAGAAAATCTTAAACTGTTGAAGGACGAAGTAATTGATACAGCAGTTATGAATGTAAAAGAACTAAGAAAATTTTATTCTGAAAAGATTGAAGAGGCAAAGGAAGATAATGTTCTGCTTTCACTTCACCTTAAAGCAACAATGATGAAAGTTTCTGATCCGATAATGTTTGGGCACGCTGTATCGGTTTACTTTAAGGATGCACTTGAAAAGCACGCTCAGACTCTTAAAGAGATTGGTGCCAATGTAAATAACGGATTGATGGATGTTCTTGAAAAATTAAAAAAACTTCCTGATGAAAAAAGAATTGAAATTGAAAATGATATTAACAAGGTTTATGAAACACGACCTGAACTTGCAATGGTTGATTCAAGAATTGGAAAGACAAACCTGCATGTTCCTAACGATGTGATTGTTGATGCCTCAATGCCTGTTGTGATAAGAGATGGCGGAAAAATGTGGAACAGAAAAGATGAGCTTCAGGATTGCATTGCAATGATTCCCGACAGAAGCTACGCTACAATGTATCAGGCAATGATTGATGATATTAAAGTCAATGGTCAGTTTGATCCGGCAACGATGGGTGCTGTTTCTAATGTTGGATTGATGGCAAAGAAAGCTGAAGAGTACGGCTCACACGACAAAACATTTGAACTGAAAGAAGATGGAGTGGTTCGAGTAGTAAATTCCGAAGGCAAAGTGTTGCTTGAACAGAAAGTTGAAGCAGGTGATATCTTCAGGATGTGCCAGACAAAAGATGAAGCGATAAAAGACTGGATAAAACTTGCTGTTAACAGAGCAAGATCATCAAACACTCCCGCAATTTTCTGGCTTGATGAGAACAGAGCACACGACAGAGAAATAATTGCAAAAGTTAAAAAGTATTTACCTGAACACGATACTGCTGGGCTTGAAATAAAAATCCTCAAACCTGTTGATGCAATGAAATATACCTGTGAGCGAAGCAGAAAAGGATTGGATACAATTTCAGTTACAGGAAATGTGCTAAGAGATTATTTAACTGATTTATTTCCGATACTTGAGCTTGGCACAAGTGCAAGAATGCTTTCTATAGTTCCATTGCTGAAAGGCGGCGGATTGTTTGAAACCGGTGCAGGCGGTTCTGCTCCAAAACATGTTGAACAGTTGGTAAAAGAAAATCACCTGCGATGGGATTCGCTCGGAGAATATTGTGCACTCGTTCCTTCCTTTGAAATGGTTTATGATAAAACCAAAAACGAAAAAGTAAAAGTACTCGCCGAAACACTTGACAAAGCAATATTAAAGTATCTTGAAAATGGAAAACTACCTTCACGCAAAGTAGGTGAAATTGATAATCGCGGAAGCTCATTTTATTTAGCACTTTACTGGGCAGAAGCATTAGCTCAGCAGGATAAAGATAAAGAAATGAAAGCAAGGTTTGAAAAAATTTACAAAGAGCTTTCAGCTAACGAAACAAAAATCTTTAACGATTTAATTTCCGTTCAGGGAAAACCGGTAGATATAGGCGGCTACTATATGCCCGATGATAAGAAAGCAACCGCAGTAATGCGACCGAGTGAAATGTTTAATAAGATAATAGATGAGATGTAGGTAGCAGTTTCTGAAGCGAAAAATTTAACGGACAGGGAAGAAATTCTCTGTCCGTTTTTTATTTGATTGATTTAATTTTCTATGAGTTGTTTTAAGATTGGGGCTAACAGAAGAGCAATTGTACAGAGCGGACTTAGGATAGCACTACCGTTTACATACGCACAAATGACATTAGAAAGTACAAAAGTTAAATTTAGCACTTCTGCTGGCTTGACACAAATGCAATATTGTTTGCAGGCATTATTTGTTTTCTTCCCATTTTTTTATATTGTTAATCAATTCGTTACAAATTTCTTTTGCCTTTGTCTGTTCATCTTGAAGTACAAAATCTCTGTTGCTATGTGCAATAGGATTTCGAACTTTACTCAAAAGTAAAAATTTCTCTCGCCAAATTGTTTGTTGCCCTGTTAATATCCTTTGAAACCAAGTCCAATCAGTAGAAATAAAGCAATTCCACATATCGAGTGGATAGGTATAACTTACTAAGTTGTCCGATGCTAAATTCCCAAAAGTCCGTTTATTTTTTGTTCTCATTTCTTCCATTCGTAATATCTCATTTTCTTTTTTGGGATTAGCTTTTAAGAAAGCATCTCGCCAATCTTCACCATATTTTTCTTTGAGATGCACGGTAATTAAATTTCTTAATTGATGTTCGGCTTCATTCCATAATGGCCAAATATCAAACTCTTTCTCTTTTTGTTTAAGGTAATCGTTCAGATGATTTGAAATAGAATTGTAAGAAATATCATTTTCATTAGCTAATCCTGCATCTATCAGAGCTTGAAAATAAGCGCCATATTTTTCTCTTGCCAAAATTGGTTTAACCAAACCATACTTAGTTAGTCTTTCTATACTCATTTGGGTTAAATCAATTACTGGACCAACTACTGCCTGAATAAAATGACTTTTTAATCCTTCTTTTTCCATTAGAGTAATAATATTATCATAATTATCCCAAAGAAATTTCTTTAATTCACTACCAATTTCAGATAGTAATTCAATACTTGATTTGTTAGTTGTTTTCACCCCATTAAAAATATGATAATTCACCATATCCATCCAGTAGGGGTGGCTTCCGACAAAAAAGTAAACTTGATTTTTATACTCCTCTGAGATTTCCAAACCTAAACTCTCAACTCTTTTCCAATAAGCCTTCAAATCACTTTCACTGAACAATTGCAAACGCAATTCAGAAAAAACACCATAAAAGTTAGAAATTGCACCTTCATCAGGTTCTAACTCTTGTAATGTTTTTCTTGAAACTGTAACAAGGCATATTTTTCTATCGGGCTCATAACCTAATGCTCGCAACAGTTGAAAATCTGCAACTGAAAAAAGTTGTTCAGTGCGGTCAAATTCATCAAGTATAACTGTAATTCTAAGGTTTAAACGCTTGCAGGCAATAAAAAACTTATTCAAATAGGTTTTGAACTCATATCTATCATCTTGATTTTCTTTTACTTTTTGATAGATAGAAAAAAACCTTTCATAAAATACGTTATATTTTTCTTCATGTTCAATTATTTCAAGAACAGAAAAGGCAAGTCTTTTAAAAAAATCTACAGCATTACTTTCTTCGCTTACGTTAATATAGGCAAGGATATGATTCTCTTGTAGAAATTTTTCCTTTAAAGGAATCAGTGCATTCCATACAAGACTAGATTTTCCTATTCTTGGTAACCCTACAATCGCCAAATTGCCATACAATTCACCAAATACCCTTGTATGAATTTCTTTTATTTCTGATTGCCTACCTACAAAACGATCACCAGTTACTATCCCCCCGCAATCTGCAAAGGGATTTTCTAAGTTTAATTCTTTAATAACCATTCTTGAAAAAGTTTTACTTGAATTCTATAATTATTGCCCTGTTGTTCAATTACTTCTCTGTTTTTAAGGTCGTCAAGAATTATATCTTCATATTCTTTGTCACCTATGTTTATATCCTCACGTGAGCAATATGGAACAAACTTGGTTGCTTCTGCAATTTTTTTCAAAACAGCCTTAGAGTGTTCTTGTGGAATGCGTTGAATGTCGTGTTTTTCTCCTGCATTCAACAAATTGTCAAATTTATCATCTGTTAATGCTTGCCCGCCAAATAAGAAGCTATCTGCAACTAGTTTAATATCGTTTCTTGTAACCTCAATATATTTTTTTTCATTCATTTCTTTAACGAGCCTTGCACAAAAGATTTGAATATAATAAGGATTACAAGCAGTATATTCTATAATTCTCTCTGCCGCATCTTCAAGATAACGACTTCTGTTTAATTTATGGTTCCAAACAGGTTCTTCAATAAGTTTTAAGGCATCTCTTTTTGAAAGATAAGTTAATCTTTCATCTTGTGTTACTCCAAATTCATTAGGGAACTCACTCTTAAATAAAGGAAAGACATCTTGACCAACTAAAACTGCAGAAAAAGTTGCATCTTCATTTTGAGTTATTGCCTTCCAATGTTTCATTATAGCATCAGAAACTTTACCCTCCTTTATAGCAGTATACAGATAAGTGAATTCATCTATCATTATCACTAATTTCTTGTTTTGCCAATTTGGTGTGTTTTGACAAGCCCTCTTAAAATTGCGAATGTATTTTCTGAATATATCTGCCGAATTTGGGGCATCTTTAAGTTCTGAATAAGGCGGACATTTAAAGTTTGGTACTGCTAAACCATCAAAAGATAGATTTTCTAATTCTTCCTCTATTGTAAAAAGTATTTTATGGAAAAAAGTTGCTGATGATATATTTTCAAAAATTTCACCAATACTGAAAGTAACACAAAATGTTTTATTTGTGGCTTCAAGGCTTTTCTTTAGGTGATGCAAAACAGAAGATTTTCCTGATCGCTTTTGCCCATAAATTACTACTTGTTTAGAGTCTGACGATATTATTGCTTCAGTAATTCGGTCAATAAATCCATTCCTACCATAAAACATACTTCTATCGGTAACAGGGCCACCATTTGCTAATTTTTCATAAGGATTGGGTATGGTTTCGAACTCATTTTCAGAGTAAAGACGTAATGAAAGTTGTTTTTCTATTTGGACGGGTTCATCTTGTGTACGAATGTTGTAAATACATGTGATGTTTATTGATGTAGCTTTTTCGTTTGCTATTCTATCTGAAACCCTTACTGACAGATTAAATATATGATTTTCTCCGCCATCAATAGAATCATAATATTCATTTCCTTGTCCAATAAAAGTTATTTCATCAGTATTTTGAACAAAAATCTTAATGTTTCTAATAGGGGAAGAGTTTTTAGAAGTTTCAACTTTGAGTTGGAAGGGCACGATATTATTATTACCGAGAACGTTAGCTTCTCCCAAGATTGAAATATCCACTTTCGGTGTGCTTGCTTCCTCGACAATTCTAAATGACTTGTCAAGAAGAAGTTGAATCTTTTCTAGCAAGGGAATAAAACCATCATAAGAAAACTTGGTAGGCTTTTCTTTAATTTCAGCAATTAACTGATTAATTTGAGCTTTTGCAAAATTGTAACTACGCTCTTTATCCCTGTAACCTGACTGTCTAATATAGATAGCTAAAACTTCATAAATGTCTGTTGCAATAATATTTAAACGTAAAGTATCTAACTGAGTGAGCCAAGTTTTCTTAGCCTCATTTATTGAGTCAGGCAAAAGGTTCGTAAGGGTTTCTAAATTTTCGTTATTTGAGATTGCTTTTATTGAAGCAAACCAACGAATATAATCCCTTTGCCTTTTTTCTCTTGCTTGATTCCAAATATTAGTATATTCATCTTTAGAAATAGAATTATTATTAACCAAACCTAGAGAAGACAAAAATAGAATTGACTTTTCTTTTAATACATTATTCTCAAAAAGTTTACTGATTACCTGTGCTGAAATACTTCTATTCCATAATAACATAGAAAGAATTCCTTCCCAAATATTCTCACGATAATCTCCATCCAATACAAAACTGATAGCATCTTCAACTGAAGGCGTTTTTGTTGATACTGCAAACAAATCTGTGTAACTTGATTTGAATGTAAATAAATAAATCGCTACTTGCGGCGCTGTAAATCGATAATTCTCTTCCAAACTAAATGCCTCTAAGTAATAATATCGTATTACATCCATTGATGAATTTTCAGAAATATGGTTTAATGCCATTGCATTGCAGTATCTAGCTAAAACAGAACGAAGGTTGCTTTCTTTTTCGGGTTCTAAAGATGTCATTAGTTTTGCTTCTGTCAGCAAATATTTTGCCCTTTCTCGGGGTCTTGCTCTACCAGCTGTATCAATTAATCTTCTGATTGCACTTAAAGTTTCTTTTGTGAAATCTCCGCTATCAATAACCTTTGCGGGCACACCGAAATATTCATCATAATTCTCAAGTGTATCTTTAATAAACTTACTTAAACCCCCACCAAACGAGTCAAACTCTGCATCTGCAATAATTTGACTCAATTCTTCATTGTCGGGTTCATCAAGTGCTTGTAATAGACGGCTTGCATAAGTATTTTCAGGGTGAATACTAATGGCTTCTTCTAAAACTTCCCTTGCCTCGTCTAATTCACCTAATTGAATCAATGCAAACCCCTTTTTTGCCAAATACATTGAATATTTGCGTTTATCATTTATGACAGACCTTTCTTCAAGCAAAAGTTCTGTATATTTTAAAACCTTGTCAAAAACTTTAACCGAACCATAGAAATTTTCTAAATAATTATACGTAGTAATGTTATAAGGTAATTCGTTCTCATACTTTTTCATAAACTCTATTGCCATTTCTGTTTCACCCATAGAAACATAAAGCATAGCAATATCTTTAATGCAGCTCTCTTTCTTTTCGTTATTCTCTAAGGCAAGCAAGTAATACTTCAATGCTTCTTCATAATTCTTTTCTATATTGTGAAGTTTTTTTGCCTTTTGATAATTTAGGTCATAACTTTTGAATGTCGTCTTAAAAGTAGATTGCTTAAATCTTTTTTCCTCAATTTCTTTTTTGAGACTACTTGCAGTTATATTGTCAGGATAACAAAATAAAATTTGTTCTACTAATCCGAGTGCTGTATCGGGCTTGCCTTCTTTTTCAAAATAATTTTTTGCAAGTTCAATAATTTGCTCAACAGCTTTCGGCTTATGAATATGTATTGCGGAGTCGCCTTTATAATTCTTGCTTAAAGTAAAAAGAACAGGAATATTTGCTTTTGTTACTGTTCCTCTAAGAGTTTGAAGTAAACTTTCATCAATAATACTTTTGAATCCAAACCAAATATCATAACCAAACTTATCAGTAATAAACCCAAAGTTTTTATCAGCAAAATATTTTGTAATTGTTCCTGTAGCTGGAACAATCTTTTTATTTTCTTCCTCGATTTCTGGCAAAATAAGTTCTTTCAGATCTGATAATGAATTAAATACTTTAGTGAATTTAGTTTTATTTTTCTTATCTGTTCTTTCTTCAAGTTCTTCAGGAGGTATAAAGCCTAGTACCTTTAAGCCCTTTTTGGCTGCATTTTCTTGGACTTTTTCTGTTTTGACTACCTCTACTGATATTGAATTATTTCCTTCTTGAATTATCTCTGTTTCTTTTATTTCATCTTTTTTTTCTGCTATGGTCGTTTTAGGAACAGATATGCGTTTAATCGTGTCATTAGCAATAAACTCGTAGCCCTCCTCTGTTGATAAGATTACACAAGTATCCTCAAAAGCATCAATCACTCCTGTAAATGATGCCTCTGCTGTGTGAATGGTTACTATATCACCAATCTTGTGTCGCTTTTTTAAAATATCAATCATTTGTTTGATTAATTGTTTTTTTATTGATTGTCGTTTCTTAAACTTACCCTCCAACAAAATTCTTTACGCAATAACTTGTCCCGATAACCATCGTCATTACATATATCCTTCTTTAAAAAGTTATATTTGTTGCGGGATAACCTAAAAAAATAAGTTATCGTGAATTAATTTTTTAAAGTTACTTTTCAATAATATGAAAAGATCGGAATTAATTGATAAATATTCCAAGCTACTCCACTTAAAAAACTATTCCACTCTGCTCGAACTTAAAAATTTCAATTATAAAAAATAAACCACACAATTCACCCATTCACCCAATCTTTCAATCATCCAATCACCAACCTACAAAACAGCTCTCAGTGCTTCTCCGTGTGCTTTAATTGTCTTATCCAAATCTTCTTTCGTATGTGCGGTTGAAACAAATAACGCTTCAAACTGTGCGGGCGCAAGATAAATTCCGTGCTTCAGCATTTCGTGGAAGTATTTTCCGTACAGCGCAGTATCTGATTTAACTGCGGATTTGAAATCAACAACCGGCTCTTCTGTAAAGAACATACACATCATTGAGCCAACACGATTCATTGCATAGTTTTTCCCGACAGCTTTCAGATTTTCCTTAAATCCGTTTTCAAGATACATCGAGGATTTTTCCAGCTGAACATAAATTTCCGGATGTTCTTTGATGTAGCTGAGTGCCGCATAACCGGCTGCCATTGCAAGCGGATTGCCACTTAATGTTCCCGCCTGATAAACCGGTCCTGATGGTGCAAGCATTTGCATAATTTCTTTCTTGCCTCCAAATGCACCAACCGGCAAACCTCCGCCAATAATTTTACCGAATGTCGTAAGATCAGGTCTGATTCCAAGTATTTCCTGCGCACCACCTGCAGCAACACGGAATCCTGTCATCACTTCATCAAAGATTAAAACTATATTTTCTTCATTGCAGAGGTTTCGCAGTTCAACCAAAAATGTTTCATCAGCTTTTACTACACCCATATTGCCTGCAATCGGCTCAATGATTATTGCTGCAACATTGTTCTTGTTTGCGTGAACAAGTTTTTTAACTGATTCAATATCATTGAAATCTGCGAGCAATGTATCTGCTGCATTTCCTTTTGTAACTCCGGGTGAAGTTGGAACACCAAGTGTTAATGCACCGCTTCCGGCTTTGATAAGAAAATAATCTGCGTGACCGTGATAGCATCCTTCAAACTTTATGAATTTTTCTCTGTTGGTGTAACCTCGTGCAAGTCTTATTGCAGACATTGTTGCTTCGGTTCCGCTGTTTACCATCCGAACCATTTCAATTGATGGAACAAGCTCTGTTATCAGTTGTGCCATTCTTACTTCGAGTTCTGTTGGCGCCCCGAAGCTGGTTCCTTTTTCAAATGCTTCTGCCAATGCTTGTCTGATAAATGGCGGATTGTGTCCGAATAAATGCGGACCCCAACTTCCGATGTAATCAATGTATTCGTTTTCGTCGGCATCGTAAAATTTTGAGCCGAAGCCGCGCTCAATAAATATTGGTTCGCCGCCAACTGATTTGAATGCGCGTACGGGGGAGTTTACTCCGCCGGGAATAAATCTTTTTGCTTTTTCGAATAGCTGTTTGCTTTTTGTTGTGTTCATAATAATTCCTTAATGTGAATGGCACACAGATGACGCTGATTGAACAAATGTCCTTGGGTTAAGCTTCATTTTTTTCACGCAGAGACGCAAAGACGCAGCTATCATCTGTATTATTGTGTTATTTAAATAATAATTTATAATCTTTTTGTTTTCCTGATTGCCAATAATTTTCAGGTATAACTTTCCAGTTACCGAGAAGTTTTGGTTCAACGGATTTTTTTTCTTCAATCCATTTCATAATATAATAACGAAGATCTTTATCGGTAGAACTAATCAGCCGTTTGTTAAGTTCCTCTTTTGGAATTTTTGCTCCTTGTGTCAGATGATCTCCGCCACCGTTTCCACGATACGAGTTTACAGCAACTTTGTAATTTGAATTCAAATCAAACTCACGACCATCAGATAGTCTGATGACATTTACTCTTTCACCAATTGGCTTTGTAACATCAACAACATAATCAATTCCTGCGGCAGCATCAAAATTATAAAAGCGTTCGTAAAGCTCAGGCGAGTTGCTCCGCTGAGAGTAAACAATGTTTCCGTTATCATCCAGCCGGAATCTTAAAAGATGATCCTTCTCATCTTTCATCTGATTAAACCAGTTGCCGTAGGAAAATTCGAGATAATCCTTTATTTCCTGTCCGCTCATTTCAATTGTGTAAAGAAGATTTTCATAACGATATAGATTGAACATATCCTTTACAGATAAATCCCCTTCTTTTATTGTTGCATTAAATGAAAGCGGTGCAGTAAAAGAAATATCTGCGTCAGTTAGTTCAAGCTGAACAGTATTTATCAGATCAACAAATTCAGATGGACCGAACAAAGCATCGCGTGATGAAATTGATTTTGTGAATTTTCCGATCGGTCTTGAAACATATTTTTTAACTTCTTCAAACGAAGGTGAAAATCTTTTCATAAATTCTTCGTCAGGTTTATAATTTTTTACTTCAACAATTTCACCCGACATTTGCTCTGAAGAGAAGAATCCGCAAAACTTATCAAACTTTAATCTGAAGTTTGCAACTGCAAGTGTTCTCGCTCCTGCCTGAGTACCAAGCACAAGAACTTCTTTGCCGTTTGGATTTCGGGTTTTAAAATTCCATCCTTCGTGGTCGTGTCCGACAAATATCACATCAAAGCCGGCAACTTTTTCTGCGATAAGTTTTGAAGCGTTTTCATTTTTGTATGTAGTTGAATCTTCTCCGCTGTAATTGTAATTGACACCGGCATGAAATAAACCAATCAACAAATCCGGTTGTTCGGTTTCGCGAATTTTCTTTGCCCATTTTTCTGCTGTTTCAATCATATCATCGAACCGCATTCCTTCCCAGATTTTTTCCGGAAGCCATTTGGGAATAGCAGGAGTAATTAAACCGAGTACAGCAATCTTTATTCCTCCGCGCTCAATTGTTGTGTAAGGTTTGAAATATGGTTGTCCATCAGATGTTCTGATTGCATTTGCAGCAAGCCAGGGGAAATTAATTTCCTTGTTGAATTTATCATAAACATCGTGTCCGGCTTCAATATCGTGATTACCGATTGTTGCAGCATCGTAATTCATAAAATTCATTACATCAGCATAAAGATGAATTGTATCTGTTTTTTCAAAATTAAAATAATAAACTACCGGATCGCCCTGAAGGATATCTCCGTTATCAAGCAGAAAGACAACCTGATTTGTATCGGCGCGTTGTTCTCTCAGATAACTCATAACCTGAGCAAGAGATGAGTTCGAAGGACGATCATTTACAAGATCATAAGGAAAGATTGCTCCGTGAACATCAGATGTTTCAATTATTTTAACATTAACTGTCTGTGCGAATGAAAAATTAATTATTAAAAGAAACAGAGCGGTTAATAAATAGAATCTTTTCAGCATAAAACTTCCGATAAATTTTGCTGTGCAAGATAATAAAATGATGTGTAAATGATTATGACAATTAAAGCGGTTTTCAAACCAAATTCACTCATTATCCTAAACATTTTTTAGAACCACCCATCATATAAAATTCGGTTCTTAATCTGAGTTAGTTTTTGTTTGCTGATGGTTATATTTCAATTATGAAAAAAAGAAAAGCACAAAATTTTTAATCAATTTAACTTTAACTTAAACAAGGATTATATATGAGCAGAATATTCAAATTCGGGGAAGATGTCAAAGGATTTAGTATCCGCGTATTGAACGAAAGAGAGATAAGAGCAGGAGCAGGAATACTATTTGTTTTTATGTTTATTGCTATTCTCTCTGCAATAATGCAAGGGGATTTCCTTTTGCTGAAATATGCTGTGATGATTTTTCTTGCAGATATGCTGATAAGAGTGCTGGTAAATCCGAGATATTCACCGGTATTAATTTTGGGAAGATTTATTGTAAGAAATCAGGTGCCGGAATATGTAGGTGCAGTTCAGAAAAAATTTGCCTGGGTTATTGGTATTACCCTTGGTTTAACGATGTTCATACTCATCAATCTGATGAATACTTTTAGTGTGATAACCGGATTAATCTGTTTAATCTGTCTGATCTTTTTGTTTTTTGAATCAGCTTTCGGAATTTGTTTAGGTTGTAAGTTTTATTCGTGGATATATAAGGAAAAAGCACAATACTGTCCGGGCGAGGTTTGTGAAATTAAGGACAGACAGGAAATTCAAAAGACAAGTTTACCACAATGGGTTATTGTAATAGCATTTGTGGCTTATATAGTTGGGATGGTTTATTTACTAAATGATACCTTCAAGGTTCCACCAAAAGAATTGTTTTCCGGGAAAAGTCTGGAAGAGATGCAACAGGAACAGTAATAATTCAAAGCGCTGAAGTAAAAATTTGTGATAAGGGAGAAAGGTAATATTATTAAATGCGCCTGCCTGCAGTCAAACAGGCAGGTCGCTCAGAATTTTAACAATGAATAATTTGTTAATTATCTTTTTTCATATTCCGGTTGTTTTGGATTAACCGGCGGATTTTCTTTCAGCAATCTCATTACTTCCTGAATTGCTTTTTCAAGCTGAACATCAACTCCTTTTGCAAGCATACCGGGATCTTCAGGAACTTCGATATCCGGATCAACACCGTGTCCTTCCTTGAACCATTTGCCATCGGGATCGTACATTCTGAATGTTGGAACTGTTACCATTCCGCCATCTATCAAAGTTGGTGCGCCGGTAATTCCAATTAATCCGCCCCAGGTTCTTGCACCAACGAGAGGACCAAGTTTAGCTTTTCTGAAATAATCAGGAAATGCATCACCACCAGAACCGCTCCATCCATTAATTAACATTACCTTCGGACCGAAGTTTGCGGTTGGAGGCCATTGCCATCTTTCACCATCCCTAACAGCCCAAAAGGCAAGTGGTTTTCTGTCAAGCAGTTCAATAAAACGATCGGGAATTTGTCCGCCGTTGTTAAATCTTTCATCAATAATCAATCCTTGTTTATTAAACTGAGCATAGAATTGTCTCGCTAATTCTGTCTGACCATCGATGCCTGTGCTGGGAACATAAATGTAACCAATCTTTCCATCTGTGGCTTCTTCAACTCTTTTTCTGTTTGATTCAATCCATTCAAGGTTTCTTAATCTTGTTTCATCAGAAAGTGTTTTGACAATAATTGTCCACGCACCATCGGTTGATGGTTTGTTGTTGATAGTTAACTCCACTGTTTTATCAGCAAGTCCTTCAAATGCAGAAGAAGGATCTTTTGTTACATCAATCTTAATTCCGTTAACTGCAAGAATGTAATCACCTTCTTTAACTTTTAATCCTGATGCAAGTAAAGGTGAACGAACTTCAGAATCCCACTGAGCACCCTTAACAATTCTCTTTATTCTGTAAGCGCCGTTATTTAATTCCCAATCAATACCGAGATAACCTACTGCTCTTTGTAAAGGAGCTTCTTCATCACCGCCGCCGCGATAAGTATGTGAAGCATTAAGCTCCGAAATTAATTCGCCAATAATATAATTTACATCTGAGCGGGTTACTGCATTTTCAATCAAGGCGCCGTATCTTTTTTTCATTTCCTTCCAATCAACTCCGTGCATATTTTTATCGTAGAAGAAATCTCTTTCCAATCTCCACACATCATTAAAGATCTGTTTCCATTCTTCTTTTGGTACTACTGTCATCTCAAGTTGATTTGTCGGAAGTTTTTTATCAAGCTTCTGATCGGCGGCAACATCAACTATTGAATAGGAATTTTTATTGGCTATGAGGATTTTCTTTCCATCTGAAGATATCTGATAAGCATCGGCATCATCAACAATTGTTTTCTCTTCGCGTTTGTCAAGATCATAAAACATTACCGGTTTTTTCTTATCAGCCGAACCGGAATTTGGAACGCGATGGAAAATAACTTTTCCTGATACCGCAGATAAGCTTCCGAAATTTCCCGCTGCCGGTGGAAGAATAACCAATCTTTCTTCAAAACCATCAAAGTCAATTTTAACTTCTTTTATTTTTTTCTCATCCTTCTTTTCATCTTTCTTTTCATCTGATTTTTTCTCATCAGATTTTGAATCATCTTCCTTCTTGACTGTTAATGAATCATTCTTTGGTGCAACAGGTGAGGGAGTTTCTTTTGAAAGAGTAACCACAGCAATCTGAGTTGAGTTCGGGTAAATCCAGGTATTATCAAAATCACTGTAAACAGGATTGAAATTTCTGTTGGTTGAGAAATAAAGATATTTACCATCGGGATCAAAAACAGGATTTGAATCACTGTAAAAGCCGTTGGTAACCAGACGGACTTTACCTTCTTTTACATCATAAATTGCAATTGCACTTGTTCTGTTTTCAAGATCTTTTGCATAAGCAAAATATCTGCTGTCAGAAGACCAGCTTCCGGAAAAATTTCTTAATCCTCCTTCATAATACCAAAGCTGTTTATCAACTTTGGTGAGTTTATCTGAACTCATATCATATAAATTTATTGTCATTGTCTGATCAATGAATACAAGTTTTTTGCTATCCGGTGACCAATAAATTTTATATCGGTAACCATCATCAAACGAAGTAAGAACTTTTTCTTCTGTTGGTTTTTCTATATCGCGAATAGTTAACTGATATTCACCGGTTTTATCGCTGAAGTATGCAACATATTTTCCGTTTGGAGACCAGGACGGATATCTTTCTGCAGCACCGGATGATTGAGTTAAATTAATTACCGCACCATTTTCTGCGGGCACAGAAAAGATTTCACCACGAGCTTCAAACAATGCACGACTTCCGTTATAGGAAATTGAAAAGTTCTGAATCAGTTTCTCAACATTTTCATTTTGGGCGAGGAGTGTTGAGCCATCTGTAACAACATTTATTTTCACTTCGCGATGTTTTTCTGTGGATAAATCAAGAAGGTATAACAATCCGCCTGCTTCAAATACAATTTCATTATCACCGATTGAAGGAAAACGAACATCAAACTTATCAAAGAAAGTAAGTTGTTTGTTTTGTTTTGTTGATAAATCATAAACCCAAATGTTATATCTCTGATTTTTATCTCTGTCGGACAAATAATAAATCCTGTTTTCTTTCCACATCGGAAGTTCATCGTTAGCAATATGATTTGAGATATTTTCAGAAGTCATTTTATCAAGATCGAAGATATAAATATCAGCAGCCATTCCGCCAAGGTATCTCTTCCAGGTTCTGAACATTCGGGTTCTTGTGGTGAAAGCAATTTTCTTTGCATCAGGAGAAACCGATCCAAATTCAGCATAAGGCAATGGAAGTTTTTCTGCCAAACCACCATCTTTTGAAACCTTGTAGAACTGATTAAATCTTTGCTTACCACTTTCGCGCGAAGAAGCGAACAATAAATTTTTTCCATCGGGATACCAATCAACAATTCTGTCAGTCATTCCGTGATGAGTTATTCTTTGAGGCAATCCACCAAGTGTTGGAATGACATAAACATCAACATTGCCATCATAATTTCCGGTAAAAGCAATATGAGAACCATCCGGAGAAAATTTAGCGAATCCTTCTACCCCTTTTGCGGTTGTTAATCTGAGTGCCGTTCCACCTTCTTTGGAAACAATCCAGATATCTCCACCATAAGTGAAAGCAATTTGTGTTTTGGAAACATCAGGATATTGAAACATTCTTGCATCAACCTGTGCAGTTAGTTGGGATACCGAAAGAAGTGAAACAACAAAGCAGGAAATGAAAAGTTTTTTCATATAATGCTCGTATGATTGTTTGAAATTATTGAGTTTAATTCGGGAAGGAAGTTAATTAAAAAAATTTTTTTAATCACAGATTACTTCTATCAGCGGTAAAATAAAATTATGGTTGGAATAAAAAAGCTTCCCTCGTTTATAGATGAAGGAAGCTATTGAACGAGTTAGTTAATATTTATTCAAGATCATATTCAACTTCTTCTGGCTTAAGAATTTTATTCAACTCATCAGTAAAGAAAAATTTTTCCTGACCGAATGCAGGTTTTAAATCAGTATACCAGATTGCTTTTTCATCATACTCGGCAAAGAATGGTCGTGCAGCCCAATCGGGATTTCGTCCCTGAATCATTCTGAACACCATTACTTTTTCATTTTTAACTTCAGTAACACCAAGTATCTGAACTTTACCTGGAAGACAGGACATACTCGGTCCTCTAAGCGTTCTGCAGATTCCGCTTACCGACTGATAAGTTTCTCTGAATATTTTCCAGGCTTCAATTAAAGGAATTGAAAAGTAATGCTGAGCTCCGGTATTTCTTGCAACAAACATATAGTAAGGAATACAGCCAAGCTTCACCTGTTTTCTTAACATCTCTGACCAGATTTCAGAATTATCATTTATGTGTTTCAGCACAGGCGATTGAGTTCTTATAACTGCGCCGGTATCAAGAATTCTTTTTATTGCCTTCTCTACTGCATAACCTTCCAGTTCAGCCGGATGATTAAAGTGAGCCATAAATGCAAGATGTTTTCCGGCTTTGTGAACATCTTCAAACAATCGTAACAAGTCATCTGCATCATCATCAGTTAAAAATCTGTAAGGCCAGTAAGCCAGTGCTTTTGAACCGATACGGATGTGTCTGAGATTTTCAAGATTAGCTTCAAGTAATGGTCTGATGTATGCCTCAAGATGTTTTGTTTTCATTATAAGAGGATCTCCACCTGTAAAAAGCACATCAGTTACTTCGCGATGTTCTTTAACATATTTAACAAGCAGCTCGGCTTCTTTAGAAGCAAATTTTAAATCTTCCATTCCAACAAACTGAGGCCAGCGAAAACAAAATGTACAGTATGCATGACAGGTTTGTCCCTGACTTGGGAAGAACAAAACAGTCTCGCGATACTTATGCTGCATTCCGTAAATTATTTCACCTTCAATCATCGGGACATTGTACTCAAGTTGTCCGGCGGGATGAGGATTAAGTTGCAATCGTATTTCATTTGCAACGGATTTAATTTTCTGTTTATCTGCACCATTCAGTACAACGGATTTCATCATATCATAATGATGGGGAAGCAGCATATCTTTTTGCGGGAATGTAAGCTTAAACATCGGATCATCAGGAACTCTGGACCAGTCAATAAGATTATCAACAACATAGTTATTTGTTTTAAATGGCAGAACCGATCCAACAATTTCTATGTCATTGATTAATTGCTGATCAAGATTTTTAATCTGCGGGATGTTTCTGAAGTTGTGAAGTAAATATGAAATATACTTCATATCGCACCTCCGTAATTTGTTAAAAGAAGAGTAATGTTCGGTCTTACCCGAATTATTGGCAATATATCATTTTTGAGGTAAAATTCAATTCAATTCGTAGCTTAATCTGAAATATTATTTTTGCTTTTTCTCAATTTCAGATCAGATATTTCTGACAAGCCACTGATGGAGGGGGTTCATGTCCTTGAATACATTATAGGAGAATTCCAGAATATCTTTTTTATGAAAAATGTTTATTGAATCTGTTTCGTAGAATGAATAGAGACCGCTATGTAAAAGAAGTTCCGAAAATTTATATTCAGAATCATATCCGCGCGGAGTTCTCTTATAAGTTCTTCCTCCCAAAACATAGTTTTTATTTTTCAGAATTGAATTAATAATTTTTGAAAGCTCCCTACCTTTATCCGGATTATAAACAGCGTCTCTGAATTTTTTTAACTGTTGCGGCGAAAATACATACATGCCGGCACCAAGAAAAAAATTGTTTGGTTCTACATGAAAATAAAATCCAGAGCATTCCATTCTTTTACCTTTACCTTCCCAAAAGTAGAGTCCAAGGTTGGTTTTGTATGGTTGCTTATTTTTTCTGAATCTTACATCTCTGTGCAATCGGAAAATTGATTTATCAACCCTTGGAACAGCCATTACAGCAGGAGCGAAAGTTTGTATTCTTTCACCGAGATCAATCACAAACTGAATTGCCGGCTGAAGAAACTCGATATCAAATCTTTCTCTGTTTTTCAGAAACCATTCGCGGTTATTGTTTTTAGAAAGATCAGACAGGTACTTTACGGTTATGAATGGGAATCTCATCGCTTTCATCTGAACCTCGTTTAAAAGTTTTTATTACCAACAAAATATAATTAAAATCTTACAGCATTATACTAATTTTTATTCTTAATTGTTTAATTTGTTTTTTATAGATTACTTTATGACAGAATTTAGTTTATGATAAAGCTTTTAATTGTATATCTCTTTATCTATTGTGTGAGTGTATATTCACAACCCCAATGGGTCAGAATCAATTCTCCGACAGATAATCTTCTGCGCAAAATTATTTTTACTGATTCATTGAATGGCTGGGCTTGCGGATTGAACGGAACCATCATTCACACTGCTGATGGAGGCGAAAACTGGTTCCTACAGAATACAAATACTTCTAATCCGATTGTTGATATATACTTTCTTAATCATCTTATTGGTTGGGCTTTGAGTTGGGAATATAATACTCCACCTTTTGGCACATATCTTTTAAAAACTACCGATGGCGGATTTACCTGGGCAACGGAGTTTTTAGAACCGGAATATGAATTTTTCAGAACAGTATTTTTTCTGAATGAACAGTTTGGTCTGATAGGTGAAAGATTAACTTACTACACAACAGACGGCGGATTTAACTGGAATATTTCTCAGCGTGATTCTGATATGTTTGCTAATCTTCCGTTTTATCAGATCAAAATGTTTAATGATTCACTCGGTTTTGCAAGTGGTGGTGTGCTTGATAATGCGGGAATTATATGGAAAACCTCCGATAGTGGAAGAAACTGGAAAACAAATGCAATTAGTCCTGATGAAATCTTTGATTTTTTTATCTTCGACTCTCTTAATATTCTCGCTTTATCTGGTGATCCTGAGTATCGTTTTGGAGTTGGTCTTATAAAATCCACCGACGGAGGCGAATTCTGGAGCTATGAAGAACTTCCTATTACAGCAATTTGCTTTGGAATAGATTTCAGAGATGATCTTGAGGGTTGGTCTGCTGCAGGATTTAAATTTCTGTACACTACCGACGGAGGAATTACTTGGTCAGAAATAGAAACGCCTGATAGTCTGGAGGTTTATGATGTTGTTTTTATTAATAATAATACTGGATTTGCCTGCGGAAGAAATGGTGTTTTATTAAAATATATTCCTTGTCCGGATGTTGTTAATGGGAATAATAATTTAACATTAACTGAGTATAAGTTATTTCAGAATTATCCTAATCCCTTCAATCCAACAACCAAGCTATCATTCATCATCAGTCATCCGTCATTAGTAACTCTTAGCGTTTATGACATACTAGGAAATGTGGTTGCTAAACTTGTGGACGAATACAGAGAAGCAGGCAGATATGAAATAACATTTGATGCAACAAATCTTCAAAGTGGAATTTATTTCTACACATTAAAAGCCGGAAGTTTTATTGAAACAAAAAAGATGATCCTTATTAAATAGTTTTGATGGGAATAAGTGGTGCACCCTGGGGGACTCGAACCCCCGACCAATAGATTAAGAGTCTACTGCTCTACCAACTGAGCTAAGGGTGCGATGCAAAAATAATGAAAATTTCCGATTCGGAAAGTGATTGAATTGTTGAATAAAATTTACTGAAATGAAATTTTGAATTACGGTGGACAGAGCTTATTTAAAAAATAAGGCGTGCTCTCCTTCACGCCTTCAATGTATATATCAATTATTAGCAAATAGTTTATCAGGCGGGATGTAGTCAGGAACCTTATTTTTAACAGGTTTAAGAGATTTCAGATATGCGAAAATCGCTTTTAGGTCCTCATCCGAATGTTTACCGATTAATTCCCATGGCATTGGTGGCATTATTGGTCTGCCCGCACCCAAATGCTTTCCGGTTCTCATTGCTCTAACAAACATTTCCTCCTGCCATCCACCAATTCCTGTTTCCAAATCAGGAGTTAAATTAGCAGCAAATGAAGCTCCCCAGGGTCCAACAGCACCTGTTATATCCTGAAGAAACAAAATCCAATTACCAGGTTGAACTAATTTTGGATCAACTTTTTCTAACTTAGTATTTTCAGGACAACCTGATAATAGTTTTGTAGTATCAGGCATCGGACCTTGCGGTGTCATAACTTTTGGAGTATGACAATCACCGCAACCGCTAAATGTTACAAGAAATTCACCCCTGGCAATTTTAGCTGATGGTGAAACTTCATTAGTATCTGAGTTAGCTTCATTGCAGGCAAAAAGTAAAATACCAAGAACAGATACCAGGGTGATAAAATAGAATCCACTTAACCTAAACATGGTTGCCTCCTTTTTAGGTTTTAATTAAGGAAAAGAAATTGTTAATTATTGACAAGTTAAAATTGCAATAATTTTATCCAATTACTACTCGATAACAGTTTTACGGCATTATTTTTTTATAAATGGTTAATTACTGATTCGGCTTAATCTTTGACTTTAAATGAATAAAAAAGGAAATAACATGAAAAAGCTATTTATTTTCATCGTTTTATTTGCTGCTGGTTATCTTGTATATGATAATTTCTTAAAAGAAAAGGAAATTCTGGAAGTAAGAGGAAATCTTGTAAAAATGAAAGAAGGAGCCAATATTGATGCCCCTTCGATTCAACCAAGAACCTGGGGACATATTGAAGGAAGGGTAAAAAATCTAAGCGACAGTGAAGTTCATAATATTGAGATTATTTATAAAATAAATGGCAGAGAGTCATCAGCCAGAGTATCAAAACTTGCAGCAGGTGAAGAAATTAATTTTAAAACTGAAAAAGTTATGTTGAACAGTTACGAAGCATCACATTTTCTTGAAAAACTTTCTTTTGACACTAAGTGAAATTTATTTAAAAACTTTTTTCTTCTCTCTTCACTTTAAAGATTAATCTTTATAGATTGCCTCACGCAAAAAATAAATTTTGATTCTAAGAAAAATTGTTTTTTATAAAGACTGAAATGATTAGACAGAAAAAATCCAAAAGAGATATTCAGAAAAATCCGAACCAGCTTGAATTAGATTTTAGTGAGAAGGAAGTTGTAGTTGATATTAAGCTTCCGAAGGCATCTGTAATAAATACAAAACAGCAATCCAATAATCGTAAAAGACTTGCTATTCAACTAGCAGAGAACTAAAAAGCTTTATAATAATAAATTTCTTAAGACCCACGCCGGATAAAATTAAAGTCCTTTGCTATCCTAGATAAAGCAAATTCAATTCAATTTTTTAATTAAATTAATACTGCTTTTTAGCAATTACATTTTTAATTGCCGAATCAATCCAGCTTTCCAGAATTTGAGGGAGTTTCTTCTCGGGTATTACCAATGCCTGGCTTCTGCTAAACAGAAATACAGTATCACCGTGAGCTTTACCTGCATCAATTTTTGTCTTAAGCCATTCCTGAAGTTTCTTTAACCAATTATCTCTGTCGCGATCTTTCACATCTGTTTCGAGTATGTATAGCTCCTCATCTTTATAAACACAACGAACCTCATTAAATCTGAATTTCTGTCCATCTCCTCCAAGCTGATTAAATAAATTGTTTGATAGATAATTCAGTCTGTGCTCGTTTACTGCAATATCAATATCTTTCCAGACTTTTGATATAGGATCTTTTTCAAACTTAACGGGCGGGTTAACCATACAAACATTGTACTGATTAAACAAAGCTTCGAGGAACTGAGATACTTCATAAAGCTTCTGATATGAATCCAAAGCATCCCATCTTTTTCTTGCATTGGTTAGTCTTTTATTTTCCGGGCTTGTTAGATTGCTGTAGCCTTCTTTTACATTCTGAAGATTTGCCCATTTCTCCAGAGGATTATCCTGATAAATCCAGCAATTTGATGAAATCCAGTTTTGTGTATCCTGGTCTAATGCATCTGTAAAAAAGTAAAAGAAATTTGACTCAATTGAATTGTTAAGTCTGTATTGGGCAAAAACTGATTTTATCAGTTTTACAGCTTTTGCCTGATCATCAATGGAACCTATTGAATTAATAGATTTTGTAATTGCTTCGTCTCTTAATGTCTTAATACTTGAAGAGTTTGATGTATCAAGCCATGCAAGAAAAGATAATGGCGGTTCAACTTTGTTCAACTCACCAAGCATATTCAGACAGGTCAGAAGAAGATAAGTTTGAAGAGCAGAAACCTCAAACGCTTCATTTGTTACGGTTATCCATTTACGGACATCTTCTTCAGCAATTGTATTTGCAAGATTTATTCTTCGCAGCACAGATTGAATTTTTATCTGAAGCGATCTGTCAATCCGGTCCCAATTGGGAAGTTGCTCAACTTCGTGCATTTTAGAAGTGGTGATCTTTTCTACAGAAAGTTCGTATTCTTCTGTTACTTTATCTATTAAACTGCTGGATGTGATTGGATCTTGCACCCTTCAACCCTACTTTCTTTTAATGTTACTTAATATAGTTTTTGATAAAAATTCTCAATTTTTATTCCACTTATGTTTGCTTTTATTAGCTTAAATTGTAGTGTTATTTTACAGGTGTTAATTAAAATTCCTGTTATTGGGTAAAATTTACAGTAAAAAATTTACATTAAAATTTAAGTTATTTTTGTCGGGAAGAAGATTTTATTCGTTCAAAGAAGCTCTGTTCAGATGAAAATTGCCAAATAAATTATGATAAAAAAAGAAACCAAAACACAGATTTACCCGGCTTCTCTTGTCTCATTTGCGGCAACTCTTTGGGCAATTGATGGAATAGTTTTAAGGCCATTTTTATATAATCTACCAGTTCCTGTCGTAGTGTTCATCGAAACTACAATTGTTGCCTTAATTCTTACTCCGTTTTTTTATAAGAATTTTTCCTCCCTAAAGGATTTACAACTTAAGGATTGGATTGCGTTTTTCGGTGTCGCTTTTTTTGGCGGTGCATTGGGAACAATGACAATAACGCGTGCCTTGTTTTTTGTTAATTATATTAACCTTTCAATAGTAATTTTCATTCAGAAGCTTCAACCTGTTTTTGCAATAATACTTGCTGCAATTATTCTGAAAGAGAAACTGACAAAAGAATTTTTAATCTGGGCAACATTAGCCATCATCGGAGCATATATTATTACATTCGGATTCAATCTTCCTATGATTCAGACGGGAGATAAAACAGCAATCGCAAGTATGTTTGCTCTTATCGCTGCTTTCAGTTTTGGCTTTTCAACTGTTCTTAGCAAAAGGGCATTAAAAAATATAGGGTTTCAACTTGGTACTTATCTTCGCTTTGCAATAACAGCAGTAATAATGTTTATAATTGTTTCAGTAACTAATGAATTTCATTCATTTTCAGAAATATCAATTAATCAGTTTTATGTGTTTCTGATTATTGCTTTTTCAACGGGTGGCCCGGCAATTTTTATTTATTACTATGGATTAAAGAAAATAAGTGCTTCCGTTGCAACTATTTGTGAGCTTGCTTTTCCTCTTTCGGCTGTTGTTTTGGAATATTTTGTTCATGGAAAAATTCTTAGTCCTGTTCAATGGTTTGGTGCGGTAATTCTGCTGTTTAGTATTATCAAAGTCAGTGGAATAGATATTCCATCTTTCTTTAACAACAAAAGCGAATAAAACAATTATTTTTTAATATGCTCCCGCTTTATCTTGAAAAACTAACAATAACAGAATTAAATCAAAGAGTAGAAACATTTAAAGTGATGATGGAGGAATGCAGGATTTGCCCGAATGAATGTGCTGTAAATAGATTAAGCGGTGAAACAGGAAATTGTAATTCAATAAGTGAACTCTTTATTTCGAACTTTGGCCCTCATTTCGGAGAGGAACCAGAATTAGTTGGTATATATGGTTCCGGAACAATCTTCTTTGCAAATTGTAATCTTTCCTGTGTCTTCTGTCAGAATTATGAAATTAGTCAGTTGGGATTTGGTTATAAAATATCAATTGAAGATTTAGCAAATGTAATGCTTTCACTTCAACAGAGAGGTTGTCATAATATCAATCTGGTTACGCCAACGCACTTTATTCCGCAAATTGTTGAGTCACTAAGCATAGCTGTTACGAAGGGACTTGAAATCCCGCTCGTGTATAATTGCGGAGGTTATGAATCGGAAAATACTATCAAACTTCTGGAAGATATTATTGATATCTATATGCCGGATATTAAATATTCTGATAATGAAACCGCTCAAAGATTTTCAGGAATAAAAAATTATTGGAATGTGGTAAAAAGTGTTATTAAAGAAATGTATAGGCAAGTTGGAGATCTTCATGTTAACAGAAAAGGAATTGCAAAAAGGGGGCTGCTGGTAAGACATCTTGTATTGCCGCACAATCTTGCCGGTTCAGAAAATGTGATTGATTTTATTGCTGATGAAATTTCCAGAGACACTTATCTTAATATTATGAATCAGTATCATCCGGCTTTTAATGCAGCAAAATATAAAGAACTAAACAGAAGAATTACGGATGATGAATATGAAAAAATTATTAAATATGCTATTGGCAGGGGCTTACACAGGGGATTTCCCTTATTATAATAAGAAAAAATTTTATTTTAACTGATTAGTTTTTCATAAGTGAATTAGTAGTTAAGTGTTTGTAAATTGATTTATCAAAATATTGAATGAGGAGTTAAAAGATGTTACAGTTCAAATTAGTTGTTAGTTATCTGATCACAGTGTTACTAATCTGTGCATGTAATCAGTATAAAAATGATGAAAAAGGTTCTCCGGAATATATGCAGGAGATAAAAAAATGGGATCAGAAAAGGATTGAAAGATTAAAAGCCCCTGACGGATGGTTAAATCTTGTTGGAAGAACATGGTTAAAACCAGGCGTGAATAAATTCGGATCAGCAAAAGATAATGATGTTATTATTGAATCTGATAAAGTCCCGCCCTACATGGGCGAATTTATTTTTAATGACTCAACAGTTATTATGAAAATTTATGATGGTGTTAGAGTCCTTCATAACGGGCAACCGGTTAAAGAAACAATTATGATTGATGATCAGAAAAAAGATATAACGATATTTGAATATGGAACCGTTCGGTGGAATCTGATTATTCGCGGAGATAAGTATGGAATCAGATTCAGGGATCTTGATGCACCCTTGGTAAAAAACTTTAAGGGAATAGAAAGATTTCCAGTTAATGAAGATTGGAAAATTAAAGCCGGATTTGAAGCATACAATCCTCCCAAAAAAATCTTTGTGCCGAACATTCTTGGTCAGATAGATGAAGAATTATCTCCCGGTGCAGTTGTTTTTGAAAAAGAAGGAAAGATATTCAGACTTGATGCTATTGATGAAGGTGACCGGTTCTTTCTGATTTTTGCCGACGAAACAAGCGGAGAAGAAACTTACGGCGGTGGAAGATTCATTTATGTCGATAAACCAGATTCAAGCGGCAAAATAATTCTGGATTTTAATAAAGCTTATAATCCTCCCTGCGTCTTTACTAAATATGCAACTTGTCCTTTACCACCAGAGCAAAATTATCTTAACCTTAAAATAAATGCAGGTGAAAAAAAATATGGAGATGATCATTGAAGGGGAACAATTTTAGTTAATTTAAAATGTATAAAACAGAATTTAATATATAATCATAGGAAAAACCGGGGATTAATTTTAGTAATTAGTTTTTATTTTTTGAACCATACAATAATACTTAGTAATAAACTAACTGATGCTGAAATAACAAAAGGAATTTGAGAACCAAATTTATCCCAAAGAATTCCAGTGAAAAAAGAACCAAGCATTACGCAAATTCCCATTACTAAATTTGCCAAACCAATAGCTGTTCCCCTGTCCTGGTCTGCAATTATATCAGAAATCCATGCTTTCGAAATACCTTCAGTGGAAGCTGCATAAATCCCATATAACACAAAAAGAATCCAAAGCTGATAAATATTGCTAATAAAAGCGAACCCGAAATATACCAATGCAAATAAAACTAATCCGGAAGCAAAAATATTTTTTTTACCAAGTTTGTCGGATAAATTTCCCATCGGATAAGATGAAGCAGCATAAATAATGTTATAAAATATATACCCGAAAATTGCCAGAGTAGAGGACTCTGAAATGTCCCGTGACTTTAATATCAGGAACACATCGCTGCTGTTAACAATCGAAAAAGCAGATAATAACAAAAGAATTCTCTTATAACTTTTAGGAGATGATTTTATAAAATCAGAATAATTTTTTTTAATTGCTTTCTCTGATGAAATTTTTTTATCCCTTATCATTAAAGTAAATGCAACGGCAATAATAGACGGGATGAAGGCGATAAGAAATATAAGTTGGTAATTTTCAGGATAAATATTCAATAATAAAAGAGCTGCTACAGGACCAATTGCAGCACCAAGAGTGTCCATTGCTCTGTGAAACCCGAATACAGCACCAGAGTTGTTATTACTATATGAACCCAAAAGTGCGTCTCGCGGAGAAGTTCTGATGCCCTTCCCGATTCTGTCAGTGATCCGTGTTGTAAATACAACAGCAATAGTAGGAAAGATTCCAGCCAGCGGTTTTGAGATTGCTGACAAACCATATCCAATTGTAACGAAAACCGAACGTTTGCCAAGTTTGTCAGAAAGATGTCCGAAAAATCCTTTCAGTAAAGCAGCAATGAATTCCGCAATGCCTTCGATAATTCCTACTAAAGCCATTGAAGAGCCAAGTACAGTTGTAAGAAAAATCGGGGTAACAGGATAAAGCATTTCGCTTGCAATATCCGTGAACAAACTTACCATTCCAAGCAGAATGACCTGTTTGTGTAATTTTGATCTCATATAAATTCTTTAACAACTAAAATTTCCAGTGATAAAAATTAATTATAGATAGCTTAAGAATAATTATTTTTACTCACATCATATTAAATAATTGAGGATAAAATGAGAAGAAAAGTTATTGCCGGCAACTGGAAGATGAATAACGATCTCCAGCAATCAATTTCTTTAATCGAAGAACTTAAACAAAAACTCGGGAACAAATCCTTTAACTGCGATGTTATTATTTGCCCGCCGTTTACTTCACTATCAGAAGCAAAGAAACTTGTTGAAGGAAGTATTATAAAACTTGGTGCACAAAATATGTTTTATGAAGATTCAGGTGCATATACAGGTGAAATATCTGCTTCAATGATTAAATCTGTAGGTTGTGATTATGTTATTCTTGGTCATTCAGAGAGAAGAACTATTTTCGGTGAGAAAGATGAACTGATAAACAGGAAAATCAGGAAAGCATTAGCTCAAAAGATAAAACCAATTTTTTGTGTTGGGGAAACTCTTGAAGAAAGGGAAAATGATATAACTGAAAAAGTAATCAAAAAGCAAGTCGAAAAAGGACTGATGAATGTTACACCCGATGAAATTCTTGATGTTATAATTGCTTATGAACCTGTGTGGGCAATTGGAACCGGCAAAACCGCTACTCCTGCACAGGCACAGGAAGTCCATCAGTTTATCAGAAAGTTGCTGACAAATATGTACTCAAAGGATTTTGCAAATATGATAGTCATTCAATATGGAGGAAGTGTAAAACCAGAAAATGCAAAAGAATTGCTTTCAAAAAAAGATATTGACGGAGCTTTGGTTGGTGGTGCTTGTCTGAACGCAGACTCTTTTATTGGAATTATTGAATCTGCTTAACTAAAATTATTATTGAAGCTGCAGTCATTTTATGATTGCGGCTTTTAATAAAGTTCTCTCACAGAATTTTTTATCTTCTTTGCCTGGCGAATAGTCCTACTGTTAGAAATCATCGAAAAAATATCAATTACTCATTAACTAATTTGACTTATTGAATTCTTTGTTCGCGGTCCTTCGAAAAAACTTCTGATTTCATTTGTATCTCTTGTTTTGCCAAGAACAACAATAAGTTTTATGCGAGCTTTCTGTCCGTTGATATAATCAGCAAATATTACCCCAATATCATGCAAGTGTTTTCCTGCGCCCGGATAACTGTAAATATAATCTGTCTCACCGGCAGGGCATCTTGATGTTAGCACCACCGGAATACCTTTATGAACAGCGTATTTAATTCCTTCAAATGCCGGCGGAGGAACATTCCCAACTCCAAGTGCTTCAACAACAATCCCTGATGCACCACTATCGGCTGAAAATTTGAAAAACTTTTCATTCATTCCTGCATAAACAGTCAGCATATCAACATTATCATCAATAACTTCAGTTTCTATTTTTTCGAGATAATGTGGTAGTCTGTTATAAACTACTCTTCCGTTCTGAACAAATCCAAGTGAACCAAAATCCAAACTCTTAAATGATTCAACCGAGTCAGAAAATATTTTTGTTACTTCACTTGCTGCGTTTATTTCACCATTCAGGCAAACCAGCACCCCGAGATTTTTAGAATTCTCGCTTAGACAAATATGGATTGCGTCAATTAAATTTCTGGGGCCATCCCAATCCGGTTCTGAACTATTCTTCATCGAGCCAATCATAACTATAGGAATCTCAGTATTTACTGTCAAATCGAGAAAGTATGCTGTTTCTTCAAGTGTATCAGTACCATGGGTAACTATTATTCCATCATAATTATTTGCTGATAAAAGTTGTTTTATTTTCTTCGATAATTCTAACATTAGTTTAGGAGTTACATGCGGTCCCGGGTATTTACCAAAATCAAAGTATTCGATTTCAGCCAGTTGTTTTGCTTCAGGGATCATTTCGAGTAATTCACTACCGGAAAATCTCGGAATTGCACCTCCTGTTGATTTATCAATCATCATTGAAAATGTGCCGCCGGTAAAGACTACTAATATTTTTTTCATAACATTCCTTTATTACCGCTGTAAAAATATATGGCTTATTGTTTGGAATGAAAGCATTCTGCTCACATTTATTATTATATGACTTGCCATAGAAAAATCGTTAATTTATTTTCGAAGTAAAATTAAATGAGGTTTTTTATGTTAATGGTTCAGGATGTTGATTTAACTCCAAACCCACATGCACTAAAATTTATATTAAATGAAAAATTACTCAACTACGAAAGCCGTCAGTATTCAAGCAAAGAAGAAGCCGAGAATGATCCTTTTGCAAAAGGAATTTTTCAGATCGCAGGTGTTGTCTCTGTATTTTATATGGATAAGTTTGTTACAATTGAAAAATCCAAAGATACAAATTGGGGTCAAATACAAAGGCCATTTATTAATTTCTTAAAAGATTTTGATAAGAATCTGATTCCTGCTGAAAAAGAAATTGAGTTGACAGATCAGGAATCAAACGAGCTTCTCAGGAAGATTAATGAGTTACTTGATCAGAAAGTTCGTCCGGCACTCGCCGGGGACGGCGGGGGACTTGAAGTTCTCGGCTTAGAAGGATTTACAGTAAAGATTCGTTATCAGGGTGCTTGTGGCAGCTGTCCAAGTTCTATTTCAGGAACTTTATTAGCAATTGAAGGATTATTAAAACGAGATATCAATCCTGCTATTCAGGTTATTCCGGCTTAATGAATATTGGAACAATATTTTTACTCTGAAAAAACTATTTCTGATATTCAATTCATTGTAATTACAGATGGTAAAGCGCTTAAACAAGTTTTGATAAACTCAACTTTACCAGCTTCGTCTTATAACTTTATCAAAACTAATCCATCAGATCCAAGATTATTAGATACATTTTCACAATTGGAAGAATATTTCCGGGGCAATTTGAAAGCATTTAGCATTACTCTAAATCCGGAAGGATCTGAGTTTCAGAAAAAGGTCTGGAATGAATTACAAAAAATTCCTTACGGAATAGTTATTTCTTACTCACAATTAGCAAAAAGAGTTGGTAATCTTAGCTCAATTCGTGCAGTTGGTAAAGCTAATGCAACTAATCCAATACCTATTATAATTCCGTGTCACAGAGTTGTTGGTAAAGATGGCTCGCTTGTCGGTTATTCAGCGGGACTAAAAATTAAGAACAAACTATTGAGATTAGAGCAAAGTTTTGGATTAACTCTTTTATGATAAAAAAAGAGAAGCACACCGTAGTATGCTTCTCTTCAAAACAATCAAAGGAGTGATATTATTTAATTTCAGTTACTTTGCTGATATCCGGTAACTTTACAAATTTCTCGTTGAATTTGAATGTGCCTTTATCAGTTTTTACTGATTTAACAACTTTAACCATTACAAAATCAACTTTTTTCTTACCCTTTGCTTTATCTGCAAATGATTGCTGTTTTGCCATTTATATCTCCTGATAAAAATTGTGCGCAAATATATCATATTAACCCCTAAAATGAAAGATTTAAAAAGTAAGAAAAAAAATGATATCAATTCTGGGAAAGATTTAAGACGATCTGAGAAGTAATTTTTTCAGGAAAACAAAAAATTATCTAAATAAACAAAGAAAAATAAACTTTGAAGCAGGGCATAATTATGGAGCGAGATTCCACGCTAAACCCTTATTTAAGGCAATGCATCTAATAACTTGTAAATAATCAACATTTCTCAAAAATTTCGTTGTTTATTTATCAAAGTTTATTTAGGTTTTTATAACAAAAATTAGGAATTATAAATGTTTTTATTAGCTACTATAATAATACTTTCTTATCTGGTTGGTTCAATTCCAACAAGCATTATTATAAGTAAAGCTGTTAAGGGAATTGATATCAGAAATTACGGAAGTGGCAATGCCGGCGGTACAAATGTAATGCGTGTACTCGGCTGGAAACACGGAATTCTGGTCATATTTCTTGATGCTCTTAAAGGTGCAATTGCGGTTGTACTTATTGCAAGGTTGCATTACGGAGTTCTTCCTTTTCAGAATGTGTCTCCCTTTGATGATTTCACACTTGTTCAGATTATTGCGGGTATATCAGCTGTAATCGGTCATATCTGGACTGTCTTTGCCGGCTTTAAAGGCGGAAAAGGTATTGCTACAGCTTTGGGAATGTTATTGATGATTATTACTGTTGATATGTTAATAGCCGTTGGAATCTTTTTAATAGTCGTTTCCGTTTCAAGATATGTATCGCTTGGTTCAATTGTAAGCGCAATGGCAGTACCATTAAGTATGATATTCAGAGAAAATGTTCTTCATACTCATATCGAAGGATATAATACTCTTCTTCCATTTGTAATAGGAGTATCACTTCTTGTAATTTTCACTCACAGAAAAAATTTGGTTCGTTTGATAAACGGAACAGAAAACAAATTAAGTTTCAGCAAAAAGAATTAGTTCATATGAAAATTTCGGTGCTTGGTGCAGGCGGCTGGGGAACAACTCTTGCCGTTCTGTTGCACTATAATGGTCATTCTGTTACTCTTTGGGAATATAAAAAAGTTTATGCTAAAGAGCTTGCAAAACGAAGAGAGAACAGAATTTATCTTCCCGGAATTATCATTCCCGATGAAATTAAAATCACCGCTGATCTCGCGGATTCCACAGAACATAAAAATTTAATTGTATTAGCTGTTCCCTCACAGTTTCTTAGAAAAGTTGTTGAAAGAATTGATTACCATTCAATCAAAGACACTATTCTTGTTAGTGTTTCCAAAGGGATTGAAAAAGAAACTCTGATGACAATGTCTCAAATGATGAAAGATGTTCATCATCGTTTGGATAAAAATCAGATCGGAGTGCTGTCAGGTCCAAGCCACGCTGAGGAAGTTTCAAAGCGGATTCCTACTGCTGTTGTAGCCGCTTCATCAAGCCGCAATACCTCCAAAACAATACAGTCTGTGTTTATGAATTCTTATTTCAGAGTGTATTCATCAACCGATATTCTTGGTGTTGAATTGGGAGGAGCCTTCAAAAATGTAATTGCAATTGGCGCAGGAATTATAGATGGTGCAGGGTTTGGTGATAATACAAAAGCTGCGATTATGACAAGAGGTGTTGCTGAAATTTCAAGATTGGGTTTGGTGATGGGCGCACGCCCTGAAACTTTCGCAGGTCTTTCCGGAATGGGTGATCTTATTGTAACTTGTATGAGCAGACACAGCAGGAATCGTTTTGTTGGTGAACAAATTGGTAAAGGCAAAAAACTTAAAGATGTATTAAAGTCAATGGAAATGGTTGCCGAAGGAGTTGAAACAACAAAATCTGTTAATCAGCTTGCTGATAAATATAAGATCGAAACACCTATTGCAAATGAAGTTTATAAAATTTTGTTTGAAGATAAAGATCCGATTAAAGCCACCAATGATTTAATGAATCGTGATATGAAGTTTGAATAGAATTTTATTTACTCTTTTCTTTAATAAATATTTCATTTAAAAGTGTGATTATTTGTGGTTGAGTGAATGGCTTTGAAATATAATGAGTGCACCCTTTAGCAATAAACTCTTCTTTGTCGCCTTTTAATGCAAATGCAGTTACAGCTATTATCGGAGTTTTTTCGTATCCTTTAATTTTTCTGATTTGCTGAGTTGCCTCAATGCCGTTTATTCCTGAACCAAGATTAATATCCATAAGAATGGCATCATACTGTTTTTCGTATGCTTTTTTAACAGCATCTTCGCCTCTTGAAACAACCTCAACATCATAATCCTTTTTCACATAAGCTTCTATTACCGCTGCATTTATTCTGTCGTTTTCAACTATTAATAAAAATTTTCGTTCTGTGGGAACCTTCGAAAGAATTTGCTCTCTGTCTGTGCGAATATTATCACCGGATTTTATTTCCATTGCTGACTTTGCCGGAGGATTGTATGGCAATACCACTGTAAAGACAGAACCAATTCCAACCTGGCTTTCGACAAAAATTTTACCTCCTAAAAGTTGTACAAATTTTTTTGTGATGCTTAGTCCAAGCCCAGTTCCTTCAAAATTTCTTGCTAACCCTTCACTTGCCTGTCTGAATTCTTCAAATATTACATCAAGTTTATCTTTTGGTATTCCAATTCCGGAATCTTTAACCCGTATCATTAATTCACCGGTCAATTCATTTATCTTCGCTTCAATCAGAACACTTCCTTTCTCAGTATATTTAACCGCATTGTTCACCAGATTATTAAGTATTTCTCTAAGAATTTTCGGATCACTCTTTATTGATAAGCCCTCCTTCGGGTATGAAGATTTTAACTCGATTCCTTTCTTCCTTGCAACAGAATCAAATAATATTCTTACTTCATCAACTAAATCAGTTAGGGAAACATCAGTTAAATTAAGATTTACTTTTTCACTTTCAACTTTTGATAGCGTAAGAATCATATTCAATGTTTCGAGTAATCTGCTTCCGCTTTGATAAATTGTTGATGCCATTTCACCGTAATTAGAGTTGGCAAGTTCATTCATCATAATTTCTGAATAACCAAGAATTCCGATCAGCGGGGTTCTCAGTTCGTGACTCATATTAGACAGGAAATTGGATTTTAATCTGCTTGCCTCTTCGGCTTTTTCCTTAGCTTTAAGAATTGCTTCTTCTGCAAGTTTTCTAGCTGTAATATCAATTTGAGTACCCCAGTTGGCAATCAGTTTGTTGTTCTCAATTATTCCGATTACATTATTGAGCACATATATCTGCGAACCATCAATTCTGATTTCTACAGTTTCACTGTTTTCTACTTTATATCCGTTCATTATGAATGATTTAAACGACTCAATATTCTCAGGTTTGTTTTTGCCGCCGTGAATTTCAACTAATGATTTCCCGATCAGTTCTTTACTTGAAGAGAAACCGTACATATTTGCCATTGCGTCATTTGCTTCAGCTATATATCCATATTCATAGAAAAGTTCTATTTGTTTGTTTACAGGAAGGGTAGTTTCAATAGGTTTTCTGAATTGAAGAAGGTATATGCCTTCCATGCTTTTCTCGATAAAGTTCCTGTATTTCTCTTCACTTTTTCTCAAAGCATCTTCAATTGATTTTCGCTGAAATACTCCACCAATACTTGATGCAATTGCATTGAGTACTGATATTTCACTTTCACTCCAGGTTCGCTCTGAATGACAATCATCAAAACCAATAAATCCCCAAAATCTACCTGATACAAAAATTGGCACAACAAGTATGGATTTGATTTCCTGGCTTTCAAGAATTGGTCTTTCAATTTCCGGGAAATCTTTTATTAATCCGAAAATATTACCACCATGGGAGAGTTCATCATACCATCTTTTAAAGAGTGGTTCATAAGGAAGGTTAATAAGCTCACTATTATCAATTTGTGGAATGGCTCTCTCAGAACACCATTCATAGCGTTGGCTCATCAACACTTTTTCATTTTCAGAATCATAATGATTTTCAAAGATGTATACTCTGTCAGCTTCAACAGCTTTGCCTATTTCTGTCAATGCGAGTTGCACACTGAAATACAAGTCTTTTTTTGTCAATAAATGCGATTGCGCTTTGGATACTGCAGAGAGCAATTCATTTAATCTGTTCTTTTCTCTTTCTGTTCTTTTCCTTTCAATTGCCATTGCAACCTGATCAGCTACGAAAACAAGATGATCTAAATCCTCTAAAGAGTATCTCTCGTTCTTATTGTATGACTGAACTACCAACACTCCTATTGTATTCCCTTTTATTTTTAAGGGAACGCCAAGCCAATCGAATGAATCTACACCTACTAATTCAACCTCACCCTTGTTTACAAGCTCCTGAAAGACTTCAGGGGATGCAAATAATGGTTCGCCTGTTCTTAAAACATATTCTGTTAGGCCCCGTCCGGGTGGTGTGGGAGGAGTGGGCTCGTCAACTTCATCAACAAAATAAGGGAATGAAATTATGTTGGCATATTTATCGTAAAGGGCGATATAAAAATTCTTTGCGGGCATTATAGTAGAAATAATCTGATGAATCTCTTTAAAGAGATTATCAAGATTTTCCGCTGTATGTGTTGCTTCTGATATTCGATAAACCGCCTCTCTTATCTGGTCAGATTTGATTCTTTGTGTTACATCCCTCGTTACCCCGATTATGGCTTTGGGAGTGTTATTCTCATCACGTATGAAACTGACCTGACTCTCTGTCCATATAATATTTCCGTTTTTATGACGTTCTTTTATTAAAACTGTTCTTGTTCTTAGTGGGTCGGCGTTTGGGCTCTTTTCAAAGTCAAGTTCTTCTTTCAGGATATGATTCACATAATAAAAAGATTCCGGTGTAAGCAAAGTATTAAAGGAAACATTCTTCAGTTCATCGGGAGTATAACCATGAACTTTAACAGAGGAAGGACTTGCATAAATCAGGTTAAGATTCAGATCCCTGACCCAGATTTCATCAATCGAGTTTTCAGTTATAAGTTTAAATTTAGCTTCTGTTTCTTTGAGGCTTTTTTCAGTTTTTTTATACTCGGTTATATCAATTACAATTCCGTTAACTTTTTTTACATTTTTTTCACCTGAGATTTTTAATTTCCCGATATTCTTGTAAACTCTGTAGTCTCCGCTTTTGTGTTTTATCCTGTATTCTAAGTTATGTTCAGAAATTCTTCCCGATTTATAATCATTTAATACCTTTATTAATTTTTCTTTGTCATCATCATCAATCAACTGCAGAATACCTTCGAAGGTTTTAGGGATTTCATTCGGACTATATCCCAACAACTCTGTTCGATGATCTGATTGAATATATTTGTCATTTATCAGGTCATATTCCCACCAGGTTATTTTACCAACAGCCATTATTTCATAGAGTTTTTCCTCAAGCTCGGCTAAAGAGATTTCATTTTTATAGGAACTACTGAATTTATCAAACTTCATTTTGCTTTTTCTTTTGCTCTGATTTTGATTACTGATTGTAAACATTTTTTACAATTATTTTTAGACTAAACAGACTATTTGAACAACATTTAAGCCATTTATACTTTTAATTATCGTTCATTTGCAGAAAGGTTAAAGTGTAGAATTTGGGAATTATTTTCTGATTTTTAAATGGGAAAAATTTAGCGAAATCGAACCGACAAAATTGTCTTACATATTTACATGTAATTAAAAATTTTTACTCAAGCAGTCTGCTTCCGGGCAGTGAAATTCCCTTAATTTTTCTGAACATTGAAACTGCGAAGGAGTCTGTCATACCTGAAATAAAATCAATTATTATAAGTAGTCTTTCGTAAATTTCAGTATCAGAATGAGCATTCGACAAAATTCTTTTGGGAAGCAGATTAACCAGTGTTCTGTTTTTGGGTTTCATATCTCCTTCCAGCCATTCATTAAAAGAATTAATGAATGCATCTAACAAACCACCAATCACTTCATAACCGGCTGCTTCTCTTTCAACTACCGCCCTGTGACGATAAATTTTTGTGATCGAAAGTTCCTCGATTTCCTTTAAACCATTAGCCGCCGGAATAATTGAAATTAATTCATCATTAAGTTTGCCAGACAGTATATCGCTTTCGTAGTCAAGAAAAACCTCTGCAAGTTCTTTAACTAACTGACTTATAGCTTTTGCTCTCAGATAACCAATTTTTTCAGACTCATCTCTTTGATAATAGTCTGAAACAAGCTCTATACGAGTAAGATTTTTCAACAAATATTCTGTCTCGCCGAATGTTACCAATCCTAATCTGTAACCGTCCTCGAGATCCATTATCCGGTAGCAGATATCATCAGCAGCTTCAACAAGGAAGCTTAATGGATGTCTGCACCAGAAATAATCCTGCTGATTAAATCTTATCAGTCCGGTATGTTCAGCAACAGATTTGAATATTTCTTTTTCAGATTGGAAGAATCCAAACTTTCTGTAAATTTTTGAATTGTCAGGAAAATTATCAGTTAAAGATTCTTTAGGATATTTGGATAATGAAGCAAGAGTTGCATTAGTTAATCTTAGCCCGCCTTTTACTTTTGGATTTTGTAGTTTGGTAATTATTCTGAAACCCTGTGCATTGCCTTCAAACTTTATTAAATCGTTCCATTTTTTCTGGTCATTAATTTCATCTCTGAATCTTTTTCCGTTTCCGTTTCTGAAATATTCGGAAATAGATTCTTCACCCGAATGCCCGAATGGTGGATTGCCGATGTCGTGTGCAAGGCAGGCGGCAGCAACAATTTCACCAAAATGAAATTTAGTAAACTCATTCTTTAATTTGGGATGTCTTGAAATTATTTTTTCACCTACCAGATTACCAAGTGATCTACCAACAACAGAAACTTCGAGACTATGTGTTAGCCTTGTATGGACAAAATCGCTTTCAGGTAATGGGAAAACCTGAGTCTTATCCTGCAACCTTCTGAACGCAGGTGAAAAAACGATTCGATCAAAATCTTTTTGAAATTGACTTCTGCCGTCGTAATTGCCGGTATAATTTATTTCTTCGGTGCCAAGCTGAACAGAAGATAAAAGTTTTTTCCAATCCACAGTAAAAATCCTTTAATTGTTCGCTTCAAAATAATAATAAATGATTATATGAGTTTAAGATTGAGGTAGTGTTTATGTAAATGTTTAAAACTTTATTGTTTATTTAATAGAATAAATACACTGTGATACATTATGAAGGATAGGAAATATATTCAAGTAACCAATAGAAGATTATATTGTGAATCAGCGCATTATTGAGTTTACCTTCGCGTTCGTTTATTTTTCGAATAATGAATTCGGTGAAAGAAAATATTCTTAACGCTTCCGTTCAGTATATTAAATCTGTTGGACCGAAACGAGCGGAGTCGTTTGCAAAAATCGGAATTAAAACAATTCGCGATCTTCTTTTTTATTTTCCTTCACGACATCTTGATCGTTCAACTGTTATTACCGCAGCAAAAGCTTATAGTTATATCCTGAACGGTTATGAGGGAGAAGTAACTGTTATAGGCAAAGTTATCGAAAGGGAAATAATTAAAGTACGAAGCAAAGAAATACTTAAAGTTCACCTAAAAGATAACACAGGATTTTTTGAATGTGTTTGGTTTCAGGGAGCAAAATATTTTTACGAAGTTTTTAAGGAAGGCGAATTTTTTGCAGTGTCTGCAAAACCAACAATCGATAAATATGACAGATTTCAGTTCGTCCACCCGGACTTTGACCGGATAACCGAAGAAGAAACACAAAGTTTTCTTAATACTGGGAAAATTATTCCTTTTTATCGGATACCAAAAGAACTGAAAGCAAGAAACATCGGAGATTTCAGCTTAAGGAAAATTATATCTTATGCTGTTGAAAACTATGCAGATGAAGTTGAAGAAACATTGACCGATGAAATACTTATTAAGCACAACCTTCCAAAATTGAATGAAGCCATAAGAAATTATCACTTCCCTGAAAATCAGCAATTGTTACTTAAAGCACAGAACAGATTCAAGTTTGAAGAAATATTTTATCTTGAATTACTTCTGGCTCTGCGTAAAAATAAAATACAGAGTGTTAACAAACAGTTAAAGTTTGCAATCAATACAAATCTGATTAAAAACTTTCTGAAGATTCTCCCTTTCCAGTTAACTGAGTCACAGAAAAGAGTTCTGTCGGAAATAAAAAACGATATGTTGTCAGAAAAACCAATGAACCGACTTCTTCAGGGAGATGTTGGAAGCGGCAAAACAGTAGTGGCGCTTATTGCTATGCTAATTGCTGTTGACAGTGGATATCAGGCAGCGCTGATGGCTCCCACAGAAATTCTTGCAGATCAGCATGCAAAGAATATTTCTTCGCTGATGAAAAAACTCAACCAGATAAATGATGGAAAACAAATTAAGGTTTCGCTTTTACTTGGTGGACAGACAAATTCAGCAAAAGCAAAAAGAGAAAAAGAAATTGAACTCAGAGATGCTGATATAATCATAGGAACTCATGCTTTAATTGAAGAAAAAGTATCTTTCAGAAATCTCGGACTTGTTGTAATTGATGAGCAACACAGGTTCGGTGTTAAACAACGCGCGGATCTTCTTGCCAAAGGTTTATCTCCTGATGTTCTGGTAATGAGTGCTACACCAATTCCCAGAACTCTAACTATGACAATTTATGGTGATCTTGATGTTTCCGTGATTAAAGAAATGCCCAAAAACAGAAAACCGGTTAAGACTGTGCTGCGTGGAGAAAAGAAACTCCCGGAGATTTATAAATTTATTATTGAAAAAGCAAAAGAAGGTTATCAGACATTTATCGTTTATCCACTGGTTGAAGAATCTGATAAACTTGATTTGAAAGCAGCAACCAGTTATTACGAAGAGCTTAAAAGTACTTATTTAAAGTCTTTAAGTATTGGTTTGATTCATGGGAAGATGAATTGGCGCGAAAAAGAAGAAATGATGTTCAGATTTTTGAATAAAGAATTTGATGTACTTGTAGCTACTACAGTAATTGAAGTTGGTATTGATATTCCTGATGCAAATATAATTTTAATAAATGATGCTCATCGTTTTGGTCTCTCGCAATTGCATCAGCTGAGGGGGAGGGTTGGAAGAAGCAATAAACAGGCGTATTGCATACTTGTTACTAACGACAAGATTGCCGCAAAGCAATCAACAAATGAACTTAACTTTGATTACCTGTCACCAACGCAACTTGAATTTTATAAAGCATCTGTAAGATTGCAGTCAATGGTTAAGTATAATGATGGATTTAAGATTGCAGAAATTGATTTAAAGCTAAGGGGACCAGGTGATATTTTCGGGACAAAGCAAAGTGGTTTCCCGGAATTAAAGTTCATAAGTATTTCTGAAGATGCAGAAATAATTTTTGAAGCCAAGCAATCTGCATTCGAATTAATTTCTTCTGACCCGACACTTTCGCAGAAAAAAAATTTTTCAATAAGAAAAAAAATTTTAGAGCAATTCAGACATAACATAATTTATGCTGATATTGCCTGAAACACTCTTCTGAAAATTGCACATCACTTTCAAGCCCATAAATAAATGTTGCGAACAATGTTGTGAAATTTTTTTTGTTGTAACCACATCTCTTAAAATTAATTTTAAAGTGTTCTAAAGTCTTTTGTGTGTATCTAAAAATTTTTTTCAGTTCATTCAAACTTCTTGACTTAAATTTTATAACTCATATATTTGCTTGTGAAAAAATTTTTTTCGGAGAAGTTATCTTATCAATACAGTTTAAAGAGAAGTTGAATGTTGCATTAGCATTTAATGTAAAGCCGGAAAGTGAAACTTTCATTGAATCAGTGTCTCCGAATTCACAAAAATCAAACTCACCTTATAAAACATTACAAGACACATTTGCTGAATGGGATACCTGGGAAACAATAAATGCTTTGCGTGATGCTCTTTCAATATACCACAATGTTACTTTGATTGAAGCCAACGAAGATGCATTTGAAAAATTCAGACAGCTTAGGCCAGATATTGTTTTCAATATTGCTGAAGGAGTTTTTGGTGTAAGTCGCGAAGCTCAGATTCCCGCAATGCTTGATATGCTACAAATTCCTTATACCGGCAGCGACGCACTAACGCTGGCAATCTGTCTTGATAAATCAAGAACCAAAGAAATTCTCAGTTATTACAGAATACCAAATGCAAAATTTTTTGTAGCTGATAATGTAGGTGAAATCAGAGAAAATCATTTTTCATACCCATTAATTGTTAAACCTATCAGCGAGGGATCAAGTAAAGGAATTTTTTCTTCTTCATTTGTTACGAACCCAGAAGAACTGGTCAACGAAGTTGACAGAATTAATGCTGAGTACAATCAGTCTGCTTTAATAGAGGAATTCTTACCAGGAAGAGAATTCACAGTTGCAATTTTGGGAAATGGAAAAGAGGCAAGAACTCTTCCAATAATTGAAATAAGGTATGATAAATATCCTGATGGAGTAAAACCACTATATTCATACGAAGCTAAATGGATTCTTGACACAAAAGATTCTGAGTTTGAAGTTTTCGACTGTCCTGCAAATCTTGAAAGATCTTTGGAAGAAAAAATTATCAAAGCTTGTATGGAAACATACAAAGTTCTGAAATGCAGAGACTGGAGTCGGATAGATGTAAGACTTGATAAAACAGGCGAACCCAACATAATTGAAATTAATCCTCTGCCGGGAATAATGCCTGACCCAAGAGAGAATTCAAGTTATCCTAAAGCTGCAAGAGCAGCAGGAATGACTTATGATGAAATGATTAACTCTGTTCTTTTTGCCGGATGTCAAAGATATAATCTTGTATGAAAAAGGAAGTAAGATTACTCGTTTGTTACAATTCTCCGGTTAGTATCTTTTCTGTTTATAACGGAAAACCGGGGGAAAAATCCCAGTCAGGTATTGACTTGTCAGAGTATTCTTTTGTATCTCAGATTAATCAAATTGTCGAAATGCTTTCTGAGAAGTTTCGGACTGTAGAATCTTTTGCGGTAAACAGAGATGTAACATCCTTATTAAATAAACTTAATTCTTTCCAGCCCGATGCAATTGTTAATTTTGTTGAATCGGTTGAAGGAATAACAAACTATGAATATTGTGTTGCTGCCTTGTTTGAATTACTTGGATTTGAATTTACAGGCAATACAGCAGTAACGCTCGGAAATTGTTTAAATAAACTCAGGACAAAGGCGATTCTGAAATCTTATGGAATAAAAACACCAGATGCAATTACACTTCAACCCGATGAAGTAATTACAAAAAATAAAATCAGGTTGAATTATCCGCTGATAATGAAACTTGAAGAAGAAGATGCAAGCATCGGTATTTCAGAATATTCGGTTGTAGGGAACTTTAACGAGCTGAAAAGACATTTTGATTTTCTAAAGAAAACATATAACAAAAAAATTATTGTTGAAGAATATATAACCGGCAGAGAACTTAATGTTGCTATACTGAACGGGAAGGTTCTTCCCATATCGGAGATAGATTTTACAGGTTTACCGGAAAATTTACCAAAGATAGTGACTTATGATGGTAAGTGGATAGAAAACAGTACTTACTACAATCATACTAAGCCTGTTTGTCCGGCAAAACTTACCATGAAAATAAAAAACAAAATAGAAAAGATTGCTCTCCAAGTATATAGAGTTATGAACTGTCGCGATTATGCAAGAGTTGACATTAGATTAAGTAAAGAAAATATTCCGTATGTGATAGAAGTAAATCCCAATCCTGATGTATCGTCAGACTCAGGATTTGCAAGAGCCGCAGCTGCAGCAGGAATGAATTATAGTCAATTACTTGAAACCATAACGAATTCGGCATTAAACAGAAAGCGCAATGATTCGGTCAATCAAGCCATCTGATGTAGAGCGACTGGAAAAGTTATTAAGAAAAATTCCAAACTTCAATGAGGCAGAAGTTAAGGTAGCAATGGAATTAATAGAAATAACAGTTAATAATCCCGCACAGACAGATTACAATATCTTCGTTTATGAAGAAGATGGCAGGATTCTTGGATATCATTGCACTGGAAAGCGCCCGTTAACAGATGCAGTTTATGATCTCTACTGGATTGTTGCTGATCCCGAACATTCAGGAAAAGGAATCGGCAAGAATCTACTAGAACATGCAGAAAACTTTGTTAAAGAAAGAAAGGGAAGATGGCTGCTTGCTGAAACATCTTCCAAAGAAAGTTATCTTTCAACACAAAGTTTCTATCTCAGAAATAATTATTCAATTATCTCTGAGATTAAAGATTTTTATTCAGTAGGGGATAACCTGCTGATATTCGGGAAATATTTTAATAACAAGAATAACTGAGGATTCGTTATGGAACTATGGCAGCAAATGATACGGGACAGCGTTCACACTGTGGACCAGCTTGTCGAAAAATTCGGCCTTGACCGCAAAGTTGCTCAAGAGCTTGATGGATTTTTCCAAGCCCGTATTAATCCTTACTACTTGAGCTTAATTCGTTATCCAGGGGATCCAATCTGGTTACAATGCGTTCCTGATAAAAAGGAATTGGAGGATATTGATGCAGAAGAAGATCCTCTGATGGAAGACGCAATGAGCCCGGTTCCAAATATTACGCATCGTTATCCCGATAGAGCTTTATTTCTGGTTACAAGTCAATGTGGAATCTATTGCCGATTCTGTACCCGAAAGAGAAAAGTCGGTGATCACGAGAAAATTTCAATGAAAGGATTGGAAAGTGCATTCAAATATCTTGAAGAGCACACTGAAATCCGTGATGTTATTTTGTCAGGAGGCGATCCCTTAATGCTTACCGATGCAATGCTTGAAAAAATTCTGCAACGGCTAAGACAAATTCCTCACATTGAAATTATTCGACTTGGTTCAAAAATGCCTTGTGTATTACCACACCGTATTACCCCGAAGCTTGTTAACATGCTAAAAAAATATCATCCTATTTATTGCAATACACACTTTAACCATCCTTGGGAAATTACACCCGAAAGTTCTAAAGCTTGCCAGATGATGGCAGACGCCGGAATTCCTATGGGAAATCAGATGGTGATTATGAAGGGAGTTAATGACGATCCCGCTGTTGTTAAAGAGTTGGTGCAAAAACTTCTCAAAATTCGTGTTCGGCCCTATTATATGTATATGGCAGATGAAACGAAAGGGGCAAATCATTTCAGAACATCAGTTGAAACAGGACTAAAAATTCTCGAAGCTTTAAGGGGGCATACATCTGGTCTTGCTGTTCCTCACTTTGTGATTGATGCACCGGGTGGTGGTGGGAAAATTCCCCTTGTTCCTAATTATGTTCTTCATCATGATGAAGAGAAGATAATAATGAGAAATTATCAGAATAAAATTTTTACTTATAAAAATTATGCTGATAAAAATAATCCCGAGGGTTTTGGCTCAAAAACTAAACGAAACGGGAAGAGTTCAAAAATCAAGAAAGAGGAATTTAAACCAAGGAAGATTGTTAAGGTCCCGGTTTTGGAAGAAGTGGAGAACTAATTAACTGTTTAATAAAAAAGGAGTGAAAACATCACTCCTTTTTTTATTTTAAATTGACTGATATTTATACAATTAATGAATCTTTTAATCTTCTTGCCACAGCAACAAAGAATCCCATAACCATTACAAGAACGCCAATCCATACAAGACTTACAAATGGTTTTACACTAGCATTAACGGTTAGAACTTCCTGCTTTTGTTCAACATTGGTTCCCTGCTGAGCATCTAATTTTGATGGAATAACCTCTATTCCGGTTGCTGACAGATTAACTAATTGTAACTTAAGATTTAGTTCTTTTGATTCATAAGCTGTAAATTCAACACCACCACCGCTTTGTTTTCTGAGTAATTCAACTTCATCTTTCTTACCATTTCCTTCAATTGTTACAACTGCACCAATCTGAAAATCTTTCCCTTCCTGCATAGCTTTCATAACATCTGGGGACATATTGAATTTAGTAAATGAAATTTTTATCCCGTTATATTCAGCTGTTTGACCTTTTGCTATGCTTATGGAATTATTTTTTGTTTGAGAAGAGCCCTCATCGTAACCAAGTGGAGCAATATAAATATCTTTAGTTGGCATAACAAGAATAGACGGTTCACGCATTAAACTGTTGTTATATTCTGCGATGTACATTACCGGTGCTGCAGAATATTCCTTACCATCTTTATTAAGTTTTATCTTAAATGCGTACTTTGTTCCGTTCTCGATTGGTTCATAACCAGTGAAAACCATTTGATAACCAAAAGCTTCAACCGGCTTACCTTTTACAAGATCAATGGTTTTTTCTGTGCTATGTGCGGCAGAGCCAATTACACCAAGTATAAAAATAGCTAATCCGATATGAGCAAGATATGCTCCCAACATTTTAAGATTTTTGCGAATTATATTTATCGCAATTTCTGCATTAACTACAAGTGCAAATGATGAGGCAAACGAAAGTATTATCATCATTATATCACTTACACCGCCAAACACAACAATTAATACTGTCATCACAATACTGATTGCTAAAGCACGAAGTGAGCCATTTATTAAATCTCTTAAACTTGTGTTTTTCCATTTCAGAATTAAACTGATTCCATTCAATAAGCCAACAATAATAGCCAGGGGAACATGCATCTCATTATAGAATGCAATGTCAACAGATTGACCGAATAAAGGCGAGGATGTTCCTACGAATACAATTATTGCTGAGGCACATAAAACGATAGCAGCAGTAAACAAGGATAATTCTCTTGAAAGCAAGCCCTCATCCTGTGGTGCCTGTTGATTTAAACTTTTCCAGCGATAAACAATCATTCCTAAACCGAGCAAGGTGAATGAGCTGATGAAAACAATAAGAAACAGATAAACCAACATTCCCGGATCTACAAACGAATGAACGGAAGCATCTCCAAGAACGCCACTGCGGGTTAAGAATGTACTGTAAAGAACCAGAACATAAACAAGTATGCTAAGGATTAAATTTGTTTTTGCATATCTGCCAATTCCTTCACCTTTCTGTTGAGATTTTTTTTGTACAAGCATAGTATGAATTGCAGCAACACCAATAAGCCATGGAATTAAACTTGAGTTTTCTACCGGATCCCAAGCCCAATATCCACCCCAGCCGAGCATCTCATAAGCCCAATAGCCACCAAGCATTATTCCAAGTCCCAGAATTCCGGTACCAGCAAGTGTCCAGGGAAATGCCTGACTAATCCATTCCTTATAGTCATCTTTCATCAGAGCAGCGATGGCAAATGAAAAAGGAACAGTTGCCATTGCAAACCCAATAAAAAGAATTGGTGGATGAATCTGCATCCAGAAATTTAGTAATTGTGGGTTAAGACCTCTACCGTTAATTATAAAGTCATTTACTGCAATTCCGCTTTGTGTTAATGCAGCATATAGTTCAGGACCCATCTGAACAAAATTTCCACCTGATTGCTGATCAGAAAATAAAAAGTTCTGGATAAATGGCATGCTCAGAAATTGAGGATTAATAGATTTCAACTCAATAAAAACAGGTGTAACCCAGATATATTCAAATGGATTCTTAAACCAGGGAGAAACCATTACGAGTAAAAATGTGGTAGTTAAAGTGAAAACCGTCATCACCCTTGGTTCGAGGTCTCCTCTTCGTGAAGCATATGATTGAAGAATAACTCCGATTATAGTTGTCAGAAGAAGCCATAGCATAAAACTTCCTTCCTGTCCTCCCCAGAATGAGGAAAACAGAAGACCTGTTGAAAGAGAGTTGTTACTATAGCTGAAAATATATTTATACTGATATTGGTGAGTTAAAATTGCATACCAGAGAAAAGTAGAAGCCGCGATGACAAATACTGTCATAGCGTGATAAAAAATACGGGCAAAGTTTAATGTGTTATTATAACCTCTGAAAGTCAGATAATAAAGTATCATCGAGATGATACTGAATAAAAGAGCGAGTGAAAGTATTACACTACCAACCATAAAAAATCCTTTCTGAAATTATTATCATCTCCCCTGAATTTATTACATACTTGATGTCTGTGCTGATTGCTGGTCCTGATATTTGCTTGGGCATTTTGTTAATATATCTTTAGCATGAAAATATCCGTTTTTATAGGTGCCAGTAACAACAACGCTGGTTGCCGATTCAAAGTTGTTTGGCATTGCACCTTCGTAAACAACTTTCATTTCATTACCCTTTTCATCAATCATATAGAATGTAAAAGTTCTAGTTTCAGGATTCATCTCATATTTTTTTTCTTTAACCCAGCTTCCAGTTGCTTTAACTGTTTTGTCAGTTGTTTTTACAACAGAAAAATCGTTTTCATATTTTATGTTGCTTTGAGTAAAAAGATAGCCCATTATTCCAAGAAATAATGCGATAATTATTCCACCGAAGATATATTTATTTTTCATGTTTTTCTCCTTTTAATTCTTTTTCAACATTTTTTATCCTTTTATCAAGATTTAACATATAAAAGAAAATTCCCGTCCAAACAATAAGGACGATAATCATAACTATATAAATGGCATTCTTTGATAGGAACTCTTCCAATTTAACCTCTTAAAAATTGTTTCTGAATTTTTTCTTTGTAAATAAGTGATTTATAGCCAATCTGCCACATCCAAAAGTAAAGAATAGTAAAACCAATTAAAGACAGAAAGAATATCAATAACATATTTGAATTCATTTTGAAATTAACAACGGGCCCGGCGTTAGAATCATCAGCAGAGCCCGGATGAAGTCCGGTCATTATTCTTGGCATAACAAAGATAAAGAAAGGAACAGTTACGAAAGCGATTATAGAATACACTGACGAGAGCGTTGCCCTTTTTTCTTCAGATTCAATTGATGATCGCAGAGCGAACCAAGCTCCATAGATCAATAGTAAAGCGAAAATACTTGTCTGTCTTGGATCCCAGCTCCAGAAAGCTCCCCACGCAAATTTTGCCCAAACTGCACCTGTAACTGTAGCAAGTATGCAGAAGATTATGCCGAGCTGTGCTGCAGCATAAGATTTTAAATCATCATCCAGATTTTTATTCTTCAGATATCGGAAACTAAAAATTGTTGACATTAAAAATGCGATTACTGTAACCCAGGCAGTCGGAACATGAAAAAAGATGATTTTTGCATTTTCTTCAAGTCCCGGAATGAAAGGAAATTCATACCATGCAGAGGGCTTCTCAACTATGGGAAATGCAATTCCAGCCACTGAGACAAAAGTTATTAAAAGGAATAAAAATAATTTCCAAACCATAGGATTAGTTATTTAATTGTTGACAAAATTTTATTCTTTCCAAATAAAATCAAACAAAAGATACGAAACTGTAACCATAATAACATCATAGCTGATAACTATTGCTAATTCGAACCTAGATTTTTCAAAGCTTGTGCCATCGAACGAGAACAATGTTAATTGAACGCAGGTTAAAATTAAAGGCAATAAAATCGGAAAAGAAAGAACAGGATATAGTGTCCCTTTTGCGCCGGCTTTAGCTATAATTGCAGCTATTATTGTTGATGAAACTGCTAATCCTATATTTCCCAGAATAAAGGTCTCAATGAATAAAAGAAAATTTTTTACAACAAAATCTTCAAATAGTGCTGAATATAAAATTGCAATGATTGCGTTCATCGCAAAAACGAGAATAATGTTGAAAATCAATTTTCCGGAGAAAACTGTTGTGGGTGAGGCAACTAACTGCAGTGTTAAAGTTGTTCCCCTTTCCTCTTCAGAAACGAAAGCTCTTGATAATCCACTCATTGCAGTAAAAAAAATAACCACCCAGAATAAACCAGCAGTTAAGTTTTCATTTATTTTTTCATTGCCAATGGAAAAAAGGATCACACTGATTGCAACAATAATAAACATAGCCAAAGCATTTATTGCATATCTGGTTCTTAGCTCCGAGCGGAAATCTTTCAGGAAGAGATTATAAGATTTTGATTTCATACAGTTATCTGCTTGTAATTTTCAAGGAAAATTATTTCACTACATTGCTCAAGATCATTCTTTTCGTTTGTTGCAATCAAAACAATATTACGGCTGCCTTCTTCATTTATAATTTCATATACTGAATTTTTCCCCTCATCATCAAGGTTTGAAGTTGGTTCGTCCAGAATGATAAGCTGAGGTGAATGTATCAGAGCAAAAATAAACTTAAGTCTTTGCTTCATTCCTGATGAATATGTCTTTACTAAATCGTCTTTTCGCTTAAATAACAAAAATTTATTAAAAAGATAATTTACTTTTTCTTTATCGAAATCAATGCCTCTGATACTTGCAAACATCTGAAGATTTTCTTCGGCTGAAAATTCTTCATATAAAACAAGATAAGGTGAAACAAATCCGATATGGTTGTGAACTTTTTCGGGTATAATTTCTTTTCCATCAAGAAAATGTTTTACTTCCCCTTTATTTGCGCCAATAATTCCCGCAATGATTTTAACTAATGTTGATTTGCCGGAGCCGTTCGGTCCGGAAATACCGTAAATCCCCCTGCCTGCAAATTGGAAATTAAGATTACTAAATATCAATCTTCTGCCAAAATATTTGGTAAGATTTTTTACTTCTAAAGAATAACTACTCATTAAAAACCACAAACTTTCCTGTTAAGGTTTTATCCTGATATTTAATTGAATAAATATAGATACCAGATGCGAGATGCTTGTTGTTAAAATCCTTCACTTCGTATTTAATTCCTTTGGAACCATTAGGAAGGAAAGAAACAGATTCTTTGTTAGAATAAACCAATTTCATAGCAGATGTGAAAATATTTAAATCTATTTCATCACCAAGCTCTGATTTAAACTGGATGTATATAAAATTTCCCAATCCATACTTCTTACTGTACTTGTATGGATTCGGGAAAGCAAATGTTTCCTTGTCGTTACCATAAATGTTAAATACCGAATCGCCATTAACAATAAAATTATTCAGAATTTCTGATGCGCTCCAGAAGTTTTCGGGAATTGCAACCAGGTTTGCAGAAAAGAAGTCAGCAAGTTTTCGGCTACCAACAGAAGTATCGCTGAATAGCTCATATTCAAAATTGAAATACTTATTAACACTGTCAGTTCCGTTAACAATATCTGAGTTCGAGATAATTGCTATCAAAGTATCAGAACCACTGATTATCTTTAAAAAATTATTAACAGTTGGTCGTGTGCTCATATTAAAAACTTTGGAAGGTGGTGTAAAATTCATGGGTGCCGAAGTTCTTATCAAGGGATAATTTCTGGCTTCTTCAAAGTATTTTCCCGGGAATGTTCTGTAGTTAGTAAAATATGTCCACACTCCAAATCTATTTAATTCATTTCTTAGCGTTGAAGCTTTTTCATTTAAACTTAAGTTAATTGCATTCAGCGCTCTTGCTGAAGGCATCAGTTCCCATTGTCTTTTGAGAACATCGAAGCCAAATCTTTCTTTTAGGAAAATATTCCATATTGCAAGGTTATAACCGTTATTCAGGATGAAAGGTCTGGTAGGATTATTAAAATAATCAGACATATAAGCATAGTAATCGTTGACATCATCAAATACAAACTCTTCCATTGCAGTTGATGTAATCTCATAATAAAATAAATCTAAATCCCTGTAAATATAATTTCCTGCCTGAATTCCATGGTGAAATTCATGTGCTACAGTTACTCTTGCACCATCAATTCCGGTTGTATAATAACCCTGATAATCATTATCAATAACAGTAAATGTTAAATATTTACCATTACCGATCTCATCTTCAAACTGAGTATAACCATAATAACTTCCACGAAGGTCAAGGATGTAAATATCATATCTGTCATCACCACCGGCTCCGTTATCAGGTGGAGGCGGAGGATAACCAAGAAAGTTAACTTCAAATTCGTAGGCAGAATCGAGTGCGGCGGAAAGTTCCGTTAAAGAATATCCTGGTGTATTATCTCCGGTCTGATCGTAATGTATTCGAAAATATCCTTTTGGGGTGACAATACTCTTTTGTAAAGATGGTCGTTGAAGAAGAATTTTTAATAGAGCTTGCTGTTCAGGCAAGAATTTATCTATGTTCAGAACTATTGTATTAACAAAACTTAACCCACATTTTTCGGGATGATCAGGAAAATCCGCGGGTTTGTCTGACTCTATTTTATTTTCACCTCGGATATAAATAAAAAGGTTGTAAAGGGAATCAAGTTGATTTCTTGAAAGCTCCTGTGCAACCATTACCTGATAAAATAAAATCAGTAATATGTAGAATAATTTTGATGTCACGATATCTTTTTTACCTTAATAAGATTATCAAATGAATCTATATAAATAAGATGTTTATTTCTTGTATCCAGCTTTGTAACAAGGAAGTTTTTGATGTTAATGTTACTGAAAATTCTGTTAACATTAAACCTGTTGTAGTAACGATTGACAAAAACCCTGTTAAAATTTTTCAAAGCTTCGTTATAAAAATATAATAAGTTATCATTTCCGAACGATAAATATTTGACATTTTTTATATTATGTTTAGTTAGTCCTGAAATCTGCTTTTGTGATAACTTACTTGAATAAAAAGCAAGATTCTGATCAAATATAAGTAATCTGAACTTTGTCTTATCCTCCACAATGGATGAAAATATAAACAAATCCTCTGATAGTAATATTCTCGCGGATGATGTTTTTATATCACTTTCTGTGCTTAAACTATAAATGATTTGTTTGTTATTTCCGGTAGCTGATAGTTTGTGGAAGATAAGATGAAACTTATCATATTTTTTTTCCCAGTAAGCTAAAAGATTTTCAAACGGATTAAGTATTAATGCATCAATCCAGCTATTGGAAATTTCGGGATAAGTAACAAAGTTATATTTGATGGAAGAAAATGTGTAAATCCCATAAAAGAGTTTATTGTTTTTCTGAAACAATAAATGAATATTGGGTTTAGATTCAACCGAATTTGAAACCGTCAGATCAATTATTTTCCCCTCAGCATATATGGTTTCTCTGATAAAGGTAAACTTTGAAAAATCCACATAAAGAATTTCAATCAGCTTTTCATTGGGCGTAAATAAATAAAAAATTTTTTCGGAATTATTTTTATGAAAGAAAATAGATTTGTCAAGTTTACCAAAAAGTCTCAGGGAAAAATAAGTTGCGGGAATGCCCATATTGTTTCTTAATAAGAATTTTAACTGGTTATCATTTCTGTCTATAAATGCAAAATCAGTTATTCCATTATTATTATAATCAAAACTAATAATTTCCTCCGGTTTGATTGCGATTGTAAGAGCAACATCATCTTTGAATGAGGTTAGTTGTGAAATCACCCCCAGCTCTCCCGAATATGTCAGATAAACTGTACCATAAACATACTTTGAGAAGAACGGAATGAGATTAGTAACATTTGATGCCTGAAGATAAGTTATTTCATCGTGATACAAATGCGGATTTTTTGCGAATATTACCGAGACAGAACCACTTTCTTTTGATGAATAAGCCAAATCAAACATACCATCATGATTAAAATCGGCAATGGCAATATTATCTGGAATAAAGCCGGTAGGTATGATTATTCTTTTTTCGAATAAGTAAAGCGGATCACCTAACAAAATTTTGATTCCATTTCTGTCAGCATAAATTATATCTTTGAAAGTATCACTGTTAATATCAAAAACCTGAAAATAATTGATTTCATCTTCGAGACGAATTTTTCTTGCAACATTAAATTCATTTCTTCCATTATTAATGAGGAAGAAAAAAGACTTCTCAAATAAGTTAAAAGTAATAATATCTATTAAATCATCATTATTAAGATGAGTAAATTGAGCAAAAACGAAAGCTGTACCGGTGATAATCTTTTCTTCTTCAAATTTATCACCATTCAATTTGAATAATGAGATTCCGTCAAAAGATTTTCCGCAAACAATAAATATATTCTGAGTATTGTTATCAGTATTAGTAACATCAATTACTTCGGGGAAGGAGCTTAATTTAATTGATTTAATTATTGCCGGATTGCCATTTTCATTGAATGATAAAATTCCAAATAATCTGCTTCGCCTTGAAGTAAAAGCATAATATGAAATCTGAAGTGAAGAATCATAAACTGGTTTAAATTGTGCAGGTTCAAAAGGGAAATTATACTCCTTCGATGAAAATTCTAAGTTCTGTTTGCCGGTTAATAGTACAACTTCACTTTTCAGAGGATTGAAAAGCAATAAGTCAGTGTATGAGTCTTTATTATAGTTGTGCGGAAAGATATTGGTATAACCTTCAGGCACTGGATTTTTATCAAGCTTACAAAAACCGTTAATTGGAATCTGAGAAAAAGTTTCGAACGATAGAAGTAGAATGAAAAGAAAAATTTTACTACTTATTTGAACGGGTCTTAAGCCGGTTTTCTCTTCTGACAAGAGCTTCTTCATACCTTCTCTTTTCATCATCTGAATCCGGAACAGCTTCAGGAGCAGGAGTTGGTTTGCCATTGGTATCAACCGCAACAAAAGTAAGATAGGCAGTGTTTGTATGTATTCTTGTTCCTTCGCGAAAATTCTGTGCATAAACCTTAACACCAACTTCCATAGATGTTCTGAAAACTCTGTTTACTGAAGCCACAAGTGTTACTGCATCACCAAGTCTGATTGGATGGTGAAAATCAATCCTGTCAACCGAAGCAGTAACACAAACTCTGTTTGAATGTTTTGCAGCACTAAGGGCAGCGCAAATATCTATCCAGTGCATCAGTTGTCCACCCAAAAGATTTCCAAGCTGATTGGTATGATTTGGAAGAACAAGTTCAGTCATAATTATTTGTGATTCACTGACAGGTTTAGAATTCATATCAATTGCTTGCCGAAATTTTACTCTCTAATGATGCCTTAATTTTTTCAACTGCTGAGGAATTGGAATCATCAGGATATTTCCGCAGAAAAGAAATTGCGGCATCCAAAGCTTCCTGATTCCTGTTTTTACTTACAAGAAGATTTATTTTATTGAAATGTGCAAGCGGTGCATATTTAGTATCGTGATAAACTTCCATCACACTATCATAATATTTTAATGCTGCTTTTGTGTATTCAAGCTTTTCATAAATTCTGGCAGTATCAAATTCCTTTAGTGCAAGCTTGTCATTTAATTCGTTAATCTTTTTCTCTGCTTCTGCAACTCTGATGTCGAGGGGAAAAAAGTCAATAAAAACCTGAAACTCTTCAATTGCCTTTTTTGTGTATTTCTGATCTAATGAATAATCCGGCGATAGCTGATAATAGCATTCAGCGAGCATATACTGAGCTTGAGGAACAAATTCACTTGTAGGCATTCCTTTAATAAGCTTACTGAATTCATAAGCTCCGATTATATACTCTCCTCTTTTGTATCTTGTCAATCCGAGATAATACTGAGCATCATCGCTGACAGCACTTCCCGGGAACTGCAGTAACAATGCCTCAAATTCCTTCGCAGCTTCTTCATAATCTTCATCTTCATAAAGCTTAATTGAATAAGCTAATCTCTCTTCGGCAGAGAGATTCAATGTATCAATTGAGCCGGAGCAGGAAGTTATTATTAAACCCAGAAAAGCTAAAGCAAATAATTTCTTAAGCATACAGATTCTTTAAAATTGATTAAAAAACTGCACAATTATAACTAAAATAAAAGAGGTCTCAAAGGTAAAATTTCTACTTGGTTCTTATTGTAAAAAATAAAATCACGGCGGTTGCTGCCGCCCCAATTGCAATGACCGGTTCAATCAGACTTGAAAAAAATGGTTCTGACGGATGACTGTTTTGTGTGAAATGATAAGCGCGGTTTTCAATTTCCTTTAGTCGTTCATATCCAACTGTATCGGCAAAATTGTACGAAAAATCAGTAGTAATATTTTTTCCGGAAATAATAAAATTTCCTTTAAGGTAAATATTTCTTTCAACGAGAAAATCTCCAAACAATCCATCACGAAATGCATCTGAATACTTAACAGAAGCTTCTGTTATTATAAATTCCAGCACTTCGTCAGAGTTTGAATTATTTGAAATCTTAAATCCACTTTTAATAAAATAAGAAGTGAGACGATTTTCGAGAATTGAATATTCGGGACTTGAAAGAAAAGAAATTTTTATCTCTGCATTTTGATCTTTTATACTATTTTGAATCTGCATTCCAACCGAATCAATCTGGATTAAAAATATTTCCAGATTAGACTTTGGCTGAGCTAAAACGGAAATAAAGCCAAACAGAGACATAAACAAAAAAAGCCAGCACGAAAAGTTTCTTAAGCTGGCTCTGATATTTAATTTTTTTATCATCACACTGCTAATATCATAAGAAAGCAGATTCAATTCAAGAAGTCTACAGCATTATCTTCTTCCTTCGGCAATTTCCCGCAATCTTCGGATTCTTTCTTCAACCGGAGGATGTGTGGAGAATATTTTCCCTAAACCTCCGAACAATGGACTTATAATAAACATATGAGCTGTTGCAGGATTAACATTTTGCATATGATGAATCTGATTTGCGCGCGAAATTTTTGCAAGAGCATTTGCAAGTGCTAATGGATTCCCGCTAATATGCGCTCCACCTTCATCAGCCAGAAATTCTCTTGAACGCGAAATTGCCATTTGCAGCATCATTGCAATAATTGGTGAAAGAATAATCAGGAAAAGTCCGCCAAGCCCACCACCTTCTTCTCTGTCATCATTTCTGCCAAACATAGCAAGCCATCCAGCCATCTGTGCAATGTAGGAGATTGTTCCAACTAATGTGGCTGCAATAGTACTGATAAGAATATCTCTGTGTTTAACATGCGCAAGTTCGTGAGCCATTACACCGGCAATTTCTTCATCATTTAAGGTCTGAAGAATTCCTGTAGTGGCAGCAACTGCAGCGTTTTTTGGATTTCTGCCGGTTGCAAAAGCATTTGGAGTCGGATCATTTATAATATATACCTTGGGCATTGGAAGATTGGCATTCTTTGCTAATCTTTCTACCATTTCATAAAATCTCGGAGCTTCTTCTCTTGTAACTGGTTTTGCCCGATACATTGCCAGCACAATTTTATCTGAGAACCAATAGGAACCGAAATTCATTGCGAGTGAAAATATTAAAGCGATGGTCATTCCTGATTTGCCGCCGAGTAAATAACCTACAACCAGGAATAAAGCCATCATCAAAGACATTAATAATACAGTTTTAACTGAGTTCATTTTTCTCCTTCAATTATTTTTATAACAAATTTATCAGTGCGCAACAGCTCTGTCAAGTTAAATTTTTCTTTGAAGTGTTAGATGTGATTTATCTGAAAATGTTTCGGTGTCTATCCTTAAAGTTTCCTGTATTAACAATTGAAAATTGGGAATATAGTATGCTTTTCTATTAACATTTCGTTCCATATGAGACTATTTTAATTGCACACAGATGACTCAGATTAAACAGATTTTCACAGATATTTATCGGAACAGTCAGGAGACTGTTCCCTACATATTTATTTTTGTAGGGAATGGACTCTCCGAATGGATGGCTTCGCCACCGTCCATTCCGTTTTTTGAAAATCGGAACTATTGGTTAAAGACCAATTTAACATTGTCATTCTGAGTGCGAAGCAATCGAAGAATGACAATTTGTAGGGGAAGGCTTACATGGAGGGACAGGTTGCGCTTCGCCTAATCTCTAAATGAAATCTCTGTTGAAATTTTCCAATAGCCCAGAGATTCATCTCGGGGAATCAAATAAACCCTCTCAAATTCTTTCCTGACTTTAGTCCAATAAATTACTCGCGGTGTCGTTCCGCTGGAACTTTGAGATATTGTGTGCTCATCTTTTTCTATTAACATTTCGTCCCGATTGGACTATCTCAATTGCACACAGATGACACAGATTAAAAAGATTTTCGCAGATATATTAACTGCTTTGCAGACTGTGAACTTTAGACTGCGGACTTTCATCTTTGTATTCTGCCTGCTGCTCCGTCTGTGGCGGATTGAAGACTGTGGACTTGCTGATGATAATCTCATCCCTCCTGACTGCCGTCAGGCAAGTTCGGGATTTTTGATTTTGTTTTGTAATCTTTTTCTCAGAGTTAATTAGGTAGGTTATATTTCAAAATAAAAATGGCTGCCTTTAAGACAGCCATACCAAAATAATTTAACTTAATTTCCACCAGCGGCTCTTGCACCAAGCTCTCTGTCAAGCATATAAAGTCCGCTTTTATTATCACCAATCAATTCAAGCTTTGCGATTATATCTTCCACTGTTGTTACTTCCTCAACCTGTTCAGTTACAAACCATTGCAGAAAGTTATTGGTTGCAAAGTCCTTTTCCTGCATTGCTTGTTCAACAAGTTTATTAATGAGAGAAGTAATTTTTATTTCGTGAGTAAGTGTATCTTTCCAAACTTCCATTATTGATTTCCAATTTGTTTTTGGAGAATCAATCTGAGCAAGAGTTACTTTTCCATTAACAGAATTAATGAAATCATAGAATTTCATTGCGTGCAAATATTCTTCCTGCGACTGAGCTTTCATCCAGCCGGCAAAACCTTTTAAATTTTTATCTTCAAAATATGCAGCCATCGAAAGATATAAATATGAAGAGTATAATTCTTCGTTAAGATGCTTATTAAGTGCTTTTAACATTTTATCAGAAATCATAATAACCTCGTGATTTGTTTTTTAAATTTCTTTACAAATATAATTCATTAACAATTAATAAATTGAATCTGATATCCAGTAAATTATTCTTTGGAATAGACAGAAATTCAGTTATGATATTTATCATTCCATCAGCTATTTGAATTGATAATCAGGCAATCAATGGCTAATTTTGGCAGGAATTTTAATCTTGATATTCAAATAAGAAAAGGAGTTAATTATGGCTGTAAAAGTAGCTATTAACGGATTCGGTAGAATCGGCAGATTGATTCTAAGAGCAATGGCTGACAGAAAACTTCTCGGTAAAGAAGTTGACATTGTTGCTCTTGTTGATATCTCAAACGATGCAAAATATTTTGCTTACCAACTGAAATACGACTCTGTTCACGGTACTTTCAAAGGGGATATTTCTTCAAAGAAAAGTAAACCGGAATTAGAAAATGATGATATTCTTGTTATTGATGGCGAAGAGACTCAGTGTATTCTTGCAACAAAAGATCCTTCGCAACTTCCCTGGAAAGAATTGGGCGTTGATTATGTTTTTGAAGCTACGGGTTTGTTTACCGATTCAGAAAAAGCAAAAGGTCATTTGGCTGCAGGTGCTAAAAAAGTAATAATCACTGCACCTGGAAAGGGCGATGTTAAAACTGTTGTGATGGGTGTTAATGACAATGAGCTTACACCCGAGCATAAAATTATTTCCAATGCTTCCTGCACAACAAACTGCCTGGCTCCTGTTGTTCATGTATTGCTTAAAGAAGGAATCGGAGTTGAAGTTGGTATAATGACAACAATTCACTCATATACAGCGACTCAGAAAACGGTTGACGGTCCTTCAAAGAAAGATTGGCGTGGTGGAAGAGCAGCTGCTATCAATATTATTCCTTCAACTACAGGTGCAGCAAAAGCAGTTGGTGAAGTTCTTCCGCAAGTTAAAGGAAAACTTACCGGAATGTCTTTCAGAGTGCCCACTGCAAATGTTTCAGTTGTTGATTTGACTTTCAGATCTGTTAAAGAAACTTCTATTAGAGAAATTGATGAATTGTTAAAGAAAGCTTCTCAAACCTATATGAAGGGAATTCTTGGATATACTGACGAAGAATTAGTTTCAACGGATTTTAATCACGATGAAAGATCTTCAATATACGATTCACTCGCTACTCTTCAGAATAATTTCAAGGATGAAAAAAGATTCTTTAAGATAGTTTCCTGGTATGATAACGAATGGGGCTATTCAAACAGGTGTGTTGATTTATTAATGAAACTAATTAAAATGTAATTTAACTTAATTATTGATGAAAAGTCATTGCTTACTTTATTGTTGAGCTGACTTTTCACTTATTATGTATAAATTATCTCAATGGTGCGGTAAATGAAAAAGTTAACAATTGATAAAGTAGAACTAAAAGGTAAAAGAGTTCTCGTTCGAGTTGATTTTAATGTTCCCTTAGACGAGAATTTAAATATCACAGATGATACAAGAATCGTTGAATCACTGCCTACAATTAAAAAAATAATTGCAGAAGGTGGAAAAGCAATTCTTATGAGTCATTTAGGTCGCCCAAAGGGCGGACCAAATCCCAAATACAGTTTGAAACCGACTGCTCAAAGATTAAGTGAACTTCTTGGAAAAGATGTTAAGTTAGCTCCGGATTGTATCGGAGAAGATGTAAAGGCAATGGTAAATCAAATGAAAGAAGGTGATGTATTAATTCTCGAGAATGTAAGATTTCATCCTGAAGAAGAAAAAAATGATCCCGACTTTGCTAAAAAACTAGCTGAACTTGGCGATGTTTATATCAATGATGCTTTTGGAAGTGCTCACAGAGCTCATGCTTCAACTGAAGGAGTAACAAAGTACATCAAAGTTTCTGCTGCCGGTTATCTGATGCAAAAAGAATTAGAATACCTCGGTGCTGCAGTTTCGGATCCAAAGCGTCCTTACACTGCAATTCTAGGTGGTGCAAAAATATCGGGTAAAATTGATGTAATTAATAATCTTCTTGATAAAGTAGATACACTGATAATTGGTGGCGGAATGGCTTTTACTTTTTTCAAAGCTCAGGGTAAGGAAATCGGTAAGTCATTACTTGAAGAAGAAAAGATTGAATTGGCAAAAGAAGTTCTTCAGAAAGTTCAGAGCACTGGTGTAAAATTCATATTACCGGTTGATGTGATAGTTGCATCAGAGTTCAGTAATGATTCCTCTTCAAAAGTTGTTTCTGTAGATTCTATTCCTGCTGATAAAATGGGATTGGATATAGGACCGGAAACTATTAAGTTATTTTCAGATGAAATTATGAAGTCAAAAACTGTTGTTTGGAATGGTCCAATGGGTGTTTTCGAATTTGATAATTTTGCAAAAGGAACTTTTGCTATTGCTCAGGCACTCGCTGATGCAACACAGAAAGGAGTTATTACTGTTGTTGGTGGTGGTGATTCTGCAGCAGCAATTGCCAAAGCAGGATTAAAAGATAAAGTGTCGCATGTTTCTACCGGTGGTGGTGCTTCACTCGAATTTCTTGAAGGTAAAGTTCTGCCCGGTGTTGCAGCACTTAATGATAATAACTAACCAAGGATTAATTTGAGTAACTATTATCAGCCAAGAGGATTTGGCAGGTTCAGTTTATTTCCACCTGTAATCAAAAATATTCTGATTATTAATGCTGCAGTATTTTTTGTTCAGGTTCTGATGGATAATATCATTTTTAACGGATATCCTGCAGCGTATATCCTGAACAGATGGTTTGCACTAAACCCTATTGTCGGATATGACTTTGCAGGAAATCCGTACAATTTTCAAGTATGGCAGTTAATTACTTATCAGTTTATGCACGGTGGATTTGGCCATATCTTTTTCAATATGTTTGCTCTGTGGATGTTCGGTGCAGAAGTTGAGTATATACTTGGTTCCAGAAAATTTTTAATATTTTATCTTTTCTCGGGAATAACTGCTGGAGTATTACATTTATTTATATCACCTCTGTTAGGCAGTCCTCTTGCTGTCACAATAGGAGCTTCAGGTGCAGTGTTTGGTGTTATGACTGCTTTTGCAATGCTTTTCCCTGACAGATATATTTTCCTTTACTTCCTTATTCCTGTTAAAGCAAAATACCTTATCGGGTTTCTGATAGTTTTTGAATTTCTGGCTATTGATAGTGCTGCAAGCAATGTGGCTCACCTGGCTCACCTTGGTGGAGCTTTGTTTGGTTTCTTGTTTATTCTCTTTGATAAAAATAATCAGGTTGAGTTTCGCAATCTTTTCAAGCGATCCTTTTATTATAAAAAGAAATCATCTTCAGATTATAGCAGTTATCCGTTTGGCAGCAGAAACGATGATGATGTTCAGGAAGCAAAATTTTATGATCTTAGTAAAAAGGATGAGGAAGAAACTTTTAATCAGGAAGAGATTGATGCTATTCTTGATAAGATTAGTAAATACGGCTATCAACGACTTACAGAGAGGGAAAAGAGAATTCTCTTTGAAGCAAGCAAAAAAATGAAATAAAGTGATGAAAAGTTATCTCATCATTATTACTATTTTTTTTCTGTTCTTAGCTTGTGAAGAAAAATCACCTATTTCCGAAGATAAGTTCATACAGATTTATGCTCATCTGATTTCTGTTCCGGACTCAGTTTCAGTCGATTCCCTTAAGTTCTCAGAGTATAAGAAAAGGATTTTTTCTGATTTTAACTGCTCCGAAGAAGATTATGAATTAACAGTAAAATATTATAATCAGAAGCCGGAGAAATGGGATGAATTTTTCAAAAATGTTATAAAGTATATTGAGACTAAAGATGACTCATCGAAGAGCGAGCTTTAATTTTTGCCACAGCAATCCGAAGTAAAGCCACAGAATATTTTCCTCTCAGTTTCTCCTTTAGTTCTCTAAGATTTTCATAACCTTCATTAATTGCAGATTCAATTTCTCTCAAATCTGTTTCACTTAATATTGAAGTTATATCAGTTTCGGGAAAATAATTCAGGATTGTTTCAATCTGCATCGAAATTACTGCCTCATCCAGTTTTCTTATTTTAGATATTTCAGCAAGAGAAAAATTTTTCTTGAGAAGCAATAAAGTTTCCTGCACATTCTGAGGAACAGATTTTTCAGTATTCTCTTTAAATTCTTTCAGATAAGATTGAATGATTTCAAGAAAATCGTTGCCAACTTTATTAAACATCCTTACTGTAAATCCTTCAATCATCATTAATTTAAATTTATTATCAGGTTTAATTTGAGATATTTTAGCAAGAACATTGTCGGGGCAAATCAAATTTGCTGTTTGCATAAATTTTTTTGCGGCAGATTTTCTTGCTTCGTTTAAGCGATGAAATAGTTCAAGATTGGAATCATAATTATCTGATGGGGATTCAACTTCGTCTTTAATTTGGGGAATGATAGTCAGACTTTCGGAATGATTAATCGTAGTACAATTATCACATTTGCCACAGGAATAATATTCTGATTTCTGTCCGAAATAATCCAGAAGATATTTGAATCTACATTCATTTACATAAACGAATGCTCTCATTTTTTCAAGCTTTTCATGGGCAAATAAATATAATTCGTTAATCAGCTTATAATTAAGTCTGAGATTTTCCTTTTTAACCCGAGGTTGAAGAAGTTTAACAGTCTTCATTCCATCCAACACAATATATTCTGCGAAGCCTATATCACTGAGGAAAATAAATAGTTCTTTTTGAGTTTCGGTTGACAAACCGGTGTTACTTTCTATAAACGAATAATCAATCGAAATGCGTTCACTAAAAATTCTGTTACCAAAATTTCTTACTAGAAAAAGTATCAGATCTTTCAATTCATCATTATCAATTGATTTTAAATACTGTTTAAGTTTATCCGGAATAACTATAAATTTTAATGAATCACCGGTTGTAAGACTTGAATTTATTTTCAGATAGCCGGCGGACTCAAGATAAGTGAGTGCAGAGTGTAATAGTCCGGCAGAAATATTTTGTTTTGTGTAAAGATTAAGAAAGTCAACATTTATAGGAATATCTTTATCAGGAAGTGAACCTACAGCAATTTGTGAATAATCACAAAGCCCGTTGTAAATCTGCTGAATGAAATCTTTTTTTGGATAAGCCGACTCGATAAAATATTTATGGATTGATAAATCTTTCTCATCGAAAAATAAAATTGCGGAGGAAGGCTTGCCATCTCTGCCAGCTCTTCCGATTTCCTGATAGTAATTTTCAATTGAGCCCGGAATATCATAATGTATAACAGTTCTGATATCTTTTTTATCTATTCCCATTCCGAAAGCATTTGTTGCAATTATTATAGGTATTTTACCTGCAATAAATTCTTCCTGAGTGCTTCGCCTTAAAAGATTGTTCAACCCGGCATGATAATATTCTGATTTTAACTTATTTAAATTCAGAAATTCATTTAAACTTTCAGCTTTTTTTCTGGATGAAACATAAATTATTACAGGACGCTGATTGGTTTTCAGAATCTCCAGCAGTTTTTCTTTTTTCTTATTTGTCTTATAAACACTTATTGAAATATTGTCTCTCTCAAAACCTTTTACAATTATCTTTGGATTTTTTATTTCAAGCTGATTGATAATATCTTTCACAACCTCAGGAGTTGCAGTAGCAGTAAAAGCAGAAACTTTTTTAATCTGAGTGAACTGAATAAATTCTTTTATTCTTGTGTAGCTCGGTCTGAAATTATGTCCCCATTCACTGATACAATGAGCTTCATCAATAAAAAGATGAGATGGTTTTAAAGATTTAAGTCGTTCAGCGAATTCTTTCGACTCAAGTCGCTCAGGTGCAACATAAAGTAATTTAATTTTACCGAAAGCAATATTGTGTAAAATTTTTTCAATCTCATACCATTCTAAAGTGCTGTTTATAAAGGCGGATATTTCTTTATTTCTGTTAAGGGAATCTACCTGATCTTTCATCAATGCAATCAGTGGAGAAATTACGATAGAAAAATTATCAGAAATTATAGCCGGGATTTGGTAACATATTGATTTTCCTGCACCTGTCGGAAGAATTGCTAAAACATTTTCACCTTTCAAGATTTCTGAAATGATTTCTTCCTGAACCGGCCTGAACGATTCATAACCAAAAAATTCATTAAGGATTTCCAGAGCTTTTTTCATGAAAAATTTTTACTTATTGCGAGGTAAAATCTACAAAATTTTTTTTATCAATATTGAATTATAAATAAAATAGATATTATAAAAATGGCTTAAAAACTGAAGCCATTTTCAAAATGTTTTTGTAAACAGGGAGAGTTTTAATGAATAAATTCCATTTGTTTGTACTTTTAATTTTGACCAGCAGTTTATCTTTTCCTCAACTCAGATATACTGACAAATTAAAACCAACCAGCATTTTCACAGAGGCACCTGAAGATATAAAAAACACAAAACCATTCATGAGGCAATGGTGGTTTTATGAGCAACGTTCGTATCCATACGATTTTATTCCCGACGATGCTTATAAAAATGCTCTGATCGAAAGGCAACAATTAAGATTAACTTATGAACAGGAAAATATTCCGGATTTTAATTGGGTTAGTTTGGGGCCAACTCCCGGAGCTTACTTTGGTTATGGAAATATTTCCAGCAGAATAGTAACTGGTGCTTTTGACCCTAATAATCCAAATATAATTTATATTGGTCCAGCAAATGGTGGAGTGTGGAAATCGACCAATGGAGGAACAAACTGGATTCCACTCACAGACAATGAAGTTTCAATGTCAATGGGTGCAATTGCTGTTGATCCAACAAATTCAAACATAGTTTATGCCGGAACTGGTGAAGCAACTTACAGTGGTGTATCTTATTCAGGAAGAGGATTGTTGAAATCAACTAATGCTGGCGCAACCTGGATAAATTACACATCAGGATTACCTTCTTCCACATATTTTTCAAGATTAAAAATCAGGCCTAATAATTCAAACCATCTTCTGGCGGCTTTGGGAAACAGTGGTCTTTACCGAAGTACAAACGGAGGTCAGAACTGGGCTCAAATTCTTTCGGGCAGAGTTGATGATGTTGTATTTTCACCAACCGGTGATACTGCCTTTGCTGTAGGTTCAGGAATTGGCATCAGAAGATCAACCAATGGCGGACAGAGTTTTTCAACTTTCGGAAGCAATCTTCCATCAGGAACTAGAACGCATTTTGATATTAGTCTGAGCCAACCGAATATAATGTTTGCAGCAGTTTATTCATCCAGTCAGGTGGAAATATATAAATCCACAAATTATGGTGTTAACTGGACTTCAGTTACTCCAACTTCTAATTTTCAAAATTTAGCTGGTCAGGGATGGTATGACCTTTACTGTTTTATAAATCCAAAGAATCCTAATAAAGTCTATGTAGGCACAATAGATATTTTCAGATCAACTGATGGAATTAATTTTAGCAACATAACAAACGGATACGCTGGTGGATATGTTCATGTTGATCAACATTATATTTTCTTCCATCCTACAGACGAAAATACTTTTATAGTTTGTAACGATGGCGGAATTTGGCGGACAACAAATAACGGAAATACTTTTACCAATCTTAATCAGAATTTAACTTTAACACAGTTTTACAGAATTGCTGCAAGTCCGTTTAATCCCGGCAGAATTTTAGGAGGCACACAGGACAACGGCACTCAGCAATCTTTTTCAACACTTAACTGGGCAGCTGCTTACGGAGGTGATGGAGGAGAAGTATGTTTTAATCCATTCAATTCAAATTTTATTCTTGGCGAAACCCAGAATGGAGGCATTTTCAGAACTACAAATGGCGGCTCTTCGTGGAATCAGGCACAAACCGGATTGAATATGAGTGAGAGTGTTGCTTGGGTTGCACCTATAATTGCTCATCCAAGTATCTCAGGTACTTTCTATACTGCACGAACCAATGTTTATATTTCAACTAACAACGGTGGCAATTGGACAGTTATTTCTTCATCGCCTCTGAATGGGGATTCTCCAATAAGAGAAATGGCAATCTCCAAAACAAATCCAAACATACTTTTTGCTTCCTCAGGTTCGCAAATCTTTAAATCAACCAATGGAGGTGTAGACTGGACAAATGTAACGCTTAGCTTACCAAATAGAACTATTACATCAATTAATATCCATCCATCAAATGAAAACATCGTTTTACTTACATTTTCAGGTTTTGGTACAGACAAAGTTTTTAAAACTACCAACGGTGGTTCATCCTGGTTTTCGATCGATGGTCCGTTACCTGATGCACCAGTTAATGGTCTATTTGTTTATACAGCTAATCCCGACAAACCAAACACATATTTTGTTGCAACTGATATAGGTGTTTTCGTTACGGATGATAATGGAGTTAATTGGGTTGAGTTGGCTTCCGGGCTTCCGAATACAGTAATAATGCACCTTGACTATTCAGATTCAACGAAAATGCTTCGTGCTGCAACACATGGGCGTGGTGTTTATGAAGCTTATATTGATTTTACAATTCCTGTTGAACTGACATCTTTTGAAGCTTCCATTGAAAACAGAGCAATTAAATTAATTTGGTCAACAGCAACTGAGACGAATAATTCTCATTTCGAAGTTCAGAGAAAATTTAAGAATCAGAACTGGGAAACAATTGGTGAAGTAAGAGGTGCCGGCACAACTACAATTCCTCAGTTCTATTCATTCGATGATGATTTTTCATTCAAATCTTACGACGGAACAATACTGTACAGACTTAAGCAGATTGATTTTGATGGATCTTATGAATTTTCAAAAATCATAGCAGCAGATGTTAAATTTATTCCGGATAGATTTGCAATGTCACAAAACTATCCGAATCCCTTTAATCCTTCTACTAAAATAAAGTTTGAGATTCCGGGAGGAATGAATGAATATTATTTCATTAACCTGAAGGTTTATGACATACTCGGAAATGAAATTGCGGTTTTAGTTAGTGAGATTAAATCTCCTGGAAATTATGAAGTTGATTTCTTAGCGAATAATTTAAATTCCGGAGTATATTTCTACTCATTTGAAGCTTTTGATAAAAACAGAACTAAAATCTTTAATCAGGTCCGGAAAATGACATTATTAAAATAAGAATTTAAGCTGCCTTCGGGCAGCTTTTTTATTTGCTTTTTATCAACACTCATAAATTTTACTGCACAAAGAAGTCTTATTATCCTTAAATTTGTACAACAATTTTTAGTAAAGATTTCATTACTAAAATCTTGAAAAAGAAAATTTCATTTTTACATCTGAAAAAATTTTTAAGGGGTAATTATGCAGAACGATAAGTTAAGATTAGAAGATTTGCTAGAATCATCTGTCTCAAATATTCAGGAGGATAGAATAAATTCCGTTGCAATTATTGGTGCTGGAGTCATGGGTCAGGGGATTGGACAAACAATAGCATCAAGCGGAATGGAAGTAATAATTATTGAAAAAAGTAACGACCGGCTTGAATGGGCTAAAAGTCAGCTCGGCGAAACGATTGACAGAGAAATTAAACGCTGGGCAATGACAAATTCTGAAAAGAAAGCAATATTCAGTCGCATTACATGGGATATTGATATTACTAAAATTCAGGATTGTGATCTTGTTATTGAAGCAGTTGATGAAGATTTTGATCTTAAGGTAAAAGTGTTTAAAGAAATGGATAAGTATGCAAAGAAAGAAGCAATTTTTGTTTCGAACACATCTACATTATCCTTAACAAAAATTTCTGAAACAACTTCAAGACCTGATAAAGTTATCGGAATGCACTTTCTTAATCCTGTTCCGAAAGTCCCACTCGTTGAAATTGTTAAGTGTCTTCACACATCAAATGAAACAGTCAAAAAAGTAAAAGACTTTGCAAACAGAATCGGAAAAACTCCTGTTGAAGTGTATGAATATCCGGGTTTTGTTACAACCAGAGCAATAGTTCCGCTTCTAAATGAAGCGATGTACATTCTTCTTGAAGGAGTTGCAACCGCTAAAGATATTGATACTGCAATGCGTCTTGGCTATAATTTCCAATATGGTCCACTTGAAATGGCTGACATGATGGGATTAGATGAAGTTCTTGCCTGGATGGAAACACTATGGAAAACTTTGGGTGAGCCGCGATATCGAGCTTGTCCGATTCTCAGAAAATTAGTTCGTGAAAGAAAACTCGGACGAAAAACAGGTGAAGGATTTTACAAATACGATCAGCACGGTAATAAAATAATTGAATAATCTATCAGGGGAAAAATAAAGGATAAAATCAGATGAAAGTATTAGTATTAAACTGCGGAAGCTCTTCAGTTAAATATCAGTTTATTGATACCGAAAAAAAACTCGCTCTTGCGAAAGGATTGGTTGACAGAATCGGAATGGCAGGCGCTGTTCTCTCTCATCAAAGATATGATGGCGATCAGATTAAAATCAGTGGCGAAATTCTCGATCACCAGATTGCAATTGAGTTTGTACTTGCAGTATTGCTTAGTAAAAATCACGGTGTAATTGATGATAAGAAAGATATTGAAGCAGTCGGGCACAGAGTTGTTCATGGAGGTGAAACTTTTTCCGGTTCCGTTTTAATAACTGATGAAGTAATAAAAGCATTGCAGGATAATATTGAACTTGCACCATTACATAATCCACCTAATATAAAAGGTATTCAGGCAGCTACAAGAATTTTACCCGGCACACCACAAGTCGGGGTTTTTGACACTGCTTTTCATTCTCATATGCCGCCTAAAGCTTACTTATATGGAATTCCTTATGAGCTTTATCGGAAATATAAAATAAGAAGATATGGCTTTCATGGAACATCTCATCTCTATGTCTCTAAAAAAGCTGCTGAACTGATGGGAAGAAAATATGAAGAGCTTAAAATTATCACTGCTCATCTCGGCAACGGATGTAGTATGGCTGCAGTCGATAGAGGTGTTTCAGTAGATACAACAATGGGATTTACACCACTTGAAGGTTTACTGATGGGAACAAGAAGCGGTGATTTAGATCCACAGGTGATTCTTTATGTAATGGGCAAAGAAGGACTATCTCTCAATGAAGCTGCAACTATGTTAAATAAGCACAGTGGACTAATTGGAATCAGTGGTGAAAGCAGTGATATGCGTGAAATCCTCGCAGCGGTTAAAGATCAACATCAGAGAGCAAAGCATGCATTTGATATTTTCTGTTATAAAATTAAAAAATATGTTGGAGCATATGCTGCAGCGATGGGAGGAGTTGATGCACTGGTGTTTACAGGTGGAATTGGAGAAAATTCATTTGAAGTTCGTGAAGAAGTTTGTAAAGGATTGGAGTTTATGGGAATTCATCTTGATCTTTTAAGAAATCAGAGTACAGCGGAACTCATCTCAAGTGATTCGTCAAAAGTAAAAGTTTACAGAATTCCAACAAATGAAGAACTTGTAATTGCTTTAGATACAGCTGAGATTGTAAGTACCGGAACTAATAAGTAATTAACCAGAAACTGCTTCTATCTTTGGAGGGTAATTATGGATTTAGGAATAAAAGGAAAAGTTGCAATTGTTACAGCTTCAAGCACCGGTATTGGCAAAGCGGTTGCCGAAGCATTAATTTCAGAAGGTGCTATTGTAGCAATTTGCTCTCGTTCCAAAGAAAAATTACTTGAAGCTTCAAGAGACATTAAAAATAAATTTGGTGTTGAGCCATTCTGGTGCGTATGTGATATAAATTCTCTCAAAGATATTGAAAGTTTCTATTCAGCAGTAAAGAATCAGTTCGGAGAAATTGATATTCTGGTTAATAACTGTGGCGGTCCAATTCCCGGTTATTTTGCTGATTTAAGTGAAGATGACTGGAATGAGGCATTCAAACAAGTTTTGCTCAGTGTTATCAGATTTTCACATCTTGTACTTCCTGATATGATTAAGAAAGAGTGGGGAAGAATTATAAATATTACATCTGTTGCAGTGAAACAACCTGTTCATAATTTAATTCTGTCAAACTCCTTCAGGGCTGCTGTTACAGGATTTGCAAAAACTCTCAGCAATGAAGTTGCAAATAAGAATATTACGGTTAACAATGTTGCACCGGGATATACATTAACTCACAGACTATATGAACTTGCTGTAAACAGAGCCAAAACATCCGGAAAATCTCACGAAGACATATTGGTTGAAATGGCAAAAGATGTTCCGATGAACAGACTTGGAGGTCCCGAAGAGATTGCTGCATTAGTTGCTTTCCTTGCATCCAGACAAGCATCATATATTACAGGAACAACAATTCAGGTTGATGGAGGTTCGACTAAAAGTATCTTCTGAAAAACTTATTTCCTCATAGGAAGAGGACAAATGAAAAAACAAATCGAGTTACTTATACCACCGGAAAAAATTAATATTCCGGGAATACTACAATCTATTGCTGCTAAAAGATTATCAGTCCCACCTGAAGCAATTAGGGCAGTTATTCCACTCAAAAGATCTATTGATGCAAGAACCAGAAATGTAGTATTCAGACTTATGGTTGATGCCTATATCAATGAAATACCTCAATCAGAAATCAGAATGATTGATTACAAACCTGTTTCCGGAAACCATAAAGTAATTGTGATTGGTTTCGGCCCGGCAGGAATGTATGCCTCTTTGAAATTAATTGAGCTTGGAATAAAACCAATTGTAATTGAAAGAGGAAAGGATGTTCAAAGCAGAAGAAGAGATATAAGAGCCATCCATCAGGAACAGATTGTTAATCCTGATTCAAATTATTGCTTTGGCGAAGGAGGTGCGGGTGCTTATAGCGACGGAAAGCTTTATACCAGAGCAACAAAACGAGGTGATGTTAAGAAAATACTTGAGATTCTTGTTCAGCATGGAGCTAATCCCGAAATACTAATTGATTCGCATCCACATGTTGGCTCAAACAAATTACCTAAAATTGTTCAGCAATTAAGAAAGACAATTCTAAATGCAGGAGGTGAAATATATTTTAATTCAAAGGTTACTGATTTGATAATTCAGCAAAATAAAATTATCGGTGTAATTGTTAATGATTCGGATGAGTTCCTTGCTGATGCAGTTATACTTGCAACAGGTCATTCAGCAAGAGATATTTTTTATCTTCTGCATAAGAAAAATATTTTAATTCAACCAAAAGCATTTGCGCTTGGAGTTCGAATTGAACACCCGCAAAGATTGATTGATGAAATTCAATATCACACAAAAGAAAAAAGTCCGAACTTGCCAGCAGCAAGCTACACATTATCCTGTAATGTAAATCAGAGAGGTGTTTATTCATTTTGTATGTGTCCGGGTGGAATTATTGTACCGGCATCAACCAGACAGGATGAAATAGTTGTCAATGGAATGTCGGTTTCACGTAGAGATTCACCTTTTGCAAATTCAGGCTTTGTTGTTGAAGTAACTGAACAGGAGTTCAGCCAATATGAAAAAGAATATCCTTTTAGTGCATTAAAATTGCAGATGGAAATTGAGCAAAAATGTTTTCTGCTTGCCAATCAAACTCAGAAGGCACCCGCACAAAGAGTTACTGATTTTATGGAAGGCAGATTCTCATCGATTTTACCAAAATCTTCCTTCATTGCTGGCTTAACTCCCGCAAGATTAGATCAGGAACTTCCCCCTTTTATCACTAAAAGACTTAAAACAGCATTGAAGATTTTCGATAAAAAAATGAAAGGATATTATTCAGACGAGTCAATTATAGTAGCACCTGAATCCAGAACCAGTTCGCCAATAAGAATTCCAAGAGATAAAGAAACATTTATGCATAAGCAGATTGAAGGATTGTTTCCTTGTGGTGAAGGCGCAGGTTATGCAGGGGGAATTGTTTCTGCTGCGATTGATGGTGAAAACTGTGCAAATGCTGTTAGTAAGTATTTATCTTCATTGTAGGTAAATCTTATTTATCTTGGTTCATTCTGATAATTATTTTTTATTCGCTTTATCTATTTGTGGCATTTGATGGAAAAAATCAGGAATGAACAGTGGCGAAACCCTCCTATCGGAGAGAACATTCCCCACAAATAAAATATGTAGGACAGACTTTAGTCTGTCTGAAGCTGACAAGAAAAAAAAACTTTAGTCTGTCCCAAAGAATAATAAATAAAAGACCGGATGTCTGTCCCACAGACTAAGAAAGGGCAGACCAGAAGTCTGCCTCCAAGATTTTTAGATGACAGATT
>FWPU01001423.1_pt1 | contig 71504 bp, 60 predicted proteins | sample 2228361 | NCBI WGS metagenome assembly FWPU01 (sample SAMEA103939777, study PRJEB20133) | metagenome | reverse complement strand
CGCGGAAAACCCCCAGGGTGGCGCACCGGCCGCCCCAGAACACCCAAAATGCGCCATTCGGTCGTCCGAAAAGGCGCTGTGAGCGCACAAACCGCTTGATTTTCGATTGGTAAGGTGCAATTCACGACCCTGACCCCACGTCAGGGAACAATCGTTTGTCTAAACTCGAGTTCCAGAGCAAGTTCCTTGCTAATCCAAATCCCGGTAATCGAACGAGTTGTGCACAATAGATAGGTCGGAGACTTGCGCCACCGCCAGGCAGTACCGATTTTTAGACTTATGGGGAAATCGCCGAAATGCTCATATTGACTCCCTTCCAAACTCGCACTATACTGGCTGTGACTCGATTTGGAGCCAGAGAGTTATGGGAAAAAGGGCACGGTCCACCAGGCAGAGAACAACGATCGGCCTCCTGGCCAGTTACATCCGCGAGAGTGGTTACCAGGCCATCGGCTGGCGCGGCGTGGCCGACGCGGCTGAGGCACAGGAGGCCAACCTCATTTGTTTCCTCGGCGGTGGTCTAGGAGTAAACCTGCCATTAGCCCGCCCACGGAATATGGCTTATCACCTGGCCCACGCCGACAACGTGGACGGCCTGATCCTCATGGGCGGCGCCTTGGGAGAGTTTATTGGGCCACGCGCCCTGTTGCGGTTTTGTCAGCGCTATCAGTCGTTACCGATTGTCAACATCGCCATGGCCCTGCCGGGCATTCCCAGCGTACTGGTAGATAACACCGCCGGTATGCAACAGGCAATCTCTCACTTGATAGAAGTACATGGCCTCCGTCGCATTGCCTTTGTGCGCGGCCCTCGAACCAACCCGGAAGCCGAGGAACGATACCAGGCTTACTGTCAAACGCTCACTGACCACGGCATTCCCCTCGACCCCCAGCTGGTTGCACAGGGCGACTTCCTGATGGCCTCCGGCATCGAGGCCGTCCGCTTGTTTTTCGAGGAACGCCATCTACGGCCGGAAGCCATTGTCGCCGCCAACGATGACATGGCTTTCGGCATCCTGCAGGCACTGCGCGAGCGCGGCCTGAACGTTCCGGAAGAGGTAAGCGTCACCGGCTTCGACGATGTACCCGAGGCCTCTTTTGCCTCTCCGCCCCTGACCACGATCCGCCAGCCGCTCTACGAACAGGGCAAGCTGGCAACAGAACTCCTCTTTGCTCGACTGGCCGGCTTGACAGTGCCGGAAGTCACCACCCTGCCTGCTCGACTGGTCACACGTCGCTCCTGTCGCTGTACACCTTATTTCCTACCGGCTTTCCTGCAGGATAGTAGCATTTCGAATTCCCTCGAACAGGAACGCTCCATCCTGGCCGCTCTCACCACCACAGCCGGCAACCTGCACGCGTTACTGCCTGCGAACTGGGCGGCCGACCTGTTAGGCAGCAGTATCGCCGCCCTGAAGAGTGGGCAGAACGACAAGTTCTTACGTCTCTGGGACACCCTCCTGCAGCAAACCATAGCCCAAAATGGGCTTCAGGAAATTACTGTCTGGAGCCAGATCCTCACCCTCCTATGTTCCTATCTCCGCCTCTCCATGCCAGACGAGGTCAACCGCAGCGATTTGTGGTTTCAGGCACAGGGTATGGTCAGCGAGGCTGTTCACTGGGCCCATGGCCATCGGCGCATCCAGACCGAACGCGAGGGCTTCGAGTTCATCACCAACATCAGTGAACCCCTCATGACCGCTTTCGATCTGGATACACTGACGGAGGTGCTCGCCGAGACCTTGCCACAATTCCACATCGCGGAATGTTACCTGGCCCTGTACGAACAGCCTTTGCCTGGCCAACACACGACCCCCCATCGCCATTCCTACCTTGCCCTGGCCTACCGGGATGGACGACGCCACCGCGAATGGGAAGGAGTTCGTTTCCCGACGCGCCAGTTGCTGCCGCCCGGAGTGTACGCCCCGCAGGAGCATTTTAGCCTCCTTTTGGAACCGCTTCACTTTCGAGGCGAGAGGCACTTCGGTTACATCCTGTTCGGCCCCCTCCGCGCCGCCGCCAGGTTGCTACGCGAAGCCTTAACTCGCCAGATCTGCACCGCCCTACAGGGCGCCTTCCTCTCCCAAGAACGCCAGCAAGCCGAGGCCCGCTTACAATTCGAACACACCCTCCTCCGCTCAATCCTCGACCATAGTCCTGATCTCATCTGGTTCACCGACCGCGAGGGACACTACGTCGAGACCAGTGCCTCTCACGCTCGCTACCTCGGCGCCGCGCCTGAAGCCATCATCGGCAAAACGCTCTTCGACTTCTACCCCGAAGACACTGCCCGCCGGTGGCTTGAACATGAGAAGCGCATCATCGAGAGTGAAATGCCCATGATTGGGAAAGAAGAAAAAATTAAAAGCCCGGTCACCGGCGAGGAACATTGGGTTTCCACCACCAAAATCCCGTGGTATGATGAAAAAGGGCGTGTGCTGGGCACACTGGGCATTGCCCGCGATATCGGTGAACTGAAACGTGCCCAGGAGGCTCTTAAAGAATATGCCGAACGCCTGGAAGCCATGGTCGAGGAGCGCACCCAGGCGCTGCAGGAGGCCTTGCGGAGGGCACAAGAGGCCGACCGTCTAAAATCGGAATTCATTGCCAATATCAACCACGAGTTACGCACCCCTTTGTCCAACCTCTTGCTGTACTCGCAAATGATGTATAGTCAACCGGCCAGTCGCACCCAGAAGAATCTGGAAATCATCCAACGCGAACTGCAACGCCTGCGGCACCTGATCGAAGAGCTCCTTAACCTCTCGCGTCTCGATTCGGGGCAAATGGTCTTCCACCCTCAGTCTACCGACTTCAACCATCTTGTTGCGAGTATCGTCCACGACCGCGCTACCCTGGCGGCCGAACGCAGCCTGACCATCCACACCGATTTGGATGTCAATCTGCCGCCTGTCTGGGTAGACGAATTCATGTTGACGCAGGCGATCTCGAACTTGCTTCTCAATGCCCTCAACTACACGCCACCTGGTGGCACGATCTGGGTTCGTACCCGCCGTGAACACCGCCAGGGTCAGGCCGGGCTCCTCTTTAGCGTTCAGGATAGCGGGCCAGGGATTCTGCCGGAAGACTTGCCGCATATCTTCGAGCGTTTCTATCGCGGCCGCGCCGGCCGCGAATCGGGCGCCAGCGGCACTGGGCTGGGTCTGGCTATCGTCCAGAGAGTGATCGAACTCCACCAAGGCAAGGTAGAGGTCGCCAATGCGGAAGATGGCGGAGCGATTTTCTCCATCTGGTTGCCCATCGCCCCCCCACGAATTGATGCATGATTCCCACTAGGCCCACGAGTATAATTGAGACATGAGCCTCTACAACGAAATCTTCGAACAAGCCGAAATTCTGGGGAAACTACTCCACAATCAACGTCCTACGAGCGAACAAATTGCACAGGCCATTCGTGAGGCGAAGCCATGCTTCGTACTCCTGGCGGCACGCGGCACCTCGGATAACGCGGCGCGCTACGCCACCTATCTCTGGGGGGCGCGCAACCGCCTCTCGACCGCACTGGCCACCCCTTCTCTTTTCACCTACTATCAAAGCCCGCCGCGGCTGCAGGGGGCGCTGGTCATCGGCATCTCGCAATCCGGCCAATCCCCGGATATTGTCCAGGTCGTCGCGGAAGGGCGGCGTCAGGGCTGCCTCACGCTGGCCATCACTAACGCGCCTGATTCCCCGCTGGCCCATGCCGCAGATCTCACTTTTGATCTACAAGCCGGCGAGGAGAAAGCCGTCGCGGCCACCAAGACCTACACTGCCGAACTGATGGCCATGGCCATGCTCTCCACCGCCCTGCTGGATCAGGAGGCCCAAACCCATTGGGAACAATTGAGTCGTGTCCCATCCTGGGTCGAGCAGGTCCTGGCTCTGGATTCCGAGATTGCTCACCGAGTCGAGCGATACCGGTATATGCGCCACTGCCTGGTCATCGGACGTGGCTTCAATTATGCGACCGCCTTCGAATGGGCCTTGAAACTCAAAGAGTTGACCTACGTGATTGCTGAGCCTTACTCCTCAGCCGATCTGCTGCACGGCCCAATCGCCATGGTGGAGGAAAGTTTCCCACTGCTTGCCATCGCGCCAGATGGGGCAGTTTTTGACTCGATGCTCCCCCTTCTGACGCGTCTCCGTAATGAACAGGGAGCGGAACTGGTTGTCCTCTCGAATCGCGAGGAAGCCCTGCGCCTGGCACAATCCCCTATCGCCCTCCCAACAGACATCCCAGAATGGCTGACCCCGCTTGTCAGCATCGTCGCCGGTCAACTGTTCGCGTGCCACCTGACGCGCGTCAAGGGTTACGATACCGAATCGCCACGTCATATCCGCAAAGTCACTCGCACCCGCTGAGAGCACAGCGTCTCCAAAAGCACGAGGCTTTCTTCCCCTACCCCCGTCGAGGAGAACATAATGAAACGCGGTCTCTCTCTCTTGACCCTTGTTCTCGTCGCCTTCCTGGTGCTGACCCGGCCAGCCTCGGCCCAAGCTTCCCTGCGTCTCTACTACGCAGGCCCCCAGGGGAACATTGTTACCGCCCTGCAACTGGCCGGGGTAGAGTTCGTCTCTGAAATAAACCAGGCCGAAGTCATCTTGTTGAATGGCGTAATCCCTGACGCCCCAGAAATTGCCCGCCAGGTCGAAAGCGGCGCGGGCTTGGTGTTACTGCTAGGCGCCAACGTCACTGCCGAGGAGGTATCCACGGTCTGCGGGACAGCTGTGACGTTAACGCTGCGCCGCGATCCAGTCAGTCCTACGGCCTCTCCTGGCCTGGTAGACTCGATCGTGGATGAGATCGCCTGGAATAGCGCGCCCCAGGTTCGGGAACGGTACGCCGTACAGGTCTCCGCCTCGTCTGTTCAACCGCTGGTGGTCGCTTACGAAGACGGCGAATGGTTGCTCTGGCAGGGCAGCCGGCGCGTGTTCGTCTTCTCCGCCTTTCTGGATCACAGCAACCCACAAATCCAGGAATGGGCCTACTTCAACTACCTGATCTATCACCTGGTCACGCGCGCCGCCGGGCGCGAACCCATGCCGTTCGCCGACTATCCGGCTTCTCCCTTACCGCATACAGCCGAACGAAACGCCCTGTTCGTCCTGATAGGCCTGTTATTGGGGACTGTCTTCCTGGCCTTTTTCCTGGTCCGGCGCTATAGCCTGCGTCACCCGGAACTGCTTGAGCAAATCGTGGCCGATCGCGCCCGTTTCGAGCAGCGCGAAGTACAGTCCGAATGGGAGCAAGTCGGGTTCCATCGCCCACTGGCCGGTTTCCTGGTGGCCCTGACTATCGGCCTGATTCTGTTCATTCCCCTGATCATCTACCAGAATTTGATCCTGCCCGTCTATATTCTACCTTCGGCGCAAGCATTGGGCATCTGGGGTCGGGTAACCCAGTTCTTTAATCTGGCCTGGTTGTTTTTCGACATGGGCACCAGCATTGCATTCATCAAGTACCTGTCCGAGTACCGCGTGCGCGATCCCCGCAAAGGCATCCAGTACGGGCAGGTATTCGTCTGGTGGCAGGCGCTTTCGGGAGCGGTACAGGTCGCGCTGGTGATCAGCCTGGCCAGCACGCTGGCGCCGAAATCGGCGTATGCCCTTTACGCCTGGAGCGTGATCATCCACACCTTCATTCAAATTCCGGGCTTCTATCAGGTCTTCCGCCATGCCCTCACCGGCTTGCAACGACTGGACTACTCCCGCCTTTTGGACATTGCCTTGAACATGATCCTACCGATGCTCATGCAGCCGATCTTCGTGAGCATTCTGTTCGCCTGGGGGAAAGCCCACCCGGTCTTTGGCGGCGCGATGGGCGGCCTGCTGGGTATGGGCGTCGCGGCCTATGCCAGCGAAGTGCTTGCCTTCCTGTGGGGAATGTGGCTTTACCGGCGTCTCGGTTACAACGCGCGCCTGCTCTTCCTGGCACACTTTGACTGGCAGGTCGTGAAGACCAGTTTCCGCTTCGGTGTGTTCGAGATGCTTGGTTCGGCCGCCTGGTCATTTGGTCAGGCGGCAGAGGTAGCCATTACCCAGGCTCGTCTGATCAACTATGCCGAAATTTGGGGGAACTGGGGTATGGCGCAGAACTTCATCTTCGCGTTCAACGTGACCCAAACGCTCAACGAGGGGGTCATGCCAGCCATTTCGGAAGCCATCTCCAACGGGAAGCGGAAACTGGGGCAATATTACAGCGCCATGGCCTATAAATACAACGCTCTCCTGAGCGCGTTCATCGGCGCTGTGCTCCTGGCCGTCGCCCCCCTCTTCATTCGGGGGGCCACGGGGGCTGAGTTCGAGCGCGCAGCCGCCTACGTCGTGCCGCTGACAATTTGGGGGGCAATTCAATTCCCATCCTGGGTTGGCGATACGGTGCAATTGGGCTCCAACCGACCTTACCTGAAGTCCATCCTGGTTTTCTCCGAGCAGATGATTCGCATCGTCCTGGCCTGGCTCCTGTTGACGCGCTTCCAGGTAACTGCCTTGATCGTCGCCTATTTCGTGGGCTTGCTTGCCAAGGGCATTACGGCGTACGTCGTGAATCACCGCCTGTGCTTCCCGCAGCGATTCTACGCCTGGCAATCGCTCCTGGCCCCCCTCTTGAGCGGAGCGGCACACTACGGCATTCTCCACTCTCTCAATCTCCTTCTGTGGAAAGGCGATTCCATCACCAGCGTGCTGATTTTCTTCCTTGGGATTTTGCCCAGTTTCCCGCTCTTCATGTTCCTGTATGGTCTATTTGGTGGTTGGGATGCGGCTACCCTGGCCGAGTTCCGGGAGGCGGTCGTCCTCACCGGCAGTCTGCGTCACCTGACCTACTGGGGCATGTATGCCCCTACGGCCCTGGGAGCACGTCTCAGCCCCTTGCACGCGCGCTTCCCCATTACCAACCGCGCCGTGGCCATGGAGGAGGCCGATCAACTGACGAAAGAAAAAGTACGACTATAACGGCCATGGCCTCCTCCAGACCAGCTGGAGACCCACAACACGACGCTGGCGCGAAACAGCAGGTACCTATGGACTTTCAGGCGATTTCTCTCCCCTCCGGCCGCCTCCTTGCCTACGCGGAGTATGGTGTTAAGGATGGCACGCCGGTCTTTTTCTTCCACGGCATCCCCGGTTCCCGTCTCTTCTGCCCCTCCGAAGAACCCCTCCGCCGGCTTGGCGTGCGGTTGATTGGCGTGGACCGCCCCGGTTACGGTCGTTCTTCGTTTCAGCCTGGCCGCCGCATCCTGGATTGGCCGGCCGACATCGCTTACCTAGCTGATTCGCTAGGAATTGAGCGTTTTGCCGTCATGGGTCACTCTGGCGGTTGCCCTTACGTCCTGGCCTGCGCCTATGCCTTGCCGGAGCGCGTCAGCTGCGCGGCCATCGTGGCCGGCCTGGGTCCGCGAGAAGCCCCGCGCGCGCTCGCCAACATGTGGGTCCGTAACCGTTTGGGCTTACAGGTCGGGCGCCTTGCCCCCTGGCCGCTCTGGCGATTGCTCATCTGGCTTTTCTTCCATAAAGGCGTCCAAGAGACAGAAACCGAGCGGGAACATGGCAAGAGTCAACGTCCAAAAGTCGACGCCGAACTGTGGAAAGACCCGGCCCTTCGCGCCGTCTGTTACCGCAGCGAGGCCGAGGCCTTCCGTCAAGGCATATTGGGCCACGCCTGGGAAACGCGCCTGATCGCCCGTCCGTGGGGTTTCCCGCTTGAGGCAATCCGCCTAGCCGTTCATCTCTGGCACGGCAGCGCCGATAACTTAGCCACCATCGAAATGGCCTATTACCTGGCCAGGCGCCTCCCCCAGGCCTACCCTCACTTCTACGAAGGCGAGGCGCATTTGCTGATCTTCCCTCGCTGGGAAGAAATTCTCCAAACCTGTCTGGAGCACAAGGTGTGATATGGCCGTTTTACACATCGTCTCCCACACACACTGGGATCGGGAATGGTATCAACCGTTTCAGGTGTTCCGCCTGCGGCTGGTGCAGTTGATTGACCACCTGCTCGATCTGCTCGACACCGATTCCCGCTACCGTCACTTCATGTTGGACGGCCAGACGATCGTCCTCGATGATTACCTGGCCATTCGCCCCGAACAGGAGGCCAAAATCCGCCGTTACGTTCAAGATGGACGCATTCTCATCGGCCCCTGGCACATCCTGCCGGATGAATTTCTGGTCAGTCCTGAGGCCACGATCCGCAACCTGCTCGCGGGCGAACGCACCTGTCGGCGGTTTGGACCCAAGATGCGCATTGGCTATATCCCCGATCCGTTCGGCCATATCGGGCAAATGCCCCAGATTCTGAAAGGATTCGGCATTCATGCCGCCTGCTTTCGGCGCGGTCTTTCCGATGAACCCTGTGAACTCTGGTGGGAGGCCCCTGATGGCTCGCGCGTGTTCACCGTCTATCTGCGCGAGGGGTACGATAACGCGGCCTCACTGCCCACCTCACAACCGGAGCGGTGCGCCCAGGAAATGATCCGCTTGCGCGATGCCCTGCGCCCTTACTGCGCTTCCGAACATATCCTGCTGATGCTAGGCACCGACCACATGGCGCCGCCTCCCACTACTTCGGCCGCCCTTGCCTGGGCGCAACAACACCTGGAAGACGAGATACGCCATTCCACCCTGATCGATTACCTGATCGCCGTCCAGACCGCGCTGACGAACACCCAACTGCCGGTCGTAAAGGGGGAATTGCGCTCGCCCAAACGACACCACCTCTTGCCCGGCGTACTCTCCACCCGCATCTGGATCAAACAACGCAATCACGCCTGCGAAACCCTGCTCGAAAAATGGGCTGAACCTTTTTCCACCTTCGTCTCGCTCCTGACACCGGCCAACGACCCACAGACTCTCGTCCACCAACCACACCCCATCCTTCATGCCGCCTGGCGCCTCCTGATGGAATGTCATCCTCACGATTCTATCTGTGGTTGCTCAATTGACGCCGTGCATGAGGAAATGAAGAGCCGTTTCCAGCAGGTAGAACAAATCGGCGAAGAACTCACCCGGCATTCGTTACAGGCACTGGCAGAGAGAGTCGATACCCGACCATCTGGAACGAACGTCTCGGACGGCAAAGGCGCGATCGTGGTCTTCAATCCCTCCTCGTTCACACGCCGCGACGCCGTCGTGCTGGAAATGCCCGCCTCCGGCCTTGCCATCGTAGACGAGCAGGGCAATCCGATTCCGCATCAGATTCTGGATGCACACAGCGCGGAATACGTCAACCTGGTCTGCGACGCGAGCACGTTGCGCAGTTTGTTCGGTTCGATTCGCGAGGGACGGGCCGGCAACCTGAACGTCCAGGCATTGCACGTTCAACGTCAGAACGAACGCGTTCTCATCCACGCGCTTGTCTCGGAGACCCATGCTCCTGACGTCGCGGCCTGGCAAGCCGGTTTGCGAGAAATTGAGGCCCTTCTCCAGGATGCACAAGTCAAGACCTTTCACGTGCGCGCCAGCAGTGTTGACCGCACACGCCTGGTTTTCCTGGCGCCGGATGTGCCGGCCCTGGGGTACCGTACTTTCTGGCTCCGTCCAATGACGGGCAACCGCGAGCAGGCGGCCCATCTTCCCGCACTGGCGCGCTGGCTGCTGCCCCTGGCCCGGCTGCCCATCCTTCCAAAACTCATGGCCCGTCCACGCCAGGCCCGGCCGCCCTGTCTCATCGAGAACGAATTCCTGCGCGTGGAAGCCAACCAGGACGGCACCCTGACCCTGACGGACAAACGTGATGGGCGCGTCTATCCTGGCTTGCACCGTTTCGTGGATGGCGGGGACTGTGGTGATGAATACAACTACGCGCCACCAGCCAACGACCGCCTTTTCCGCGCCCGCCTGCAAGCGGTCTATCTGGAACGCGGGCCGGTCTACCAGACCCTTACGCTCCACCTGCGCATGGAGGTCCCTGCCAGCCTGACAGCCGATCGCCGGGCGCGTACGCGGCAAACAGTCATTCTGCCCATCACCAGTTGCATCACACTGACCCACGGCATACCGCGCGTGGACATCCACACCACCGTCGAGAATCGCGCGCGCGATCACCGTTTGCGCGTCCACTTCCCGGCCCCCTTCGCCGCGGACTACGCGGAACACGATGGTCACTTCGAGGTCGTCCGACGCCCTGTGGGAGTCCCACCCTACGATGAAACCTGGATCGAAGAACCCCGTCCCGAAGTTCCCCAACGCGCTTTCACCGTCATCCGCGATGGTGCTGGCGGCGGCTTGCTGATTGCCAATCGCGGCCTGCCCGAAGTCGCCGTACTGCCTCAGAAGAACGGCAATGCCGAAATCGCCTTGACCTTACTGCGCTGCGTCGGCTGGCTCTCGCGCGATGACTTCTCCACCCGTCGTGGGCACGCCGGCCCTATGCTGGAAACGCCCGGCGCCCAGATGTTGGGCACCTGGGAGTTCGATTACGCCATCCTGACCGGTCCCGATTGTCAACCGCCTTACCAACAGGCCTATGCCTTCTCCACCCCTCTGCGAGCCGTAGAAACCGGTCTACACGACGGCCTATTGCCGCCGGCGCAATCCTTCCTGGAAGTCTCGCCAGCCGAATTCCTGATCAGCACAGTAAAAAGGACAGAAGACGGCATCGGCTGGCTGGTGCGTGGCTATAATTTGAGCGCGACCGACATCCAGGTCACGCTGCATCCCTGGCGCGCGTTCAAACGCGCCGCACGCGTTAACCTGGCTGAAGAGGAAGTGACCCCGCTCACCTTCACCGCCGAGGGCTATCTATCGCTTCCAGTGCGCGGACACGAAATCATGACGGTCAAATTCGAAGAGTAACATCTCGTTCCTCCAGGAGGGCAAACATGCATGTCATTGCGGAATTCACGATCGTTCCTATTGGCACAGGCATCTCCCTATCCTCCTATGTCGCCGCCTGTGAACGTATCCTGCAAGAATCGGGGCTGACCTACGAACTACACGCGAACGGGACGAACATCGAAGGGGAATGGGAACACGTGTTCGCCGTTATTCGTCGCTGCCACGAGACCCTGCACGCCATGGGAGTGCCACGGTTACATACGGACATCAAACTCGGCACACGCACTGACCGTCCACAAACGATGGCCGAGAAAGTAGCCAGCGTCAAGGCCAAACTGGCAGAGTGAGACAGGAATAGGCTAGCTTGTCTATCGTCCACCGTCCACCGTCTATCGTCCACCGTCCGTCGTCCATCGTCCAGAGTATAATATCCGTATGCCAGCCTCAAACCCTGCTCCACAACTCCCCTCCAGCCTGAAACCTTACTTCCAGGAATACGATACTGAACGGCTGGATATCGTCCAGGACGCCAATCTGATCATTCAACGCACGCTGGAGTTCGGCACATGGGATGAGATTCGCTGGTTGTTTGCCACATATGGCCGTCAGCGCATCCGTCTTTTCCTGCGCCGGCACGGGCAACGCTGGCTAGCGCCGGTCACCTTTCACTACTGGCGCAAACTGCTGGGGATTCATCGGTGGCGCAAACCACCTTTTGCTCATGTCAGCGGGGAAATATGGGAACGCTGACTCTCGAACACCCCCACTGGGAGGCGCTCACATCGCCCACCCAGGAGACGCTCCTTCTGCTAAGCCAATGGGAAGGCATACAGGATTTCTATCTGGCAGGCGTAGCGGGTTGGCATTGCATCTTGGACACCGCTTCTCGATAGACCTGAATTTCTTCTCGCAGGACAGGCACGCTGTGGACTTCGCCCAACGGGCCGCCCTGCGCTCATTGCTCGATGATCTGACACTCGCCATCACCTCCGACAAGGATGCTACCTTTGTTGCCACCTGGCGCGGTGTAGGGATCAGTTTTTTCCGCCTGGACTCGTACCCCTTGGTACGGCCTGTTTTTCTGGTAGACGGAATACGCCTGGCCAGCGTGGAGGAAATTGGCGCTATGAAACTGGCGGCTATCATCGCGCGCGGCACACGCAAGGACATGGTAGATTTGTACTTCATCCTGCAGCGTGTCTCGCTTGATTCGTTGTTTCAAGTGGCAGCGGTCAAATATGCTCGCATACGATCCTTCCCGGTCATGGCACTGCGCGCCCTGTCCTATTTCGACGACGCCGAGGCCCTGCCAATGCCACAGATGATAGACCGTACTCCTTGGTCCAAAATGAAAAAATTCCTCCAGGCACAGGCCATGGAAGCCGGGCGCAAACAATTGCAAGATTTATGGACATCCTGACGCTCCCCCGGCCGCGCTTTGTCTGCGCCGTTCCTTGACCGTGTCGGTCTGGTGCCTTCCAGCCGCCGCACCGTTTCGCGCGCTATCATCCACCGTCCATCTTCTACATCTATCGTCCATCGCCCCTTCCTGATTGGAGGTCTGTATGAAGGCCATGATGATCGAGAATCTCGCGGATTTGCGAGAACCCCCCCAGCCGCTCTCCCCAGCCACCCTGCCGGAGCCGGAGCCTGGCGCGGACGAGGTTTTGATTGCGGTCCGTGTTTGTGGTGTCTGTCACACCGAGTTGGACGAAATCGAGGGACGCACGCCGCCGACCCGCTTGCCGATGGTTCCCGGCCACCAGGTTGTCGGCCGCGTGGCGGCCCTGGGCAAGAACGTTCAGGGCGTTCAGGTTGGTCAACGGGTAGGAGTAGCCTGGATTTACTCTGCCTGTGGTCAATGCGAGTACTGTCGCCGGGGTCAGGAAAACCTGTGCCCATCGTTCCGTGCCACAGGGCGAGATGCGTTCGGCGGCTACGCGGAATACATGGTCGCGCCGGCCGATTTCGTTCACCCTATTCCAGACGCCCTGAGCGATAGCGAAGCCGCACCGCTCCTGTGCGCCGGCGCAATCGGCTACCGTGCCCTACACCTGACCAATCTGCAAGATGGCCAAACACTGGGCCTGACCGGCTTTGGCAGCTCGAATCACCTGGTACTCAAGATGGCCCGTTACCTTTTCCCGCATACATCCATTTTCGTTTTCAGCCGCAATCCCCAGGAGCGCGAATTTGCCCTCGCTCTGGGCGCAACCTGGGCCGGCGAAATTGAAGCGCAGGCGCCCAAAAAACTGGACGCCATCCTCGACACTACGCCTGCCTGGAAACCCGTGGTGGAATCCCTGAAGAACCTGAAACCTGGCGGCCGGCTGGTGATTAACGCCATTCGCAAAGAGGCCGGCGACCAGTCCGACTTGTTACGGCTGGATTACGCCTCGCATCTGTGGCTCGAAAAAGAAATCAAGTCGGTCGCGAACGTCACCCGCCAGGACGTACGCGCCTGTCTGAGTCTGGCGGCTGAGGCCGGCATCCGCCCGGAATACCAGGAATACTCCCTGACCAACGCGAATCAGGCACTCCTGGAGTTAAAACAAGGGACAATCCGAGGGGCAAAAGTACTGGTTGTCTCACCAGACCAGGGTTGACGGGAAAACGCCTTACCTTTTACTTCCGTCCTGTTTCTGCAACTTCTGCCAGGCGCCTTCCCAGGGTCGTCCTAAGCGATGGCGATCCGGAACTGTAACCCGCTCCAGTTTCTGGGCGATTTGGGCGCTTAACACGGTCACCTGTCCCCAATCCTCAGCCAAAACAGCCGTGCGCATTTTCTCTGCCAGCTGCCCGGCCCATTGCCAATCCATGCGAAAACGGTCAGCCTTGATCCAGTAGCCACGCTTTTCCCAGGCGACAACGGAGGCATCTATGGTGGCGGCAATGGCCGCCAACGCCAGGGCCAGGAAAGCCGCCAGGTCATAAGCGTTGGCGTCGGGTTTCGTCTGACGCCCCAGTTCGCGCAGGGCCAGCGCGACCGCCCGCGTCAGACGGTTCCGCTCCCGTCCGGCACTCTCCGGTTGAATCACGCGTCCCATGTCCCTTGTTCCCTCAGGCCCAAAGTCGGCGCAGGAATTCCAGTCGTTCTTTATCCTGAAATGCCTGGCCGCCCTCGTGACGATTGTAATGCCAGATGCGGATTTCCTTTGGCCCGGCATAATGATTGTAGGCCGCAAACACTGTCGAGGGAGGGCAGATGTCATCCATCAGACCAACCGAGAAGAGCGCCGGCGTCTTGGCACGCGCCGCGAAGTTGACCCCATCGAAGTAGGACAGAGTCTGGAAGACCTGTTCCACCTGATCGCGATGAATCTTCAGGTAGCTGGTAATCTCGCCGTAGGGATGCGTATCCACCAGGCTCGTGGCACGGCGGAAGTGACACAGGAAAGGGACATCGGGCATGGCGACCGCCAGGTCAGGGACGAGGCCAGCCACAGCCAGAGTAATCCCGCCGCCCTGGCTGCCACCCAAAGCTCCTACCCGCTGCGAGTCGACAGCCGGATGGGCACGCGCTGCCTCGATCGCTCGCACCGCATCCACAAAAACGCGGCGGTAGTAGTAAGCGTGAGGATTCAAAATCCCGCGCGTCATGAAGCCAGGATAATGAGGAGAATTGCCCTCCGGATCCAGATCCGGCGTATCCCCGTGACGCCAGGAACTGCCCTGCCCGCGCACGTCCATCACCAGGTGAGCATAGCCGGCATTGCTCCATAGCAACCACTCGAAAGGGTACCCCCGCCCGCCGCCATACCCGATATACTCAACCAGACAGGGCAAGGGTTCCTGACGCTGACGCGGCAACAGGAACCAGCCCTTGATCGGCTGACCGCCATAGCCGCGAAAGGTTACATCGAAGACTTCCACCAGCTTCAAGCCGGTTTCCACAGGCTCGAAACGCGCCTCCAGCGGATACCGTCGCGCACCGGCCAGAGTCTCCGCCCAAAAAGCATCGAAATCCGCTGGCTCCTCGCGAGGCGGCAAATAAGTCCTCAATTGCTCCAATGGCATGTCAAAATACATGGGTACACTCCTGAGCAAAAACTGGCGTGAATTATACTCTTTCTTGCGAGGAGGCCTCCTGCGTCCAGTATAGCGGATTCAAATACCAACACAACAGCGCCGACGACTTGGCCAGCCGACGGCGACTGTAGGTTCACCTCAAACCATCTATCCGAGTTTACGACAGGTTGGCGCGCAAAGACAGCGCAATGATCACAAAAGCGTTCTTCTCGTTATCACTAACCTTGCCACCAATCGCTGGGCCAGAAGCATTCGCGACCTTGGCAGCAATCGCCAGCAAGACGCGCTTGAAGTTATCGGCATGTTCAGAAGCCTTGGCATCCAGCAAATCGGCCACTTCGCCGAGCCCCATGTCTATCTTGCGGCTATCTGCCTGATAGGCCGTCATGATCTCGCTGAATCCCGCCGCCAACGCCAGCATCACCTCGCGCACAAGGTCATCCTTGTAGAGCGGAGCATCGCTGACTTCGGTGGAAAAGGCCTCGATCTCCTTTGGGTCAATTTTCCCATCCGCCAGGGCAATGCCGGAAAAGACCCACAAAGGCGCAAACAGCAACGTTTGCCACTCACTTGCTGTAAATTTCTCTTGCCATGCCATCCGATTCTCCTTGAAAACGTAGCGGCAGGATCATTCGATTCCCCCACCCACAGACATTATACCGCGTTTTCTACCCAACGCGTCTGGCTGGTGATTAGGACTGTATCTTTTTTTTTTCAGGAAATTCAGCGATAGGGAAAAGGCCTGGACTGAGGTATCCTTGAAAAAATTGACCGGACAAGGAGATTCAGCCCAAGCCATGCGCATTGTACTCCCCTGTGTCCCACGTGGGAAAGTTCTCACGCAAGCAGTGGATTTTGCCAACGAGCAGGTGCAACCCGAAGTGTTACAAACAGTACGCATTTGTGTCGGGCAAATGCTACAGAGTTACCGGGATAGAGAAGTGACGCACGTGTTGCAGCGGTCGCCGTATGAGCGACGCCGGGAGAGTGGGGATGGCGAGATAGAAGGGGAATGCCAGCGTTGCCACAGTCGCAATCGGCGTGATTTTTACCGGAACGGCAGCTATCCGCGATGGATTATGACCCAGCCTGGGTGTATTTCGGTGCAACGGCCGCAGTGGAAGTGCCGGTGTCAGGGAAACGTGAAGTAGCGTAGCCGCGTGTTACCTCGCTATCCGCGTTTGGCCGTGGATGTGGAAGTATTCATGGAGCAGGAATATCAACAAGGACAGAGTTACCGACCGATCAAGACCAGGTTGGATGCGCGTGTGCACAGTTCGTTCAGGTTGCGCAGGCTCACCCAACAGGTCTTGCGGCATGGACAGGAAACCGAGTGGTACGAGTGGTTTGGGGCAGGGCAAGCCCCGCCGGTGTTACGCCCAGATGCGATTTGGGTGAGGGTATGTATCCCCGTTGGCGAGACGAAGATAGACCGGACAGGACAACGTCGCCTCAAGAAAGGACGCCGGCGAATGCCCATCCTGGTAGCACAGGGAGTATGGTCAGCCCAAAAGCTCCGCCGTGTGGTGGCCTGGAAACTGGCAGACGGGGAAGATGGGCCAGCCGGCAGACCTTTCCGGAAGCACTGCAGGAGCACGGCATTAGCCCAGGGAATGGGTTGCGGATGGTGATGACCAATGGGAGCGGAGGCTTTGCCCAGGCACATACCTTGTCGTTATGGAGGGTATCCCACCAGCGATGCGTGTTTCACAAGTTACAGAATATCCAACAGGCATTGGATTTCTCAGCCTATCCAGACCCAGACAGCCGTCGCCAGGGGGTGCGAACATTGCTCCGCCAGCCAGGCGCGATTTGGAAGGCTCCCACCAAGACGGAAGCCTATTTGCGCTACAAAACGTTCTGCGCCCAATGGGTACAAGACCAGCCAGAAGCCGTGGCGACCCTACGTCGCGACTTCGATGACACCTTGACATTCTATGATGTGCGGGACAAGGTGCAGCGCGAACAGGAGAGCCTTGGCCAGAGACTGGTTTACGCACCACCAGCCCGCTGGAGCGAACGTTCCGCGAACTGTGCCGTCGCTTCGCTCAGGCCATCTTGTTCCAGTCCAAACAGGGCGTTTGTGCTACTACAGCCCTCTGCTTCCGCTCAAGATCAGGATTTTCCTGAAAATAAGGATACAGTATCCAGATGGAAGCCCTGTGCGCCTGGGCAGGGGCAGGGTGAACGGGCAGTATCCTTGTCCGTTGGGCAGCTGCTGACCCCGGGGTTAGACAATAGCTTAGGAGTGCTGTGTGTGGGGACGACGCATGATGGACGGTGGATCATATCATAGAGAGAGTGTCCGTGGTCTAGACCGGCCTGCCAGCCTGGGATCGGTGCTGGGCCAAGCCGGGCGATGCCAATACCTTGAACACCATCCACACAAACACCGAATATGCCGCGCCCCTTCATTCAGGTATTCGTGGCCCATTCGTGGAAGCCTCTCTCTTTCGTGCACGGCTTTCTCATGCGGACAAACTGTCCACAGACTACGGCACGAATTCACGAAGGCATGGATCCTATTCGAGAATTCATGGTCCATTCACGGACGGCCTCGCCCACACCCCCTGTTCGCCAACACCCTCCGCACAAACACCAAACGCGCCCTACCCTATTCGTTTATTCGTAGCCTCATTCGTGGACAGTCTCTTTCCCATTTGGGCATGCCTTTCTCGCGCGGGCAAACTGTCCGCGCCCGCGAATACTCCCCGAATTTGGGTAATTTTTGATCGTGGCAACGTATGACGTTTGGTCGTGCAGAGACAGGCGGAAGACTGGTCTGGCGCACTGTGAGGCAAATTCCGATTCACCGATGTTCACAAGTCGCCACAGGTAGGTAGTACATCAGATAATTCTCCCCATCCCTTTTCCCCAGAGATTGGGTATAATCAAAACGAAGCCCTGCTCAATCCCTCACGGAGGTTGTGAAATGTCTTTTGCGCTGGTTATTGACGATAATCGCCATACCGCCGAAGCGTTGTGTCAGATGCTCAAACTGTGGGGGATTGCAGCTCGACCAGCCCTGGGACCAAGCGCGGCCATGATGATCCTTCAACAGGAAACACCACGCCTGATCTGCCTGGATATCAATATGCCCGGCGTAGACGGCTTCGAGGTCTTGGGCTACTTACGACGCGAACCACGCCTGGCCGGAGTGCCTGTCCTAGTCATTACCTCGGATGACCAGCCAGAAACCCGCACCCAGGCCTTGCAGGCTGGCGCTCAGGAGGTAATTATCAAACCAGTCATGCCAGATACCCTGGAGGCCGCTCTGCGGAAGAGCGGTATACTCCCGCCAGGATAGTAAGGTCAAGTTGCCCGGCCAATCCTGTTGTATAATGAAACTATGAAAGCCGCCCGATGGCTAGTTCTTGGCCTGGGGTTGTGCCTGCTGGGTCTCTGGCAACCAGCGCAGGCACAACAGGGGGAAAGTCGCTATTTTCCCGAAACTGGCCATAGCGTCACAGGCGAGTTCCTGCAATTCTACGAAAGCATCCCTGATGCTCTTCTAGTATTCGGCTACCCGATCACCGAAGCGTTCGTGACTCAATTCCCGCCTGGCTTGCTGGTGCAATACTTCCAACGGGCACGCTTCGAACTCCATCCAGAATTGCCGCCCGGTCAACGCGTCACCCTAACAGCCGTCGGCTCCTTCCTCTACACACCGGGGCAGGCCTCTATTGCCATCCACTCACCAGGCGCATGCCGCACCTTCCCAAATGGCCTGGCGGTTTGCTATGACTTTCTCTCATTTTACGAGGCTCACGGCGGCGCACGGCTATTCGGTTACCCAATCTCCTCCTTTGAGATTCTCGCCGATGGGCGCATCGTCCAATACTTTGAGCGCGCACGCTTCGAATGGCACCCAGAACTGCCTGGCGGTGCCAAGGTCATTCTGACGGATGCCGGCCGCCTGTACTTCGACCGTATCGGCGAAGACCCGGCGCGTCTGAACGCGACCGTATCGGATGCCATCATCTCTGCTCGCCCCCTCACACTCCAGCCGCGCGCCTTCGTTCAGAAAGCCGTCGTCGCCCCCACGGACACCCAGACAATCTATGTGATCGTCCGTACTCAGACCGCCCGGCCCATTGAGGGCGCCAACGTCTACGTGCGCGTGTACCTGGCGGATGGAGAACGGCAATTCTACCTGAAGACCAATGCTCAGGGTATCGCTCGTCTGGAGAACCTGGCATTTCAGAGTCAGCCTTCCGGTCTGCTTGTCACAGTCCAGGTCTTGACCGAATACGCCGGTCTGACAGGCGAGACGCGCACCTCCTTCCGCATCTGGCACTGATTTCGCCCCCATTCACTCCTTCCCCACCTGGAAGTAGAGTAAAATTGAAAGCACAAGAACACCCATTCCCTTGCTCGAGAGAGGAGCTGCACCTATGTCTTTCCATACCGTGATTCTCGTAGGCAACGTCGGCCGTGACCCGGAGATGCGCTACACGCCAGCCGGTCAAGCGGTTACATCCTTCTCTGTCGCCACCAACCGACAGTACGTCAACAGCAACGGCGAGACCATCAAAGAAACTGCCTGGTTCCGCGTCTCCGTCTGGGGTAAACAAGCGGAATCCTGCAATCAGTACCTAAAGAAAGGCGCCAAAGTGCTGGTAGAAGGCCGCCTGATGCCGGATCCCAATACCGGTGGGCCGCGCATCTGGACCGGCCAAGATGGGCAGCCACGCGCCTCCTTCGAGATCAACGCCCAAGTCGTTCGCTTCCTCTCCTCGCGCGCCGACATGGAAGGAGGCGCGGGGAGTGCTTCTATAGAAGAGGAGACCGCCCTCGTTGACGAGGAAAACATTCCCTTCTAAAAGGAGGAGGAATGACCCTGCCACCTCCCAACCCACCACCACCAGGCGGAGGTCTGCCCATCGAACTCACACCGGAAGTACAGCCCATTTACGCCAACCTGGTGCGCATCGCCCATTCGACGACCGATTTCGTCCTGGATTTCGCCCGCTTCCTGCCTGGCGAAAACAAGGCCTCGGTACTGGCACGCGTGATTCTCTCGCCCCTGGCAGCGAAATTACTTCTGCGCGCCTTGAGTGAGAACATCGCCCGCTACGAGAACACCTTCGGAGTCATTGCCATCCCCGTGATCGACAGCTCCACGCTGGCCGACAATCTCTTCCGACCACCTCAGCCGCCCGAAAGCCCATCGCAAGACCCATCCTCGACGTAACTTTGTGTACCGCCATGCACAAACTGGAAGACATTGCCGAACAGATTCGGCTGCACTTTGAGAGACAGAACGAACGCCGCGATCGTGCCCTGGCACAGGCCCGCCAATTGACGCGCGCCTGCGCCCTGGCCATCCGCGCCGCACACCGCGACGAGATCGAAACCATGCACGAGTACCTTCGCACCGCGCGCGCCCTGGCCGATTCGCTCCGCGCCGATCTGCGCGAATCTCCAGACTTATACCATGATGGCTACACGCAAGATGCCCTCAAGGAATTCGCCGAAGCCAGCATCACCTGTGCCGTTCTGTTCCACCAGCCACTCCCCACCCCCGATGACCTCAACATCCCTCCCCCCACCTATCTGAACGGCCTGGCCGAATCGGTCGGCGAAATGCGACGCCGTTGCCTGGATATGCTCCGCCGCGATCAACTCGCCGAGGCCGAGCGCCTCCTGACGTACATGGACGACATCTACGCCGTTCTGGTCACCATGGATTACCCCGATGCGATCACCCTCGGTCTGCGCCGTCAGACCGACATCGTCCGCTCCCTGGTAGAACGCACGCGCGGCGACCTCACTTTCAGCCTGCGCGGCAAGGAACTGACCCACGCCCTCTCCCGCCTGAACGGTCAGTTCATGGAAAACCCTACCGACACGATCTCCCCGCCTCAGGCGGAGTGAAGCGCTCTTCCTACACCTGCCAGCCCAAGCGCCTTGTCTTCCTACTTGATTCCCGCTATACTGCCTATAGCCGTACCGTTTCAATTCCCAGGAGGCCAGCATGTACCTGCAAGAGATCCTTGAAGTCGCCATCGGCCTGATTCTCATGTGGCTCATTTTGAGCATCGCCGTCATGCAGTTAATAGAATGGATTGCGGCCGCGTTACAGTGGCGCGCCAAAACGCTGAAAGAGGCCATCCGACAAATGCTCCAGGATAACCTTCTCACAGAAGCACTCTACCAACACCCTCTCATCCTTAGCCTGTCGCAAAAGCGTAAGAACGGGAAACTGACACCACCGGCCTTCATCCCGGCCGACAAGTTCGCCCTGGCACTCTTCGATCTGGCAACCCGGGCGAACACGGAAGCGTTCCCCTTGCGACAAACCTTCGAAGCCATCGAGACCGAACTGGAACGCCTGGACGACCCACTCCAACGAAAACTGGCTCAAGCCGATTGGGAGACCATCATAGATACCGCCCGCCAGCTGGCCTCCTCTTCCTTTGGCGAAGCCGCCCTGGATACGCTCAAGGCTCGCTTGCAAGAATATCGCGACCGCTACCCCGAACTGCAAGAGGTACTGGACGCACTCATTCCCCAGATTTACTCCTACTACGATTCCTTGCTAGAAGAACAACTCAAAATGGAAGCTGGCGGACAGGCGGCCGACCTGACCTTGCGGCAGGTGCGCCTTGGCCTGCTGGCCCTGGAGACCATGTACCCTCATTCCAAAATCCGCCAGACGCTCGGTACGCTTCTGACTGGCGTTGAGGAATATGTCACTGAAGGCGAGCGAGCACTGGCTGTGGCCCGGCAGAACGTCGAGAAATGGTTCAACGACGCAATGGATCGCCTGAGTGGTCTCTACAAGCGCAAGGTTCAAACCGCCACCTTCTTGATGGGCTTGTTCCTGGCCATTTTCTTGAACATCGACTCCATCAACATCGCCACGTCCCTCTGGCGCGAACCAACTTTGCGCCAGACAATCGTTGCGCAGGCAGAGGCCTACATCCAACAACAATCCCAGGGCGCGGAGGAGGAAGGTATACCGATCATCAGCCCCGTGATCACGGTCAAGGCGCTCCAGGACCAGCTCCGTGATCTGACGCTGCCGGTCGGCTGGGTTAACGATCCTATACCACGTCAGGAAGACGTGGGGTGCGATCCTTATTCTGCCTCAACCTATGGGGAAGATGATGCCGTAACCCACATCATGGGCGTTCCGATTGGCACGGTGTGCTACCCTCTGACAAACGTTCCGCCGCTCGATGCGGAACATTGGGTAGGATGGCTGATGAAAGCCTTGGGAATGGTATTGAGCGGTGCCGCGGCGGCCCAGGGCGCGCCCTTCTGGTTCGACATCCTAAAGAAATTCGTCAACATCCGCAGCAGCGGCCCGAAACCAGACGAGAAATAGCGACACGCCCATGTCCTGGCAGAATACTTACTATCAGTCAGCGCTGAATGACTTCCAAAATGCGCGCCGCAAAGCGGTCCTGCGTGAACTCGTTGCGCGCCTGACCGGCAAACCGAATGAACTGCTCTCCTACGATGAAGTCGCTCAGAAACTGAAACTCCATGCCCGCCAGGAACGCGGCATTCAGCAAATCCCGCTCGACGCCATTGTTGGCAGTGTGGGCCGCTACAGCGACTTCACGCGTGATTTCCTGCCGCGCAAGGACGAAAACCAAAGCCGCTGGGTCAAGGTACGCGCCATGATGGAAGACCCAACTGCTGCCGGCATCCCCCCCATTGATGTCTATAAAGTCGGCGAGGTCTACTTCGTTCTGGATGGCAACCATCGCGTCTCAGCCGCTCGCCAGGCCGGCTTCAAAACCATCGAGGCCCACGTCATCGAAGTCAAGACGGACGTGCCCCTGACGCCCGATGTCAGCCCAGACGATTTGATCATCAAGGCCGAATACGCCGACTTCCTGGATAAGACCGGCCTCAAACAACTGCGCCCCGAAGCCGATCTGACCGTCTCTGTACCCGGCCAGTACCAACGATTGCTCGAACACATCGAGGTCCACCGCTACTTCATGGGCATTGACTTTCAGCGCCAGATCGGTTGGGAAGAAGCCGTCGCCCACTGGTACGATACGGTCTACCTGCCAATCGTCGAACCGATTCGCGAACACGGCCTGCTACGCTGGTTCCCCGGCCGAACCGAAACAGACCTCTACTTGTGGGTTTCGGAACACCGCGCCGAACTCGAAAGCGAGACAGGGTGGGCTATTCGCCCGGAAGCCGCGGCCATCGAACTGGCCGCGCGCGAGAACCCACGCCTGGAAGACATCGAAGCGCAAACTGGCCATTACCGCATGGATAGAATGGTGGACCGCTACCTGGATCACCTGTTCCACGATATTCTCGTCCCCATTACCGGCACAGAGGCAGGCTGGCAGGCGCTCGAACAGGCCATCCACATTGCCCAACAGGAAAAAGCCAACCTGCACGGCCTGCACATCGTTTCTCGTCCCGGCAAAATCCACGATTCCCAAACGATCGCAATCCAGGAACGCTTCCAGCAACGCTGTCAGGAAGCCGGCGTCAACGGCAATTTGGCGATCATCGCCGGTGAAGTGACCGAAGTCATCCGGGAACGCGCCCTCTTGACCGACTTGATCGTCCTGAACCTAGCGCATCCGCCTTTGCGAGGCTTCGCCGGCTTGCGTTCCGGTCTGCGCACGATTCTGCGCAAGGCCGCCCGGCCAGTGTTGACCGTGCCCGGCGTATGCAGCCCTCTCGACCGAGCCTTGCTGGCCTTCGATGGCAGCGAAAACGCGCGCGAGGCACTCTTCGTCGCGGCCTATCTGGCCGAAACGTGGAAAACCGAGTTGACCGTCCTGACAGCCACCGATGGCGGCAGAATCCCTGCCTCTGTGCAGGAATATGCCCGCACCTATCTCGAAGTGCATGAAATCCAGGCCCGTTACCTGATTAACGACGGCGCCAAGACGATCCTGCCACGCCTGGTCAATGAATATGGCGTGAACCTGGTCATCATGGGCAGTTATGGCGGGCCAACCTTGCGAGAGCTCCTGCTGGACAGCGCGGTCAACTTCATGCTGCGCGAAGCACGCTGTCCCCTGTTGATCTGCCACTAACCCACGAAACTCCTCTCCCTGGTCATGACGCATTCCAAACGCTGGATCATCGCCCCACCGCTCACGCCCTCCGCTCAGGAATCATTGGCCGCTTTTCCCCCTATCCTGCGGCAACTACTTTACAACCGTGGGTATGCCAGCGAGGCCGCGGCGCGCGCCTACCTGCAAGCACAACCGCCGTTCGAGACCGACCCGTTTCGGATGCTGGGCATGGAACAAGCCATTGCGCGCATCCAGCGCGCCATCGCCGCCGCAGAGACCATCGCCATTTATGGGGATTACGACGTAGATGGTGTGACAGCGACCGCCTTGCTGGTGCAAACCCTGGAGGCCCTACACGCCAAAGTCCGCCCCTATATCCCCAATCGTTTCGAGGAGGGCTATGGCCTCAACAAGGAAGCCCTGACGACGCTCCAGCGGGAAGGGGTAAGCCTGGTCATCACAGTAGATTGCGGCATCCGCTCCCACGAGGAAGCCCTGCACGCACGTCAGATCGGGTTGGACCTCATCATCACCGACCACCACACCCCCGGCGAAGCCCGCCTGCCGGCACTGGCCGTCCTCAACCCAAAACAAGCCGATGACACCTATCCAGAGAAAGACCTGGCCGGCGTGGGCATCGCCTACAAACTGGCACAGGCCTTGCTAGCAAGCCAGCCCAGGCCGGCCGAATTAAACACAGAAGATTTACTCGACTTAGTCGCCCTGGGCACAGTAGCCGACCTCGCGCCGTTGACCGGCGAAAATCGCGCCCTGGTGCGGCAGGGGCTGCGCGCGATTGCCCAAACCCAGCGCCAGGGCTTGTTCTCTCTGGCCGCCGTAGCCGAGACTCCTCTGGCGAGCGTCAATGCCACCACAATTGGTTACATCCTGGGTCCACGCCTGAATGCCGCTGGCCGCCTCGATACCGCCCTGGCCGCTTATGAGCTCCTGATAACCCGCGACGCACGTCGCGCCGCGGAACTGGCTCAGCAATTGCACCTCCAGAACCGCCAGCGTCAAGAGTTAACTCGTAAGATACAGGAGGAGGCCGAGGCCCTGGCCCTCGCCGAAGACCCCGACACGCTGTTGCTCTTCGCCATCCATCCGGAATTCAACCCTGGTGTAGTGGGACTGGCGGCCGCCCGCCTGGTAGAAAAATTCTACCGCCCAGCCATCGTCGGCCAGATCTCCGAGGAAGTTACCCGTTGCTCCTGTCGCTCGATCCCGGAATTTCACATCACGCAAGCACTGGACCAGTGCCGCGACCTGCTCGTACGCCATGGAGGCCATGCCTCTGCCGCCGGTTTCACCGTACGTAACGAAAATCTCCCTGCCCTCCAGGAACGGCTGAAAGAAATCGCCAGCGCCCATTTGTCCGGCCAGGAACTGAAGCCCACCCTGTACGCCGACGCCGAACTCTCCCTCGCAGACCTGCGCCCCGAGCTACTCAAACAACTCGAATCCCTACAGCCCACTGGCTACGGCAACCCGGAAGCGCTTTTCGTGACCCGCGATGTGCGCGTGACGCGCGCCCGCCCGGTCGGATCAGAAGGGAAACACCTGCGATTGACAGTTACCGATGGTTGGCTGACCTTCGATGCGATCGGCTTCCAGATGGGACACCTTGCCCCCCAGCTGCCCGCTCAGGTAGACATCCTGTATACCTTCGAGATGAACGAGTACAACGGCCAGCGCTCGCTTCAACTCAACCTGCGCGACCTCCGCCCGGCCATGTGATCACGCCTGACGCCCAGGCAAGCCGGCTGCGTGTGCATGCCAAGATTGCCAGGTACAACTCCGTGTACTCATTCCCCCAGCGGTTGTAGTGTACTTGTTCCCCCAGTAGTTGTACTGCTGGGGCAGCAGCTGGACTACTGCCCGAACCGGACATCCCGCCCATTCCCAGAGATACGTTTCCAAGGAAAGATGGGCGGGAAAGGCTGTTCTAGGTGCAACTGCTGCGTGCACACGCCGGGCTGCGGCCCTGTTTGCACGAATTTCCCAATCTCGGTAAAATTGAACCAGGAGGCATCTCTATGCGGCGTGCAAAGAAACCGGATGTCATCGTCGAAGCAGCTCGTTATACTCCTGATGGTCAGATTCAATTCGTGCGTGCCTATGAACGACGCGGAGCCGTTTGGTCAGATTGGCTGCTCCTGGATCGCGCTTCCCTGCTCGAACGACTGAAGAGCGGCAAGAACGTCTTCGTCGGACGTCGTACCCAGTATCTGGGTAATGTCTTTGAGATCGGCTCTCCTTTGCGAGTCAATGGCCAGGCCATCACCCTCGCCGATCAACCATCCTCCTCCCAGGACAACCTCGCCAACGTGCCCATATTCTAAAATCAGGCCACGTGCCCTCCTCTTGCCAGCGAGGCAACATGAAACTGATTGACCATACCCCCTTCTTTAAGGACGGTCAGATCAGCACCACTGACCGTCTGAAAGCCATCTGGAAGTACGGTGCCTCCTGGCTAAAGGAGGTAGAAGCACAACAGGTCGTCATAGCGGCCCTGGAGAGGGGATTGGCGCGTGGCTACACGCTTTTGCGCAATGTGACCCTGCCCGGCCTGGAAATCGAGGTGCCGCTCATCCTGATCGGCCCCACGGGAATTTACGTCCTATACGTCACACCGCTGCGCGGTACCTATCGCGCCCGAGGGGAAGAATGGGGCCCCATCGAGGGCGAGAGTTTCCGGCCGGCGCGCGTCAATCTGTTACGCCGTACCGCCCGTCTGGCGCGTGCGGTGCAGGTCTATCTGCAGAAACAAGGCCTGGCCGATCTCCCCCCTGTGGAAGCCGCCTTGTTGTGTTCCGATCCGGGTCTCATCGTGGAAAGCGTTCGCCCCATCGTGCGCGTAGTACAGCGGGACGCGCTGGAACGATTCGCGGTCTCAATTTCCCAGGCGCGCGTCGTGCTTGGGGTAGATCGCATTCAGCAAATCATTAACCACATCTTGAACCCGCGACCGCCATCCGCGGCGCGCCCACAGGCCAGTGCCTCCCCCTCTGCGCCGGCTGCGCCTGCCGCGGTAGAAGCAGAACCATACGTGCCGCCCTTTGCACTCCCGCCAGAAATGCAGACCGAATTCGCGCCGGAATCGCTGGCCGGATCCGTGGAAGCGCCTGTGGCATCGCCTTACGAGCGCTTTCCCGAACCATCGCCGGCCGAGATGACCACGTCGCCCGCCTCGACAGCGGAAACTGACTTCTCGAATCTCGAATTCGGCTTCCGCTTTGACGAACAGCCAGCAGTACCGGCCGCCCAGCCCGCAGTCCGGCCCACGCCAGGCACGGTCGCGCGCGCTGCTCCTCGCCCGCACCCCCGCTCAAATAAGCGCCAGAAGTGGACAGGCGGACAGATCGCCTTTCTCCTTGTCCTGGCGCTGATCCAGTGCGGTATCCTCGTCGTGGCCGTTTACCTGCTCTGGCCCTACCTCTCGCCCTGAAATCGGGATATCCAACTCCCGCTAGACAAATCCTCCAACCTCCCCTCGCGGACTGGTGCTTTGGAAACTCCTTTTCTTTCCGTCATCATACCGGTTTACAATGAAGAAAAACGCTTGCCGCGCGCCCTGGAGCAGGTGACGGCTTTCCTGCATGCCCAAGACTATCCAGCGGAAGTCATCGTCGTAGATAACGGCAGCACAGACCGTACGCTGGCCATCGCCTGCAACTACCTCTCCAGCCGTCCCCTCCTACGCATCCTGCACGAGGACCGGCGCGGCAAGGGACTGGCTATCCAGCGTGGCATGTTGGCCGCGCATGGACAATATCGCTTTGCGGCCGATGTGGATTTCTCCATGCCTGTTGAGGAGATTCCGCGCTTTCTGCCTCCCCAGTGTTCCGCCGACATCGCGATTGCTTCCCGCGAGGCCCCTGGCGCGGTTCGCTATCATGAACCTTTCTATCGTCATCTCAGTGGACGAGTCTTCAACCTACTCATTCGCCTGTTGCTTCTGCCCGGCTTACACGATACACAATGCGGCTTCAAATGCTTCCGCGCCGAAGTAGCCGAGGCTCTCTTTCCCTACCAAACCCTGACCGGCTGGTCTTTTGACGTGGAAATCCTGGCGATCGCCCGTCGGAGGGGATACTCCATCGTGGAAATTCCTATTCCCTGGTATTTCAACGCCGATAGCCGTGTCAACGTCTGGCGCGATTCCTGGCGGATGTTCTTGGACCTCTTAACGATTCGTCGTAACCTGCGCTTGGGCATCTATGATCGCCAGGGTTGATTTCCCGACGCTAGCGTGGGAAAAAAGCCTTTGGGGGGCAGGCCTTTGTCATCTTGCGGGCGTGGATGAAGCCGGCCGTGGCGCCCTGGCCGGACCGGTTGCCGCCGCGGCTGTCATTCTCCCGGCCGATGAAACGCTCCAGCGAGTCCTGGCAGGCGTGCGCGACTCCAAACAAATGTCCCCTGCGGAGCGAACATTCTGGGCCCCACGCATCCAGGAAGTCTGTGTAGCCTGGGGAATAGGGTTGGCCTCTGCAGAGGAAATTGACGAACTGGGCATTGTACCGGCTACCTGCCTGGCCGTCCGTCATGCCCTGGAAAACCTGACGACACCGCCCGACTTCTTGCTCACCGATTACCTGCTGCTGCGCGAGCTGGAATTGCCCCAAATGGCCCTGGTAAAAGGCGATCAGCGTTGCCTGAGCGTTGCCGCGGCCTCGATTCTGGCCAAGACCTACCGTGATGCCCTGCTCAGTCACCTTGACCAGATATACCCCGGCTACGGCTTTGCCCGTCACAAGGGCTATGGCACGCCTGCCCATCGCGCCGCCATCCAACGCCTGGGACTTTGCCCCCTGCACCGCCGTTCCTTCGCCTGTCTCCCGGTCAGGGAAGTCACGCTGGCCTCCTCTCCCCGATAAAGACACAAGAAGACAAACTCTCATCTGTCGTCCACCGTCCCGCTTTGCCAATAGAATCCACGCGCGAGTGGGCATTCCATCCTCCAAGAGTTGACTATTCCCCCAAACCCTGCTATTATCTTGGCCGTGCCATCCTTGAGGTTTTCCCGTCCGTTTCAGGAAATCAAGCAACTATTGCGCTGGCTGGCTCCAGGGCTGGGAGTTAAACGCTGGTTTGCGTTGCTTCTGGCCGGTATTACAATGCTGGGCGTCGGGCTGGCCATGTTTCTTCTTGATATTTACCGTACGGCGCCGGATACCTGGTGGCTGCCCGCCATTTCTTTTCTATCGTTGCGCTTCCTGAGTCGACCGCTGCGCGTACTCATCTTCGGCAGCCTGGGCCTGGGGTTGATCGGACTGGGCTTGTGGGGGTTGAATCGCGCCTTGCTGATCCCCTTCCTGAAGCCGGGCATGCGCCTGGTAGACCAGGTCGCGCGCTACCGTCAACGGGAACGCGGGCCGCGCGTGGCAGTCATCGGCGGCGGACATGGGATTGCCACCGTGCTGCGCGGCTTGAAAGCCTACACCCATAACCTAAGCGCGATCGTATCAGTTGCCGACGATGGCGGCTCCTCCGGTCAAATCCGCCGCGAGTTGGGCATTCTGCCTCCAGGTGACATCCGCAACTGCCTGGCTGCCCTCTCGAACGATGAAGCTCTGCTGACCCAATTATTCCAGTATCGTTTTGGCGGGAACGGGGCGCTGAGCGGTCATTCCTTTGGTAATCTGTTCATCTCGGCGCTGGCAGATATTACCGGTAGTTTCGAACAAGCTGTCACCGAATCGGGACGAGTGCTCTCCGTGTATGGTCAGGTCCTTCCGGCCACCCTGCACGATGTGCGTCTGGTAGCGGATGTTCAGGTCGCCCAGATGCCCGGCGAGGTGCGCGTCAAAGGGGAAAGCAAGATTCCCAAGGCAGCCGGGCGCGTCCGACGTATCTGGCTGGAACCCAACGATGCCGCCGCTTACCCCCCCACTGTACAGGCCCTGCTTGCCGCTGACATGATCATCATCGGTCCAGGTAGCCTCTACACCAGTATTCTCCCCAACCTGCTGGTCGCCGATTTGCGCGCCGCTATCCGTGCCAGCAAAGCCCTCAAAATCTACATCTGCAACATCGTCACTCAGGCTGGCGAGACTGATCTCTATACCTGCAGCGACCATGTACGCACCATAGAAGAACATCTCGGCAAAGGTGTGCTCGATATTATCCTCTGCAACGACAATGGGAATTCCCCATCTCCCGTAAATGGGGTAAAATGGGTAGAGGTCGACGAGCGGATACGTAAAGATAGCCGCCTGTACCTGGCCGACTTGCGCGACGAGGAGGCTCCCTGGCGTCACGACGCCGGGAGGCTGGCCCAAACGCTAATGGATCTCTATCACGAGCGCACCGGTCCGCTGAGTGAAGTTTAACGACGAAAACCCAGCGAACTCTTCAACGCGGTTGCGTTGACGCACATTCCACTACGAGGAGGTTTCCTATGTCTGTCCGTGTCGGTATCAATGGTTTTGGCCGGATTGGCCGCCAGGTCTTGAAGGCCATTCGGGATTACTACCCCAACGAACTGGAGGTAGTCGCGTTCAATGACATTGGTGATTTGCCCACCATGGCGCACCTGCTCAAGTACGACTCCAACTATGGCCGTTTCAACGGCACAGTGGAGATCGTGGAGGACGGCCTGTTAATTGATGGCAAGAAGATCAAAGCCTTCAAAGAGACCGATCCTGCCGCTATCCCCTGGAAGGATGTAGGCGTAGAGATCGCCATCGAGTCGACCGGCCTGTTCACCATCAAGAACGACGGCGTAAATAAGAAGGGCAAGCCGGTCAAGGGCGCCATCAACCATATCACCGCGGGCGGCGCTAAGAAGGTGATCATCTCCGCACCGGCGGAAGGGGAAGATATCACCATCGTCATGGGCGTGAACGAGGATAAATACGATCCTGCCAATCACCACGTGGTCTCGAACGCCTCCTGCACGACGAACTGTCTGGCGCCAGCCGCCAAGGTGGTCCATGACAAATTCGTCATCAAGCGCGCCTTCATGACCACCGTTCACGCCTATACGAACGACCAGCGCATCCTCGACCTGCCTCACTCGGACCTGCGGCGGGCGCGCGCGGCGGCCATGAGCATCATCCCCACGACCACCGGCGCCGCCAAAGCTGTCGCCCTGGTCATCCCCGATCTGAAGGGCAAGTTCGATGGCTATGCCTTGCGCGTGCCGACCAGCACCGTCTCGGTAGTAGACTTCACTGCCGAAATCGAAAAGCCCACCACCACGGAAGAACTGCGCCAGGCCTTCCGCGAAGCCGCGCAGCAACCGCGCTTCAAGGGCATCCTGCAGGCTGTAGAAGAACCCCTGGTCAGCATGGACTACAAAGGTGATCCCCACTCCTCCTCCGTGGACCTGCCTTTCACGATGGTCCTCGGCAAGGAAGCCAGCACGTTCATTAAGGTTGTCGCCTGGTACGATAACGAATGGGGCTATTCCGTCCGCACAGCAGACCTGGCAGCCTTGATGGCCAAATCCCTGTGAAGAGCGTCCGACAAGGCATCCGGCGGTCAGGAGAGTACTCTTCTGATAGCCGGATGACCTTTGCCTGAGCGATGGAGTGAAATCCTATGAACAAGAAAACCGTTCGCGATATTGACCTGAAAGGCAAGCGCGTCCTGATGCGCGTGGACTTCAACGTGCCCATGGAAAGCGGTCAGGTGACCGACGACAAGCGCATTCGCGCGGCACTGCCAACGATTCAATATGTACTGGACCAGGGCGCGGCGGTCATTCTCATGAGTCACCTCGGACGTCCCAAGGGCGGCCCGGACCCGGCTTTCAGCCTGAAGCCGGTGGCCGAAGTTCTGGCAGGATTGCTCGGCCGGCCCGTGCAGATGGCGCCAGATTGCGTCGGCCCCGAAGTCGAAAAAATGGCCAAGGCGCTCCAACCAGGCGACGTGCTTATGCTGGAGAACACGCGCTTCCACCCCGGCGAAGAGAAGAACGACCTTGAACTGGCGAAGCAGATGGCTGCCCTGGGCGATGTCTACGTCAACGACGCCTTTGGCTCAGCTCACCGCGCTCATTCCTCGACCGAGGGCGTGGCGCGCTTCCTGCCGGCCGTGGCCGGTTTCCTGATGGAACAGGAACTCGAATACCTCGGCCGCGCTACGGCTAACCCAGAACATCCCTACATCGCCATCCTGGGCGGAGCCAAAATCAGCGACAAGATTCTGGTCGTCGAAAACCTGCTGGCCAAGTGCGATAAACTGATCATCGGCGGCGGTATGGCCAACACCTTCCTGGCCGCCAAAGGCTACAACATGCAGGAGAGCCTGGTAGAGACCGACGCCATCGAAACAGCCAAGGCGATCCTCGCCAAACACGCCGATACAATCGTCCTGCCCGTGGACGCGGTAGTAGCCGACAAATTCGATGCTGAGGCGGCGAGTCAGGTAGTGGATGTAGACAAAATCCCTGCCGGCTGGCGCATGCTGGACGTCGGTCCGAAGACACTCGAACTCTATAAGCAGACCCTAGATGGGGCCAAACTCATTGTCTGGAACGGGCCGGTAGGCGTGTTCGAGTTCCCCAAATTTGCCGAGGGAACGTTTGCCCTGGCAAGGATGCTGGCCGAAAGCGGCGCGACCACCGTCATCGGTGGTGGCGACAGCGCCAGCGCGGTCAAGAAGGCCGGCGTAGCCAAGCAGATGACCCACGTCTCGACTGGCGGCGGCGCCTCGCTAGAATTCCTGGAAGGTAAGGAATTGCCCGGCGTGGCCGCGCTGTTGGATAAGTAAAATCCCACCTCTACTATGCTCAACCTGCCTGCATCTTCCCGGTGCAGGCAGGTTTGAAATGTCTTCACAAGGAGTACTCGAACAATGCGCACTCCCCTTGTTGCTGGCAACTGGAAAATGAACAAAACGGTCGCTGAGGCCTGCACCCTGGTTTCCGAGATGAAGGAAGGCTTGAGCACTATTGGCGGCGTGGAGAAAGTGTTATGTCCGCCCTTTACCTCTCTGTCCTCCATCGCAACCCTCCTGCAAGGCACAGGCATTGGCCTGGGCGCCCAGAACATGCACTGGGAGACCAAAGGAGCATTCACGGGTGAGATCGCACCGGCCATGGTAGCCGAGTTTTGCCAATACGTTATCCTGGGTCACTCGGAACGCCGCACCTACTTTGGCGAGACCGACGAAACCGTGAACAAAAAGCTCCTGGCCGCCCAGGCAATCGGCCTGATTCCAATTGTCTGCGTTGGTGAGACATTAGCCCAATACGAGGCTGGTCAAACCGCTGAGGTGGTGAGTCGTCAAGTGCGGGCCGGCCTGCCAGGCCTTGATCCGGCCTTCGCTCCCAACGTGATCATCGCCTATGAACCTGTCTGGGCCATCGGCACAGGCAAAGCCTCGACCGGCGAAAACGCCAACGCCGTCGTGGGTCAGGTCATCCGTCCTGCCCTGGCTGAGCTATACGGCACAGAGACCGCCAACGCTGTGCGCGTCCTCTACGGCGGTTCGGTCACAGCCGCCAACGCGGCGGAATTCTTTTCCCAGCCAGAGATTGACGGTGCCCTAGTCGGCGGCGCCAGCCTGAAGGCCGAAGAGTTCCTCGCCATCACGCGCGCCGCGGCTGTCTCCTAGCGGCTGTTTCCCCTCGCCGCGCAACCTGCCTAGCGTCCAGGAACGAAGCCGCGCTACTCCTGGCCACTTACTCAGTGAGCAGTAATCTTTTGCCTTATCTGGACGGCCTGGTATGGGCCACAGCCTTGCTCCTGGCCCTGGCGCTCGCCCAACGAGCGCTCCACCGGGAAATCCAGGCCGTCCTTCTGCTCCTGACCCGCCACCCCACGCTGACGCAGGTGCTGTTCGCCTTGCTTTTCCTGCCAGGAGTCTTTCTGCATGAATTCAGTCACTTTCTGGCCGCCAAAGTACTTGGGGTGCGCACCGGCCGCTTCTCCCTCATCCCCCAGGCCCAACCGGATGGCAAATTGCGGCTTGGATATGTGGAAACCGCCAGCGGTGGCGTACTGCGCGACGCCTTGATCGGGGCCGCGCCGTTGATCAGCGGCTGCCTGTTCATCGCCTTTGCCGCGATCTACCGCCTGCACATCTTACCCCTATGGGACATGCTGCGCGCCGGTCAGTTTTCCCTATTCTGGTTAGGGCTACGGCTGCTGCCTCAAGCCAGCGGCGACTTCTGGCTATGGTTCTACCTGACCATCGCCGTCAGCAGTACGATGCTTCCCTCCGCTTCCGATCGCCGCGCCTGGCTGCCGGTTGGAATCACGGTGGCCGCTATCCTGGGAATCGCGCTGTTCGCCGGGGCTGGCGAATGGCTGCTGACCTACATCGCTCCCGCCTTCAACTCCTTCCTTCGGGCTCTAGCCCTGTTGTTCGGCTTGAGCGTGATTGTTCACTTCATCTCACTTATTCCTTTCTTCCTGACGCATAAATTCCTGGCCAAACTCTCACATATGGATATTTCCTGAATCCCGCCGTTCCACTTCCCCATCATCTTGAGAAGCAAGACGGCCATAAGAACCCTATGGCTACTGAACCATATTGCCTGATGGCATTCATGCTATAATCACTGCAAAATACTCTACAACAACGGCTTTAGCCTTCCGGTAGCCTATCTGAGAAGCATCCATGAGCAACAACGTCGAAAAAATCCTGCTGGTCGAAAGCGATCCGGATATCAGTGATTTGATTGCCCGTCAGGCCTTACAACCGGCCGGATACGCGGTAGAAGTCGTCAACGATGCCGGCCATGCGATTCAGCGCGCCGTCAGCCAGGCCCCGGATTTGATCATTGCCGACATCAATCTATCCGACTTGAGCGGGAAAGATCTGATCGTCGCTTTGAGTTCGCAGGGGATTGAAACGCCGTTAATCGTCATTGCCAGTGAAGGAGAGGAAGAAGCGATCATCCAGGCCTTCCGTCTGGGCGCCACCGATTACCTGCTCTGGCCGGCGCGCGAGGCTGAAGTCGTCGCGGCCGTCGAGCGTGCTTTGAAACAGGTGCGCGAAAGCCGGGCGCGACAGCGTCTGGATCGCCAGCTCAAGGAAGCCAACCAGGAACTGCAACGCCGCGTGCGTGAACTGACCACTCTCTTCGCGGTGGGCAAGGCTGTGATCTCCATCACCGATCAACGCCTGCTCTTCGATAAGATCGTGGAGGGCATGGTTCATGTGGCAGAGGCCGATTTCGGCTGGTTGCTCTTGCGCGAGGAGAAAAGTCGCAATTTCCTTCTGACGGCTTACCGTAATCTCCCACCCGCCTGGGCGCGCAAGGTTGGCCGCCCTCTCGACGACGGAATCAGTTCCCTGGTAGGCATCTCCGGCGAGACCCTGGCCATCCACGGCGAACCGCTCAAACGATTCAAGGTCGCTACACTGGGCCAGGCCGCCGTGGTCGTCCCTATCAAGGTCCAGCAGGAAGTGATTGGCCTGCTGGTGGTCGTGCGCAAGGCCAACAAGCCATTCGACCGCAATACCCAAACCCTGTTGGAAGCCGTAGCCGACTATGCTTCGATTTCGCTAGTCAACGCCCGCCTGTTCCGCGCCCTTCAGGAAACGGCGGAAGCCGCACAAGTGGGCGAACGTCGCAAGCGTGAACAGCTCACCCATCTGCGCAACGAGTTGCAGAGTCGCATCCAGGCTACGCTGTATCCTCTCGAACTCCTGCTAGGCGGTAAAATGGGCATGGTCACCAGTGAGCAGCTGCAAGCCCTCGAATCCATGCGTACCACCCTGCAAAGTATGCTACAACTTATCGCTTCTGAAAGTCCATCGCAACCCGCTTCCGAGTTAAAATAAAATTACCGCTATGCCCAAATCTGATCTCGTCCTCCTGGCCCTCGCTGATTCGCAAGTCGCTCCCTTGTTCGAACGTGCCTTAACCGCAGGCTCGTACAAGGTGGCGGTAGCCGATGACCGCGCTGCGCTTGAAAAACTCCTACTGGCTTCCCTGCCGGCTCTCGTCATCCTGAGCGAGAAGTTCGATGGCGAAGACGGCCTGACTATCGCCGGTCAACTCCTGGAGCGCTTCCCCACCTTGCCGATCATCCTTTTCTGCGGGCAGGCCTCCTTTGAGACCCTCAAAAAGGCCCTGGAAATAGGCGTGAGCGATGTGGTTTACCCACCGTTGCGCGTGCCGGAGATCACGAAAAGCCTGGAAAACAGCCTCCAGAGAGCCAGCCGCCTCGGAGATTGGACACGCCGTGAAATTCGGCGCACGACGGCTTCGCTCGAACAACGCCTGAACGAGTTGCTCAAACTCGAGACCATCATCGAGCACATCGAAGACGGGGTCATGATCCTGGACGACCAATTGCGTATTCTCTTGTTGAATCCTGCCATGCGGCGTGCTTTTGGCCTCTGGCAAGAGGACTACCAGGGAAAGCCGGTGCTGGATGTTATTCCTCATCCCGACCTGCGCACCCTGTTGACCAGTAGCGAAAGCACAACCATTCCCCATCATGAAATCGCCTTCGACGATGGCCGCGTCTACCATGCCCAACACACCAAAATTCCCGGTGTGGGCAGTGCTGTGACCACGCAGGATATTACGTACCTGCGCCAGATTGACCGCCTGAAGAGTGAATTCATCAACACCATTTCCCATGACCTGCGCTCTCCCCTGACGGCTGTGTTGGGATACGTAGAACTTCTGGAACGTGTAGGCACGCTGAACGATGCCCAGCGTGAGTTCGTACAGCGTGTGCAAACCAGTATCCAGAACATCACCGCGCTGGTCAATGACTTATTGGAATTGGGGCGCATCGAAGCCGGGGTAGACGTCCAAAAAGAATTGCTCCCCCTGGAAAGTCTGGTACAACTGGCTGTGGAAACGTACGACTCGCTGGCCGCCGAAAAAGGTTTGCATCTCCATCTCTCCCTGCCGGAGGATGGTCAGTCCGTCGAAATGCGCGGCGATCCAATTCGCTTGCGCCAGATGATTGACAACTTGCTGAACAACGCCATCAAATACACGCCGGAGGGCGGCGAGATCACTGTCGAATTGGAAAAACAAAATGGCCAGGCCATCCTGCGCATTTCCGACACCGGGCCGGGCATTCCACCCGCCGATCAACCCCACATCTTCGAGAAATTCTACCGCGCGACCAACGTCCCCAAAGGCGTAGGCGGCTCCGGCCTGGGACTGGCGATCGTCAAGTCCATTGTAGATAGCCATCATGGCCGCATTTGGGTCGAGTCCATATTGGGCAAGGGCTCGACCTTCGTCGTCGTCCTTCCAACCTATCAAAACAACGCGGCTACCGGCTCATCGAAACCGGCCGGGTAGTTCCCCCGGAAATCGTAACGCCTACCTGTGGCGCAAGCCTCTGTCCTATCTATTGGACACAACTCATTCGCTTGGCGCAGGATTTGGATGGGCAAGGAACTTGCTCTGGAAGAGAAGAGCAGACAAGAATGAATTGGAGAGGAGTGGCCATTTCAGGCGTTCGGACGGCAGTTGAACTGCCGTCCGAACGCAGGCCAAGCAAAGATGGTCTCCCTTTACCAGGCCATCTGCATGGGAAGTGATTGTGGCGCAAGTCTCTGACTTGCGGATAGACAAGTCTCTGACCTGCGAAATGTGGCAAAATCAGAGATTGGCTCTACGGCCAGGCAGAGCGGTGCAAGTCCCCGACTTGCGGGATGGGGCAAATTTCTACTTATGGGTAATAGATAGGTCTTTGTCTTGCGAACATCGGCAAATCGGAGATTTGCCCCACAGTGCGCCAGATCAGTCTTGGCCTATCTCTAGATAGATCAAAAGGCATCCGTTGTCACTAAAAATTACCCAGAGTAGGTGGTGACCGGAAAAAACTACGTGTTCCGGTCCGCCAGGATGGCGGATTCAAGCGCGAGCGGTTGCAAGAAACGCGCGCGTCGTCTCGATCTTCTCCTGCTCCACCTGGCCAGTTCGCTCCCAATAATCCAGCAAATCCTGCAGGGTCAAGACGGCATGGAGATGGAAGCCAGCCGCCTCCAGTGCCTCGCGCGCGCCGGATTGACGGTCAATCAGTACCACAACGTCTTCTACCTTCAAGCCAGCCCCTTTCAGTTTCTCAATGGCCTCAAATTTGCTACCGCCGGTTGTAGCCAGATCGTCAATCACAACCACTGTCTCTCCCGGGTGGTACTCCCCTTCGATTTCCGCGCGCGTGCCGTATTCCTTGGCTTCCTTGCGTGGGTAAAGCATGGGGTAATTGCCCTGTAAACCGATCGCTGTCGCAATCGGAATCGCCGCATAGGGCAAAGCCGCCAGCCGGTCGAAAACCAGGCGTCGGAGAATGGACAAGTAGGCCGATGCCACCCGCGACAGAAGGCGCGGACGCGAGACCAGCCGGCGCAAATCCACATAAATCGGCGATCGCAAACCCGACTTGAGAGTAAACTCGCCGAACTGGACACAGCCGGCCTCTAACAAACCGTCTGCAATCTCAGCCGGAAACGAGACCGAGGGCGTGCACTCCGGGCCAGCAGACCGTCCGGCCTGCCTGGCCCTCTCCACCCCTCGCCAGATGCGTTCTCGCCAATCCTGGGCCGCCTGTGCCACATCTCCGGCACGCGCGATACCCCGCGCGATGTTGATGAGCATTCCCCGGCCATCTGCACGCAAACCAGCGCGCAATGCTTCTTCCAATTCACCGCCTTGCGCTCCTACCCCCGGAACCAGGAACCACACATCCGGCGCGAGAGCACGTACCTGCTCAAGAGATTGCGATTGGGTTGCTCCAATGACCAGGCCAATGCCTCCGTCCGGTTTCCAGACTTGTACCAGCCGAGCCAGGTAGGCGTACAGCGGTAGCGCCTGTTCCCCTTCCATCTGCATGACCATCAAGTCCTGCAAATCAGCCGCCCCAGGGTTGCTTGTCTTACACAACAGGAACACCCCTTTGCCCTCATATTGCAGAAATGGCTCGATCGAATCGCGCCCCAGGTAAGGGTTCAGGGTAATGGCATCTACCTGCAGCACCTCAAACGCCGCGCGCGCATAGGCCTCTGCTGTCGAAGCAATATCGCCGCGCTTGGCATCCAGGATGACAGGAATGTACGTGCCCAGGCGCGCGGATTCCAGCCGTATCGCCTCGACGACTCTCTGAAGCGAAGTCCACCCCAACGCGCCAAAGGCCTCGAAGAACGCTATGTTGGGCTTAAAGGCCGCCGCGTAGGGGGCCGTCGCTTTGACGAGATGCAGACAAAAGTCCTGTGCCGCTTCCGCGGTAGGAGTGGGCAGATCCGCGGAATGCGGATCGAGGCCAACGCACAGCAGCGAGGCACTCTCATCGACGCGTTTGGTAAGGAGAGAAAAGAAAGTTTCCATGGGGTGCAGAGGATGGACGATGGACAAGGGACGATGGTCCCTGGCAGTGGCCTAGGCTTTCCCAAGCACCATCGCCAGCAAAGCCATGCGGACGTAGAGGCCATATTCCATCTGGCGGAAATACGCGGCGCGCGGATCGTCATCCACAGCAGGGTCAATTTCGCTCACGCGCGGGAACGGATGCATGACGATCATACGTTCCTTGGCTTTCTTCATCACTTCCTTGTTGATCACATAGGAATCCTTGACCGACTCGTACAGAGCCTCATCTGTAAAGCGTTCCTTCTGCACACGCGTGACATAGAGCACATCCGTCTCCGCCAGGCACGGCTCCAGAGTCGCATACTCGCATTGCTCAAGGCCTTTTTTCTCCAACTCCTCCACCAAATCTGGCGGCATGCGCAAAATATCCGGTGAGACGTAATTGACCCGTACCTTGTAGAGCGCCAGCAAACGCGCCAGGGAATGCACGGTGCGCCCATGCTTCAGATCACCCAACAGGGTCACGGTCAGGCCGTCAATGCGACCGAGTTCCTCACGGATCGTAAACGCGTCCAGCAAAGCCTGGGTAGGATGCTCGCCGATTCCGTCCCCGGCATTAATCACCGGCTTGCGCGCGGCCTTGGCCGCGATTGCCGCCGAACCCACTTCCGGGTGCCGCAAGACGATGACATCCGCGTAGCATTCCAGCGTGCGGACGGTATCCGGCAACGACTCGCCTTTCGCGACCGAGGAGTAACGCACCTCGTTGATCGGGATGACGGAGCCACCCAGGCGCTCCATCGCCGCCGTGAAGGAGGAAGAAGTGCGTGTGGAAGGTTCGTAGAACAGGTTGGCGAGAATTTTCCCTTTGAGCAGATCGAATGTCCCGACGCGTTCGACCATCACGCGCATCTCATGCGCCACGGCAAAGACATACTCCAGGTCCTCACGCGTGAATTGTTTGACGGAGAGGATGTCCCTGCCATACCAGGGAGCAGTACGCTGATCGCCAAATGGCAAGTGGGGGTTATTGGCAGATAGGGCAGGCATAGTTTTTTCTCCTTTACCAACGATTTGCGGATATGTTCACAGCACGGTCATGCGCCGATAGGCGTCTTTGCGCGCTTGCCAAATACGTTGTAGAGCAGTCACGTTGGCAAACACGGCAATAATGCCCAAGCCATACAACGGAAAGTTAAAAATCAACGAAGGAATCAGCACAAGCAAGCGTCCGAAACGGCTCAGGATGCCCCCATCAGCATCCAGTTGACCAGCGTCCGCGCGCGCTTTGACGTAAGAAACCAGCACCGAGCCGGCCGCGGCCAGATAGGCCAGCAGGACGCCCAGCGGTTCATCACGCACCAGGAAGTAACACAGCAAGCCGCCGAAGATAACCAATTCCGCATAACGATCAGAGACCGAGTCCACAAACGCGCCCCAGGCCGTCGGTTCGCCGCGCAAACGCGCCATTGCCCCATCCAGGGCATCAATCGGTCCCATCACAAGCAACAGGAGCCCTCCCCAACGGATGTGCCCCATGCCCAACAACACACTCGCCACCGTTGTACCAAACAAGCCGAATAAAGTCATTGCGTTCGGATGAATCCCTAGCCGGTTGAAGAAACTGGCAATCGGCTCCAACAACCAGCGAAACCAGACCCGCATCCTGGCCGATAACGTGGGTTTCCGCTGCTCTATCATAAAAAATGCGCCTCCACGGAACAAAGATATCAATTCTCGGGGAAAGGATCGCTTTCCTCCTCGTCTTCTTCCAACAAAACGGCCCGTTCGCGCCCGGCACCCTGAGGCGGGCCGACCACGCCCATTTCCTCTAACTGATCCAGCAAACGAGCGGCACGGGGGTACCCGATCCGCAAACGGCGCTGCAACAGCGAGGCGCTGGCCCGCCGTTCCTTTCTCAAAAGACTAATGGCCTGCTCAATCAATACCTGATCCTCGCCCTCCTCCAGGCTCTCGTTCAGCAGACTCTCCCAGGGCGGCACAGCCTCGCCTGCCGGCGGATTCATCTTCTGCCAGAACGCAATCAGGCGTTCGATCTCCTGATCCGTCACCATCACCCCTTGTGCCCGCACGGGATTCCCGTTCTCCGGATTGAGGAACAACATATCGCCACGCCCCAAGAGAGTCTCAGCGCCGGGCATATCAAGGATGACGCGCGAGTCGACCTGAGAAGCCACGGCGAACGCAATGCGGGCCGGGAAATTGGCCTTGATCAGGCCGGTCACCACATCGGTGCTCGGACGCTGCGTGGCGACGACCAGGTGAATGCCCGTCGCGCGAGCCATCTGTGCCAGACGCACCAGGGAATGCTCGGCCTGGTCAGGGGCCGACATCATCAAGTCCGCCAGTTCGTCTATCAGCACCACAACGCGTGGTAAGGGGGAAGCCTCGCGCCGCTTCTGCAAACGGCGGTTATAGACATCTATATCGCGGGCATGCGCCGCCTCCAATAACTTATAGCGGCGTTCCATTTCCAACACCACCCACCGCAAGACGCCCAAGATTCGCTGGATATTCGTCTCTACCTTCCCATATAGATGGGGCAAGCCGTTAAAGCGAATCAACTCCACCATCTTTGAGTCGATCATCACCATGCGCAGGTCTTCCGGTGTGTTGTTCATGGCCAGGCAAACCGCAATTGCCGCGATACAGACCGACTTGCCCGAACCAGTTGTGCCAGCGATTAACAAATGGGGCATACGTGCCAGATCCGCCACCACTGGCTGACCAGAGACATCGCGCCCCAGCGCAATGGCCAGCGGCGAATTGACTTTGTAAAAGGCCTCGCTCTCCAAAATCGGACGCAGGCGGACGGTCATCGCGCGCGAGTTCGGCACCTCGATGCCTACATACGAGCGGCCCGGCACCGGCGCCTCGATTCGCAAGCGCTCCGCCGAAAGCGCCAACGCCAGGTCTCTTTGGAGAGCCGCGATCTGGGCCACGCGCACCTTAATTTGCTGGGCATTTTCCTCATCGCCTTTGCGAATAAAGCCGGGTTGCACCGCGAACTGGGTCACGGTTGGTCCAAGGCGAAACCCCACCACCCGCGCAGGAATCCCAAACTCGGCCAACGTCTTCTCGATCAGGCCAGCTGTCTGGTTGATGGTACGCTCATCCGGTTGAACGCTCTGTTCACTGAGCAGAAGGTTGAGCGGCGGCAAACGCTCGTCGCGCTCGGCTGGCGCCCTGGGCTTTTCCGTCTCCGGCTCGCTGACCTTGAACGACTTGCGGTACTCCGGCGGCAACTTCACTTTCTTCTTGGGAGGCGACGAGCGCCTGACCACGGGTTCGGCTGTCTCTGTGACAGGGGTTGTTTGCCCCTCCAGTCGCGGTGACTCGCCAGCCTGACGCCACAGCCAACTCTCCAGGCGCTCCCACAGGTTGAAACCGCTAGCCAGCGCGAACAGCCAGCCAAGCACAAGCAGAACGCCACCCAACAACGGCCCAAATAGCCGCTCGAAGAGTAAAGCCAGGCTCCAACCGATACGTCCTCCCCAGCCGCCCGTCTCTGCCCAAGCAAGCGAGTCATTCCCCAACATGGCCAGCAGTGCTAACGTCAGGAAAACTGCCAGTTCCAGGGCAATGACACGCCCCCACGGCAAGCGAAGCGGCACACGCGTGGAACGGATCGCCAGCCAACCACCAAGCGCAAGAAACAGAACCACGAACAGGCTCCCCCATCCCAACCACTCGCGCAGCAAGGCACACAACCAGTCCAGGAGCAACCCACGCGAAAGGCGTAACAACCCCAACAAGACCAGAACCGCGCCGGCCATCAGGGTTACCCCAAGAATATCGCGCCCGAAACGTCCAAAGTATTCGCGCAGGCGCAACAGACGATCGAGCCAGACGCCTGCTGGCGCCTCTTTTTCCCTGGTGGGTCGAGATGGCGTCTTTGTCATCCCCCTCCCCCCGCTCCACCCCCAAAATTTCCCGCTTCTGCCTGTTGCTGACTCTGGCGTTCCATCTCCAAAATCGCCCTGGCCACTGCTTCCAACGCCACACGTTGCTTGCGATACAAATCCGCCTCCGACATAGCCAGCCGGCTGGCCACCTCACGCACCTTACGCCCCTCGATGAATTTCATTTCCAGGATGTTATACAGAATCCATTCGGTCGTAAAGCGACGTTCCCCAGGCGGACGAATGTTATCCAACGCCTGGCGCAGGATCGCGCGCAAGGCATTCGCCGGGCTATCGTGATGTTCCATCGCCTGTTGGACAATCTGCAACTGCAACAGGGGACTTTGCGTCAGGCGCGGTCCTCCCCAGTAGTGAGTCAGGGCTTCTTTAACCCAACTGGCTAAATCCGCCTCTGGAGGCAACATCTCGGCAAACAACTGGCGTTGGTTATAATGACCGGCCGCGCGCCAGCGCTGGAAGATATCCACCTGTGAGCGTAATTCCTCGAGTGAGTTGACCACGCGCTGTTGCAAGCGGCGATCCTGCAAAGCCAGCACCGCCCGCCGCAATAACATATGAACAGCCTGTCGTTGATCGGCCGTCAGGGGTTGTCCGGCGCGATTCTCCACTCCCACTAGGCCAATCAGAACGTGGCTTTCCACACTGCCCTCCACTTGTTGGAAAAGAGGAAATATCCAATGGCCGTGCCATACAATGACATCGCCAGTGCCGTTCGCTATCCGCACCACTTCCAGCGCCGCGTCCAAATCGGCATTTTCCCTCAGGAGTGGAGAATGATCGGTAGCCAACAATAGCGAGAACGAGTCCTCGTCCAGAGCCGCGATAAAGGCCGAGGGTGATTGCAGCAGGTCGCGCAGAGCCGCCAACACTGCTTCCAGGAACTGGCGCAAATCACTGCGCGTAATCAGGCGATCCTGCAAATTGCGCAAGAGGCCCAAATCCGCGCCATCTTTCCCCCACAAAGCCAGTTTTTCCCATAAAGGAGAAAGCAAGGTAATGGCGTGCTCCATCAAAAGCACCGTGGCCACCATCGCCGCTGGCACGGCGCCGGAGTAGACAAAGCCTAGTTGTTCCCCCAGCCGTCGGACGATCGTCATCACACCCAGAGCCAATGAGGCCGTCACCGGTCCGCGCAAAAGCCATTTGATCAAACGTTCGCGGACCACGCGATCGGGCCAGGAAACGCCAAAGAAGGCCACCGCATAGGCCATCAAAATCAGCAGAATCTCAACCAGCACGTTCCCCAGTAATACGGCTCCCCAGAAGAGGAAAGGATGTCCTTCGGCCAACGAAGAGCCATACAGGAGATAGGGAAAACAGCCCAGTGCAGGCGCTGTTGCTCCGGCCAGCAGGTACAGAAGACGACGACGACCCGAACGCGTCAACGCGCGACGATAGGCGCGCAAAAAATTCACCCCTGCCCAGATCATGGTAAGGACATAACACACCGTAAAGACTCCCGTCCACGCGGTCCGCTTGAGATAAGGCGTAGGCCGGGCATCGGCCACCAGGGGTCCCACCAGATACCCATAGATCAACAGCAACAAGAAAATCGTAGAGAGGACGTACATCAACCGCACGGCCAGGCGTCGCCGTCCGCGCGAGGGACGCCCAACCGTGACCAGCAAGGCGTCCGAGAGATGCAAATAACCGGCCGGGAGATAGACAATCCCTACCCATTCAAAGCGCAGGAAAAAGTCTATCACGCGCGGATCGGTTGCACTGCTTTCCAGCGCCTCGGAAGCAAAGACGACGACCACGCACAGCAAAATGATCGCAAACGAACGCGCGACCCGGTCCCGCAAGTTGAAGGACAAAGCATAGAAAAAGAGCGAGAGGGCCGTGATAGCCACCCCGGCCGTCATAATCTGGCCCAGTGCGATCATACCGAGCAAGAAGCGATCGATCCACAACATTTTCTGCTACCTTCAGCGTAAAGCCTTATCGAAGAACAAGGCCATGTCTTGATTCACATAGTGATTCTCATGATACCCGCAGAACTCAAAACCCAACTTGCGCGCCAGGGCAATGGCCGGATAGCAGCGCGCCGGGACCTCCAGGACCATACGACGGTTGGCACGCTCCTGGGCCCACTCCTGGGCCGCCAGGATCAGCCCTGTGGCGATACCCTGACGGCGCATCAGCGGTGTCACGACCACGTCGGTCACCCAGGCGGATTGCGTCGCGCTCTGCTCGTAGAAGCGTAAATAACCGACCAGTTGCTCCTCTACTTCAGCGACCAGGATATTGCCCCGGCGGTTCCACTCGTCCGCGAGAATCGTCGGGGAACGAGGATACAGCACCGTCACCGGACGCGGGAAGCGAATCTCCCGAAAAGAGACCTCTACCCCTCCTGCCTCGCGCTGCATTTCCATCTGCCAGACATAAGCGCTCTCGCAGGAATGGGGCATTCGCACAAGCTGGGGAACATCGCTGGCGCGAACGGTTCGAATTCGGACCTCTGGCATGAATACTCCTCAGCCAGCCGGAGGCCGGCTGCTTTTGCGGCTACGAACTTCAAACGCCATTAAGGCTCCGCCACTCGAACAGGAATGACACAAGGCGGATATTCCTGACCATCGTTATCCGCCACCACCAAGCGCAAAAGATATTCGCCCGGAACCAGCAAAGAGGTGTTCCAATCTCCGATTTCGATATCCCGCCCGCTGGTACGACCTGCCTTCACCGTAGACCAGGCTTCACTACCGAGCGGGGCATACTCATATTTGTAGAAACCAAAATCCTCGACCTGAATCGTGCCACGTAGCGTCACCGTTCCGCGCAAGACCTCACCGGGAGCAGGATAAAGCCAGGTAATCTGATCGGGAACACAGCCACTGCCTGGCGCGGCCGTGCTCACTGGAATCACATCGCGCTGGAAACTCGTCAACAAGGCCTGTGCGGGAGCCATAGCCGTCGGCGCGAGGGGATTCAACGTCGGCGTTGGTAGAACAGCCACCGCCGGCAGAGCAGGTGCCAGGAAAGTCGTCACGATGAACTCGCCCAATGCCAGCAGGAGGATAAGCATGAGCAAGACCATGGTTCGATGAAACTTTTCCTGTGCCATCTCGCGCTCCAGACCAAAGACGGCCTGGGCGGCCTCGCGCCCCCGGACGATCAGTTTCCCGATCAGCCAGAGCGCCCCCAGCGCCAGAATCAAATACACTAGGAAGGCATAGCGGGTAAAGAACTGGATCACCGCAATCATAGCACTTCCGCCAGCGCACCTACTACCCCTCGCAAAACGCGTTCCAGTTTTGGCACCAGGCTTCGCCCAGCAGCCAGGACTTCCTCGTGAGTGGTCACAGTACTACCATCCAAATTGGCCTTGTTGCTAATTCCGGAAAAGCCCAAAACTCGCGTGCCACCATGCCGGGCAACGATCACCTCAGCTACGGTGGACATGCCGACCGCGTCCGCCCCCGCCAGGCGCAGGAAACGCAATTCCGCCGGCGTCTCGAACGAGGGACCGCTCAGACCTGCATATACCCCTTCGCGCAAAGGAATGCCGCGCGCGGCGGCTACCCGCCGCGCCAGAGCACATAAGGCCGGATCATAGGCGCGACTCATATCCGGAAAACGCGGGCCGAATTCGTCAAGATTCGGCCCAATTAATGGATTCAGCCCAACCATCGCCGCCAATCCCAGGTGATCGGTAATCAACATGAGGTCGCCGGGTGAAAAATCGGGGTTGATCGCCCCGGCCGCGTTGGTCACGATCAGAATCTCCACTCCTAACCTTTGCATGACCCGCACCGGCAAGGTCACCTGCGCCATGCTGTACCCCTCATAGTAGTGGGCCCGTCCCTGCATGATCATGACGGGCTGACCCTCCAGATAGCCAAAGACCAGACGGCCAGCGTGCCCTTCCACAGTCGAGCCAGGCCAGCCAGTGAGTTCTGTATAGGGGATCACTTCCGCTCCCGTCACGGCTTCCGCGAGACTGCCTAGGCCGCTGCCCAGAATCATAGCCACCCGCGGTAAAGCGGTCACCCGTTCCCGAATGTACGCCGCGATTGCCTCGATTTGTTCCAGGCCAGGATACAAGTGGCTACCTCCTGGCGCGCCAAACTCTGGCGCGACCGCTCGAATTATATCGCAACTTTCCTCACCATCGCGTCCCCCTGAGCTCCTCGGTAGTGGTCAAGTCGAAGTGAAAGAGGCAGGATACTAGGCGATTTTTCACTTGGCTCTATACCACTACCAGCTCCTCTTCTTGGGCACAGCCTCAACTCCAATCCAGACGAGCGAGGCCAAAAGGTGGCAATTCGAGCGTCAAACCTTGTGCGCCAGCCGTGACCTGTACGGTAGAGGCGGCGCGATAGGCCTCTGCCTCGCGCATGGCGAATTCGGCATTCCTGGCGTCCAGCAATCGCAGGCGCGCCCGGCCCGTAATCTCAGACAGATTCACGCGCTGTACGTCTGGCGTCAGGTTAGCGATTAGCGTGCGGTATGTCGTCCCACGTCGCAAGACGAAACCATCCACTATAAGAGGGGCAGAGGACTGGCATTCCTCCACCACACCATCGCGCATCTCGGCGAGATCGGCCAGGACATGGTAAAGAGGGAAGACCCCGCCCGGAATAGACGGAAAACGTTCAGGCAACGGCGAACCGGCCTCGCTTTCCATCACGCCACGCCATCCGAGAGTTTCGCAGCCGGTTAGCATGTCGGCCCCGGCCTGGATAAGCGCCCGCAGACTGGCAACCAACCAGCCCGCGCCCAACAGGGACATTTGGCGAGCATCTACCGAATATGGTAGCTCACCAGGCGGCGTCTCCCGTTCGCGGCCGGTCGCGTCCGGATTCCAGCGTTTGCGAAGCGTGATCGGCCCCACGAGAATCGGTTTTTCGCCCCAGAACTGGCGGGCACTTTTCACCGTTTCCGCAAAGGCCGCGCTATTCTCCACAAGAGTCCAGGTATCGAGGGCATGGACGAGCGGATTGATCGAATAGACCAGGAAATCCGCCTCCGCTGGCGGGTGCTCGCCATTCACCTGGGCAAAATAGGCGTTCGTGCCCGCTCCCACCGGCACACCAAAGGACGACAGGCGCTCCTTCGCCAGAAGCAGTGTCTTCTTACTCGTCACCAGGCGGTCGGTCTGAAACACCAACCAACGCGCCAGACGCGGGCGCAGTTCCTCCACGACGCGACAAAGGGCATCCAATTCCCTGGGCGCGGCCGGTGAAAGGTGTAAGGCCAGTTCCAGCGGCGCGCTAACTACGATGGAAGCATCCATCGCCAATTGCAATTGATCCCGAACCGAGATATCCTGGCGCCAGTCTAGATCGGCGCGCAAATGCGTGAGAGCCAGGGCCTTGAGACGGCGTGCCTCGCGCGTCGAAAGCATAGCCGGTCGGGTCGGCAGACAAAGCCCCAGGGGTGGCACAGGACGTGTTGCGCCGGTTAGCCGGATCGCCGGCAAACGCTCTTCTGTGACAACAATCGAGGGGGAATCGGGCGGCACATCTAGCAAGCGCACATGAACCGATTGCCGCAGGCGCGTTCCCCGCCGCACGCGCGCCGGGAAGGGTTCAAGACCCGTGCTATACGTCTTATAGGTAGCGTCGCCCCAATTACGCTGATCTTCCGTGTTGAATGCCGCCCCCTCCAGGCGAATCTCGGCGCGTACCCCAGGCGCAATTGGATACACCAGAGCGCGAAAATACAAAAATGGCTCGCGCGGAGCAATGGCTTCCGGGAAACGACCCTCCTGGTATGAGCCGTCCACGTGCTCGATGTGACAGGGTTGACCGGCCAGGCTCATCGGGTGCAGGACGCACAGACCAATCCGGTTGCTGCGAAAGGTCGTTCGCGCTTCCCCCTCCATAGTGAAAGTGATCACGCCGTCCGAGGTGCCGGTTAACGAGCCGCGCCAGAGAAAATGAATATCCTCCTGACGATGTTCCGATTGAAACTCGATCAGGAAGGAATCCTCTCGCACCTGACGTTGCAATTCCGTCAGTACGCCTGGCACGGTCTCCCAGTTGGGATCGCGCACGGCTACATAGATACGGTTAAGAATCTCACAGGGGCCGTAGCCAATCCGTCGCAACGAACCGGCCTCGTAGAACAGCGTCAACGGTCCGGCGCGCAAGGGGATGCGCTCTGGGAGTGGCTCATGCGAACCGTAGTGCAGGATATTTTCCGGAAGGCCCATACATGAAGCAGGTCACTGACTCTCACCAGGCCGGGGAACCAACAGTATTCATTCCTCCTCGGGGCGCAGGTGAGGGAACAACAAGACCTCGCGAATGTTGTGTTTGTCAGTCAGAAGCATTGTCAGGCGATCCACGCCCATGCCAAAACCGCCACAGGGAGGCATCCCATACCGCATGGCACGCAAGTAATCCTCGTCCATCGGATGGCGTTCTGTGTCTTCCGCGTCGTAGACGCGGCCGAGTTCCAGAAAGCGTTGTTCCTGATCGAGGGGATCGTTGAGTTCCGTAAAGGCATTGCACAGTTCGAAGCCGGCCACATACCCCTCGAAGCGTTCGACCGTCAACGGGTCCCCAGGAATCGATTTGGCCAGGGGCGAAATGTCACGTGGATAGTTATAGAGGAATACCGGCTGAATCAGATGAGGCTCCAGGTACTCCGCCAGCATAAAGTCAATCAATTTCCCGCGCGAGGCCTTTGGGTCGGGCGTGGCGCCGATCGCCACCAAGGCGCGGAAGAGGGATTCGGCCGTAGGGTGGTCGGCAATGTCAATGCCGGTGGCTTCCAAGAGCCCCTGGCGCAGTTCCAACCGCCGCCAGGGAGGCGTGAAGTCCAATTCGTGACCCTGATACATCACCTTGAGCGCACCGGCGACCTTTTCCACTACGTAGGCAAGCATCTCCTCGGTGAATTGCATCACCTGCAGATAATCAGCATAGGCCCAGTAGAACTCGAGTTGCGTAAATTCTGGATTGTGTTTGTAGGAAATGCCCTCGTTGCGGAAGTCCCGCCCGATCTCATAGACTTTCTCCAGATTGCCGACCAGTAGTCGTTTGAGGTAGAGTTCAAACGAGATACGCAGGTAGAGATTCTGCTTGAGTTGGTTGTGGTAGGTAACGAACGGCCGTGCGGCTGCGCCGCCGTAAATGGGTTGCAGGATAGGGGTTTCCACCTCCAGGAAGCCGCTTTGATCCAGGAATTCACGCAAGGCACGCACGATGGCCGCCCGACGGCGAAAGGTCTCGCGCACTTCAGGGTTGACAGCCAGATCCGCGTAGCGTTGACGGGCGCGCAGTTCCGGATCTTCCAAAGCGGCGTGGCGCACAATCTCGCCTGTCTCGGTTTTCTCGTCTTTGGCGGCTGGCAAGGGGCTGATCGCCTTGGCCAACATCTTGAAATCGCGTACCTGCAACGTGACTTCGCCAGTGCGCGTCCGAAAGAGCACGCCCTGTGCCTGGATGAAATCCCCCAAATCGAACATTTTGTTAAACCAGGTGAGGCGTTCCTCACCCAACTCGTTGGCGCGGAAGAGCAATTGAATACGCCCCTCACCGTCTTCGATATGAGCAAAGGTCAATTTGCCCATCGGGCGCATGGAGCGGATGCGACCGGTCAAGGTAGCCTGGATTTCGCCGCCGTCCTTCTCCACACGTTCGAAGGCCGCGATGGCTTGCTGGGAGGTGTGCGTTCGCTCCGCGCGCGTGGGATAAGGTTCAATCCCTGCCTGCCGCAACTGGGCTATTTTTTCCAGACGTATTTTTTCCAGAGAAGTATATTCCGCCATGAGCAATTCCTCGTTACGTATTTTACCAGACAACCAGACCCGGCCAGCCGATGCCACGCATGGTGCGAGCGGTAACGAAAAACCCCGCGCCGACCGCCGGTCCGCGCGGGGCGAGCCTACCAGAACCAGGCCACTACTCCACTTTCAAGATTCGTACTTTATAGACGCCGCCGGGGGCCTCCACGGTAACCTCCTCGCCAACGTGATGGTTCAGAATGGCTTTCCCAATCGGCGATTCGTTCGAGATCTTCCCTTCGCGCGGATTCGCCTCGGCTGCCCCAACAATCGTATACGTCTCTGGCTGCCCCCCCTCCTCCTGGATGGTCACTGTATCGCCAATTTGCACCAGCGTCGGATCACGCCCGTGCTCGTCAATGATGCGCGCCGAGGCCAGGAGGATTTCCAGTTCTTGAATACGACCCTCGACAAAGGCCTGTTCATTCTTAGCGGCTTCATATTCAGCATTCTCGATCAATTCGCCGCCTTCCATGGCCTCATGCAGACGTTGAGCAACCTCCTGGCGCTTGACCGTGCGCAAATACTCCAGTTCATCCTGAAGAGTCTTATATCCTTCGGGGGTCAAAAAAGTAGTTGGCATAAGGCATCCTTTTGATGCAAACCGAACGATCAAAAAAAATTTAAGGCAGAGAAAAACACAATTGCATCTCTGAAGAGATGCAAACGAAAGATACTTGACCGTGCCCGTTGATAATTATACATGAATCCCCAACAAAAGCAAGTACGGAAAACCTGCGTGTGCACTCAAAAGTTGTCAGTGCCAGGCGTTAGGGTTGCCCAGGCTTACCTTCACGCTCACATTTGCCTACCCCTGGCTGACGTCATCCGCCAACCTCGTCTGCAACATCTGCGCATCTTGCTTCGAACGGTGATCGTGGAAGCCCGCCAATCTCAGGAAAGGGATGCTATTCTGCATCGGTTCTTACCGGTTGCGTCCAGATTGGTGACCTGAGGCTGGTAGAAGAGCAGGCTCAAATTGCAGAGGATGCCTTCGGAGGCCAACAAGCCTCCCTGCTTTGCTTTGCCTGCTGAGCGCTCCAAGGTTGTTCAAAGGCCGTTTTTTTGTCAGTTTTTAAGGTTCAAGCGCCAATTTTGGCGAAACTACAGTATAGTACAATTATCTCCAAGGCAACACCTCGTTGTCATCAGGAAGCACAATACGATTACCAGGAAACTTGTCCCCTGGAACTCAGCAAGAACCAGGAATCAACTTTGGAAATCCCCGGAGCAAAAATACTCCTCGGACCATACACTCACGAGACTATACACCTAGGAGAAGCCATGAAGAAAATCGCCGTAATCATCCTGGCATGTCTGTTCGCCCTTTGCCTGTGTGTGTTCCTTTGCCTCACAGGCGGGTACCTGGGATGGCAATATCTCGAGAAAGCGTGGCCGACGGGCGTTGCTTCCCTGTCTATCGGCATACCCACGACCGGCCCAACCCCCACGCCATTTGCCATTCCGACCACACCCGCCGAGGGCATTCCCGACGAGACGCTGCGTTTGCTCGAACGAATCGAAGTGCCGGAGAGCGATCTGGCCGAGATTGTCTGCCGGCTGAAGGGCGTATGCGGCGTGCCGCTTACCCTTGATAAACCGCCTGCGCCTCGCTCCATTGGCGATCAAGAGACTTTCTGGGTCACGAACACCGATACGAACCGTGATTTTCAGGTCACTGCCACGCTGCGCCACATCACGCCCCACCTGTATTTTTGGGCCGAAAACGGCGCCCGGCTGGACGAAGAGGAGATGCGCGCCTTGTGCGAGACCTTCGAAAACAAAATCTATCCCACCAATCGCGCTTTCTTCGGCTCCGAGTGGACACCTGGCGTGGATAACGACCCCCATATCTACATTCTCTATGTCAGCGGCATTGGCGCCAGCACAGCCGGCTATTTCTCGGCCAGCGACTCCTACCCGCCAGCCATCCGCGAACACTCCAACGCCCACGAGATGTTCGTCATCAACACCACCCAAGACCTGGGGGACAAGTACACCTACAGTACCCTTGCCCACGAATTTCAGCACATGATCCACTGGTACCAGGACCGGAACGAAGGCGAACTGCTCGACGAGGGTTTTTCGGAACTGGCTTCCTTTTTGAACGGATATGAAACCGGTGGCTTCGATTGGGTTTACAGCCTCTCGCCTGATATCAACTTGCTGGATTGGAAACAAAACGTAGGAAGCAATACCGCCCATTATGGCGCCAATTTCCTGTTCGTGAACTATTTCCTCAACCGCTTTGGCGAACAAGCTACCCAGGCGCTGGTCCGCGAACCGAGCAACGGTCTGGAAAGTCTGGACGCCGTGTTCCAGCAATTGAACATTACGGATCCACTCACTGGGAAAATGCTAACAGCCGACGATTTCTTCCAGGAGTGGACCATTACCAATCTGTTGCTTGACGCTTCCGTAGCAGACGGCCGCTATACCTATGCGAATTACCCATCGGCCCCGAAAGTTTCCCCTACCGAAACAGTCACCTGTCCCCTCCATTCGCCAGCTAGTCGCACAGTCAACCAATATGGCGCGGATTATATTCGCATTGCCTGTGTCGGCGAATACACCCTCTACTTTCGCGGCGCGCCAGCTACGCGCCTACTGCCCGTGGATCCTCACAGCGGAAAATATGCCTTCTGGTCCAACAAAGGCAACAATTCCGACATGACCTTTACGCGCGCCTTCGACCTCACCAACGTCAACAGCCCCATTTCCCTCACCTACTGGACCTGGTACGACATCGAGACGGATTACGACTACCTCTACCTGGAAGCCTCCACGGACGGGGAACGGTGGCAAATCCTTACCACCCCCTCCGGCACAGGTGAGAATCCGACCGGCAGTTCCTTCGGCTGGGGATACAACGGCCGGAGTCCAGGATGGATCCAGGAAGAAGTTGACCTCTCCTCCTTCGCCGGGCAGAAAATATGGCTGCGCTTCGAATATATCACCGATATGGCCGTCAACGGCGAAGGATTCCTCCTGGACGATGTAGCCATTCCCGCCATAGGGTACTTTGCCGATTTCGAAAAGGACGACGGTGGCTGGGAGAGTGCCGGCTTTGTGCGCGTGCAGAATATTCTGCCGCAAACCTTCCGCCTTGCACTGGTACGCCGCTCGTCCGGCCAGACCATCATCGAGAAGATCACCCTGCTAGATAACACCGCCGCCATCCCCCTCTCCATTGAAAAAGGGGAAGATGTCATTCTGATTGTGTCTGGCACCACCCGCTTTACTCGCGAAACAGCCTCCTACCAAATCGAGATTCGCTAGGCAAAGACACCTCGCAAACACGCTGGCAATTGTTGGGCAATCGCCTGCATGACCTGCGCGGCCACATAGCGGTCACGTTCATTGGGAGAAAGCCCAGCTGGAATCTCCAACATCCAAACACGACCAAAACGCAGGCACAGGCGACCGCCCTCCTCGTAGATTCCCGCCGGCAGGAGAGGATAGCCAGCCTCGGCCAGCAAAGCCAGGAAGCGGCCAGCGCCGGCCGGGGGCCAAGCTAACACGCCATCCGGCTGATCGCCGCCCTCTGGGGCAATCGCCAGGATTGTCTGTGGATTCCTGCGAACCAATGCCAGCACCTGCCGGACGGTACGCGCCCGGGCTTCCAGGTCCCGTCGACGCGGTGGCATGGGCGGCATCGTCGTAAACCCGTAGATGCGCGCCAGGCGTCGCAACAACCAGCGCGAACCCGCCCGCCCGATAGGGCCATACCATTTGCCGGGAAAGGTTAGTTCAGCGGTCATCACAAAATGAACCTCCTCTGGAATGACCGCGGCCAGAGCCAGCGCCATCCACCACGCCTGAAACCCTGGCCGAAAATAGTGATTAAAAACAATCAGCACCGGCCCCCTCTTGGGAATATTCTCGGCTCCATAAATTTTCAAGGGAGGCCTCAGTGCCTGCACACAGGCCAACGCGTCCCGGCGGAAGGATCGCCGTTTGCCCGCCAACAGGCTGATCGCCAGTCCCCAAAGGGCATTACCAGGATAAGCGTATGTGGGAAAGTCGCCCATCGCCAGGGAAACGCTTCCTCTACGCACCCTCCCCACGGATGTTAGACTGCAATGCCCTTTCCTCCAAATCTCTGACAGCCGGCCTGCGCCCAAAATCCGCCTCCTGATTCGACAGGAAATTCGCTTACGTATCCTTAGCGTTCCCAGGTCACCGACACGATAGCCGCAGAGTCCTTCCAAAAGCCTTTGGAACGCCCTATTTTCTCAGACAATCTGTACCATCAAAATCACGCACATTCCGCCAATCTATGGCATAATACCAATATCGTATCCGGTTCACCCAAGGAAAGGAGACACAAATGGACTTTGAAGGTTTCTGCGTCAAATGTCGCTCGAAGCAATCTATTAAAAATGGTGTCGTCAAACAGACGCCCAACGGTCGGCAGATGGTCCAGGGGACCTGCCCTAAGTGTGGGACAAAAGTCACCCGCTTCCTCGCCGCACCAAAGAGATAATCTCCCTGTGCCGAAAGCAAGCGGAATTCCACCTGTGGCAGGCCACCAAGAGCAACGGGGGGAATTCTGCGCTTAAAAGCAAAAGAGGCCCTGTGTGCCTCTTTTCTCGTGTTCCAGAGGGATACGCCCTCTCCTAACGACCACATTGAGCGCAATTTCCGCTATGGCAAGAACTGCACGCGGCCGGACTCATGCCCGAAACGGCCCGACCGCCACTTTCGGCAAAGAACAAGGACAACTTCCGATTCGTGCGCTTTCCCCCACAAGCAGTACACACCGCCGATTCATCCGCCTGTGCTATCGGGCGAATCAACTCGAACACTGCCCCGCAATCGGCGCAAACATACTCGTAAATCGGCATACTTCGTGACCTCCTAAATGGAAACCCTCCGCCAGCCGTGACCCGAGTCCTGCCGAGTACCCCAGCTGACTACTTCCCAACAAGCGAAGAGAACCATCAAGGCCTCATTCCAGGGAACGCACGAGTTTCAAGAACTCGTCCCATTCCTCGGCAAAGAAATGAAGCGTGACGTTGTTCAACTCAAGGTGATAAGTGGTCTCCCCATCCGGCTCTTCTGCTTTCCAGGCCAGGTAGTTTTCCGTTTCGGCCAGGGTGATCGTCTTGGGTTCCAGCGAATCGATAGGCATAGCAATCTCCTTTCTAGAGATAATTATACAGCGATTGTCGCCTTCCGGTATGTCGCCGTCACGGCGTTCACGCAAAGTTAATTCTGCCGGTGAACTCCGGCAGAGTAGTCCAACATGGCATCCCGGGAGAAACATCCATAGACGATGGACCGTAGACAAGAGAACGCAGCTACTCGACCTGCCTTTGTAGCGCAAATCGTAACTACTACCTATGGCGCAAGTCTCTGACCTACTATCATTGTACACATCTCGTTCGGTTCGCTCAGGATTTGGATTGGCCAGAAACTGGCTCTGGAAGATAAGGGCAGAAGAGCGTAGTTGGAGAGGCTTGGCCATTTCAGGCGTTCGGACAGCAGTTGAACTGCCGTCCGAACGCAGGCCAAGCAGAGATTGTCTCCCTTTACCAGGCCTTCTGCATGGGAAGTGGTTGTAGCGCAAGTCTCTGACTTGCGGATAGATAGGTCTCTGATCTGCGAAATGTGGCAAATCGGAGATTTGCCCTACGGCCAGGCAGGGCGGCGCAAGTCCCCAACTTGCGGGATGGGGCAAATTTCTACTTATGGGTAATAGACAGGTCTCTGACTTGCGCACATCGGCAAATCGGGGATTCGCCTCACAATGCGCCAGATAAGTCTTCGGCCTGTCTTTGGACGACCAAAAGCATACGTTGCCGCTATCAAAAATTACCCAGAGTAGGCAGTTACCGCAAATCTCGGCTTGGCCTGGTAGACCGCCGTCTACCCCACAGTCTGTCAGAATTCTCCCTAAACTACCAATTCTACTTTCGGCCCGAATAGTTACCACCACTGTCCATCGTCCATCGTCCATCGTCTATCGTCTATCGTCCATCGTCCATCATAGCGTTCGCCAACAGAAAAAAAAGAGAGAGACTCCTGATAGAGCCTCTCCCACGATCATTTTGCTGTCGCTCTCATTGACGGCAATACCGCAACGTTACAGAACGCGTCTGAGTCCGGCTCTGATTACCCTTACCATTCACGGCGACAATATAATATTCCACTCTCCCATCGCCTTTCACCTCGCGCCCGGCCTCCTCGCCAACGTTAATCGTCGCGGTATAGGCATCCCCCGCAAGAGAGAGGGCATGCGTATGCCAGGAGCCGGTCTTCTCGGCAACGTAGCGGTAGAACAACGTGACTTCACGCACGCCCGAGGGATCCTCTACTTTCACACTTACCCGCAGATTCGTCGAACCGCATTGGGAGGGATAGTATACCGGATCCGGTGAGGCGGCCAGTTCGCTCAAGGTAGGACCGCTCGAATCAGGGACTGGGGTAGGCGTTGGTGGAGACGGCCGCACAGGAATCTGGTTCAAATCCCCTATCACAAAACCGTTACTGGCCGCCATCCAGCAAAAGATATCGTTCCCGGCCGGGGTAGGCATCTTGAGTGGATCAACCTCAGTGAGGGCCTGTCCACCTGGCAAGCGTACGTAGAACCAGGTCCGATCCAGATTCATGCCTTCGATCAACACCGTCAGACCTTTCTTGAGCGCGGTAGTGGCGTCGAAGGCTTTGTCCGGGCCACGCCGGCAGAACGCATCCCTGTCGAGTTTGAAATGCGGCGGTATAGGTAGCGGCAGGTTGTCGTAATCCCAACCGAAGTCGAGGCCGGTCAGGTGTTCCCCGGCAGCCAGAGTAATGGCCCGATAACTCCACCCCTCGTGACCGCTAGGCATGAGAGTCCAGGAGCCCGGCATCAGGATGTCATAGTTCGAACCCCACTCACCAACCCCTACCCCCAGGCAATACTCGCCAGCCGGCAACGGCGGGAACATATAAGCGCCATTGGCATCGGTGACGGCTTCTGCCAGCCCCGCGGAGGGACATGGGCCATATCCCAGGGAAACCGTAACGCCCGGAATGCCCGGTTCCCCTCCCTGGCGAACGCCATCGGCATGGACAATACCCCAGGGATTGAGAATACAACCCGATGGTAAGACAGCCGGTGCAGGATCGGCCGGGTTATGCGCGCACAAATCATGCCAGACAACCCCCGAAAGCGAGCTGTATTCCCAGGGCGGCAAGAACTGGTAATCCCAACCGAAATTCACGCCGTAGACCGTCTCTCCAGGGGGCACATCCACCTCCCAACTGGCGACCTGAGCGCCGGCGCTATCGGCAGGCGCCGTCCAGCCGCCCGGAATCAGCATCTCATCATTGCCGCTATCCAGAGAATCCACGCTGACGCAGTAATGTCCCGGCTCTGCAAAAAAGAAGAAGAAATCGCCGTTGGCGTCCGTCAGGACAGCCCCCCGGTCAATGGAAGGGCAAGAACCAGAGCCCAGGCGGACAACAACGTTCGCGATGCCGGGATCAAAGGGTTGCCAGATTCCATCTCCAACCGCATCATCCTCCCGACAGCCAAGCGGCATGGGATCCGGTAATGGACCCCACTCAGGCACGCCACAAGTATCGTGGAAAACCTTACCGCGAATCATGCCCGTCGTTGTCTCTTCGGCAGGGCAGGCACTGATCTCGACGCGAAACGTAAAGGTCTCCGAAAACGGTCCCATGGTCGTGCCGGTCATCGGCGCTACCCGCCAGTAATAGCGAGTGCAATCTGCCAGCGGTCGCCCGGCACCCCAGCGAGTAGAGGGATTGCCAGTGCCACCATGCAAACTGGTATCGGAAAAAGAGGGATCCGTCGAGAGGTGCACGGCGTAGCCAGCCGGCAAGCAATCATCGGGATAGTCCCAAATCAAGGTCGGGGAATTATCCATGATCACGGCACCGTCCGCTGGCTCTAGCAAAACCGGCGCGACAAAGGTAGACGGATAGCACATCGGGCCTGTGAAAAAGTAGGAAAAACCCGCGATCGACCCAGCCGTCGAACCAACCAGGGGACTCACTGCCCAGGCATACTCTGTTGCCGGCTCCAAAGGCATAGTAGGAGTCCACGAGGTAGTAGTCCCGCTGACTTCCGCTCCCAGCTCATCCGTGAAGTAAGGGCCCGTAGACAGACGAATCCGATACCGTTCCGGATTACAGGAACCGGGATTTTGCCAGGACAGAACAGGCGGCGGCGGATCTACCAGACTCCACATGGCCGGAGACTGCAAGACTGGCGCGACCATTTCGCTGCTGCTGCAGGTCGGCACAGGTAGGTCGCAACTGGCCAGGAGCAACAAACCGCCCAAACCCAACGTGATGAAAATCCACTTGCGCATGACAGGCCTCCTTTCGAGAAAGAACAATCCAGCTCCCCCACACAGGCTCAATACTTCCAGGGTCATTATCGCGCCAAAAGACGAGGCGCGCTATCCACCGAAGGTACTATGTTGGCAAAGGGCTAGAACTGCCTCAAGAACCCCCCAATAAAAACGGCCGCCTCCCACCAAAAGGCGGCCTAGAGCGGGTGATGGGACTCGAACCCACGACATAATGCTTGGGAAGCATTCGTTCTACCACTGAACTACACCCGCATGGCAAGTGCTATTATACCAAAAATTCTTGTCCCTTCCAAAAACGCCGAAGTGGTCAGTGGTCCAGTTCAGATAATTTCCTGACTCTACTGCAAAAGGTTGTTTTACCGCCGAGATCGCAGAGCACGCAGAGACTCAATCCATGAAAAATTCTGCGCTCTCGGCGTTCTCTGCGGTTCGTTTTTGCAGTGACGCTCTTCCATGAGCGCAGAAGACATGCCCAAAGCCTCACCAATACCGCACGAACCCAATTCACGCCTGACGTTTCAAGAGCACATCCACCAGATCGAACAAGGCTTCACCAGCTGCACCGCCTGGCTCTGCCTGCCGTAGCATTTTAAGCGCCAGGTCAGTCATGGCATCGGCAGTTTCCAGGGTTTGCAATTTAGCACTCTCCTGGGCCAGTTGTTCCGCCAGCCCAGCGACCTCCTCGGCTCGCCGCGGACCTGCGTTCCAGCGGCGCGCGAATTCGCCTTTCTTTTCCAGACCACAGAGAACAGGGAAGGATTTTTTCCCCTCGAGCAAATCGGAGGCCGTGGATTTTCCGATCAACGCTTCATCACCCCAGACACCCAGGTAATCATCTCGTATCTGGAAGGCCAGGCCAAGGTAGTGACCAAAACTGCGATAAATTTCCTGAAGGGTGGGATCGGCGCCGCCCAATAACGCCCCCAGGTGGGCACACAGCGAGAGCAACGCCGCCGTTTTGCCGGCTACCATCGGCCAGTAATCCTCCAGGGTAAGGTCCGTGCGGCCCTGGTAATCCAGATCAAGAAACTGGCCGGTGCACAATGCCAGGCAAGCCTCCTGCAACAAACGGCCCGCCTGTGTGACCGTCGCGGGTGGAAAAGAACTCTCCAATTCCAACAAAGCGATCTGCGCCAGGATGAAGAGCGCATCGCCGACGTTGATTGCCTGCGGCGCGCCCCATTTCTTCCAGACCGTCGGTCGTCCGCGCCGCGTGTCACTGTTATCCTGAATGTCATCGTGGACCAGCGAGAAGTTGTGAATCAATTCCACCCCAGCCGCGGCCGGCAATGCCTTGCGCCAGGTTTCTTCCTCCTGAGCCACTCCCTCCGAGACCGCCGCGCAGGTCAGGAGAAGCAGCAGAGGGCGAATCCGTTTGCCGGTCGCCGCAGGGCCTGCCCCCTCCCCCGTCCAGCCCAGATGATACGTCAGCATTTCATGGAAAGAGGCCGTGCGCGGTGTGTTCACACGGGATACAATGCGTTGTAGCTCGGCTTCCACCGCCGGTAACAGGAAAGTCGTAAAAGACGTCAGCGACATATCTTTCTCCTCCGGCTCATGTGTGCTCGCTCCGCCTTGCTCGCACGTCTGCCTGGCGCCGCTGCTACTCCTCCTCCCGATGAGCACTCAGAATTTGCTCTATGCGGTCGAGAACATCGTCCGTCAATTTCTCCACCGCTTCCGCCGCGGCCAGGTTTTCCTGCAACTGAGCGACCTTCGTCGCGCCAGTAATCACACTGCTGACTTCCTTACGGCGCAAAATCCAGGCGATCGCCAATTGGGCTGTCGTCAGGCCCAGGTCCGCGGCCACCGCGCTCAACTGGCGGACAATGGCGATGCGCTCCGGGGTAATATTGTCGCGCAGCCAGGCCATTTCTTCAAGTGAGGCGCGCGTTCCAGCCGGGATACCATCGTTGTACTTGCCGGTCAGAATGCCGAAATAGAGCGGACTGAAGGTGGTCAATCCGAGGCCGAGTTCCCGGCACACGGGCATCAGTTCCTCCTCGACCCGCTTGCGGTGGAACAAGTTATACTGTGGTTGCTCCATGGTGGGCGAGATCAAGTGATGGTTCATGGCGACATGGAACGCTTCGGCCACTTGCCAAGCACGCCACTCCGAGGTACCCCAGTATAGAATCTTTCCCTGCCGCACAAGGATATCCATCGTCTGCACGACTTCCTCGATCGGTGTATCGGGATCGTAACGGTGGCAGAAGTAGAGATCAAGATAATCGGTGTCCAGGCGTTTGAGCGAAGCATGGGCCGATTCCATCACATGCTTACGCGAGAGACCGCGTCCGTTCGGCCCAGGCATCGTTGGCCAGAAGACCTTGCTGGAAATGACCAGCGCCTGGCGGGGTAAGCCCTTGATGGCGCGCCCCATGACAATCTCCGCCTGGCCATTGGCGTACATGTCGGCGTTGTCGAAGAAGTTCACGCCCGCATCGTAGGCCGCGTGAATCAAATCATTGGCCGTTTTCTCGTCTATCTGCGCGCCAAAGGTGACCCAGGCGCCTAGCGCAATCTCACTCACCTTGAGACCAGAACGACCCAATCGGCGGTAATGCATAGACACCTCCTTAACTCACAGGCAACAGCCGGAATAGACAATACTCTATGGGAATTTCACACGCTCACTACCAGTCTCTGATCAACGTTCGCCATAGGTAGTATATCACGTCACTCCCCAACCGAGCCATCCTGCGCGCACCATACCATTCACTCCGAGGCCATTTCCACGTCATCCTGCGCCAGAGTGCTCACTTCTTCTTATCGCGGCAATGAGGCTTACCGCCGCGCGCACGGAGGGTGTCAAAGCCCTCCGGCTTGATCCACATTTGCTTGCCCTCCAGCAGAGCCATGAGGCCAGCCTGACCTGATTCAGGACGTTCCGGAGCAACCGGGCGAGCGGCCTTTTCCGGCCGGTAATCCACCGGCTCCTCATACGTGGTAATGTAGCCCTCAAAATTGCGCAACACTACCCGATGGTCGGACATCGAGAGCAGGTAATTCGGCATCAACGGAATCTTGCCGCCCCCGCCGGGCGCGTCTACCACATAGGTCGGCACAGCAAACCCGGACGTATGTCCACGCAGGCCTTCCATGATCTCGATGCCCTTCGCAATAGGGGTACGGAAATGGCCGGCCCCCTGGACCAGATCGCACTGGTAGAGATAGTACGGTCGGACGCGAATCCGCACCAGGTCCTGCACCAGTTGGCGCTGAACGTGGACATTATCGTTGATGCCCGCCAACAGCACCGATTGATTGCCCAGGGGAATGCCGGCCCGACTCAAGTGATCGCACGCCTCCGCCAGTTCACGCGTAATTTCCCTGGGATGGTTGACGTGGATATTCATCCAAAGCGGATGGAAACGTTGCAGCATCTCGGTCAACTCGTCGGTGATCCGCATGGGTAAGAAGACCGGCACGCGCGTCCCAATCCGCAAAATCTCAACATGGGGAATCTCGCGCAGGCGTGTCAAAATCTCCTCCAACACCTTCGGAGCAATGACCAGCGGATCGCCCCCCGAAAGCAAGACATCTCGCACCTGGGGCGTACGGCGGATATAGTCAATTTGCTGCTCCAGGTCCTGGCGGCTGAAGGTCGCCTTCGAATCGCCGACGATGCGCGCCCGCGTGCAGTAACGGCAATAGGAGGCACATTGTGTCGTAACCAACATCAGGACGCGATCGGGATAGCGGTGAACCAGCCCTGGGACCGGCGAGTGTTCATCCTCCGCCAGTGAATCCTCCATCATCCCCGCAAACGGCGTCAGTTCCGCATCGGTAGGGATCACCTGTTTACGAATCGGGTCATCGGGGTCGTTCGGGTCAATCAGGGAAATGAAGTAAGGGGTAATATCCACCCGGAACAGGTGACCTGCCTGTAACGCCCGGCGTTCGGAATCGGTCAGAGGAAGGACTTTTTCAATCTCCTCCAGGGTATTCAAGCGGTGACTCAGCTGCCAGCGCCAGTCATACCACTGTTCGTCAGGCACGGACTCGAACACCACAGCACGCTTGGAAGGGAAAGGGAAAGTCATAGAATCTCCTGGCGAAAAAAACGAATTTGGAACCGCGCCCACCCGTCAGGGGAGCACAGTTCCTGGCCTGAGGTACGCACGGCTATTGTAAAGAGAAGGAGAGGGAAAGTCAAGAGCAAATTTCTACCTCCCAATTGAGTATCCTTCTTACCTACCCCCTAATTTATACCTCTCTTTTACCAGATTTGGAACAATCACCGCGCGTGTAATCATCCAATCGAACTGGGGGAGTGGCTAATCGCTGGGTGAGCAGGATGGTCTCGCGGCTTCTTTGGTTTGGTTAGGAAACACGCTAGCGTTCGTCCTGCGCCTTGCAAACGTATAACCCTATTTAGCCACTCTCCAAACTGGCTGGGTAAGATGAGTTATAATTTTATTAACTCGAGTTTCGCCAAAATAAGATAAGCACTGGTTTCTCTGGTAGGATTAATGTGCAAACAAATATCCGGCCGGAGGAAACCAATGCTCAAGACCATTTTACAACAATCTCAGTCACTTGTAACATTCATTTCTGAGCTACAACTTGCACTTTACCAACCACAAAAACGGCACTTGCTCCGATTGTTGGAATCTTTGTTGGTCTGTAATGGACGCAAGACCTTGAGCGCCCTGTATCGCTTGTGGATCGGGAACTTAGATCCCAAGACTGCCGCTGACTTTTTCCGGGAAAGTCCTTGGAAAAGCGAAGCAATCGGAGGTCCTCGCAAACGTTGGATGCTCAAGAAGATGCTGGAGATGGCTCGCCAATTAGGCATCAAGTTGGTCATCCTGATTGGGGTCGATGATAGCTTGGGCAAAAAGGGCAAAGCCACCCGGTGTCTGCAAGCGGTGGATTTCCATCACAATCACACCGAAAGCACTGCCAAGAAGCAGGTCTACACCAACGGGTATGTGTATGTCGAAGTGCATATCCAAATTGGTCCACTCGGATTTCTGTTCGATACCCGGCTGTATCCACGGGAGAAGAAGGTGCGCCAACTCAAGCGGGAGCGAGAAGCGGAACATCGCCTAAAGTACCGCAGTAAGTACAACCTGGCACGGGCTATGTTAGCCGAGCTAGCCGCATTGCTCCCCAAAGGACACTGCGTGTATGTCTTGTTCGACGCATGGTACGCTTCTGCCAAGCTGGTCAGATTCTGTCGCCGCCAAGGCTGGCATGTCATCTGCGCCATCAAGAGCAACCGGCGGATTGAGAACAGGCGCATCGACCAGTACCACCAGACGCTCAGGCACAAGCCTTACCAGCGAGTAACGCTGGAGGCTCTGGACCCGAACCGCACCCCCCCTTCCTACTTCGTCCGAACCGTCCGCGGACATTTACAGGACATTGCGGACCCTGTCCAGGTCTTCATCTCCAAAAAACGCCCCAGGGATACATCCCCCAAGTACTTTGCCTGTACAGACATGACCCTGTCTGCACAGCAAGCCTTGCGATACTACCAGAAGCGCTGGCCGGTGGAGGTCGATAACCTGTATCTCAAACAAGCGCTCGGGCTAGGCGATTTCCGTTTGCAGAGCTTTGAAGCCACGGAGAAGTGGTTTGCCGTGGTCGTCCTGGCAATCAACTACTTGCAGTTCCAGGCTGCCCAGGCTTACCTTCACGCTCACACTTGCCTACCCCTGGCTGACGTCATCCGCCAACATCGTCTGCAGCATCTGCGCATCTTGCTTCGAACGGTGATCGTGGAAGCCCGCCAATCTCAGGAAGTGGATGCTATTCTGCATCGGTTCTTACCGGTTGCGTCCAGATTGGTGACCTGAGGCTGGTAGAAGAGCAGGCTCAAATTGCAGAGGATGCCTTTGGAGGCCAACAAGCCTCCCTGCTTTGCTTTGCCTGCTGAGCGCTCCAAGGTTGTTCAAAGGCCGTTTTTTTTTGTCAGTTTTTAAGGTTCAAGCGCCAATTTTGGCGAAACTACAGTTATTAAGATCACTGCTCCGAAGCACCTCTAAATCATCTTCCGCACCAGGAGACACAACCTATGCGCAAAAATCTCTGGCTTACCCTCGTCGTCTTGCTACTGCTCGGCGTCGCATGCTCTGGGAGATGGTCTTCCGACCTCCCGTCTAGCAACCCAACATCTCCTCCCTTCACCTCAACCCTGCGCCCAACCACTGCCCCAACCATCTTTCCCACCTGGACTCCCACCAGTACCCCCACACCAACCCCTACCCCTCTCGTGCTACCTGTCCTCCTCGGTACTGCCTATCCCACGCCCGTAGAGCCAATCTCTCCCGACAATGTGGATCGACTCAAACTCCTGGCCGCCTGGGGATCGACACCAACCTATCAGTTGGCATGGTTGCCCGATAGCCAGAGCGTGGTGCTTGGTTCCTGGCTGGGAGTGTTCATACGCCGGGTTCCTTCCGGCGAATTGATTCGCTTCATACCCTCTAGACTCCCCCTAAATGCGATGGCTATTTCCCCAGACGGTCAATATCTGGCTTACGCGCCCACTTGCTGGTACGGGATGTATAGCACTCCCCCAACACTGGAAGTATGGCAAATCGATGGTGACCAACAATACCGTCTGGAAGTGCCGGCCTGTGTGAGTAGCCTGGCCTTCTCACCAGACGGCCGCCTACTAGCCGCAGGTCTCACGAACGGCTTGATACAACTGCGCCAGGTCGAGGATGGTAAGCATCTGAAGGACAAAAAACATATTGCCGCCGCAATAGCGCAACTGCATTTTCTGCCTGAAGGACAAGGCTTGCTCTTCGCAACCCAGCAGAGCCGGCAAGTGCACCTTTGGGATTTCAACAACGAGAACGTGGAAACCGTGGCTACGGGGCCTGCACATCCGCAAGGCGTCCGCAACATGGTTCTATCCCCAAGCGGCAGAATCCTGGCAACCAGTGGTGGCGATGGGGCACTTCGCGTCTGGAATCGCGAGAAAGGAAACCTTTTGTGGCAAACGCAACCATCAAAATGTTTCCAACAATTCCCCGCCTTTTCCCCAGACGAGGAGTTCCTGGCAGTAGCAGGATGTTCCACCCTCCGCATCTGGCGCCTGCCCGAAGGGCAGGAAGTAAAGCAGGTGGAGCTATCCCATATACTAACCGCGCTGGCATTCTCCCCAGATAACAAATGGCTGGCGTTAGGTTATCATGACCTTACTCTGGAATTACATCCCTTAGAGGACCACCCAGAGACACTCGCGACCTCCACCCCAATAGTATGGACCTATTTGTTTCCTGAGGCGAGAGGTGCACTGCCACGGGAGGGTCAATTTCAGCCTCATAGCACAAGCATCTCAGGTAATGGGGAATTGTTCGCAGCTCCCTGGGAGCGGAAAATCGGCATCTGGCACATGCGCAACGGTCAACTACTCACAACGATAGATATTGGGGAACTACCAACATGGTGGTTTACCATGGTATGTCTATCACCCGATGGATCTTTGTTGGCAGTTGGACTGCGGAACTTCCGGATCGGTGTCTGGCGGGTAGCCAATGGCCAATTCCTGCACCGCCATCCCAAACATCTTGATCACATCACCAGCCTCGACTTCACTCCTGATAGCCAATTTCTGGTTTCCGCCTCCATGGACGGCACAGTAAAGGTCTGGCAAGCAACTGATGGTAAGTTCGTTCGCCAGCTGGAGAAACCGCCCGAGGGGGCTATTGACGATGTGGCCGTTTCGCCGGATGGTCGCTTCATCGCTGCGGTCACCTCTCGTGCAGAAACTTACGTGTGGAATGCCTCAACAGGCCTCTTACTCTACGTTTTGCGAGAAAGTGGGCCCTACGCAAATACTCTGGCCTTCTCGGCCGATAGCACCAACCTGTTCATCGGCCTTACCGGACCACGCATCTACGTGTGGAAGGTTGGTGAAACCAGGGTAAAATTACTGAGTAAATGGTCTGATAGCAAGAGGAAAACCTATAGTCCCCACTCTTTCACCTTTGCTGTTTCGCCAGATGGCCAGCTCGTGGCAATGGCTGATAGGTACAATGGACTTCGCTTATTGAAGTTCGATGGTCAGAAATTCGAGGAGATATGGCAACAGCAAGATAGATTCTCCGAAAATGTGATCGGTTTCTCGGCAGATGGCAGATTGTTGATTACGGCCAATGATGCTGGCTTCAACCTATGGGCAGTGCAACCATGAAACACACTCCTCGGCCAAGAAGGAAATCCTAGTAACCAGGAATTACAGTAGGTATCTAGCCCGGCTTGCGGCCAATGTGCGGCGCACTGTTATAATGCGCCGCACATTCTGGTTATGGCACTATCTTTCCTAGTGTGTCACTCGGGCTGGGATTCACCCAGGTCAGTTGGAGAACAATGTGGGTATACCCACCCACACCCGCCGCACCCCTTGCACAAAAGACAGATTGTGTCATAATAAGACAGTATCTTCTACACCCCGAGGCACCTATGTTGAGCAAACGGATCATCGCCTGCCTGGACGTGCGTGCCGGCAAACTGGCCAAGAGCATACGCTTTGTGGATACCAAAGATATTGGCGATCCCGTTGTCCAGGCCCGCAAGTATTACGAAGATGGCCTGGATGAGCTGGTACTCTATGACATTACCGCTTCGAGCGATAATCGCGCCATTATGATTGACGTAGTGGAGCGGGTGGCCGCCCAGGTGTTCATCCCCTTTTCAGTAGGCGGCGGGCTGCGCACGGTCGAGGACTGTCACCGTGTGCTCCTGGCCGGTGCAGAGAAGATCAACGTCAACTCGGCCGCTGTGCTCCGTCCTGCTCTCATCGCCGAGGCCGCGCGGGCGTTCGGTTCCCAAGCCGTCGTCCTTTCGATGGACGTCCGCCGTGTTCCGCCCAGCCGCACCATCCCCTCCGGTTACGAAATCGTCATCCAGGGCGGACGTCTGCCCATGGGACTGGATGCCATCGAATGGGCCAGGCGCGGCGAGGAACTGGGGGCAGGCGAGCTGGTCATCAATTCGATTGACGCCGACGGCACCAAGGCAGGCTACGAACTGCGCCTGACGCGCCTCATCGCCGAAGCCGTCAGCATCCCGGTCATCGCCTCAGGCGGGGGCGGCAAGCCCGAACATCTTTACCAGGTGTTGACCGAAGGCAAAGCCGATGCCGCGCTGGTCGCCTCCATCCTCCATTACGGCGAGTACACCATCCGGGAGATCAAAGAATATCTACTCGGCCGAGGTCTTCCGATTCGTCCTGTTGGCTCTCTCCCCTCCGCCCTATGACCCATTTCTCTACCCCGCGGAAACATACCCCTTATCTCTACTTTACTGTTTTCGTGGCAGGCATGACCTCGCTGGCGGCCGAATTTGGTGCCTCGCGCTTGCTCGGGAACGTCTTTGGCACCTCGAACCTGGTGTGGGCCGCCATCATCGGCCTGATTCTGCTATACCTGACCGCCGGCTATTTCCTGGGCGGACGCTGGGCCGATCACTCGCCGTATCCCCATACGATGTACTCCATTCTCGCCCTGGCTGCCATCGCCTTGGGCATCGTTCCTCTTCTCGCCCGGCCGGTGCTTCGCATGGCCGCCAACGCTTTCGACCAACTCCAGGTGGGCGTTTTGTTCGGGGCTTTCGTCAGCGTCCTACTCCTGCTCACCGTTCCCATCACGCTCCTGGGAGTGATTTCCCCCTTTGCGATCCGCCTCGTGCTACAATCCCCTGAACACAGTGGGCGAGATGCTGGCATGATCTACGGAATCTCGACCTTGGGCTCTTTCCTCGGCACTTTCCTGCCCACCCTGGTCTTGATCCCGACTATCGGCACCACGCGCACCTTCCTGACCCTGAGCAGTCTGCTGCTGCTTGTCGCGGCCCTGGGTCTCCTCCTGAACGGCCAGCGACGGCGTGCTCTGCCATGTCTGCTGGTGCTGCCGGCGTTCCTACTGCCAATCGTCTGGAAAGACCTTGCCGCTATCAAGTCCACGCCCGGCCAGATTTACGAAAGCGAGTCAGCTTATAACTACATCCAGGTGATCGAACGGGACAACGTGCGGTACTTGCGTCTGAACGAGGGCCAGGGAGTTCACTCGATCTATGCCCCTGATACGCTTGAGTTTGGCGGGCCCTGGCAACAGTTCCTGGTCGCGCCCTTTTTCTATCCGAACCGTCAACCGGAATCGGTGAAACGTATTGCCATTCTCGGCCTGGCCGCCGGCACCACCGCCCGTCAGGCCGCAGCAGTATTCCCTCACGTCATCATAGATGGCTACGAAATTGACCCGCGCATCGTCGCCGTTGGACACGAGTACTTTGGCCTGGACCTCCCCAGTTTAAACATCATCATTCAAGACGCACGTTGGGGCTTGGCGGAAAGTCCCTACCGTTATGACCTAATCTGCGTGGACGCCTACCGCCCGCCCTACATTCCACCCCATCTGACTACTCTCGAATTCTTCCAGACCGCCGCGGATCACCTGCAGCCGCAAGGCGCGCTGGCGATTAACGTCGGACATACGGCAACCGACCGTCGCCTCATTGACGGCCTGGCAACTACCCTGCGCGCCATTTTCCCCAGCATCTACGTGATGGACGTGCCCGGCACATTCAACTCCCTCCTCTACGCCACACTCCAGCCCACCAGCCAAAACGATCTCCAGCGAAACCTAGTCGCACTGGCTACCCGTGAGGCCATTCACCCCTTGCTCATCCGTTCGATGGAGATCACCCTCGCCAACCTCCAGCCAGAACCGCCTTCCACCCGCATCTTCACCGACGACCTGGCCCCCATCGAGTGGATTACGAACGATATGATCCTGGATTATCTCTTGCAGGGAGATGGTTGAGACCCATCCAAACGAACTTGTTGTCACATTTCGAGGAGGTGCCTATGTTCATCGTTCACGTCCATGTCCATACTCATCCGGATAAAGTAGAGGCCTTCAAGGAAGCCACCCTGGAGAACGCCCGCAAGAGCATCCAGGAACCCGGCATAGCCCGCTTCGATGTCCTGCAGCAGCAAGATGATCCGACGCGCTTCGTCCTGGTCGAGGTCTATCGTTCGCCAGAGGATGCCGCCAAACACAAAGAAACGCCCCATTACCGCATCTGGCGCGACACCGTCGAGCGGATGATGGCCGAACCGCGCTATAGCGTGCGCTTCCATAACCTCTTCCCCGCGGATGAGGAGTGGTAATGCGCTTCGAGTTCGCCACCGCGCAGCGCATCCTCTTTGGCTCGGGCACCTGGCAAGAGGTCCTTTCCCTGGCAGCGGAGTTTGGACGGCGCGCCTTCGTAGTCACGGACTCAACCGAGCGCGCCGGGCCTTTACTGGAGGGCCTACAACAGGCCGGCCTCGATGTCATTCCCTGGGTCATTTCCGGCGAGCCGGAAGTGGACTCTGTCTTATTGGCTACACGCAAAGCACAAGAGGCCGGCAGTGACCTCCTCATCGGCTTCGGCGGCGGCTCCGCCCTCGATACGGCCAAAGCCATCGCCGTCCTCGCCACCAACCCCGGCGATCCCTACGAATACCTGGAGGTCATCGGCCAGGGACACCCCCTGCGCAATCCAGGCCTGCCCTGCCTGGCCCTCCCTACCACGGCCGGCACCGGCGCCGAGGTGACGCGCAACGCCGTCCTGGCCTCGCCATCGCATCGCGTCAAGGTCAGCTTGCGCAGTCCCTTCCTGTTGCCACGCCTGGCCATCGTGGACCCCTCCTTGACCCTCTCCCTGCCGCCGGCCATCACCGCCAGCACCGGCCTGGACGCCCTTACCCAACTCATCGAACCGTTCGTTTCCAATGCGGCCAACCCTCTGACCGACGCCCTCTGCCGTGAGGGCATCGTACGGGTCGCGCGCTCACTCCGCCAGGCCTATAACCAGGGCTCCGATCTGGCCGCGCGTGAGGACATGTCCCTGGCAAGCCTGTTCGGTGGCCTGGCACTGGCCAATGCTCGACTCGGTGCCGTCCATGGCCTGGCCGGCCCGATCGGTGGACGGTATCCCGCCCCACATGGGGCCGTCTGCGGTCGTCTCTTGCCCTTTGTAGTTACAGAGAACTTGAGCGCCTTACGTCAACGCGCGCCACAGTCGCCAGCCCTCGAACGGTACCGTCAGATCGCTACCTGGCTGACAGGCAATCCCAACGCCAGGGCGGAAGATGGCGCCCTCTGGCTGCGCCAATTGGTCGAGGACCTCGCCCTGCCACCGTTGCGCACCTATGGGCTCGCGCCGGATGATTTCCCCACCATTGCTAGCCAGGCCAGCAAAGCCAGCAGCACGAAGGGCAACCCCATCGAATTGAGCGAAAGCGAATTGATCTCCATCCTGACTGCCGCAACGGCAGAGTAACTGCGCCAGTCATACCTTCCAGAACAAACGCAGGCCCAATGTCTTGGGGTGTGTCCCAAGTTTGTCGGGATTTGGGGGACGAGTCAGGCGGTAGAGCGGAATGCGGCCCAGGTCTCTTTCCAGGCGTCTTTGCCACTCATGCCTCAGGCGT
>FWPU01000056.1_pt1 | contig 71551 bp, 57 predicted proteins | sample 2228361 | NCBI WGS metagenome assembly FWPU01 (sample SAMEA103939777, study PRJEB20133) | metagenome | reverse complement strand
AAGGAAGATTGAGTTTCGCCACCTTGAGCCAGTATTGTAATTGGATAGGTCCCTGCATCTATCTCAGAGATTGGTTTGACTTCCACACTGAGGCGTTTTGATTCATTTGCTCCTAAGGGTATATTGGTTACATCTTGACCGGTGAGCTTAAAACTAACCAAAAAACCACTTGGAGCATTAGCCGTCAAGTTAATTGAAATGTCTTCATCTCCTTCATTTTTCACCGTTACATCATAACGGAAGGTTGTCGTTGGCGAACCTCTCAATGTGGGTAATTCCGTATCGAAGGTTATTCGAGGGGGAGTTTTCTCCTTTACAGTCAATTCAATAGGTAGTTCAGCCTTTAAACCTTCACCTTGAGCGGTAACGAGAAATTTATATGTTCCTGATACCACATCCTTTGGCGGAGTTATTTTTAAATCCACAGTAGCCTCATTGTTTGGATCTACGTACACTGAGCGCACAACACGACCGCCACCTCGAAATTCTACTGTCCAACCTTCTGGGGCATTTTTTACTTCTAACTGAGCGACGATTGGGGAAGGTGTTACCCGAAGCCTAAGTTGCAAGGAGATAGTTTCTCCGATGCCGATCACCTGGCTTGGGTAGGTGGTATATAAAGTCAAATTTTTCTCAGTAGGGGGTTGTTCCTCCTGTGCTTGTGCAATCCAAGGTAGTGTAAACACAAAGAACAAAGAAACTAACATGCTTATAGTTATTTTCTTAATCATAATGGACCTCCTTGTAATTTAACGATGTTTAGTTTTTTTTTCAATAACCAAGAGCATTATTATAAATGATGAAAGTTAGAATTTGGTTAACATATCACATTTTCAGTCAAATGAGCTAAAATATACGTCTAATATGCATTTTTTGGTTATTATGCACATATTATTGCAATTTAATTTTTATTGATAAAATACTACTGATAATCAATAAATAAGGTTTATCTGGTTATTTGGTTGTTTTATCCACTTTAGAAACTGAAACTCCATATTTTAGAGATTTTGAAGGACGAATATTATCACAAAAGTGGTTATTGGAAAGTAACGACAAAGAAGAGTTAAATTTTAAAAATGACAAAATTTTTATAAAACAACTTTATATTCATTAAAATTATGTTTATCACGAATCCTACTTGTTTATGATAATGATACTTATCAAAAACAATTTTAGTGTTTTTCATCTTAATCCTAGTTTTAACTTTATATCCCCCCTACAAACGATATTTCACTCTATGACATTTTTCGGTTTTTGATGATAGGAAATGACGAATTGTACCCACTATTACATGAACGATTCGTAATTCTCAGAAAGATAAGCTAGGCACACCCCTACCCTTTTGCAATCTGGAGCATATTCAATTTCTGCTTTTCGGTTCGTTAACATGACTTTTAAATCTTTTTCACACAGCATTTTTAAATCTCTATCCACTTCTATCAGCATTTTTAAATCTCTATCCACTTCTATGACATTTTACGGTTTTTTCTAATGATAGAATTCACCTTACAAATTCCGTGAAATTATGTACAAATTGGCTTGAGCCTTTCTTGAATTTACTTTTCTCTCTCATGATACAATTCTCTTAGAATTCATTAATAAAATGCATGTATCAAGGAGTTTAATCATGAATACCGAAGAAAAAGAATTGACTGCAGCCTTACAATCCATACCATGGTTTCAAGAACTATCCCCTGATCATTTTAATAAAATATTGAAGATTTCAAAACTACGAACCGTTGAGGCTGGTGAGGATATCTTTCGTGAAGGAGACATTGAGGATTATTTGTATGTTGTTTTAGAAGGTAGAGTGGCAATAGAAATCGCTGTCCCTGGAAGGGGTCGTGTTCGTATCTACACTGCGGAACCTATGGATGTGGTTGGCTGGTCAAGTGTTACACCCGTCGTTCGACAACGAACTGCAGGAGCTAAAGCAGTGCTTCCTTCGAGGCTAGTGGCTATCGAATCGGCAAAACTGCGAAAACTTTGTGAAGAAGACCATGATCTGGGATATGTTGTCATGAAACGATTAGCCAATGTTGTTGCTAGCCGGTTATTGGTAACTCGCCTACAATTGTTAGATATGTTTGCTCATCCCAATGTGGAGGCAATCAATGGTTGATACTCCATTAATCCTTGGTGCAAGCGTCGCCCTACCAAAAACAGAACTCGATAAATTAATGAATCTCTTGAGGCAGATGGGTTACATTACCATTGGACCAACGGTTCGGGATAATTCCATTGTGTATTCTAAAATTGGTGGTATAGATGAATTGCCGAAGGGATATTTGAGTGAACAAGACAGTGGTCATTATAGGTTATATTACACGGATCATCCATATTACTTTGCTGTAACTCCCGGTCCACACACTTGGAAACAATTTTTATTTCCACCTCGAGCAGAACTTTTCGCTCTACGAAAAAGTAACGGTAGATGGCAACCCGAAAACTCGAAAGAAGCGCCTCAAAAATATGCATTCATTGGCGTGAGACCTTGTGAACTATCTGCGATCCATATTCAAGATCGAGTTTTTATTCGAGAAGATTGGAAAGACCCAATATATCGCCAACTTCGCCAAAGAGTTTTCTTGCTCAATGTGAACTGTACTCATCCTGGGGGAACTTGCTTCTGTGCTAGCATGGGCACTGGTCCAAGGGCAAGTGAAGGCTTCGACTTAAGTATGACCGAATTAGAGGATGTTTTTTTGGTTGAAGTTGCCTCGGAATTAGGTAGAACGGTAATGTCAAACCTCGCTTGGGAACCGGCGAGTGCATTTATACTGAACGCTGCTCAAAAAGCCATTGAAGAGGCGCAATTGAACATGGGGCGAACAATTTCCAGGGTTGATGAGTTACCATCTCTACTCCTCAATAATCTGGAACATCCTCAATGGGATGATGTTGCGAAAAGGTGTCTTGGATGCACAAATTGTACTCAGGTTTGTCCAACTTGTTTTTGTTGGGATGTCCAAGATGTCAGTGATATTACGAATACATATTGGTGCAGGGTACGCGTTTGGGATTCCTGTTTTAACCCCGATTATTCATATACTTTCGGCGGAAACACTCGTCCAAATATTAAATCGCGCTATCGCCAATGGTTAACTCACAAATTGGGGGGATGGCATCAGCAATTTGGCACATCCGGTTGTGTGGGTTGTGGAAGGTGTATAACGTGGTGCCCTGCAGCCATTGACATTACGGCTGAGGTTGCTGCCATACGAGAGGAGATAGGCTAATGGCTACCCAATTATTTACACGTTCTTACGCAATATCAACATCAGAGCCGATGATGCCATTCTGGGCAGAAATTGTTGAAATAAAACCGGAAGCACCAGGGATTTATACATATTGGCTACGCTTTCAAGATGAATCATTGCGCAAAGGGTATACTTTTAAACCCGGGCAATTCAATATGCTTAGTGTTCCAGGTTTTGGTGAAGCAGCAATATCCATCAGTTCAGACTCGGAAAACACTGATTTGATCGCACACACCATTCGGATGGCTGGAAATGTTACCCAAGCGATTGGTAGATTGAAAGTCGGTGATGTAGTTGGGATACGAGGTCCATTCGGGACTTATTGGCCTATCGAGGAGCACAAGGGTAAGGATATTGTTATCACAGCCGGAGGGATTGGACTTCCTCCTATTCGCCCTGCCATATACTACATGATGAGACATCGGCAAGATTACGGAAGGATCATCGTTCTTTATGGTGCAAGGACTCCGCGAGATTTACAATTTACAGACGAATACGAAAATTGGCAGAAAGCCGGAATAGAATTGATGGTTACTGTTGATGTGGGTGATGAGACTTGGACCGGACCGGTCGGTGTTGTTCCAATCCTTTTTTATCGCACACGTGTGAATCCGCACAATAGTGTTATATACACATGTGGTCCGGAAATCATGCTTCGATTCGTAATTTATGAAGCACTCGCTCGCCGGATTCCAGAGAAAAACATCTATATTTCCATGGAACGGAATATGAAATGTGGAATGGGATTTTGTGGACATTGTCAGATTGGTCCCTTCTTTGTATGTAAAGATGGTCCAGTATTTCGTTTCGATGTGCTCCAACCTTACTATAACGTGGAGGAACTCTAATGAATAAACCTAAGGTCGCGGTGTATAAATTTTCCTCATGCGATGGCTGCCAATTATCTATATTGAATCTCGAAGATGAGTTATTAGACCTTGCTGGAGCAGTTGACATCGCATACTTTTTAGAGGCTAGGAGCAGAGTGGAACCTGGACCTTATGACATCGCATTGGTGGAGGGTTCTATCTCAACGCCTCATGAAAAGGAAAGAATAGAAGAGATTCGTAAGAATGCTAATTATTTGATTGCCTTAGGGACTTGTGCAACTGCAGGTGGCATCCAAGCGCTTAGGAATTTCGCCAACGCAAATGATTTTGCCCAAATCGTTTATCCACACCCCGAATATTTAAACTACTTAAAGACATCTACACCTATTTCCGAACACGTTAAGGTTGATCTTGAGCTGTGGGGGTGTCCGGTTAACAAATACCAAGTCCTTGAAGTGATCAATGCCCTACTCCATAAAAGACGACCAAACCTACCTGGGTATAGTGTCTGTCTAGATTGCAAACGCAAAGGGGTCGTGTGTGTACTTGTCAACGGGGACAATCTTTGTCTGGGTCCGATTACTCGCTCAGGATGTGGTGCAATTTGTCCGTCAAATGGTAGAGGATGTTATGGATGTTTTGGACCCGCTCCATCAGCCTCTATAGAAGCTATGGCTCCTATCTTGACTCAAGCAGAACAATATGAAGGAGAGGCCTTCCTGCTTTTACGACATATTAGTGCTTATGCGCCAAAATTCCGCGAGGCTGCAGAAATTGTATCTAGGAAAGGAACATAAACAATGAGAATGTCAACAAACATTGAAGTTCCGGCATTATCACGAGTTGAAGGTGAGGGCGCCCTTTACATTCGGTTGAAAGATGGTTCGATTTCTGAGATCGAACTTAATATCTATGAACCTCCGCGCTTCTTTGAAGGTTTCTTGCGTGGACGGTATTTCCAGGAAGTGCCAGACATCACTGCACGAATATGCGGTATTTGCCCAGTTGCCTATCAAATGAGTTCAGTTCAGGCACTAGAAAAAGCCCTAGAAATCACCATAACTCCCGAAATCCGCGCGCTACGTAGAATGTTCTATTGCGCAGAGTACATCGAGAGTCACGCACTTCACGTATATTTACTTCAAGCACCCGATTTGCTTGGATTCGAGAGCGCGTTGAGTCTGGCGGAGGTTGCTCCGGATGTCGTGAAACGAGCATTGAAGATGAAGAAGGTTGGAAACGATCTCCTCAAAGCCATTGGGGGACGTTCGGTGCATCCGGTCAATGCTTGTGTAGGTGGATTTTATCGTTGGCCTGATGAAGAAGCAATAAAAACGCTTATACCTGATTTAGAATGGTGTTTACAGGCTGCCATTGACACCCTCCATTGGGCAGTAACTTTAGATTATCCTGATTTTGAGGAAGAATATGAATTTGTTGCCATACACCATGATGAAGAATATGGTATCCTGGAAGGGGAAATTCGATCTTCTAAGGGCATACCGATCTCGATTGACACGTTTGAACAAACTTACTTAGAAGAACATGTTAAACACTCTAATGCGTTACACAGTCGAAACAAGAATGGCGAGCCCTATATCACCGGTCCATTGGCTCGGTTCAATTTGAATTTCGAGCAGTTACGCCCAATTGCCAAAAAGACCTGTGAAGAATTAAACTTAACACCTCCGTTGAAAAATCCTTTCAAAGCCCTGATTGCTCGTGCTGTCGAAATCCTTTCTGTAACAGACGAGGCGTTAGAATTAGCCAAATCTTATCATCCTAAAGGACCGAGCAAAATCAACTCAGACATCAAAGCGAGTGAGGGGGCAGGAGCATCTGAAGCGCCGAGAGGTTTGCTCTACCACCGATATATCATTGATGAAAAAGGCTTAGTAAGGTTTGCAAAAATCGTACCTCCTACTGCTCAAAATTTGGCTCGAATGGAGGCTGATCTTTGGGATTTGGCACCTAAGATCATAGAACTTCCTCAACTAGAGGCAACTTTACTTTCGGAACATTTAGTAAGATCATACGACCCGTGTATATCTTGCGCAACACACTTTCTTCAATTGAAAATCGAACATCATTGAGACGAGTACTTTCTCTAAGCATTAAGAGATGTTTGATGAATGTGCTCTCATCAAACATCTCTTAAATTTTTGATGCAATATGAGTATTGCAATCATAGGCGTTGGTCAACAACATCGAGGTGATGATGCAGTTGGTCTAGAGGCTGTTCGATTGTGGATGAAGAGTTATCCTCACCATGCTCAGAATCCCAATTTTCTCATTGTATTCGTTGAATCACCAATTGTAGACATCATAGAATTCTTTGACAAAATAGATTTTGCGATCGTCGTTGACGCAATAAAAGGTTGCAAAAACCCAGGCGAGATTTACCTATCTAACGACTTAGATGAGATGAAAATGATGGTTCGTTCTACCTCGACTCACGGCATTGGATTGATTGAGACGATTAAGTTGATGAAGATGATCAACCCAGCCTTCTTATCCACTGAAATTGTTCTGATTGGTATAGAAATCGAACAAACTAATTTAGGCGAGAAACTGAGTCCTCTTGTCGAGGCTTCATTGCCAAAAGTGGTTGAGTTAATAGAAGAAACTATATTAAAATATATCTCACAATTTAGAGAAAATTAGGAACGATTTATAATAATTTGTTTAAGTGTTTAAAATTGAAATGACTTAACATTTTCAAATATTAGATAATCATGCATGAGCTTTCTGTTACACAGAATCTGTTAGAGATAAGCCTTAGACATGCCACTTCTGCCGGTGCGAAGCGAATAATAAATATCTACCTCGTCATTGGTCAACTTTCATCTATTGTAGATGAGTCGGTTCAGTTTTATTGGGATATTATTGCAAAAGATACAATCGCGGAGGGCGCGAATTTACACTTTAAACGGGTTCCAGCCCAAATGCTTTGCTTAGATTGTCAAAAAAGGTATTCGCCTAATGATTGTGATTTTCGTTGTCCAAACTGTAAAGGAACAAAGATAAAAGTAGTATCGGGTGATGAATTTATGGTTGAAGCAATTGATATTGAGACATAAATACCTATAGAGATTCCCGAAGTATCCAATTTGTTGAATTAATGGGGCTGTAACCTTTAGCCTCTCATCAGCATCACCACTAAATTCAGCAGCCATGAAAAGCGAGAAGCCAATGAACTCGTAGCGTGCTATCCTATGTTCATCGGCTTTCTTCGTTCAATATTGCATCGGTTTTCTATTACCTTTATTCCCCTAAAATTCCTCCCGGTTTTAGCATTCGGTATTAGGAATTAGAACAAACCTCACCTCATCACTAATGTCATAACAGCCTTCTGGACATGCAAACGGTTCTCGGCTTGGTCGAAGACAGCGGAAAGCCAGCCCTTGCCGGTAGTCTTGTCAATGACCTCGTCGGTAACTTCATAGCCGCGGTCGCAAGGGAGACAATGCATGTAAATAGCGTTCTTTGCTGCAAGATTCATGATCTCGGAGGTACAAATCCAATCCTTGTGTTGGTCAAATATAGCCTGGGTTTTCGCTGGGTCAGATTGCCCCACGGGTGGTTGGAAGATGGGAGTAGCACACCAAGCCTTTGGATAGACTACATGAGCGCCGGCAATCGCTTGGCGAAAGTCATGGGTGATGGTTAAGGAGCCACCGTTCTCACGTGCGTATGCCTCACATTGTGCTAATATGGCTGGGTCAAGTTCCATCCCTGGAGGGTGTGCTAAGGTAACATTCATACCCATCATTGTGGCATACAGGATAGCAGAATGTGGCACAGCGCGCGGTTTGTGAACGCTGGGAGAATACGCCCAAGACATAGTGAAATTGACTCCCTGGAAACCGCCGAATTTTTCCTTGACAGTGAGAATATCCGCTAAACCTTGAAAAGGATGGTAGATGTCATCTTCCATGTTCAAGACAGGGATGTCAGCCCAGCGAGCGAACTCACGTAGCATTTTATGGGCACCACCATATTCCCAATTCACTGGGTCACCGTAACAACGAATAGCGATGGCATCACCCATACGATCCAGAACGCGTGCTACATCAGAGACTCGTTCAGTGGAATAAGCGACTTCGCGACCTTCCAAAGTGGGTGCATATATCTTTTCAGGGTCAAGATAATGGGCATGTCCTCCAAGTTGAGTCATGCCCGCTTCGAAAGAGTTTCGAGTACGTAGAGATTTGTTGTAGAAGATCATGAAAAGAGTTTTACCGCGTAATAGGTCATCGTGATGTTGACCTTTTGCGCGCTCACGTTTTAGGTCTTCGGCGACTTGCAATATGGTCTCAATCTCCTCACGGGTAAAATCGGTTTCAGCAAGAAAATCGCGTCCTTTGAAAGTTTCAGTTTTCATCGTTGCTCTCCTTTCTCAATCAAGAACTAAATCAACTAATTTAACATCATCGCCACCATCTACAGAAAAACATTGCCCAGTAACGAAGCTAGCCTCATCACTAGCCAGATATAAAGCAGCGTAGGCTAAGTCAAAAGGGTGCCCTTGACGCATCGTTTTAGGCAGGCGACGAATGTTATTGACTGGAATAGGCACTACAACTGGGTCTTTTATAGGATCATACAAGAATAGACCGGGGCACAAGCAATTGACACGGATGTGATTGTCTAGATAATCTTTTGCCATATTACGGGTCAGCTCAATCATGCCAGCCTTAGTATAGGCATAAATGGGATTTGCCATGCGTCGCACTTTTTCAGAAGCCGATACATTAATGATGACACCACCTTCTGGTTGCTGTAACATCTGAACAACAGCCGCGCGAGAAGTGTTTACCACAGCGAATAGATTGCTGGAGAGGATACGGTTGAAAGCCTCATCAGAAAGTTCGTGAATTTTTTTATCCAATTCAACCCAGCCACCACCAATGTTGTTGTATAGTATGTCTAAGCGACCAAAAGTCCTTACTGTAAGGGCGACCATCTCCTCAGCCTCGCTTCGGTTGGAGGCATCGCCTTGAGCAATGGCTACAGTGCCACCCTGGCTGCGGATCATTTGGGCAGTTTCTTCGAGCACGTTCAAACGGCGAGCGGCAATGACTACTTTGGCACCTTCCTGGGCGAAGAGCAATGGAACACTACGACCAAGGTGTTCACCTGCTCCTACTATTAAAGCAACCTTATCTTTAAGTCTCATGATCTACCTCCTTTTGTTAGCCAAATTCACCTGCACTCTCAATGCAGGTAAATCGGTATAAAAGAAAACAAATGATTTTTTATAAATCTATCAAATCGTTCTCATCTTTTTGGCGTGCAGGGCAGCGAGAACTTTTTGGGGAGTGATAGGTAAATCGTGAACCCATACCCCAACAGCATCATAGATAGCATTGGCTACCGCTGGGGCCACACCAGCAATCGGTAATTCACCCATTCCCTTAGCTCCTAATGGTCCATAGGGATGCGGTTCTTCGATAATAATTGTCTGAATATGTGGTAGTTCAGGTGTAAGGGGCAAACCCAACTCTGCCAAGCAGGTAACTTGGGGATAGCCGTCCTTGAGAGAGAAGTTCTCGGTAAGAGTGAATCCCAATCCCTGAATAACTCCCCCTTCGATCTGACCCTCCACCCCAGGGCGATTGATTGCTTTACCGCAATCGAATGCAGCGATGAGGTGATGAACTTTTACAACACCGGTCTTTTGGTTAACCGTCAAGATCACACCCACGGCACCAAAACTATAAGCAAAGTGCAGAGGTTTGCGAGATAATTCCTCATTCGTAGGAATTGGAGCAGCCCATTCTGGGATACCCTGAGTTTCTGGTGCTTCATAGACAACTTCTGCGGTCAATTTATCTTGATATAGGCTGGCTAACTCAGACAAGGAAACCAACCGATCACCACTATCGAGGCGGATCACGTAGCCATGCTTCAAAGCAATGAGGTCTTTTTCGATATTAAACTCGGTGCACACTACATCGCAGACCTTTTCTAAAAACAACTTACAAGCATGCAATGTTGCATTGCCTGCTACAAAAGTAATACGCGAAGCAGTGGTCATCCCGGCTTGCGGATCGTAGCGCGTATCGCCCAAGTGGAGAAATATTTCTGAACGATCTACTCCCAGAGTCTCTGCAGCGATGTTGAGAAGCGCTTCGCTGGCTCCCTGACCCATGTCAGCGGCACCCACACGGAGCAGGAAAGTGCCATCGCGTTGCAAAGTTATTCTGGCACCCACATTATCGGGAATGCCACTTCCCAACCCTACGTTCTTGTAACAACCTGCAATGCCTATGCCTACTTTTTCGTCAGAACTAGGACTAGGTCGTGGAGTTTTTACAAGAGCCTGCCCAACTGCATGCAGACATTGGTAGATTCCATCGCCGACCTCTGGGGTGATTACATGACCAGTGATGGTAGCCTTACCAATGGTCAATGCATTCTTTAGGCGAAACTCCAACGAGTCCATGCCGATGGTACGAGCTGCTTTCTCCATTTGTACTTCAGCAGCAAAAGCCGGTTGGGGACTGCCAAAGCCACGAAAAGCCCCGCAGGTGATGTTATTCGTGTACACAGCATAAGCATCCACTTTAACATGAGGGATCTCATATGGTCCACCAGCGAACGCTGCTGAACGGAAAAGCACCGCTTCGCCAGTGGAGGCGTAGGCACCAGTATCACCGATCAAGGTTGCCTCTAGGGCAACAAGTCGGCCATCGCGTGTGACACCAGTCTTGTAGTGCATGAATTCGGCATGGCGCTTATGGTGTGCGCGTAACGATTCATAGCGAGTAAAGCGCACTTTGACCGGTCTTTGTAAAAGATAGGCTGCTAAACCTGCGAGCACCTGAGCAGAAACATCCTCCTTGCCGCCAAATGCACCACCCACAGGCATGTGAGCAATACGAACCTTTTCTTCAGGCAGACCAAGAGTAGCGGCAACTTGTGCACGATCAAACACCGGACCCTGACTGCCACAATAGATAGCCACTCCATCATCTTCTGGAACGCCAATACTGCACTCTAGTTCTTCGTAGGCGTGTTCCTGAAAAGGGGTAGTATAATCTGCCTCAATAATCACATCGGCTTCCTTAAAGCCTTGGGTAACGTCACCTTTACGAATCTTAATGTGACGCAATATATTACCATTTTCCCCCTCGACGGCAGGAGGGTGCAACGGGTGAGCTCCGGGCTGCATCGCTTCTCGAGGATCAGTGATCGTAGGAAGAGGGGTATAGGTAACATGTATAGCCTCGAGGGCTGCATCTGCTTGCTCAAAGCTCTCAGCGACTACCAAGGCTAGACAATCGCCCACCATGCGCACCAGTGTATCGCAAAAAACGGGTTGGTCTGGGATAAGCAAACCATACAAATTACGCCCTGGGATATCCTTGGCGGTGAACACTGCCACTACGCCAGGCATACGGCGAGCATCCTCAACATCAATTGCTTCAATGCGAGCATGCGGAAGGTCGCTGCGCTTAGCACGTCCGTATAGCATACCTGGAAAAGTCAAGTCATCGGTATATTTGAGACTGCCCGTGACTTTGGCAACTGCTAGGCGTTCATGTGCCTCCATATTCTTGTCCCATGGCAGCTCGATCTCACCACGAAGCGCAGCTGCGGCTTGTAGTATGGCTCTTGGAGCCCGATATCCAGCACTACAACGGGAGATATTGAAGCGTATGGCTTCAGCAATCTCTTCTAACGAAGGGTTAGGGTTCCGATCAAGCAATGCCTTAGCCGAAAGAATCTGTCCAGGTGTGGCATATCCACACTGCATGACATGGTTTAGGATAAAAGCCTTTTGCAAGGGGTGTAATTCACCATTCACTGCAAGTCCTTCGATGGTCTCTATCCGGCATCCAGATACAGACTCCAACGGGATGCGACAGGAAGGCTGTGCGATGCCATTGATGATGACCGTACAAGCCCCGCAAAAACCTTCATTATCACAAGATTGCTTGGCACCAGTCAATCCAAGTATCTCACGTAAGGCACGTAAAAGCGTCCAACCCGGCCGATATGGGATGCTTACTTGTTTTCCATTAACAATGAAAACAATATCGTGTTCGGATGACACTTGAATACCTCTCCTTCGTTAATGGGAATCGCGCTTTTTACTGATTGACAATCGACCTCCAAGCAGGACCTTTTTCAGGCCAGGGGGCGGCTAACAAGTCCCGTGTTTCTTGCCCAGCAATCTCAACTAATTCAGCACGTGCCTGCAAAGCGCGTTGCAAGACCTGTTTTTCATCCAGGGTAAGCACTTGGCGGTCTTCCATGATAAGTTTGCCTTCGACGATGGTATGTAGAACATCACTACCACGCGCGCTGTATACCAGTTTTGGCACCCACCGTCCTACCGGCAGCAAATGAGGTTGCTTGAAATCAATTACAATCACATCTGCCCGCTTTCCTACTTCAAGAGATCCTACCCGAGAGTCGATATTTAGTACATGTGCTCCAATAATAGTAAGCATTTCCAATATTTGCTCCGCCGTGATGGTTTCGGCATCTAATTGGGTAGCTTTTTGTAACATTGCAGCAGACCGACCTACCTCCAACATGTCATATGTAAAGCTAGCGGCTCCATCTGTTCCCAAACCGACAGCGATACCGCGGCTAAGCATATGGGTTATCGGCGCTACTCCATAACCCAAATAAGCGTTGGCGATTGGGCAGTGCACAACCTTGGTATCCGTTTGTGCGAGGATCTCTATCTCGCGATCAGATAGCCAAACAGCGTGGAACATAATCCCTCGAGGACCAGTAAGACCCATTCGATGGAGGTGTTCCAGGTCGCGTTCGCCAAAGTGACGCAAACAGTAAGAGTTTATCTCAATCCACCCAGCAACATGTGTGCTAATATTGACATCCAATTCTCGTGCTAGTTCTACTGTTTTTCGCATAAGATTTTCGCTAATGTCTTCGGTAGAGCCTGGCCCTAGGGCAATGGTAGTACGATGATTATTGTGCCACATTTGATGAAATCGCCGCGCTTCTTCCATCAAAAGGTCACCTTTTTGGATCATCGTCATATACTCTGAATCGGTGCGTTCCCCAGCGAAAGTCTGGTCCAGAAGACCGAAGACCATTTGGGTACGCAGCCCGGCACGATCAAATGTTTCGGTAACATGATAGATGTTACGCATATCTGTGTGCAAATACCAATGGTCAGATACGGTAGTCACACCGTTTTTGATCATTTCCAGAGCAGCCAATTCGGCACTCACCCGGGCGTGTTCTGGGCGAATCTTAGACACTACTGGAAAGAGGAATCGCCAATTCCAAGGATCGAAGTGCATATCATAGCCAATGCCCTCAATCAGAGACTGGTAAACATGGGTATGTCCGTTAATGAAACCGGGGCAGACAACGCACCCTATTGCAGGTAAGGTTTTCTTTGCAGGATAATCCAATCCGACTCCTACATCAATTATCTTGCCTTCATTGATAGCCAGATCGCCACCTTCAATGATTTGGCGGTGGGGGTTCATAGTAAGCAATACACCGTTTTTGATTAGTAAGTCAATTGCCATTTTTCATGATTCCCCTTTGCAAGTAGATTTGGAGGGCAAAAATTGTCCATATCCTCTTTGTGCAAGTAAATCGTTGCCATCCCATACAGTCTCACCACGCACTAATGTCCGTTGTACACGGCATGAGAGCTCCCAACCCTGGTATGGGGTAGTATCAATGCGTGAAAACGGTTTTTTAGAAGAAACTTTCCATGACTCACGTGTGTCAAGAAAGATTAGGTCTGCATCTAAGCCTGGTTTGATATCTCCTTTTCTGTGTGCAATGCCTAAAATTCGCGCTGGCGAGGCTGAAGTGACTTGTACAAAGCGTTTTAGTGATAAGTAACCTGACACCACACCGGCGTGATATACAAGTGGCAAGGAAACCTCTAACCCGGCAATCCCTGGTTCAATTTCTTGTTTGTTTTTAGAATACATACCATGTTGGGTTTGCTCTCCAAGGTAATGGTCGGTTGTTACAACATCAATCACACCGCTTACCAAAGCCTGCCAGAGCAGTTGACAGTCTTTTCTTGTACGTAAGGGTGGGGTGGTCTTCACTTTGTGACCTTGATGAAGGAACTCGCTTTCATCTAAAAGCAAGTAATGGGGGGTGGTCTCTGCAGTGACATCAGTATTCCATCCTCGGTAGATATCGATTAGATCGGCGGTATGCCCGGCGGAGACATGGCAGATATGCAAGGGTGCTCCTGCAGCATGAGCCATCTCCAGCGCTTGAGCAACAGCGCTGGTCTCAGCAACGGTTGGGCGGGCTCGGACAAAACCCATGGGATCATCCCAATTCACGATGGAGTTCAATAGAGCAGCCTCTTCGGCATGGAGAGCCAAGCGGAGACCTGTTCTGGCTGCTTCTTGAATGCACGCCCACAATAGAGCAGTATCTACAGGCGGATCGGCAGGCATGTAAACTTTGAAGTATGGGGCGCCAAAGCGAGCAACCTCATCTAAACGTTCTATGTCCTGCCAAGATACTACAATGCCACCACCTAGGCAAAAGTCAACAACACTCTCCTGTTCGGCTAGGCGTTTGCGCTCTAAGCAGGATGAATAGCTAGTGCACACATGGAAAGGAGGCATGTCGACTACGGTTGTTATCCCACCAGAAGCAGCTGCACAAGTGCCCTGATAAAAGGTTTCAGCACCATCTTGAAGATGGGCATGCATATCAATACCTCCGGGCAATACATAAGCGCCGGCAGCATCGATGATTTCACATCCCTCCAGACCGGTTATCTGATCAGGATGTAGCAAATCGGAGATCCTTCCTAATGAGTCAATAAGAATAGAGACTTGTTGCAAGTCTTCATTGCACCAAACTTTACCGTTAATAATCAGTTTAGACATAACCCGTTTCCTTGCAGCAATAATTATTGAAGCCTACCGGCTAGGCGATCAAGGCGTTCTTCTAGTCCTGCTAAGCGCATCAAGTCTTCAGCAGCAGTATGGACCATCTGTTCCGCCAAGGACTCGTCTAGAGTCAATATTTGGCGATCGCGCATTAGTACTTTACCATCCACGATCGTGGTTAGTACATCGGAGGCATTGGCAGAATAAACTAATTGCTCAATCACATTGCTCCTGGGTTCTGGAAGGATTGGCCACATGTGCGGCGCGTGCAGGTTGACAATTATAAGGTCAGCACGTTTGCCAACTTCCAGCGAGCCGATTTGATCCGCCAAGCCGAGACATTCCGCAGCCCGATTGGTTGCCATACGTAAGGTCAGTTCACAAGGTAATGCACCAGCATCACTTCGCCATAGTTTCTGCAAAAGGGCGCCTATACGCATCTCTTCAAACATATCTAGATTGTTATTGCTCAGATTCGAATCGGTACCTAAACCAACCCGAATGCCAGCAGCGATCAATTCAGGCACCGGAGCAACACCAGAAGCAAGTTTCATATTGCTGGAAGGGTTATACGCCACGGCTACATCATGTTCAGCCAAAAGTTGTATATCCTTATCGCTCAGGTGGACACCATGGGCTATCAACAACCGAGGTGAAAGCAAACCAAGGTCATGCAGGTACTCTACGGGGGTCTTCCCATATCGATCTAAAAATTGATTCACCTCATCCTTAGTTTCACACAGGTGGGTATGAATACCGATATCGAATTTTTCAGCCAAATCGCGTATTTCTTGAAAGGTCTGAGCAGAGACCGAGTATGGAGCGTGTGGACCAAACCAAGTGAAAATACGCCCAGGCAAGCGTTCCTTCCATTCTTTGATAAATGCCAGGCTGCTTTCTAGGGTTTCACCTGAACCAGCAGGATGATCAATGATCTGCGGGCTGAAGATAGCCCTTAACCCGGATTGCTCGACCACTGCAGCAGCCTCGCCAGGGAAACGATAAATATCAACAAATGTCGTAATGCCGCTGCGAATCATCTCTAATTGGTTCATGTATGCAGCCGCACGGATATGCTCTGGACGCTCGGCACGATCTTTCGGGAAACAGATTTCCTCTAGCCATTGCATTAATGGTAAATCCTCAGCCAATCCGCGCATTAAGGTCTCATGCATGTGGCAATTAATCAAGCCAGGCAGCACAGCGTTACCATGGGCATCGAGTTCAATATCACTGTGCAGTGATAGATTGGTGCCCACAGCGGTAATGATTCCATTTCTAATGGCAAGGTCACCTGGACGGTAACGCCTGCCTTGAGCGTCCATCGTGATAATATAACCATTTCGGATGATCAAGTCTTGTTTCATGGTGTTGGCCATCCGTTGCGTTTCCACAATTGGACAGCGGTCTCTTTGCAACGAGCACGTAATTCGTCCTCATCAACCGTCAAAATTTTGCCATCTTTCATTACTATTTCACCATCAATGATTACTGTGTTTACATCGGTACGTTCACATGTCCCGATGATGTAATTCTTAACATTTTTCTCGAATAAAGGCACCGAGGAACGGTCACGAAGTAATACAATATCGGCTTTCTTACCCACTTCAAGGGAACCGATGTCATTTTCCATCTGCACGACTTTTGCACCATCGAGGGTAGCCATGCGCAATACTTGGGCATCGGGTAACACTTCGGGGTTCTCGTAGCGGATTCGGTGAATCATTTGAGCGGTGCGCATAACTTCGAAGTAATTGTAAGTCTGCCCATCGGTGCCTAGCCCCACAATGACGCCTGCCTTGATCAACGGCATCATGTTCGGCCAGAATCCAAAGATGGCATTGGATTCAGCATTGTGAGCCACTTTGACATCGTATTCCTTAAAAATAGCGGGGTCTTCTAAGGGGTCAATGTAACTGCAATGGAAAAGAATTAAATTGGGACTTAGGAAACCAATGTCGGCTAGATAACGGGTAGGGCGCTTACCGAAACGCAGAGTGGTATCCATGTGGTGCCAACGGTCATCCAGATGATGCATCATATAACCAACACCAAGTTCATCAGCCTTACGCTTGACTTCCATGAGGAGCTCGGTAGAACAAGTATAGGTGGTGTGGACACCGATGCGACCAGTCACACGACCGCCACGTTTGCGCGCCTTTTCGATAAATTTAACATTCTCTTCCAACCCTAATGCAGCATTCTCTTCGCTGATGCGTCCGGTGGTCTCAAAGGATAAGATCGCCCGTATGCCAGTCTCCACAGCCGCCTGATCCACCGCGTCTAAGGCGCCTGGCAGGGCATATGAACCTTCTGCTGTATCGGTGGTGGTGGTAACGCCGCTTCGGATATGTTCGACTAGGTTCATCTTCGTCCCAATGTAAAGTTGCTCGTGATCAACGCGGTCTTCTAGCAAAGGAAGCCAGAAACGGGCCATCCAGGCTGGAAAGGAAAAATCAGGCGATTCGAAGCCAGAGTATGGAATGCTACGTACCACGGCGCTATATAAATGGTTATGACAACTAATCAAACCAGGGATGACAACCTGACCAGAAGCATCAATTACCTCAACGCCTTCTGGATTACCAACTTCTGTAGCCGATCCAATCTTCTGGATTGTATTCCCTTCAATGTAAATGCTTCCATTTCGGATAATGCGGTCTTGTTGGTCCATTGTGACAATCAGACCATTTTTAATAAGTAGATTGCTCATTCTCGTTCCTCCTCAAAGTTTCAAATGCTCTCACCGGTAAGGTAAAGTGCGGTTAGGATATAAACACGTGTTGCAACCAGCAAGTCAGAGATACGCAAGCGCTCATTGATCGAATGCGAAAGCGCAGTTTCACCGGGTCCAAAGTTGACTGTAGGTATTCCTAACCCATTTACGGTAAAGTCCATATCCATGTACCCGTTTGTATAACCCAGGGTGATTTCTCTACCCGTTATTTTTCGATAGGATTCTTGTAGTGCTGCCACCAATGGGCTATCAGGTGGTGTATAGGCGGGATTAAGACCTCGACGGGTGATCGGCTCCCAGTGCCAATCGGGGCGCGAGATACTCACCCGTGCCTTGAGTTGAGGGTCTTCATCTGACAATGTCTCTAAAATCTGATTGATTTCGGTTAAGACGCTGGCTTGTGTCTCGCCTGGGACCATGCGTCGGTCTAAAAAGAACGAACAGAAATCAGCCACGTTGTTGTATTGCGTACCACCTTGGATAACGCCTATGTTTACAGAGCCTTGAACACACATATTCAATTCAGGGATAAAAATGGATTTAGGTTTGAAGCGCGTTAGAGCGAGGATAATCTTAGCAGCCTTTTCAATAGCATTGACACCTAACCATGGAGTCGATCCATGAGCTAAGACGCCCTCTACATCAATACGTAATGGAGCAGTACCTTTACAGCCCAACAGCAAATTCAGGTCTGATGGCTCGGTGACGATGCAAGCGTCTGCATGAAATTTAGCCTGCTCAAGGACGTAAGCACCACGATGCTCTGATTCCTCATCAATAACTGCCCATACTGCGAGACCTTTACGCAACTTGATTCCGGAGCGAGCCAACGCCAGTAGCGCGTAGATAGAGGCGGATAATCCGCCTTTCATATCTACACTGCCACGCCCCCAAATATAGCCGTTTTGTATATCTCCGCTGAGTGGATTTCGCATGCCCAAAAATGGTATAGTATCAGTATGACAAAGCAATGCCAAGCCGATACCATCCTCTTCGCCAGGTAAAAGGCAGTAAAGGTTTGGACGTCCTAGAGCAACCTCCTCGATAGTCACTTGTAATCCCGCCTGACGGCATACCCGGCTTATGAAATCAACAACCTCAGCTTCGTTCGAACCGGCTTCCAAATTTGGGTTTACACTGTTGATGCGTATTAAATCCTGGGTGAAGCGTATAAGAGCATCATCCGATATACTGGAAAGTGCCAAATGGGTAGATTCTTGATGCATAAATCCATTGAGAGGGAGGGTGAAGGTTTTCTTCACCCTCCCAAATGTTGAGATGTGGATTTAATCACCAGTTTCGGCTTCAAGGGTCTTAGCGCTTTCTAACCGATCGCGCCAGTAGAGTCCTCGCGCTTGCACACGTTTGAAGAGCCAGCCCGCTACAATAGGTGCTATGATGAGATTCGGCGGCACATCAGCAATCAGGACTGTGCTGAATAGCGTCCAAAAGGGAGCATAGCCCATCAAAGCGATCCAACCCCCAACACAAAGGGCTGTTACTAGGGTGCCAACGATGCCGCCCCACAAGGCAATAGCTTTCCAATTCTTGGGGTGGGAAACCAGTAATCCAGGGATGAAAGCCATCATGAAGTTGCCAACCGCTCCCCCCACACCGCCGATGCCAAACCAGCCTGCGAGGACATCGGAGATAAAGGTGTTGCCGATCAGGGCTGCCAAACCACCAACCCATGGTCCAAAAAGTACACCCCATACCACGGCGATAAAGGCGAAGGGTCGCAAGGTAATGAATCCAATTGCCCATGTCATGGTAGAGAAAGCTCCCAAACCATATAGGACAGCACCGATGATAGTTAAAGCAATATCAAGTGTCCCAAATTTTTGGCTCCAATATATTTTTTTAGGTAGAAGCCAGCCGTTCATATTTGTGTCTCCTCTCTAAAAATTGGAATAAAAAATGAACGATGAACGAAAGAACAATTATTGAGAAATGTTTATATCCATCCTTTCCATAAGTTCTCCTTTCTATAAGAAAATATCTTGGTAACTAAGCAGGCTCACAAAAATACATCAACCCTGGCCCATCCAAGCCAAAGGGACAACAAGCTTAGTGCAATCATCAGAAGCCCATTTAATATAAAAAGGAAATCTTTCCAAGTGAAGCGATGCTGGGAGTAAAACGTTCGTTTTAAATTGTCGGGGCTAAAGGCTTTGAGTTCCAAGGCAATAGCGATTCGGTGTGCGCGCCGCAGCATAATATCAATCAAGGGGATTGCGACTGGAATAGTCTTGCGAAGGCGTTCGCTGAAAGATCCTTTGTCGATTTCCAACGCCCGCGAGCGAAAGGAATCTGTGATAGTAACATAGTCACCGCTCACTTCGGGCAAAAATTTAAAACTGCTAATCACCATTAGAGGATACATGTAAGAGATATGTAGGCGGTTTTGAAAAAATTCGCCAAGGGCACTTGCCAAGTCCATTAGGTCTGTAGTCATGACGAAAAATGTACATGCAGTCAAAGCCAAGACAATCCTCAACCCCATTGCAAGAGCATAGACTATCCCCTCTACGCTGACATGGAGGAAAGCCCAGCGAATTAAATAGTGTTGGTCCGGCGTGACTTTGTAGAAGAAAGGCCAAGTAATCATTATGAAGCCGATCATAACTGGATAGGTAACAATAAGGAAACGGTACATCTGGCGATCAATGTAAGCAATACGTGCTAGTATCCAAATCCAAACGGTAAAGATAATGAGAATCACTGGGTTGGTCACCAGAATGGGAACAATGATGAGGCAGATCCACCATAGCAATTTTGCCCGAGGATCCAAAGAATGAATAGGTGATTTGGCTTTTCCAGCCTCAAGCATGGATAAGACAAAGGTCATGGCGATACCTCTAGTTTAGAATTGGGGTGAGCATCCCGCGCATGTATAGCAATCAACTCTGCTAAGTCAATTGGGGTCAGAGGTTTATTGAAGTGCATACCAGGAAATAAAGAGTTAGCCAACAGATATACCTCGGGGGGTTTAATGCCTACATTGTATAGAATATCAACTTGGCTGAAGACATCTTGAGTATTTCCATCAAGGATGATCTTTCCATTTCCCATCACGATGACCCGCCGTGCGAACAGTGATACCAGGTTCATGTTGTGGGTGGTGATGATACAGGTATGACCTTTCTCATTCAGCTGACGAATCAACTTCATAAGCCTAGTCGACTCCTCCCAATCTTGACCAGTAGTTGGTTCGTCAATGATCAAGATGGTTGGTTCCATCGCCAGTACTGAAGCCACTGCAAGTCGTTGACGCTGCCCGCGGCTGAGTTGGAAAGGCATACTTTCCTCTAGTCCAGCAAGGTCCATCTCCTGCAATACCACTTGGATAGATTGTTCAATGCGTTCATTAGAGTATCCCAGGTTTCGTGGACCGAAAGCAACCTCATCTCGAACCGTCTCGGCGAAGATTTGGTGATCTGGATTCTGAAAAACGTAACCAACCGAACATGCAAGCTCTGAAGTTGGTAAGGTAGCAGTGTCTCGTCCTTCCACAATTACGCGCCCTTTGGTTGGCTTGAGCAGACCATTGAAATGCTTGATCAATGTGGTCTTGCCAGAACCATTCTGTCCAATGATCGCTACGAACTCACCTGGATAGATAGATAAATTGATGTCGTTCAGTGCATAGCCTGTGCGTGTTGGATAACGGTAGTAAAGGTTTTCGACAAGTAGAATGGGTTCTGTCATTGTTTAAGTCCATAATTTCTTTATTTGTGTTAAACCCTCGTCTAAGGTTATCGGTAACTTATGATCTTCCAAATAAGTTGAATACCCCATAGAGACTAGGTGATAAGCAACCTGGGTAACCTGCGGGGGATAGATTCCAAGTTTGATTAGAAAATCCACATCGGATAGCACCTCCCGAGTAGGGCCATCTTTGACCTTCTCGCCATGATCCATTACAATAATCCGATCGGCATACTTTGCCAGCTCATCAATGTTATGTTCGACCATCAGAATAGTTTTTCCCTTAACTTTGAGGGAACCGGCTAAGTTGTGCACTTCTTCAGCGCCTAACGGGTCGAGTTCTGAGGTGGCTTCGTCTAGAATAAGCACTTCTGGTTCCATTGCCAAAACGGCAGCCACAGCAACGCGCTGCTTTTGACCGCCGGAAAGATAGAAAGGATGGCGATATCGTTCGGCGCGTAGGTTAACCAAGTCAAGGACATAGGTTAATCGCTGTTCGATTTCATGGCGGGGAAGGCATAAATTCTCCAGTGGGAAAACAATCTCTTTCTCAATGTCTGTCATCAATAATTGAGCTTCGGCATCCTGCTGTACCAAACCAACGATCTGGGAGATTCTAGCAACCGGAGTACGGTTTGCTGGCATTCCCTTAACGGTCACTTCTCCAGTTAACCTCCCGCCTAGGATTTGAGGCACTACGCCAACAATAGACCAGCAAAGTGTGGATTTCCCAGCACCAGTTGGACCGATGATGCCGACGAACTCTCCTTGCTCGATGGAGAGGTTAATGCCCTTTAGTGCTTGGACTTTTGCGCCTGAATAAGTGAAGGATAAATTTTTAAGTTCAATTAGAGCCATGTTACCTCTTCTTCATTGCTTATAAACACGCTGTGCGTCGGCTGCGGCGCGAACCTGCAATGCAGCCTTTGTTGTTTGGAAAGCGTGTTCTGGTGTGGCAGTTCCAAATAATATAGATTCCACCCCAACATCAGAAAATAACCATTCAAGAGCACCATAGACATCCTGACGCAAGCTTCCGCTGGCTAGAGGCATGAAGGCAATTACTGGTTTACGCACTGATTTGACCACATCAACGCATTCGTCGCGACTGAACCAAGACCATTCTCGATTGAGAGGGACGGCATAGCCTTCAACGTCCAATCCCGCGGCTTCAGCAGCAGGTACAACCAAAGTAGCATATTGGCACAATAGCAGTGGTATATATCCCTCTTGACGAACGACCTCAACCATTTGGGCAATAATATCAATTCGTCCTAAGGATACTAACCAATCAGCATCAGAGCCACCAAGGAAAATATACTGGCAACAATCCTTGAAAATGGACATCCTTTGACGGAACAGATCCCGGTCTAGATATATCTCTGCAATTTCCGTATCTGTCAATGGAGGTGCGTTTCGGTCATAGTAAAATAAAAGTATATCTTCCTTCGAAAGTTTTTCGTCAACAAGACGTGCAACCGGGCGGGGGAATAGGCGGTCAACTAATGTGCGTAAAATGCGATCCCGGCTGTATTGAATGTAACGTCCGTTCAATATGACTCCCTGCTCCCAGGTAGGGTTTCCAAAGCCAAGCAACCGATCGCCAGTCTCCTCAATCAAACGCCGCAAAAGGCGGACGTTATCTTCGAAAGACAAGTCAAATGCTCTCCCACCAGCATCATAGCAAGCGCGCATGACAGACAGGCAGTACTCCTCATCGAATAATTTCCATAACAACTCTCTACGGTAAAGGAAGCGAAACATATTAAATGGGTCACCTCCCAGAATAGAGGCAGGGAGACGTTGATTTAGTACCATGAAGAATTTCTCCTATGTATGCCAGTGGATTAATTAGACTCCAATCAAGGTTTGATAAAATTCCTTGACCTTTTGTAAGGCGGTTATATCATCAGGTATGGGTAAGATTTCTGTAGAGATAGTACCTTGATAACCAATCTCATCCAATGCCTGTAAGACACCTTTAAAATCAATATGTCCGCTGCCAGGTGCATGCCGATTGCTATCGGCGAAGTGAATGTACCCTAGATGGTCTCCAGCAATGCGTATTGCAGTGGGGATGTCGGGTTCCTCAATATTCATATGAAAAGTATCTAAGAGGAGTTTGAAATTCGGTGCGTTAATTTCCTCAAGGATTGTTAGAGCCTCATTTGTTGTATTGATAAAATTAGTTTCATACCGATTGATGGGTTCAAGCAAGAGTGAGATTCCTTTATCATATGCGAAACGGGCACAGGCTTTCATTTGCATAATCGCTCTCTGACGCTGTGCCCGCATTTCCTGCTCAGTACCTACCAGCTGACCTCGGATGCCACCGATAATGACTGCTGAGTTGGTAGATTGTGCCAGCTCGATGAATGCCTTCAATCGTTCAACAGCACCATTACTGAGACTCTCGTCGGGGGAGGACAGACATAATTGATCGTGCAGACAGGATTGTCCTGTAGCTATAGCGCTTAGAGACAAGCAGTGCTGCTTGAGCAGTTCGATAAGTTGTTCACTTTGAATATCTTGGGCATCACGCAGGCTTAGCTCAACATGTCGAAAACCTGCCTGTGCCACAGCATCTAGACCTTCCTCTAACCGACCAGCGAACAATACTGGCGCGAATGACGTTTCTCTTAGGGAAAGACTGATAGAGAAGCGATCCCAGGATAGCCTAGAGGGATAAGTGGCAACGTAATTGGATTGACTTTGGAAAGCCAAATCTAGCTTTGACAAGCGAGGGACATGTCGCCCATGTTCAAAAGGCGTTGATAACCATTCCCGGATAATCCACTCCGCTCGCTTAGGAGTGACCACGTTGACTCCCAGACATAATACATTGGCGTCATTGTGTGCCCGACTAAAGTGCGCTAAAAAGGCATCATCGCATAGTGCAGCGCGGATTCCAGGGATTTTGTTTGCAGCCATAGACATTCCTAAGCCAGTGCCGCAGATTAGAATACCTCGCTCGCAGAAACCACATGTAACCAGTCTGCCAACAGCAAAAGCATAGTCTGGGTAATCAACTGGCTGGTCCGAGGTTGATGGTCCAACATCGACTACCTCTATTCCCAGAGTTTGTAGGAATCTGATGATATCTTGTTTAAGAGGATAACCTACATGGTCAGAGCCGATAGCGATCTTCATATTACATGTTCTTTGGATGGAGCTTTACCCGTTGATTCTCGGATAATTAGTCGAACATCCAGTGGTGGTGGATTTACCGTTAGGTTGTTCTCACCGGAAATCAATCTCAGCAGTAACTTAGAAGCCATGCAGCCCATGTCAAATTTTGGTTGGTAAACAGTAGTCAGTGCAGGTGTAGTGAACTCGGCTTCCGGAATGTCATCAAAGCCGACGATGGAAAAGTTGTCTGGGACTTTTAAACCGTGTTGATGAGCGGCGCGCAATGCCCCGATTGCCATGATATCGTTATAAGCGAATAATGCAGTAGGGGGATTCCTCAAAGCCAGCAACTGGTTGAAAGCTCTACGCCCATCTTCCAATGAGTAACCACCTGTAACAATTAAATGCTTGTCTATAGGGATATCTGCGTCGCGTAAGGCAGTAAGGTAGCCGTCGATTCGCTCCTGACTATGACTCAGTGCTATTGGTCGAGTGATCGCGCCAATTCGCCGATGACCTAGTTGAATGAGATGTTGTGTAGCCAAGTAGCCGCCACGAAAATTGTTGGCTACGATCGCTGGAATTTCTCGACCAGGGAATAACCGGTCCAGAAGGATAGTGGGTATGCCATATCTAGTCAATCGGTGATAAGGTTCTAAACTAGTAGTAGCAGGTATCCAAATAACGCCAGCAACACATTGCATCCGCAATATGTCAACATATTGTAACTCTCGTTCTAGAGAGTTGCCGGAGTGACACAAAATGACAATATAGTTGTTCTCGAATGCAACCCACTCGATGCCATGAGCTATTTCTGAGAAGTACGCGTTCTTGGTATCAGGTAAAATCAACCCGATAGTTGATGTGCGTTGCAATCTCAGATTACGTGCAACAGCGTTTGGCTTATAGTCTAGTTCTTGGATAGCTTGTAACACCCGTGCACGTTTTTTTTCGGATACCGGCCGCGGTCCGTTGTTGAGGACGTAAGAAACCAAAGCTGGGGATACACCGGCTAACTTTGCAACGTCATTACGAGTGACCATAATGATCTTGGAAAAACGAATCAACACGTGTTTACTTTCAGTATAAAAAAATTTTGCAAATGTGTCAAGATTCATTTTATGAGTTTTGGAACTCAATTCAAACATTCGAATACAAAAGGGGAGATTTAACACCGATACATTGACTTCGAAGTACCTAGAAGTATCTGCTTTATGTCTGTATTGGACCAAATATTAAACATGATTCTCAATGAGAATTAATTTTTATAGAGCATCATTATGATTTATAGGATGCATTAACAAAACTAAGAAAAGAGGAGTGGTATAATCTGAAATATGAAGCGCTTAATTGTCAATGCTATAGTTTGCTATAGTATCCATTGCGGGTACTTCATCTAAGCATAAGGTGAAAAAAGAAAATGGCTAAGCGAATCGAAATACTCGAGGATATCCTGAGTGCAAATGATCAAATTGCTCTTGCGAATAGAAAGATGCTTGATGATGCCAACGTATATGCTATCAACATAATGGCATCACCGGGAGCCGGAAAAACATCCCTTATTGAACACACAATTCGTGCCCTTAGGAATCGCCTTAGCATTGCTGTGATTGATGGGGACATTGCTTCAACCTTAGATGCAGACCGGGCTGAAGCTGCTGGTGCACTTGCCATTCAAATTAATACAGGTGGTGAATGTCACCTTGATTCTTCTATGGTTAGGCAAGCACTGGAACGAATACCCCTGAAAGAAGTGGATTTGATCATCGTGGAAAATGTTGGAAATCTCATTTGCCCTATGAGTTTTAAGTTGGGAGTTCATAAGAGTATATTAATAGCGTCTATCCCAGAAGGAGATGATAAGCCATACAAGTACCCAACGATGTATCGAGGCGTAGATGCATTGATTATCAACAAAATTGATTTACTCCCTTACATTTCCTTCAATATGGACTACTTCAGACGTGGAGTTGAAATACTCAATCCGGGGTTAGTCACCTTTACGGTTTCCTGCAAAACGGGAGAAGGTATAGATTCGTGGAAAGATTGGATTGTGTCTGAAATCGAGAACACCTTTGAAAAGAGTTTATGACTGAAAGACGTGGGTTAAGCATTCACATCACCGGTATTGTTCAAGGGGTTGGCTTTAGACCGTTTGTGTATAATCTTGCAACTCAAATGGGTGTTACCGGATGGGTACGAAATACTTCTGCAGGCGTTGATATAGAAGTAGATGGTGAACCTCGAATACTTGAACAATTCCTCATCGCATTGAAAGAGAAAAAACCAACAATAGCAAAAATAGATCAAATCCTAATTCAAGAACATCCAGCCAACGGCTTTAAATCATTTGAGATACTCGATTCTGAGTTCATCCCAGAAGCATTCCAACCAATCTCCCCAGATATTGGGATTTGCGATGAATGCCACAATGAACTCTTCGATCCAAGTAATAGACGATATTTATATCCTTTTATCAATTGCACGAACTGTGGACCGCGGTTTACAATCATCAAAGATATTCCATATGATCGACCCAACACTACTATGCAAACCTTTGAGATGTGTGATCAATGTCGTGCAGAATACAACAATCCACTCGATAGAAGATTTCACGCACAACCTATTGCATGCCCTTCTTGTGGTCCACATGTTTGGATGGAGATAAATGACAAAGTCATTGCGAGAGAAGACTCCGCAATTCAACTATGCAGACAATTATTGTTAGATGGAAAAATCGTGGCTATTAAAGGTCTAGGCGGATTCCATCTGGCTTGTGATGCCACAAACACCAAGGCGGTATTCAAATTGAGAGAACGTAAATTGAGGGTTGATAAACCCTTTGCGGTGATGATGGGAGACATTGATTCGGTCAATTCGCATTGTTACCTGAATGAGTTTGAGAAACACATTCTTCTCTCGCGTGAGCGCCCTATTGTCATCTTAAAGAAGAGACCAACATCAACAGTGGTCAATGAGGTTGCCCCAAATCAAAATACATTAGGGGTTATGTTACCCTACACTCCTCTTCATTACCTCTTGTTCTTTCAAGAAAGCAAAAGTACTTATAACTTCACTCCTCCACTTGTTATGACTAGCGGTAACTTAAGCGAAGAGCCGATATCGAAGGATAACGATGAGGCGAAAGAACGATTGAATACATTAGCAGATGCATTTTTGATGCATAACAGAGAAATTTTTATACGATGTGATGATTCGGTTGTTAGTGTTTTACCTATGCGAAATAATCGAGGGAATCAAATCCCTCACACTATTTACCCAATTCGACGATCGAGGGGGTATGCACCTCACCCCATCCAATTGCCATGGAATATGCCTAGCATCCTTGCTACAGGTGCTGAATTGAAAAACACGTTTTGCATGACCAAAGACCAATATGCTTTTCTGAGTCACCATATTGGCGATTTGGAGAATCTAGAAACCTTTGATGCCTTTGAAAAAAGTATTGCTCACTATGAAAGATTGTTTCGCATCAATCCTCAATACATTGCATACGACCTACACCCTGATTATCTGGCTACACAATATGCTGTTTCACGTAGCAGAAAAGAAGGAAAGACTGCTGTTGGTGTACAACACCATCATGCTCATATTGCTGCCTGCTTAGCCGAGAACGAGAGCAATCTTGGTCAAATGATCGAAAAACCAGTACTTGGATTTGCATTTGATGGTACTGGTTTTGGTGACGATGGTGCTATTTGGGGTGGTGAGGTACTTTTCGTTGATTATCATGAATATCAACGGATTTACCATTTAGAATATATTCCTCTCCCAGGTGGAGATGCAGCAATACGCGAGCCTTGGCGGATTGCTATTGCATGGCTTTTGTGTACCGACCAACCCTTAGTGGCTGATTTACCTCCTGTGAAGTATGTTCTGACCAACCAGAAATTACCTTCGAATACATTGAGCATCTTAGAACAACAAGTAAAAAAGCAAATCAATGCACCACTTACCTCTAGCATGGGACGATTGTTTGATGCAGTGGCATCAATTGTAGGTGTCAGACAGGTTGTAAATTACGAGGCACAGGCTGCCATCGAACTCGAAATGAGGGTTGATCCAATCGAAAAGGGTTCATATCCGGTTGAAATCGTAAATCAGACAATTCACCTTAAACCCCTTTTTCATGCTCTGGTGACAGATGTTTGTAAACATGTCCCCACACCGATTGTTGCAGCGCGCTTTCATAATACGCTTGTCTCTTTGGTTGTTTCTATTGCAGAGAAAGTTCGTAATGATTACGGTATTCACACCATCGCATTGAGTGGTGGTGTTTGGCAAAACATAACCCTCTTAGAAAAATCTGTGGAAATTCTTACAGAAAAAAATTTTGACATTCTTATTCATCGCCAGGTGCCAACTAATGACGGTGGAATCTCTCTTGGGCAGGCAGTCATCGCTTCCCACAAAATCGGTCAATTTGAGAGGTGAATTAATGTGCTTAGGAATTCCGGGAAAAATTATCCAAATTTACGAAGCCAATGGTTTGAGAATGGGGAAAGTGGATTTTTCGGGAGTGTTACGTGAGGTATGCCTAGAGTATGTTCCTGAGGCAGAGGTGGGTAATTATGTTGTCGTTCATGTTGGATTTGCTATCAACATCCTCAATGAACAAGAAGCCAATGAAACACTCGCTCTTCTACGTTCAATGTTAGAGGCTGAGAATACCTAAATGACCTATGATGAAATATATTACTGAATATCGTGATGAAAAATTGGTTCAAAGTGTACTAGAAGAAATTCGGCGCACTATTACTAAACCTTGGGTGATTATGGAGATTTGTGGAGGTCAAACTCACGCGATTATGCGGTATGGGTTAAACAAGCTCCTTCCTGAGAATATTGAATTAGTTCATGGTCCGGGATGCCCTGTTTGTGTAACGCCTATTGAATTAATTGACAAAGCGATTTTCATCGCATCTCAGCCTGGAGTGATATTCACATCTTATGGTGACATGATTCGAGTACCAGGTTCTAGAAGTGATCTGTTTTCTGTCCGTGCTTCAGGCGGCGATGTTCGAATCGTTTATTCACCTCTGGATGCTGTAAAGATTGCTCAGGAAAACCCGGAACATCAAGTAGTTTTCTTTGCCATTGGATTTGAGACCACCGCGCCAGCAAATGCGATGAGCGTTCTTCAAGCAAAAAAACTAGGGGTAAATAATTACAGTATTTTAGTATCCCAAGTATGTGTTCCTCCAGCAATTAAAGCAATCTTGAGTTCGAACGGAAATCGCGTCCAAGGGTTTCTGGCTGCTGGACATGTATGCACCGTAATGGGGTATTGGCAATATCAGGAGATTAGCCAACAGTTCAAAGTGCCAGTTGTGGTAACCGGATTTGAACCATTAGATATCGTCAAAGGAATTTTGATGTTAGTTCGCCAACTTGAAGCAGGTAGATTTGTTGTTGAAAATGCCTATCCACGTGTGGTGACTTTTGAAGGTAATCGGTCTGCACAACAAATCATCCATCAAGTCTTCACAGTTTGTGATAGAAATTGGAGAGGAATAGGTATCATTCCTCAAAGCGGATGGAAATTGAGACCTGAGTTTTCTGAGTTCGATGCCGAGCAGCGATTCAAAGTCACTGAAATGCAAAGTATAGACTCGAAAATATGTATCTCTGGACAGATTCTTCAAGGACTCAAACGACCAACTGACTGTGCTGCATTTGGAATTCAATGTACACCAGAACATCCGTTAGGTGCTACGATGGTTTCCTCTGAGGGTGCTTGTTCTGCCTATTACCAATTTAGCGGGCATAAAAGGGCATCATAAAGATTAACAAGGCTTTATGAACGAGAATAAATCTCCAATAATCAACGGACTGGTGTGCCCCATTCCACTACCTCACAAGGATCAAATCATTCTTGGTCATGGTAGTGGTGGGCGATTGAGTCACGAATTAATAACGAGGACCTTTTTCTCTTATTTCAACAATCCAATTTTAAGCAGATGTGATGATGCAGGGGTTGTCTCAATAGATGCTCCTCGCTTGGCTATTAGTACGGACTCGCATGTCGTTTACCCACTGGTTTTCCCAGGTGGTGACATCGGGCGGCTGGCTATCTGTGGAACCGTAAACGACATCGCGATGATGGGGGCAAAGCCGATGTTTATCACAACGGGCTTCATATTAGAAGAAGGATTAAATGTATCCTTTTTAGAAAGGATACTTGATTCAATGAAAAAAGCCGCTGAGGAAGCCGGTGTGGATATCATTGCGGGGGATACGAAGGTTGTGCAAAAAGGAAAAGCGGATGGTTTATATATCAATACAACCGGTGTTGGGGTCATTAACCACAATTTATCAATAGGTGGAGCCTTCGCAAAACCAGGTGATGTAGTAATACTTTCCGGACCAATTGGGAACCACGGTATTGCCGTATTGAGTGCTCGAGGAGAGTTGGGGCTTGAGATAGCCGTTGAAAGCGATGTAGCGCCATTAAATGGATTGGTCGAGAAAATGCTCGAAACGACGGATGAAATCCATGTCTTGCGAGATCCAACTCGAGGAGGGTTAGCAACAAGCCTGAACGAAATTGCACAACAATCCAATGTTTGTGTATATTTACACGAAAACCTCATCCCAATACATCCTTCAGTGGCTGCTGCCTGCGAATTGCTTGGTTTCGACCCTTTATATGTAGCAAATGAGGGAAAACTTATTGCAATTGTAGGGAATAAAGACGCCGAAAAAATGTTATCCACAATGCAGTCTCATTATTATGGCAGAGAAGCAACGATCATTGGAGAAATTCGCGATCAGCCACAGGGGCGTGTTGTAATGAAAACCACTATCGGTAGCACCCGAATTGTAGAAATGCTATCCGGTGAGTTGCTCCCAAGGATATGTTAGATTGATGAGAATTTATGAATGATTATCCATGAGTTGAAACGTTCTTTTACAATTCTTACGCTGGAATTTGGATAATCGAACATCTTGGCAATGTCATTGGGTGACATAAAATGGCTTTGCATCAATGCCAATTTTTCTAAGATAGATAAGATTCTCACAGATAATTTTTCAATATTTGGCTCTTCTATAACTATACGACCTTTTGGTTTTAACAATCTCCAGAGTTCTAATGATGTTTCCCTTTGGTTAAAAACATGATGAAATGCATCTACCATGATAATGCGGTCAAAAAAGTTTTCTGGGAACGGCAACTTTTCTGCAAGTGCACAAACAACATTTAACTCCTTTTTACCTTTCGCCTGGATGAGCATTTTGAAGGAGGAATCAACAATAACGACCTTGGAAACACGATTTTGCATCCTCGCGCTTACCCTCCCTGTACCCCCTCCAACATCTAATAGTATCCCATTTATCGGTAAATTTGCTAACCTAATCAAGTTTCCGATTTGATGTCCTCCAATAACCCTATCATAAATTGGAGCAAGGATGTCAAAATGATTAAATGATCTCATTAAATGAATGCCTTTTCACTTATTTTATTTTACTCAATTGATTAGTTGTTGAAGACAATCGGCAAAAAGTAAGTCGGTTTGATGTTACTCTCGGTAATTTGAACAAAGTTTACAAGAGCCAGGTTCTTTCCGCATTCATTTGAAACATTGAAATAAAAAACACTTGATAAGGGGTTGCCAGATAAGTCATATAATTTAATCCACAATTTGTTTTTCGCGATGGATAAATCGGTAAAAACAACTTCATATCCACCTGGTCCATACGAAGGGGCTATTCCTGTTAGACTTAATTGTGAAATCACTTGATTATCATGAAGTCCTCCGACTTCAACGACAATGAGGGTAACTGGTTTAGAATTCAAATCAAACACCTGACCAGCGACAAGGATTACATCACAACCCTTGTCTGGATGGGTAAAATTCCCCAACCACAAAGGAGTGCCAGATTGTATTTCATATTGCACTGTTGAAGTGAACTGAGGGTATGGTGTTATTGTTGGAATGAAAGATAACCGATCCATTAAAACCGAGGGCGAGTTTAGGCGGAAAATATTAGCTTGGACAGAAGTTTTTACCGCAATGATCCACGACATTAAGTAAAGCAGAATAATCAATAAAGATTTGTTTCTATTCATATAGATGTTATATAATATTTTCAAATGTTATTGACAAATTATACACAAATTAATTAAAATTTTCCAAAACTACCTTGAACAAATACCACCGATGATTTCATCTCTGAGAGACATTAGAAAGACAGTAGGGAAAACATTATTATTTACCACTACACTTCTTGCATTATTCATCATTGACACCAATTTTTCAACAAATGCTAGTCTACCAATTTCTACTCAAGTATCGCTTTTTCCAAGCCAGGCAAAACACTCATTCATTACCAATACATTTCATTCAAACAATGTTTCCCCAACGCCAGGAATAACCCTAAGCCCTTTCCCTACATCAACTCATTTCACAGAAACTCCAACTATCCCAACTATAACACCTACACTAGAACTATCACCTACGGAAGGCATTCCCGATCCCCCATTGTTTTTCATTCCTTTAGTCTATAAACAACCTTTTCTTGAACCGAACCCGATCCCCCCAACAGTAAGTCAAGTTTTGTTTTGTAAATATAGCAATTTAAACATCCCTGATGATGATCCAAATGGTATTTCAGATGTTATAGAAGTTACTGATTTTCGTTACATCACAGACATTGACATTAGGGTGAATGTCTCTCATACATGGATGGGAGACCTTGTCATTCAACTTTTTCATCAACCTACTGGAACAAACATTGTTATGATGGATCGTTCTGGTTATCCACAAACTTCAGATGGATGTAGCGGTGATGATCTCATTGCAATCTTTGATGATGAACTCACTAATTCCATAGAAGGTAAATGTGCAAGTATTTTACCATCCATCAGTGGAATCTACTTACCACAAGAACCGCTCGCCAAATTTATAAACGAAACCATCAGTGGTAAATGGATGATCAAAGTAACCGATCTGGCGAAAGGCGACATAGGTCGTTTAAATGATTGGTGTTTGTATGCAGAAGTGAGTGAACTCCTAACCACTCCAACACCAACTCCCTTTATCGAAGCAGTTCCTGAAAGTGCAATGATAGATGGGGTAAATGGTAAACCACAAGCCATGCCGTTGGACTGCGAGTCGCGTTCCGCAGTTGATTGGGCTGCCTTTTACGGTGTGCAGGTTGATGAATACGAATTCTTCAATAACCTTCCAAAATCTGATAACCCCGATGAAGGTTTTGTTGGGAATGTCTTCGATCGGTGGGGACAAATTCCCCCAAATTCCTACGGAGTGCATGCTGAACCGGTTGCCAATCTACTTCGTCAATACGGACTAGAAGCATATGCTCATCGTCCACTTCGTTGGGATCAATTACGTTCAGAAATTGCTTCGGGCAACCCGGTCATTGTTTGGGTCATAGGTAATGTGATCAATGGCATACCAACATATTACCAATCATCTAATGGACATATTACCATCGTTGCCAAATACGAACATACTGTCATAGTGACTGGCTATAATGCTCATCAAATAACCTATCTTAACGGATCTATTCAATACACAAAGAACATTGATCAGTTTCTCGATTCCTGGTCATCTCTAGGTAATATGGCCATCACAAAACATCCGTAATAAAGAATGCCTGTTTTAAAACAATACAGGCATTCTACATATTGTTAGATTAAATTGGTTTTGTTAAAATTCGTCCTCGTCTAACCAGAGATCTTCTTCCTCATCCTCTAAATCAATTTCATCCCAATCTTCCAATTCCTCTTCTTCATCTTCCCAGTCTTCTTCTACTATATCATCCGCGCGAGAGAAAGTCATGCAACCTACATCAGGATCAATCTCAACTGCGGCTGCACCACAGTACCCGTCGTCCAAGAATACGCAATCAATATAGTGACAGCGAATTCGAGGCATTATTTTCCTCCTAAAAATATATTTAAAAACAGATTTCGCAAAATTTATTCAACAAATATCCACTAGATGGCAGCGATTTTAACTCAGATGAACTAATGAGTAAAGTATTTTCCTTACTCTCTTACGGATAGTCTTTGAAAGGCACTTTTACAAACCATTGCCATTGGTCTTTCTTTCGGGTTTTGAATTATACCACTGAGGTTCTCAGTATAAGAAATGAAAAATAAAATGGATGATTACCCCGGGCGTACACGATGTGCTTCCAATACGTTGGGTAGGTTTTCCAGACGATCCAGTACCTTGATAAGGTGTGCTAAATCAGGAACCTCTAATATGAGATCGAAAACCGCAAGATGTTTTTTATTAACATCAACATTGATTTTCGTCATGTTTATCCCCTCTTCGGCAATTACTGTTGAGACATCTCTCATCAATCCATCTCGGTCGTAAGCCTTGATTCGAATTGGAATCGGAAAGGTATTTTTTGGCTCCCCCCAAGATACCTTTACGAGTCTTTCTTTATCCTTAATGCGCAGTATATTTGGACAATCTTGACGATGTATTGTAGCCCCTCTTCCTCGTGTAATATAACCAATAATTGCATCTCCAGGAGCAGGATTACAACAACGAGCCATGACTGTCAAAATGCCTTTCAAACCAAGAACTGATACATTCTCCGGTTCAGCCGTTGGTGTTTCCGTTGAACGAATTCCAGGTAGTATCTCGTCAACCTTTTCATCTACAGCAAGAGTTAGATGATTAACGATTCGATTGATATGAAGGTCTCCGCAACCGATGGCTTCATAAAAATCCTCTACGCTTTTGTATTCGAACTCTCGTGCCAATCGCTCTAAGTTCAAATTAGTCAATCCGAGTTTCTTCAATTCTTTATCGAGTATTGCTTTCCCTTGGCTGATATTTTGTTCGCGATCTTGCCTCTTAAACCAACGCCGAATCTTTGAACGGGCTCGTTGAGTGTTGACCAATTTCAAATTAGGATTCAACCAATCGCGGCTGGGTCCTCCCCTTTTTGCAGTGAGTATCTCAACCTTATCCCCAGTCTTTAAAACATAATCCAAGGAAACTAACTTACCATTGACCTTTGCACCACGGCAACGGTGACCAATATCGGTGTGAATATGATAAGCAAAATCTATTGGAGTTGAATTTGCTGGTAAATCAACAATGTCTCCTCTTGGAGTGAATACATATACACGATCTTCAAAAACATCTGATTTGAGTCCATCAACAAATTCTTTGGCATCTTCAACATCTTGCCGCCATTCGAGCAAAGACCTCAACCACTGGATTCTTCGCTCATAATCTTCGTCTCGTTCAATACCCTCTTTGTAACGCCAATGTGCTGCAATGCCAAATTCTGCATTTTGGTCCATTTCAGGTGTGCGAATTTGAACCTCTAAGGTTTTACCATCATCGAATATCACTGCGGTGTGCAATGATTGATAAAAATTATCTTTTGGAGCAGCAATATAATCATCAAACTCATTGGGAATCGGTCGCCAATGAGTATGAATAACGCCTAAAGTAGCATAACAGGCTTGCACATTCGGCACGATTATCCTTACACCACGGACATCATAAACCATGTCAAAGGGAACTCCCTTGCGTTGCATCTTGCGATAAATAGAGTAAATGTGTTTGGGGCGACCTGTAATGTCTGCTTGTATTCCAGCCTGCAACAACAAGGTTTTCAATTTTTGAATGATGACCTGCATTTCCCTCTCCCGGTCAGCTCTTCTTACAGCCAGATTGTTAGCAATCTCTTTATAGGTATCTGGATCAATATAACGGAATGCGAGGTCTTCAAGTTCCCATTTCATCTGCCATATGCCTAATCGGTTGGCTAAGGGGGCAAAAATATCCATGGTTTGTTGAGCAATGATTTTACGCTTCTGTTCTGGCATGTACCCTAAGGTGCGCATATTGTGAAGGCGATCGGCTAATTTTATAAGGACTACACGAACATCTTCGCCCATTGCAAGGAAGGTCTTCCTCAAGGTCTCCGATACAAGGTCATAACGTCGAGAACGAATGATTTGTTCTACCTCGACTTCAGGGTCTGGCAATCCACGACGTTCAGCAATTAAGCGCTTCTCCTCATCCGTTGTTTGTTCCTCGGGGTGTTGGTCTCCTCGAGAAACTCGAGGTAGTTGAGTCAACTTGGTTACCCCATCCACCAATCTGGCGATAGTCTCACCAAAATCGCGTTTTATATCTTCTAAAGTTAGTGTTGTGTCCTCAATCGTGTCATGTAAAAGCCCAGCAGCGACAACATCTGGTGGTGCATGCATCTCGGCTAATATCTTTGCAACAGCAACACAATGGCTAATATAAGGCTCTCCAGAGGCACGTTTTTGCCCTTGATGAGCACGTTCAGCCACCTGGTACGAGCGCAAAATCAATTCCCTGTCAACAGGCGTGTAAGAATCGGGTAAAGAATGAACTAAATCATCATAATACATCATATTTATCCTTAAGAATTTTAGTATAATTTATAAAATTGACTGAAGGCAAGGGAAATTTTTATTTCCGGCATGCTTGACGCACCTTATAGCGTGTGGTACACTACAACACATCTGGTCCCGTGGTGTAGTGGACTAACATGCGGCCCTGTCAAGGCCGAGATCGCGGGTTCGAATCCCGTCGGGACCGCTCTAAATGACCTTTGTAATATTTAACCTAAGGATAAACTTCATCCCGCTTGTAAATTCATCAAAAAACGAGCGGGATTTTACATTATTACAAGGAATTTATATCAAGTTGGGAACGAAAGAATGCCCTTGCCCTATTTACAATGGAGCGCATAACCTCCATTGGAGCGTCTTTATTTGGTAATTCTGATTTTTCCAGCGGCCTATCGAAAATAACCTTGGGAGATAACATTATACTACCGGGAAACACCATTTGATGGATGACTTGAAGGAATTCTGCCAATCTTTGTCTATCCCTCAACCTTTTTCTTAGAACTAGTAGTGGATGTTTGATAAAGGACGGATAGAGTACTCCTTTTACAACCGTAATTAACAATCTTGCCTTTGGAACCTTGCGTAAAATCAATTCGATACTTGGAGACCAATTGTTGATTGAATCAATTGCTTCGGGCATAAAAGCAGGGTCTGGATCAACTCCGCCACTGGGAAAGATAAGCAAAGCCCTTCCTTCCTCCAAACTCCGAATGATAGTTCGGATAACTGCCATTCTTTCGTGCGTATCAATTGTTGTAAAGATGAGGTGTTGGGCTGTGTTGGGGAGGTGTTTTATAAACGGTATTGCACTTGAAACAATTTTTATATCGTCCCTGGATAAACCCGCTGCAATGGCTAAAACGTCTACGGTTCCAGGGTGATTGGATACCACTAATAGCGGTCCTTCCTCGGGAACATTATCTGCGCCAATAATCGTTAAGTCTTTTACAAACCTTGGCAGGACCCACCTCGCGGCTTCACTAAAGCCAAATTTAGCAACGTAATGATCGAAGTGTGCAGCCAATTTGGCAAATTGATGGGTTGCCGGGAAGACAATTGGCGAGATAAACTTACGGACGAAGTCGCTAGGGGATAAACCTAATGCTTTAATGGTTTCGTCAGTAATCTTTTGTCTGAGTATGTTTATGTCTGCAAGAGGTGTGTTCATAATAATATTTCAGACAAACGAGCATATTGTTGTATAAAATTGTTAATAAACTACGATGAATTTATTATAGTACACATTGTTAATCCATCTTTAAATTATTCTAGCCTATTAAAAATTATCCCATTACTGTTAGTATATTCTTGTTTTTTCTTCTTAAATTATAAGTGGGATAATTAACAATATTTAATAAACAATAACCCCATATGATATTCAATGATACTTACCATGTATTGAATATGAGTTTCATCCATTGACTATCTATAAAAACTTGTGTTATTCTTTTGTTCAGTAAAAAATTTTATTTTGTATTCCAAGTTAGGAGCAATGCTATGGCAATGAAAATTACCGAAGAATGTATATCTTGTGGTGCATGCGCAACTGAATGTCCAGTTGAGGCGATCAGCGAAGGGGATACAATTTACGTAATAGATCCTGCCAAGTGTGTTGAATGTAAAGGTTACTTCGACACACAGCAATGTGTTTCTGTATGTCCGATCGATGGATGCATTGTACCTGCATAGACAAAGATAGACTTTTGCCACAATGCCCCCAAAATGGGGGCATTGTTCTTTCTGTACCTTGTAAAGATAATATTCAAATTTTTTGGACGAATTACTTTCCTCTCGGCTGTTCGATCTTTCTATAAATCATCATTGTTTTTCATAAAACAAGATACGAATCACGAAATTTCATGTTATTTATATAATATGATTGAGATTGATGGTTCCAAAGGTGAAGGTGGGGGACAGGTCTTACGTAGTGCATTAACGCTATCCCTGGTAACCCTCCAGGAATTTAGAATTACGGGCATTCGTTCTCGTCGTCCCAAACCAGGATTACAGCCCCAACATCTCAAGGCTGTCGAGGCGTCTGCAGAAATAAGCAGAGCAACGACTCGTGGTGCAATGTTAGGTTCAACAGAATTATTTTTCTCTCCATCCACAATTCAAGGTGGACGTTATCGTTTCGATATTGGCACAGCCGGAGCAACTACTTTGGTATTACAAACAATCTTTCTGCCCTTATGTTTGGCAGAAAGAACATCGTCCATTACATTGATTGGGGGTACTCATGTTCCATGGAGTCCGTGTTATCATTATTTGGAACTCCACTGGTTACATTTCATGAAAAAAATAGGTTGTAGAGCCGAACTCTTCCTTGACCAAGCAGGGTTTTTTCCAAAAGGGGGTGGAGTAATGCGATCGGTTATCTACCCTACAGATAAACTCTCACCAATAACCTTGACGGAGAGGGGAAAGATCAAGCAAATTCGTGGAATTTCTGCTGTAGCAAACCTAGATAGAAGTATAGCAGAACGCCAACGCAATCGAGTGGTACATCGCCTCGGACATCGCTATCCGTTGAATGACATTCGGATCGTCAACCTACCGTCTCGTTTTAAGGGGTCAATTCTCCTCCTAATTGCTGAATTTGCAAAGTCCCAATGTTGTTACTTTGGACTTGGAGAATTGGGGAAACCCTCCGAAAAGGTCGCAGATGAAGCCATAGATGCATTTGAAGAATTTATGGAAACGGATGGAGTAATCGATCAATATCTTGCCGATCAACTCCTTCTACCCCTCGCATTAGCAGCCGGAAATTCTACCTTCCGTACATCTAAAGTAACCAATCACTTAGTAACCAATGCAGCGGTTATCCGTTACTTTCTACCTGTATCAATAGAAATTGATGCAGAAGTTGGCAAGCCAGGACTGGTCTCCATTTCATCACTGGGAGTATCGTAATCTAATGCATCATAAATGGATGGTATTGATATCTATTGGAACTGGAACTTTCATGTCTGCGCTAGATTCCAGTATCGTAAATACAGTTCTGCCCATTATTCATCAATCATTCGGTGAAAATGTTTCAGTAATCCAATGGGTTGTAACCGCTTATTTACTGGTAGTAAGTGGATTTCTATTGAGTTTTGGGAGATTAGGCGACATCAAAGGGCATAGACGAATATATCTGATTGGATTTGGGATTTTCATTATTGGGTCTGCGCTATGTGGAATTGCACCATCGGTTGGGATGTTAATCGCCTCGCGAGCATTTCAAGCATTAGGAGCAGCGATGCTTGCTTCCAATTCCCCCGCCATATTGACCAAGAGTTTTCCGCCCAATCAACGCGGTCAAGCACTTGGACTACAAGCAACCATGACATACTTGGGTTTAACCTTAGCACCGACATTAGGGGGATGGTTAGCACAAACTATTTCTTGGCGTACGATTTTCTATATCAATGTTCCCATCGGTCTTCTGGCTTTATATTTAAGTTGGAAATTCGTCCCCCAAGATACCTCATCTCCCCAAAACGAGCATTTCGATTTAGCCGGAGCCGTCCTATTTATTATTGGTCTAGTCGCTTTACTATTTAGCCTTAATCGTGGACATGTTCTTGGATGGACATCTGTCTCTATAATTGCTCTTCTTTTAACCTCCATCATCATGCTCTTTCTTTTCTTCTATATCGAACGGAATCGCCCAGAACCCATGTTAGATCTCACATTATTTAAGCGGACAATGTTTACAACATCGGTAATCAGTGCTATTATGAATTACATTTGCATTTATAGCATACTCTTTTTATTACCGTTCTATCTTATCCAAGGTAAGGATTTCAACCCAACATATGCAGGTTTGTTGCTAACAGTACAACCTATCATTATGGCGATCGTAGCACCAATCAGCGGAATATTATCAGATCGAATCGGTGTTCAATGGCCGGGAATTTTCGGTATGGTGGCATTGGGTTCTGGGATGTATTTATTGTCCCATCTTAATGAACACTCAACCACACGAGATATCATCTTTGCATTGGCACTATCTGGTTTCGGGACGGGCATTTTTATATCCCCTAATAATAGTGCTTTGATGGGTTCTGCACCACAAAATCGTCAAGGTATCGCTGCTGGTGTGTTAGCAACCGCTCGTTCTGTTGGCATGGTCATGGGGGTAGGTATAGCTGGGGCAATTTTCAACACGGTTTTCATGCACTATCCATCATTTTCAAATTCAGAAAGGTTTATCATTGCTGTACCATCTAGTTTCAGTTCCATGATTATCTTTGCGTTTCTCGGTTTGATCTCAACCGCATTCAGAGGGAACAGTGATACGAAAAAGAAATTGAAGTTAAACGAATGAATAATCAAGTTGAACCTTCATCAAAATTCAAACCGATCCGATTTCTCTGTGAACCCATTGAGGTGCATTTCAATAAACCGCCATTGCTGGAGAAAAAACCAACATGCCCAGATTCATTTTCATGGCGTGGTCAAAAATTTATCGTCATAGAAAAACTCAATGAATGGTTCAACTATCAACGTCGTGGGCGGATGGCAAAGAACATGGAACCTTCACATGCCAGAATTGCGGAAATTAGAGGTTCTTGGGGAGTTGGCGTTTTTTACTTTCGGGTGCTTACTATGGAGGGTCGAATATTTGATATTTATTACGATCGCGCCCCGAAGGATGTCAACCATCGTAAAGGAGAATGGTTTATCTATCGGGAACTTCAACAGGAATAACGTTAAGATAGTAACAAGTTACTACAGATATCAATTTATTCGATGAAACACAATCATCGGACTACTGATAATAACCTTACATTTCCCCAATGGAGTTGGTTCGATATAGTATTGATCACCCTTGGGTGTGGTTTCTTTTTATACTTGGGTATTGTTTTGATCCTCTACCTTAGAGGAATGGACGAATCCGTAAAAACCTTGAGTGAAATCACAAGCACTTCATTAACCCTACAACTTGGGCTTGTTGAGATCATTGCACTTTCTTTAAGCGTCTATATATTGGGTATGCGAAGACATCACTACGATTGGAAAGCCATCGGATTTCGACCAATTCCGAGAAATTGGGTGTTTGGAGCAATAATTATTTCATTCATCGCAATCCCGCTAACAGGTCTGATTGCTCTCTTCGTTCAATTAACATTTGGATTACCTCTCGAAAATCCACAATTAGATTTTCTTCTTCCAAAAGATTTAACTCCTTTTGGTGGTGTTGCTATACTCTTTTTAGGTGGTATCACCATACCGTTCGTTGAAGAACTCTATTTTCGAGGAGTATTGTATCCATGGTTTTCCAACCGAGTAGGCGTATGGTTAAGGGCATTCATTAATGGTCTCGGTTTCGGTTTCGTGCATTTAAATCTTGCCATTGGTAGTGCAGCATTTGTATTAGGTGTCATTCTTGCTTTATCCTACGAATATAGTAAGACTTTATGGGTACCCTATCTAATCCATATGATTAATAACAGCACAAAAATCGTTCTTCTTTACTTGCTTCTTAACCTTGGAGTAGTTTAATCTGGAAAAAGGAGAAAACATGAAGACAATACATGGCTATCGTTGGTTTGTTGTGGCAATATTTTTCGCATTTATGTTGCTTCATCAATCCGATAAATTGCTCATCGGTCCTCTCACCTCGTCCATAATGGAAACCTTCAAGATAGATGAAGTTCAAATGGGGGCAGTATTTACCGGGGCTTTAATGGTCAACGCGATTATGTACCCCATTTGGGGGTATTTATATGATCGTTTCGGAAGAGCAAAATTGTTGGCACTTGCTTCATTTATTTGGGGTTCAACAACCTGGTTGAGTGCCATCGCCCCCACTTATCCAACATTTTTAGCCACTCGTGCTGCAACTGGGATTGATGATTCGAGTTATCCGGGACTATATAGCCTCATTTCTGATTATTTCGGTCCTCGTGTCCGCGGAAGAATTTACGGTATTTTACAACTTTCACAGCCCTTAGGTTATATGGTCGGATTGATTGTAGCCATGTTATTAGGCGGATTGATTGGATGGCGGTCAATCTTCTACATTACCGGTTCTTTGGGATTGTTCATCGCACTGGTAATATTTTTAGGCGTAAAAGAAGCGCCACGCGGACGCAGTGAACCCGAAATGGAAGGCTTGGAGCAAATCGGTATTTATCGATTCGATAAAAAAATTGCATTGGGGCTCTTCCGAAAACGCAGTCTCATCTTATTGTTCATCCAAGGGTTTGTTGGAGTATTTCCTTGGAATGTAATTACTTATTGGTTCTTCCGATATCTAGAGACCGAACGCAACTATAGTTCCGAGGCTGTATTTACAACAATGGCTCCTGCTGTTTTGGTTCTCGCTCTGGGTTATTTTGTCGGGGGTGCAATTGGGGATTACTATTTCAAGAAAACCCCACGTGGGCGTGTATTAACCGCCATGGTGGGTGTCCTTCTAGGAGCCATTTTTCTAACATTGACCATGGCGGTACCCATAGATAATCGGGGGTTATTTTCGATATTATTGATCATCACAGCGCTATTCATTCCTTTTGCGTCAGCCAACGTAATATCCACAGTATTTGATATAACCTTACCTGAGGTACGGAGCACAGCCTTGGCAATCCAGTATTTCATTGAAAATATTGGTGCTGCCTTATCCCCTCTAATGGCGGGTATCATTGCAAAAAACTCATCCCTTCATTTGGCTATCCTCGTCATTTGTGTTTCAGCCTGGCTATTAGGGTCTGTGTTTTTGGCTTTAACAGCCTACCTGGTACCACAAGATATTAGAGTTTTGAGAAGCCAAATGCGCGAACGTGCAGAACTAGAACGTCAAAGAGCCTAGGTCGTATCGGAAAGCGTATAATTTTGTGTAATGGGTACACTTATATAAATCGAACTAAATGCTTCTTCCAACCTTCAACAACCCTAGGCTCTTGATGTCCAGGAGGGAATGCGAACCCAAAAATATTTACCATTTTCCCTAAAATTTCCTTTGCTTCTCTTAAGTCATATCCATCTTTGCTTGAGATTAAAATTGCTTTAGCCAGTTCATGAATCACAAGAAGCGCGGTAGGCGTGTCGAGATCATTATCCATCGCCTTCGTAAAGTCATTCCAGTATAACTGAGCATCAAAATAGGCTCCCTTTCCACCATCTATTGAAAGAGCCTGTGAGATTTCCCTTTCCAATTTTTCTGCCGTCTCTAACTCAGCCTCATCATAACTCCATACCTCTCGGTAATGATGATTGCCTAAAAATAGCCTTAAGGTGTTGGGTGACCATCTTTGTAAAAGATCCCTCACCATAATCAAATTCCCCAATTATTTACTCATCTTTGCACCTTGATAATGTACCATAGCAACATGCATCCAGAATCGTACAAAATGTCCTTTGGGTGAAATTGGCTCCACTTGAGCGATTTCGCATTCGTGATGGGGAAAACTTAAATCGCTACCTCCACAGTGAATATCAATGATTTCGCCTAAATATTTCGTAGACATTACAGAACATTCGATGTGCCAACCTGGACGACCCAATCCCCAAGGGCTTTCCCATGCCGGCTCTCCAGATTTTTGGGCTTGCCAAAGCACAAAATCTAATGGGTCTCGTTTATTTGGATCATCTGGTCGATTCCCTCGTTCGTTTGCCACCACGAGCATTTCATTGCGTGGCAAGCCTGATAATTTGCCAAATTCAGGCCAATCATCCACATGGAAATAAACACTGCCATTTGCTTCATAGGCTAACCCTTTAGATATCAATCTTTGCACACTATCAATAATCTCTTCAATCACATCAGTTGCTCGTGGGTATTGGTCTGGAGGACGAACATTGAGCGTTTGCATGTCTTGAATAAAATGAACTGTCCAACGGTTACCCAATGATCGCCAATTTTCTCCTAATTCATTCGCTTTTCGAAGGATATCATCATCAATATCTGTCACATTTTGGACATAACGAACCAGATGACCTTGTGACTCTAAATAACGAATCAAAATATCTACAGATGTATAAGTAAAAGCATGCCCCAAATGAGTGGTATCGTATGGCGTAATTCCACATGTATATATGTTCACCTCGTTTCCCCGAGGTTTAAAGGGCTCGATCCGATGTGTTAGGCTATTATACAGATTCACCTTTGCTCCTTTTGTTCTTTTTCGTAAAGATAATTCTACACCAAGGTTTAAAGTCTTGATAAAATCGGTTAGCGCACTTTCATCTATCATACAATGAATAAGACCTCTTTTCGCTGGCATGAGTATATTACAATCAATATCTATTTTTTAGGGTTGACAACTCTAGCCCAAACTAATGGATTAATATCTCCTTTACTCGTTCAGAGATTCGTTGGTGAAGCGAATAAAGCCAGTTACTTTGGGATGCTTCGATTGTGGTCATTGATGTTTGCCTTGTTAACCCAATCGGTTGTTGGAATCATATCAGACCATAGCCGCCTTCCGTGGGGGCGTAGACGTCCATTCATCTTATTAGGCACTCTACTCGATGTAATTATTTTAGTTCTCGTATTACTCGTCGTTGAAAATGAGGGGATAAATGGATATTGGACATTCTTTGTCCTTATTATATTTCTTCAAATTTCTTCCAACATTGCTCAGGCTGCCCAACAAGGTTTTATTCCCGATCTGGTTCCGCTGAGACTACGTGGAAGATTTTCTGGCATTAAAGCATTATTTGAAATACCTATACCCTTATTCCTCGTTTCACTGTTGATTGCCCATGCTATCAGTAAGGGAAAGATCATTGATGGAATCGCTATAACAATATTCACCCTATTGGTATGTATGTTCCTGACCATGCTTGTCCACGAGCAAACGCCTTCAAAATTTGGTGCTTTTCTAGAATGGAAGCCTTTTATAAAATTACTTATTATGACCTTATACTTTACTTCCTGTGTTTTAGTCTTTGGTAAATTTATAAGGACTGTTGGAGTTTCCTTATCAACATCGAAACCTTCCTTCGCAACTTTGATAATGGGATTCTTGGGTATTTCAACCATTATTTCTGTGATAGTGGCTGGAATCTGGGGAAGCGTTCGCATAAGCGTTGGTCTTAGGTATAAATCTCACTCAAATTATATGTGGTGGATCATCAATCGCTTATCTTATCTGGTGGGTACAACCAATTTAGCCTCCTTTGCGATATACTTTCTACAAGTTCGCCTCGGTTATGTCGGAGAGAAAGCGGCACAACCTGCTTCTATTCTGATGTTGATCATTGGTTTATGTATATTGCTATCATCTCCCCTGGGTGGCCTGCTTTCGGATTCGATTGGGCATAAGAAAATCGTCTTCTTGAGCGGCGTAGTTGCATTCCTTGGAACACTGGTGTTGTTGCTCAAACCATATCTCTTACTGATATATCTCGGTGGCATATTGATAGGATTTGCAACAGGATTGTTTTATACAGCGAATTGGGCTTTAGGGACAAGGATTATTCCGCAAAGTGAGGCAGGAAAATATCTAGGAATTTCGAACTTGGCAGGTGCGGGAGCAGGCGCCATAGGTGCATATATAGGTGGTCCAATCGCTGATTTTTTTACTCTGAATTTTCCCTATCATCCCGACCTTGGTTACGTGCTCCTCTTTGGTATATATGGAAGTTTATTTCTCTTTTCGATATTCTCTTTAACGATGATCAAGAACAACATGAATAACCTTGCTTAGCAAATTTAAACAAACCGGAGAAAAACAAAATGAAAAAATATGTTGTCGCAATTGACCAGGGTACAACTTCCACTCGATGTATATTATTCACGAAACAGGGGCAAATCGTAGGATCGGCTCAAAAGGAACATAAACAGATTTATCCACAACCTGGTTGGGTTGAACACAATCCACTCGAAATTTGGGCGTGTACCAAGGAAGTCATTTCTCAGGCAATGGCACAGGCTTCAATCCATCCCGGTGAGATTGCTGCATTGGGTGTTACCAATCAACGTGAAACGACGATCGTTTGGAATCGATATAATGGTATCCCATACTACAACGCTATTGTATGGCAAGATACACGCACAAAAGAAATATGCGATAGATTGTCGTTATCTGGAGGGCAAGACCGTTTTCGAGAAAAAACAGGACTGCCAATTGCCACATACTTCTCGGCTACGAAGATTAATTGGATGCTGGAAAATGTCGAGGGATTAAGAAAGGCTGCCCAAAAAGGGGAGGCAATTTTTGGAAACATTGACACTTGGTTGATATGGTGGTTGACCGGGGGAACAAATGGTGGCGTACATGTTACCGATGTTTCGAATGCTAGTCGTACGCTTCTTATGAATCTACAAACCTTGGATTGGGACGAAGAATTATTAGATATACTTCAGATACCGAGGCAAATGCTGCCTGAAATTGTTCCGTCGAGTGATCCGAAGATTTGGGGGTATACCAAAACCGATAGTCCTTTTGGTTTTGAAATCCCAGTTTGTGGTGATTTAGGTGACCAACAAGCCGCTCTTGTCGGGCAAACTTGTTTCGATATTGGTGAAGGAAAAAATACTTACGGTACCGGATGTTTCATGTTGCTAAATATAGGCAACAAGATCATACATTCTAAAAGCGGACTTCTTACGACCGTAGCCTATCAGTTCGGCAATAAACCGGTGATTTATGCACTAGAGGGATCGATCGCAATTACCGGAGCTCTCGTTCAGTGGCTTAGAGACAATTTTGGATTGATTCGCACGTCTTCCGAGATAGAAGACCTTGCTCGAACAGTTGAAGATAATGGAGGGATTTACTTTGTTCCAGCCTTTTCTGGGTTATTTGCTCCTCATTGGAGGTCCGATGCAAGGGGTTTGATCATTGGACTGACCCGTTATATCAACAAAGGTCACCTTGCTCGCGCTGCACTGGAGGCAACTGCGTATCAAACAAGGGAAGTTCTGGATGCGATGAAGGCGGATGCGAATATATCCATTTCCTCGCTCAAAGTAGATGGAGGCATGGTGAAGAACGAATTGCTAATGCAATTTCAAGCGGATATACTTGGCGTTCCTGTGATAAGACCCAAAGTTACGGAAACTACAGCATTAGGAGCGGCTTATGCTGCTGGGTTAGCAGTGGGTTTCTGGGAAAACCTCGATGATCTTCGAAACAACTGGCAAATTGATAAATTTTGGGAACCTCAAATGGATGAAATAAGACGGGAAAAACTATATAAAAGTTGGCAAAAAGCGGTAGAAAGAACACTAGGATGGATTGAGTGAATTTTTAATTTTTTCACATGTTTCATTTTGATTGCTCTTTGATATAAAACTAAAAGAGTATTTATTATGAGGCGAATCCAAACCGAGGTTTTGGTCATTGGTGGGGGCGCTACTGGCACTGGTATAGTACGCGATCTCGCCATGCGTGGATTTAAAACCATTTTAATCGAACAACGTGACCTCAATCACGGTACGACGGGTCGGTTTCATGGATTACTCCATAGCGGAGGACGATATGTCGTCAAAGACCCATCTGCGGCAAAAGAATGTATTGAGGAAAATCGAATCTTACGTAAGATTATGCCTCACTGCCTTGAGGATGCTGGAGGCTTTTTTGTACTAACTCCATGGGATGATATAAATTATGTTCCACAATTTGTGACCGGTTGTCAATTGGCAGGAATCCCCATCGAGGAAGTATCAATAACCCAAATGCTGCGAGAGGAACCTCGATTGAATCCTAACATCCTCCAATGTTTTCGCCTACCAGATGCAACGGCTGATTCTTTCTTGGCTTCAGAATTAAACGTAGAATCAGCCAAATTGTATGGCGCCACTATTTTAAATTATTGTGAGGCTAAAAAACTATTACGTCAAGGAAACAAGGTTATCGGTGGTTCTTGTTATGACTTGATCAAAGACGAAGAGTTAGAGATTTTTGCGGACATTGTAGTCAATGCTGCCGGAGCATGGTCTGGGCGAATCGCCAGGACAATTGGTGTTGACATCAATATCATTCCAGGTAAAGGAACGATGGTTGCGCTCAACCATAGGTTCACAAACACCGTTATCAATCGTTGTAAAATGCCCTCGGATGGTGATATTCTCGTGCCTATCCATACAATATGTGTCATCGGCACCACCGATATAAGAGTAGAAGAACCTGATCACTTGGTAATCGAGCCTTGGGAGATTCGTCTATTGCTAGACGAAGGGGAAAAACTGGTACCCGGCTTAAAAGCAATGAGGGTCTTAAGATGTTGGGCAGGAGTACGTCCACTATACCAAGAAAGTGAACTAAAGGTCGATCGTGAAATTTCACGTGCCTTTGCTTTGTTAGACCACGAACAAACCCATGGAATCGCCAATTTCATTACCATTACCAGCGGCAAATGGACAACCTATCGCCTTATGGCTCAATCAACCGTTGACCTGATTTGTAAGAAATTAAATACAAATCGCCCTTGTCGAACACATCTAGAACCATTACCTACTAAACAAAACCTTCACTATCATACCCTTGGTAAACCCCTGCAACAAATCGAAGAAAACGAAAACTACGGTCAACTAATCTGTGAATGTGAACTCGCTACTAAAGAAGAGATAATAAACTCAATTGTTGTAAATGAAGCCAAATCCTTCGATGATATTCGGCGCGAAACTAGATTAGGAATGGGACCATGCCAAGGAACATTCTGTACCTATAGGGTGGCTGGCATCTACCATCAAATTAGGCATCCACCTATCGAAGATATCAATATGGCTATACGAGATTTCTTACAAGAAAGGTGGAAAGGCGTCTTGCCCATTCTCTGGGGACAACAGCTTCGTCAGGAACGACTAAAGGAATTGGTTTATGTTAGCCTTCTCCATGTCAATCGTTTGCCGGGGAAAAGATACTCAAAATTGATGGGGAAATTAACCCCATTGATTCATCATGCTGCCCCCGATGAAACAGGATACAAAAAATCCACTGATGATGTTGACGAGATCATGCCAAAACAAACGAACCGGTGGACTTATGAAGGTTTGTTTACTCAAAAACATTGTGATGTCCTTATCATAGGTGCCGGACTTGCCGGGCTTATTGCAGCATGGCAACTTTCAAATCGGGGAATCAAAACTCATGTGATCACAAAAGGATGGGGAGCAACGTATCTCCACACTGGTTGCATTGATGTTCTTGGCTACCATCCTGTCAATAATTTGGAGCCTCTCGAGTCTCCTCGAGAAGGAATTATCCGATTGATCCATGAAAACACTCAACACCCCTATGCCTTGGTTGGTGAAGAGGTTATAGAAGCAGGGTTAAATGAATTCCTTGAATTGTGTAATAAAGAAGGTTATCCATTTTTAGGGTCTATAGACAGCAATTATTTGCTCCCAACGGCTATGGGAGCAATTCGTCCAACATGTTTAGTTCCAACAACCATGGTAAATGGGGATCTGCGAAAAAAAGAGCAAATGATTATTGTGGGGTTTAGCCAATTCCGGGATTTTTATCCCGAATTGGTTGCTGAGAATCTTTCTTCCATGGGGAATTTAGCCAGAAGTGTTTCTCTAGATGTAAAAGCATTGCACAATTTAAGGTGGATAAACCCCGTGAAATTGGCTCAATGCTTCGAGAATGAGGAGTTTTGTGAAGAAATTATCAAGATACTAAGACCTAAGCTAAGCAATGCTTCTCGTATTGGATTTCCAGCAGTTCTAGGTATCCGAAAAACCAATGAAATTGTACAACGCTTAGAGAATGAGTTAGACATTAAAGTGTTTGAAGTGCCAACGATTCCTCCTTCTATTCCTGGTATCCGCTTGCATCATATGCTTGTTAGAGCAATTGAGCAAAACAATGGAAGAATTTACTCAGGTATGGATGTTTTTTCTGCGCAAAGCGAGGATGCTTATATCACGAAGGTATGGAGCAAAGCAGCAGCGAGATCGAAATGCCATATCGCATCTAAATATATTCTTGCGACAGGTGGCATCTTGGGAGGGGGCTTTATTTGTGACCCCGATAAACGTATACGAGAGCCTATCTTCGGGCTTCCCATCGAGATACCAAAAGACCCCAATCATTGGCTAGAATATGAATTCCTATCTCCGACAGGACACAAAATATTCCGTTCGGGAGTGCGTGTAAATCATACCTTTCAACCTTTAGACGAGAACGGGAATATCATATATAAGAACCTTTATGCGATTGGAACGCTCCTAGGGCAATGTGATGTGTTAAGAGAGTACTCCTTTGAAGGAGTAGCCTTATCAACCGGGTACAGAGTCGGCAAGGAACTTATCACTCCATGACATCTTCACCATTATTCGAGATTGAAAATTCATTAGATTTTTGCATTAAATGCAATATTTGCGTGACAAAGTGCCCAGTTGCCGTGGTCACAGACCTTTTCCCAGGTCCCAAGTATGAAGGACCACAGGCGGCCCGTTTTCGCAAAACAGGGCAATTTTCACCGGATAAATCTGTTGATTATTGCAGTGGCTGTCGCATTTGTAACTTAGCCTGCCCAACCGGTGTAAAAATTGCCGAATTAAATGCACGTGCACGTGCTCACATGGTTGAGCAATGGAAAATACCCTTTCGACATCGCATACGTAACAATTTCATTGCTCGTTCAGAATTATTAGGTAAATATTTGCACCCCATCGCGCCCTTATCAAATTTGTTCCTTTCTAACTCGATTTTCAGAATATTGTTCGAGTATCTTTTAGATGTTCATAGAGAGGCACCATTACCCTTATTTGCCTCACATACATTTTCTGAATGGTTTAATAAACGAAGAAGCACGGCTTTTAAATCAACCCAAAAGGTTGTCTACTTTCACGGTTGTTCAACTCAATATTACGAACCAAGAGTCGGTCGTGCTGCGGTTTTTGTTTTAGAAGCAAATGGTTATGAAGTAATCGTCCCAAAACAAAACTGCTGCGGACTACCTCTCTTATCGAACGGAGAGTTTCGAGCAGCCCGAAAATATCATTTAAAAAACGTTCACCAATTGTCACCCTTTGCACGCTTAGGAATTCCAATCGTTGGCACATCTACTAGTTGCACTCTCACTTTAAAAGAAGAAGCACCCGAATTATTAGACCTATTTGATGAAGATACTAGGCTCGTAGCAAGTAACACATTCGACATATCTGAATTTCTTATTTATCTATACGAATTAAACAAGTTGAACATCAATCTAAAACCCATACCACTAACCATCGTTTATCACGGTCCTTGTCAGTATCGCGCTCATCGTATAGGTTTTCCAAGTCTTGATATTCTCAACTTAATTCCAGATTTGAAAATCGTTCCAAGCAAGGCGGATTGTTGCGGTATCGCTGGAACTTACGGCTATAAGAAAGAAAAGTATGAAATTGCAATGGATATCGGCGAATCGCTATTCGAGGTTATACGAAATAACAATGTTTCACTCGTTGCATGTGATAGCGAAACTTGCCGATGGCAAATCACACATGCTACTGGGATTCCAGCAGTGCATCCGATTGAACTGCTTGCTTTTGCTTACGATGCACCAGTTGAGAAACCGTTGTCTGAATTTTTGTAAATTCCAATGATTGCTAAATGGTAAAAATGCATTTGTTATTATTACATTCATCAATATTACTCTTATCGAACCTTATGCTAAACTTATAATATCCAAATCTCCATTCGATCCTATGTTGACCCATTTATCGAAAAGGAAGACATATGCACAAAGACACTATAAAACACCAACCGATTGACTCGAAAATACTCGCCCTCGCCCGTCAGTACAATTACGATGGTGAAAAAATCATCGAAATGATGCATTTTCTATCGGAACAAGGTAACTTAAACACGGATAGCCTTAAAGACCTAGCCCGCGCCCTTGAGATACCCGCTCAAAAATTATTTGGTGTTTTCACATTCTATTCTATGTTCTCAACTCCAACAAAAACCATCAAGGTATGCGATAGCCCGGCATGTTGGCTTCATGGCTCTGATCACCTCCATTCAATGTTAGAAAATGAATTTTATGGAACAGATTGGCAAATATCTCGAACAAGTTGCTTAGGTTTATGTGATCGTGCACCAGCCGTTTTGGTCGGAGATGACCAATGTGGTCCGGTTGAATCTCGGCATGTTCCTCTTTTGAAAGAGGGGTGGCGAGGTTCAATGCCATCCTATTTAAAACCTTTATCAGGGGAAGTACGAAGAATCCTTGCCAATGTAGAACATATTCAACCAGATTCAATTGATTCTGCAATCTCCGTAGGAATTTATACAGCGCTCCAGAGGTCTTTGAATGAAAAACCGGAAAAACTTATCGAGGAAATTGAGAAATCCGGATTACGAGGGCGAGGTGGTGCAGGATTCCCCACAGGTCGTAAACTCCGCATTGTTGCCCAGGCTGAAAGCCCATTGAAGTACATCATTTGCAATGCAGATGAATCCGAGCCCCTCGTTTTCAAAGATAGAGTGCTCATTGATAGCAATCCACATAAAATATTAGAAGGTATGGCTATAGCAGCATATGCAGTAGGAGCACGGGAGGGATTTATCTATATCCGGGGTGAATATAAGACTCAAGCATTGCGATTGGAAAGGGCAATCCACCAAGCTGAAGAAAGTGGCTTTTTAGGTGAAAGGATTTTGGGTACGGACTTTTCATTTCATGTGAAAGTACATCGCGGAGCAGGTGCTTATATTTGTGGAGAAGAAACCGCTCTTATCGAATCTCTAGAAGGAAGGAGAGGGGAACCTCGTATACGCCCACCCTTCCCGGCAACCAATGGTTATCATAATCAACCAACGGTAGTCAATAATGTAGAGACCTTTAGCACAATTCCTGACATAATCCTACATGGAGTAGATTGGTATCGTTCAGTAGGTACACCTGCTTGCCCGGGGACAAAATCATTTACAATCCTCGGTCACATTAATCGCCCAGGCTTATTCGAAGCACCATATGGAATCACCCTGCGGCAGGCGATAGACGAATTTGGTGGTGGAATGAAGCCAGGATCGAGATTCCACTTCGCATTAACAGGTGGCGCCGCCGGGACGTTAGTTCCCCAGGATCTCCTCGACATACCCTTGGATTATACTTCGATTAATCAAGGAGTATCCATCGGTGCAGGTGCACTATTGATATGTGATCAGTCTGTCTCGCCTTTAGAACTTTTAAGAGAACTCTTAATCTTTTTCGAGAACGAATCCTGTGGTAAATGTACGCCCTGTCGGATTGGTACTCAAAAAGCACGGGAAATCTTAGATCGGATGGCTTCCGGAAAAGCAAAACAAGGTGATTTACTATCCCTATATAACCTAGCAGAGTTACTACAAAATGCATCTTTTTGTGGTCTCGGGCAATCCGTCGCCATACCGATGAAATCTGCATTTAGACATTTCAACGAGTGCTTCAAGGAGTGAAATTATGGCTGTTAACCTAACCATCAATGGGAAAAAAATCGAAGCACCTGCTGGAATTTCTGTTCTAGAGGCTGCACTGCAGAATGGTATAAAAATTCCTACACTGTGTTATCACAAGGACTTATCTCCGGTTGGTTCTTGTCGCTTATGCATCGTGGAGGTTGAAGGTTGGCGTGGTCAAATAGCCTCCTGCACTCTAGAAGTTAGTGAGGGTATGAAGATTCATACAGAGACACCTTCTGTAATCGCTTCGAGAAAAATGATATTAGAGCTACTCTTGGGTAATTACTACGATGCTGGTTATAAAGACGATCTGGATAGTGAATTTCTACATTGGGTCACATATTACAAAGTTCATCAGCCGAAATGGGCACCTGAAAGACCTCACTATAAAATAAATAGCGATCCTAATCCTTTTATTTGGGTGGACTTCAATAAATGTATCCTTTGCACTCGCTGTGTACGTGCCTGTGCTGAGATTCAAGGTCGGTTTGTTTGGGGTGTGGCACAACGTGGGCATGAAACCAAGATTGTAGCAGGTATGGATTCGACTATGCTTGAAGCACGTTGCGAAACTTGTGGTGCTTGCGTTGCATACTGCCCCACCGGCGCTCTAGATAATAAAATGATGATTCAATTTGGAAAACCCGATAGGGTTGTGACGACAATTTGTCCTTATTGTGGTGTCGGGTGTCAACTTGATTTGAATGTTAAGAACGGGAAGGTTATCGGGGTAACTTCAAATCCAAATGCGCCCGTCAATGGAATGCATTTGTGCGTAAAAGGACGATACGGATATGAATTTATTCACCATCCAGACCGATTGACCAAACCAAGGGTTCGTAAGTATCTCCTTCAAGATCCATCCAACAAACCAATCGGTGACCGTGGTGAATGGGTCGAAGTAGATTGGGATACTGCACTTGATATCACTGTAAAAAAATTGATTCACATTCGAGATACCTATGGACCCGATAGCATTGGAATATTGACATCTGCAAAATGTTTGAACGAAGAAAATTATTTAATGAACAAATTGGCAAGGCAGGTCATCGGAACCAACAATGTGGATCATTGTGCTCGTCTGTGCCATAGCAGCACTGTGGCTGGCTTGGCAATCACGTTTGGTTCCGGAGCCATGTCAAATTCGATGGATGATGTAGAAAACTTTTCTGCGGCGATCTTCGTCATTGGATCCAACACAACTGAACAACACCCTGTGTTCGGTACAAAAATTCGTCAGGCTGTCTTGAAAAGAAAAGCAAAGTTGATCGTTGCCGATCCTAGGAAGATCGATCTCACTGAATTTGCTACACTTCACTTACGCCACAAGCCTGGAACTGACATTGCTCTCTTGAACGGGATCATGTACATCATCCTTGAGAAGGGATGGGAAGATAAAGAATTTATACAAACTAGAACAGAGGGTTTTGAGGACTTTAAACAAGCGGTAATGTTATATCCCCCAGAAGTGGTTTCAAATATTACTGGCGTGCCAATTGAGCAACTCTATCATGCTGCAGAGCTTATGGCGAAGAATAAACCCATGGCAGTAGTATGGGCAATGGGCATCACTCAACACATTGTTGGGGTTCGCAACGTAATTTCTTTGTCGAACCTACAAATGCTCTTAGGAAACATGGGTATACCTGGAGGGGGAGTCAATCCGCTTCGAGGGCAAAATAACGTACAAGGCGCTTGTGATATGGGAGGATTACCAAACGTTTTTCCAGGTTATCAACCGGTTGACCAGGAAAATGTTAGGAAAAAATTTGAAGAAGCATGGGGAATTTCTTTGCCATCTAAAATTGGGATGACTGTGACTGAGATGATCCCTTCTACTGAAAGTGGAAAGATCAGGGCACTTTACATTTTGGGTGAAGATCCGGTCATGACCGATCCAGATAGCAATCACGTTCGGCGTTGTCTAGAAGCCTGCGACTTTATCGTCTTACAAGAAATTTTTCCGTCCGAGACGTCTATTTATGCCGACATTTTACTACCTGGCGTCAGTTTCGCAGAAAAAATAGGAACGTTTACAAACACCGAAAGACGGATACAAATGGTCCATCAAGCCATTGAACCTATTGGAGATGCTCGACCAGATTGGCAAATCATTACTGAATTAGCCAAACGTCTCATCAACTTCGGAAAAATCCCCATTCAACCCGCTCAATATTCGGGCTGGGACTACACCGATACTGCGCACATCATGCTCGAGATTGCTGCACTTACCCCCAGTTATGCTGGTGTTACTCATGAACGTCTGGAAAGAGGCGAGCGCTTACAGTGGCCGGTTAAAGGTCTCGATCATCCTGGAACACCCATCCTTCATGTCAATCAATTCACTCGTGGTCTTGGAAAATTTATGCCAATAGAGCACATACCTCCAGCAGAAGTGACAGATCACGAATTTCCAATGTTGCTAACTACGGGGCGAGTCTTATATCACTGGCATGGTGGTGAATTAACCCGACGTTCTAAAGGGTTGATGAACATCTATCCACAAACACTCGTAGAAATCAGCCCTGAAGATGCCGCTAAACTTGGTATAAATGGTTCGGATATAATACGTGTTAAATCTAGGCGTGGTGAAGTCATCGCAAAAGCCGTTGTAACCGATCGCGTAACCCCAGGTATGGTCTTCGCAAATTTTCACTTCCCCGGAGAACAGAACGCAAACAACCTTACCATTGCTGCCCTCGACCCCATTGCAAAAATCCCAGAATACAAGGTGTGTGCTGTCAAGATAGAAATATTGGATTAGAGTTTAGAATAAGGGGTAACTTCATGTAATACCTATGAACATCACCGAATCTCGCTCTCCACAATCCCCCGAAGTTACTAATCCTTCGGGGGATTCTGGTGAAAATGCCATTAATGATTTCGTTCAAAAACACTTTCTTTTCAACTTCATCGTCAACACTCTGGATGGAGGCTTCTTTGGGGCTGCACTTGGATTTGCTTCTTTTATCACGGTAATCCCTCTTTTCGTCAGTTCAATGACAGATTCTGCCTTCCTAATCGGGCTCATCCCTGCCATTCATAACATCGGTTGGCAATTACCCCAAATTCTTATGGCAAACCACCTTTCACGTTTGAGAAGGTACAAACCTATACTAATAGTATTGACTTTAAATGAACGGTTACCTTTTTTTGGATTAGCAATCGTTGCCTTAACCTCATCTTATTTAAATGCCAAGATTGTATTGATATGGACTTTTTTCGTGCTTATTTGGCAAGGGCTTGGCGGAGGGTTTACAGGAACAGCCTGGCAAAGCATGATAGCCAAGATCATTCCGTCGCGACGGTTGGGTTTGTTCTTCGGTATCCAGGCTGCAGCAGCGAGCCTATTAGCAAGTATCACCGCAATAAGCGCTGGATTTATTTTAGAGAAATTTCCCTCGCCTAAGGACTTCGCTTATTGTTTCTTTTTTGCTGGATTATGTATGATTATCTCTTGGGGGTTTTTATCTTTATCGCGAGAGCCAGAGACACGTGTAGTTTCTACTTCCAAGAAATCCAATAACAATTATCTAAAAAATCTGGCATTAATCCTATTTAGGGATCATAATTTCTGTTGGTTCCTGATTGCTCGATCGCTTTTTCAACTGGCAATGATGGGGCTTGCTTTTTACACGGTCTATACAGTGAGGGTTTTTGAGACAAGCGAAGCGATAGCGGGCATCATGACAGGTGTATTTATGGCAACCGAAGTCATTGCTAATCCAATTTTAGGGTGGATAGGAGATCGTTACGGGCATCGTATTGTCTTAGTATCCGGGGCTATCATGGCATCCTTGAGCGCATTGATTGCTGGGTTGGCACCCGGACCTTCATGGTTTTTCATTGTTTTTGTTTTCATAGGAGTTGCTAATGTTACTGCATGGACAACTACGATGGCAATGACTCTGAAATTTGGTTCAGATGCCGAAAAACCTATCTATATCGGTTTGGCAAATACCCTCATGGCACCTAGTGCAATCCTGGCACCCGTTTTAGGTGGATGGCTTGCCGATAGAGCAGGTTATCCAACTACATTTCTGGTTTCAGCAGGTATTGGTCTGGCTACCGCTCTAATTTTTCATGTAAAAGTTCAGAATCCTTTAGACAGAGAAAAGACAATAAAAGAATAAATCCGAATAAGATGAATGCTGTAAATATGTTTATAATAAAATGATATGGCGGATAATATACACCTCTACATATCTGCAGCAAGCGATTTAGAACCAGAGCGTGATTTATTAGGTCGCATTGTCACAGAAATACCAACAACCTTGGGTTGGCGAATTACCCAAACTCCTCGAGTAGGAGAACCTTTAAACATAGATGCCATCATCCGCTCTGATCTACACATTTTGCTTTTAGGTAGTGATATCCGTGCCCCTATTGGATTAGAATGGGTGATAGCAAGAAGAGCAAAGCGCATATCCCATGCATTTTTAAAGAAAGGTATCCCTCGAACGCTTGCTGCACAAGCCTTTGTAAGAGATTTACAATCCTTTATCGAATGGCGTCCTTTCGCAGACAATTCAGATTTGCGCCATCAAGTATTAACAATTATTACAGAACATATCATATACAATCGAAAATATTACGAACTTAATGAAAAAGAACTTCAGCAATTGAATGCCTGGAACGATGAATTGAAATCCAAGAAGATTGAGAAAGTCGAAGAGACACGAGGTGGTGCCGGGGATAGCAGTGTAATTTTATCTATCGAACGATTTTTACCCTCTGACGGGGTTTTAATAAGAGAACCAAACGATAACAAGAATCCATAATAAAGTTATCTATATTAGGAGGTCTCATGGTTAAAATCATTACAGATACCACAGCGTGTCTCTCCCCTGATTATGCAAAGGCACAGAACATTACCATTATCCCTCAAATCATTAATTTCGGGAACGAATCTTATTTTGAGGGTAGGGATATTGACTATGATACATTCATGACCAAACTGAGAACCTCCAAAGAATTACCGAAGACGGCAGCGCCACCGCCAGAATTATTTACCGAGGAGTTTAAAAAATTCATACCACTCGGTGAATCGATTTTATGCATTCACCCTTCCTCTGAAGTTAGTGGTACAGTACGGTCCGCTACTGTAGCCGCTTCAGATTTTCCCGAAGCCGTTATTCGTGTTGTAGATACTCGTACGATCGCTGGACCTTTGGCGATCATGGTACAACTCGCAGCACAATGGGTCCAATCAAACAAATCCATTGACGAAATTGTTTCGCAGTTAAATTCTCTGATAAAAAGAAGTCGGATTTATTTTTTAGTCGACACCTTGGATTATCTTGCAAGAGGAGGGCGCATTGGTGGTGCTTCGGCTTTGTTGGGAAGTATGTTGCAAATCAAACCAATCCTAACCTTCCGCAACGGTCGAGTTGAATCCTATGAGAAAGCACGTACCTATAAACGTGCTTTGGAAAGGCTTATCGAAATAGTTTGTGAACAATATCCAAAAAATGAAAACGGATACATGACCATTATGCATGCGGGTATTCCTCAAGAAGCCAATTATTTATCTGAGGAGTTCAACCGACGGCTAAATACCGATAAAATACCTATCCTAAACATGCCACCTGCAATTGTTGTCCATGGTGGACCAGGTATATTAGGTGTAGGTTTTTTTGTGTTCGATTCAGATTGATTCGTTCTAATCTGTGAGGCAATTCCATGTCAAGACGGTGGAACGGTTGGGGGGATGAAAATCAACACTATTCTATACCCAACACTGCAATTTCCTATTTACAAAAACGAATAGGAATAGGGATTTTAAGCCCGGATGCTTCGATTGAACAAGCGATTTCAACAATCCCTCCCTCACGTTTACCTTTACACCCAAAGATTTCAATGGATTTTGAGGACCGTTTACGTCATGCAAGAGGTCAAAGTCTACCCGATTGGATTGCTCTTCGGTCAAACAAAATAGATACATTTCCAGATGGAGTTGCATATCCAACAACTGAGGATGATATTCAAGAACTTTTAACCTTTGCCTTGCAAACAGGAACTCTTATTATTCCATATGGAGGAGGAACAAGCGTCGTTGGTCATATTAATCCACCGAAAAGCGATAAACCAATTTTGACGATAGATATGAGCCGAATGAATCGGTTCGTTAAAATCTGTGAGAATGACCATTTAGCCATTTTCGAAGCAGGGGTACGAGGTCCTCTACTTGAGAAATACTTGCGGAAAAGAGGTTATACCCTTGGTCACTTTCCCCAATCCTTTGAGTACTCAACAGTAGGTGGTTGGATTGCAACTCGTTCAAGTGGACAACAGTCTTATCATTACGGAAGAATCGAAAACCTTTTTGCTGGTGGAAAGGTCATTACTCCCTCAACAATCCTAGAATTACCTCCGCATCCTGCAAGTGCTGCCGGACCCGACTTGAGACAACTCATCCTCGGTTCAGAAGGTCGTTTTGGGATTATCACACATGCCATTCTTCGCATTCGCAAAGCACCTGACGTCGAGGGGTTTTACGGGGTATTTTTCCCCCGATGGGAATATGGCGTCTCTGCAATTCGTGATATTGCGCAAGAAGGGGTGCCCGTCTCTATGCTTCGCCTAAGCGATTCGATGGAAACAGAAATCACGTTGGTTTTAGCGGGATATGAAAGTATATCCCTTTGGTTGAAAAGAACTTCAAGAGTTTTTCGTTCGATGGAAGATTTTTGTTTGTTGATCGTTGGACTAACCGGATCACAAAAATTGACCGTCCAAGGTTATTCTCATGTTCTGAAAATCGTCAAGAGTTATAAAGGTATACCACTTGGTAGTGGAATAGGAGACCAATGGAAAAAGAATCGCTTTAGAACTCCCTATCTACGAAACACGTTATGGGATAGCGGCTATGCGGTTGATACGATTGAAACCGCTATCAGTTGGTCTAAGGTATCGGAGTGCGTTTTAGCCATTAAGAACAGCATTGTAGAAGCAGCAGAGAATGTGTTAGTTTTTTCTCATTTATCCCATGTATATCGTGATGGTGTTAGCATTTACATTACTTATATCTTTCCAAGGCAAAGGACTTTTGAGGAAAACATATGTAAGTGGAAAACAATTAAAGACGCAGCGAGTAAAACAATCCTTGCCTATGGGGGTACTATTTCTCACCAACACGGTATTGGTCGAGATCACCTACCCTACATTCAATCAGAAAAAGGGGAGGGTGGAGTAAAAGTCATCGCTAATATTGGGAAAATCCTAGACCCTGATGGAATAATGAATCCAGGTTCTTTATACCCTTTTTGATATGTGGACTCTTGAATGGCGTGATCGAGTGTGGTCTGCTCTTGATCAAACATGGGATTTGATCATCATTGGTGGAGGAATTACCGGTGCAGGTATCCTGCGGGAAGCAACCCGCGCGGGTTATAAAGCCTTATTAGTAGAAGCCGGAGATTTTGCCTCAGGAACCTCCAGTCGTTCTTCTAAATTAGTACACGGGGGCTTACGTTACTTGAGAAATGCGCAATTTAAACTAACAATTGAATCGGTGAGGGAAAGAGAACGACTTCTTCGAGAAGGTAGAGGGTTAGTTGTGCCCATAGGCTTTCTTATGCCTTGTTTTTCCACCGACCCGCTACCAAAATGGACCTTTGGAATGGGGTTGACGATTTACGACCTATTAGCCTTTAGATGGGAACATCGCTTCTACAATGCTGATGGGATCATAGAATTATGCCCATTGATAAACCGAGAATTTCTTCTTGGAGGATATCGTTATTTTGATGCACAAACCGATGATGCGCGTTTGGTTCTAAGAATCATTCGAGAAGCCTGTAGACAAGGGGGAACTGCACTAAATTATGCCCGCGTAGAAGAACTTTGTCGAACGCGTAAAGGGTGGGTGTGTGGTATTGTCTTACGAGATGTGGCAAGCCCCGAACGAAACCGATCCCTAGAAGTAAAATCGCCCCTTATCATCAATGCTACCGGAGCCTGGGCTGATATTCTTCGAGCGAATTCTCTTCGGGTAGAGACAAAAGCGCTAAGAAAGCATTTACGGAAACTACGAGGAAGTCATCTGGTTTTTCCTTGGGAAAAGGTTCCACTAACCCGCGCAATTAGCTTCTGCCACCCTCAGGATGGTCGTGCTGTTTTTACTTTTCCATGGATGGGGGTGACCATTATGGGAACGACCGATGTGGATCATCTAGAGCAAGATATCTCGAATCCTTCAATAAGCCCTCAGGAATTTGATTATTTAATGAAAGCCATTACATTTGCTTTTCCATCACTCCATTTGAAAGAAGAAGATGTTCAATCTACCTTCTCAGGCATCCGAGCGGTGGTTGATTCGGGAAAATCTAACCCTTCAAGAGAATCACGTGAACATGTTATTTGGTATGAAAATGGACTCTTAACCGTCACCGGCGGAAAGTTAACTACATTTCGAATCACTGCACACGATACATTGCGTAAAGTCCAAAGAATGCTTCCCGGTGAACAGCGATTTCGGACAGGATCCCGTATTCTCGATGAATCTTGTCTAGAAATTTTGAATATGGTATCTCTTGAGCCATCCAAGAAAGTTCATCTGTTGGGTAGATATGGTCAAGATATGCGAGAATTAATCAACATTGCACAGCCAGATGACTGGAAACCGATTCCTTCCACGAATACGCTTTGGGGAGAAATCCGCTTTGCTTGTCGTTCCGAGGGAATAGTGCATTTAGATGATTTATTGCTTCGGCGTGTGAGACTTGGATTATTATTGCCCGATGGAGGTATCTCCCTGTTAGAAAAAATTCGACCAGTGGTACAGAGTGAATTGAAATGGGATGATAACAAATGGAATGATGAAACAAACAATTATCAATGCCTTTGGCGGAAAGCATACGCTACTCATTCTCGATAACGTAACGAAACCCAAATCAACCTCGCTTACACATATAAAAACTTGCCAATTATGTCAATCACCGACCTTCTCTATCGTTGGAAAATCGACCCTACCATCTCGAAGAACATTGTTGAATGGAGAATTCAATCTGCTCAGTCAGGAACATTCGAACCATTTCCACTCGATCTTCACCCAAAATTGATGAAAGCCCTATTAAGGCTTGGCTACCATGCCTTATTCTCGCACCAACTCACGGCATGGAATGATATTAAAAATGGAAAAAACGTAGTTGTAACAACCGGTACAGGCAGTGGAAAAACTTTATGCTACAATTTGCCCGTCTTAGATTGCATTCTTCGTGAACCAAATACACGTGCTCTTTATCTATTCCCAACAAAGGCGTTAACACAAGACCAGTTTAACACCCTAAATAAATTCGACTTGGGGATAAAAACCGGCATTTATGATGGGGATACACCACAAAGAGAACGAACCAAAATCCGCAAGGACTCGAACATTATTCTCACTAACCCTGACATGCTTCATGTGAGCATATTGCCTCAACATACCTATTGGGTAGATTTCTTCAATAAATTACGCTTTGTCATTGTAGATGAAATCCATACATATCGAGGGGTATTTGGTTCACATGTTGCCAATGTCATCCGCAGGCTCAAGCGCATTGCAAATTTTCACGGTTCTTTTCCTTTGTTTATCTTAACTTCAGCAACGATTGCAAATCCAGTTCAATTTTCTGAGAAATTGATCGGAGAAGAAGTTCGCTTGATTGAAGGGGACTACGCTAGCCATGGAGAACGTCATTTTATTATTTATAACCCCCCAATGATTGATCCATCTCTAGGCATTCGTCGTAGTTCTATTACAGAAAGCATTCGACTGGCGGAAAATTTGTTCTCGTTGGGCATTCAAACCATTGTATTTTGCACTACTAGGCGGACTGTAGAACTTATTTTAAGAACTCTACTAGAAAACCTAAACCTCACCAAACACCAAAAGGATTCAACTATTCCGATTCGAGGTTATCGAAGTGGGTATTTACCACCGCAACGTCGAGAAATCGAAAAAGGTCTTCGAGAAAGAACGATACGAACTGTTATTGCAACAAATGCTCTAGAACTTGGGATTGATATTGGTAATATAGATGCTGTTATTATCACAGGATATCCAGGAACAATTGCCTCAGTTCGACAGCAAGCAGGAAGAGCAAGCCGAAATACCAAGACTTCTGTTGCTGTATTTATTCCATCATCTAATCCGATTGACCAATATCTTGCTCATCATCCAAAATATTTACTCGACCGTTCTCCAGAATGCGTACTAATCAATCCGGATAATCCATTGATTTTTATAGAACATCTTCGATGCGCTTGCTTTGAGATACCGCTTTCTCAAAATGAAAACTTCGGTCTCATTTCCAACGACTTATTGTTAGATTATTTAAACATACTGACGAGAACAGGCGAATTACAATATTCTCGAGGAAAATACTATTGGATCGGTAATCACTCCCCGGCTAGACTTGTGTCATTGCGCAATACTTCTCCAGACCGGGTGAAATTATTTACCTTTGAAAATGAAAGAGAAATAGTTCTTGGCGAAATTGACATCGAAAGTGCATCTTGGATGGTACATCCCCAAGCGATTTATTTGCATGATGCAAAGACTTACTTCGTTGAATCATTAGAAATAGAAAATAGAATTGCCAATTTAAGACAGGTTGACGTGGATTATTATACGCAACCCATCATAAACACAGAGATTAAATCCACTGCTATCTATTCAACATCAAATGTCCACGGTGCCATGAAATTTTTTGGAGACATCATTGTGACAAATCAAGTAATCGGTTTCAAAAAGATAAAATGGGCAACCAACGAAACTTTAGAAGAAATCCGTTTAGAGTTACCCCCAACCCAATTGCAAACTATGGGCTATTGGTTTTCATTGGAAAACCATGTAATTGACCATTTAAGAACCCAAGGTTTATGGAAAAGCGATCCGATTCAATATGGTCCAAATTGGAAAACTCAACGCCAACGAGCGCGAGAGCGGGATCGCTTTCGTTGCCGAATCTGTGGCATTCCCGAACAGGTCCATAGTCATGATGTACACCATATAAAGCCCTTTAGAACTTTTCCATCGTATAAAGAAGCAAATGAATTGAGCAATTTAATCACCTTATGTCCAAATTGCCACCAATGTACCGAGGAAGCCGTTAAAATTCGTAGCGGATTAGCTGGCTTGGCATACTCTATAAGAAACCTAGCACCGTTATTTCTGATGTGCGACTTCCATGATGTGGCAAGCCATTTTGATCCAAAATCACTATTGGCAGGCGGGAATCCAACCATCGTTATTTATGAAATGATTCCTTTTGGGGTTGGGTTTAGTGAAATATTGTATAACCGCCATGAAGAATTGATCCATCAATGCTACGATCTCATCCGTGAATGTGAATGCAATGATGGTTGTCCAACATGTGTAGGTCCTGGAGGAGAATTCGGCTTAGGTAGCAAGAAAGAAACACTGGCAATTCTCGAAGCGATGTTGAATTCCACATCATTAGGTTAACAAAATGTCATCCTTAAACGAGAAATTTAAGTTTTTAGGTGTGAGAAATCATCTAAATGAAGTGTCAATTCCGGCAAAATTTCCGAATATCTCCTTAAATAATGTGATGGAAGGGCAATATCATCAAAACGAATTTGGTGTTTATTTTAGGGTAGATAAATTTTATCCATTTCATTATTATCAAGGCGTTATTGATCTCAACCCTTCTCCATGTTTTCATCTAATCTCTGATTGGCTTCGTGATGGACGTTGGTTGGATATACACCAAAATGAGGTAATCTTTATAGATATTGAAACTTCCGGAATAACTCACTCAGCAGGTACGTTTGCGTTTTTAATCGGATTGGGGGTTTTCGAGGGTGACCAATTTCATGTCATTCAAATCTTCATGGATGATCCTAGCCAAGAGAAAGCATTTCTCTTCGTAGTATCACTCCTCAGCGAGAGCCATCAAGGCATCATCTCGTTTAATGGAAAATCCTTTGATATTCCACTCCTGTGCAGTAGACATACATTCAATGGAGTACCAACGTTTTTAGGTCGAAAACCTCATCTTGACTTACTGCCTCTGGCTCGAAAGTTTTGGAAAGATTGTTTACCCAGCAAATCTCTAAAATCGTTAGAAACCCACATTCTAAGGTTCAATAGGTCCATTGAGGATGTTCCCAGTTGGTATATCCCTGAATTGTATCGGGAGTATCTTATCACTAAAGATGCTCGGTTATTGAAGAGCATCTTTTATCACAATGAGATGGATGTCTTATCCATGTCTGCTTTATTTTGTTATCTTTCACGGATCATGATCGATCCAATAAACTATCAACCAAAATGTATTCTCGACATTACATCTCTGGCAGATTTTTATGAATGTCTGAAGGATTTTGATACCGCCGCTCAAATCTTTTCTTGCAATTTAAGTTACGTTTCTAATGAAAAACAAGTAAATAATATATTGAAATGGTCATTCCTAGAGAAAAAACGGCGAAATTATGCCAAAGCAGTAGAACTTTGGAATTTAGCAGCACAACTTGGCAATGTTCATGCAATGATCGAATTAGCGAAATACTATGAACACTATGTTAAAGAATATAAAGAAGCAATGAGATGGGTTGAGTTTGCCTTCGAATCAATAGATAAATCAGGGTATCCATCATTCGCTCGAAAGGATTTTATCTTATCGCTCCATCATCGTTACGACCGATTGAAAGAAAAGTTATCTAAAACTCTTCGTAAATTTTAAACGTTGCACAACTCCAAATAATTAGGAGTCGATATGGTATCAAAAGGCAAACAAAAGCGTTTAGCAGTTTTAACAAGCGGCGGAGACGCGCCAGGTATGAATGCTGCCCTTCGTGCAATTGTGCGAATTGCGCTGAATCGCGGGATTGAACCATATGCTGTATACGAGGGATTCCAAGGGTTGGTTAATGGAGGAGAATACATCCGAAAATTGAATTGGAATGATGTGGGTGGTATCCTTCACATGGGCGGAACCATAATTGGCACAGCAAGGAGCGAGGAGTTTCGCAGTCACCTAGGAAGATTAAAAGCGGCACGCAATTTATTGGAAAAGGAAATAAATAATCTGATTGTTATCGGAGGCGATGGTAGTTTAAATGGTGCTTATATTTTTCACCAGGAATGGACAGATATAGTCAATGACTTGATCTCTCAAGGTTTGTTATCTCCTGAGATCGGGGAGAAATATCCATTTCTGAGAATCGTTGGTTTAGTAGGCTCTATAGATAATGACTTTTTTGGTACGGATATCACTCTTGGTGCAGATACAGCCCTTCACCGAATTACGGAGGCAATCGACGCCATTCACAGCACTGCAGCAAGCCACCAACGTTCGTTCGTTGTAGAGGTAATGGGACGAAATTGCGGTTACCTCGCTCTGATGGGTGCACTTGCAACAGGTGCAGATTGGGTATTAATTCGAGAAAGCCCTCCCGAATCGGATAACTGGGAGGAAACCATGTGTAGTATATTGAATGCAGGTCGTAAGGCTGGTCGACGCGACACATTGGTCGTAGTGGCAGAAGGGGCAAAGGATAAAAATGGTGGTCTAATTTCAAGCAACTATGTAAAGACGGTATTACAGGAAAAATTAGGAGAGGATGTTCGTCTAACCGTTCTAGGACATGTACAACGAGGCGGCTCACCAAGCGCTTTCGATCGAATATTAGGCGCGAGACTAGGGACCGCTGCAGTTGAGGAAATTGCATCTCCCTCAGTTCGTGATGAACCAATACTAATCGGATTACGGGGAAATAGAATTACAACATTATCCCTTAAGGAATGTGTTCAAAAAACACAAGAGATTAACGACGCAATAAATGATAGAAATTTTACAAAAGCGATGGAATTAAGGGGAAAGAGTTTTATTGAAGCATTTCAAGTGTTTCGAACGATGATTCGATCCCTACCCCATGAACCCAAAGTCGGACAAAAGAGAGTTCGATTAGCGATTGTTCACTCAGGTGCGCTTGCCCCTGGAATGAACACAGCAGTAAGAGCCGCGGTGCGACTAGGCTTAGATGCTGGGCATACAATGCTTGGCATATTCAATGGATTCCAAGGATTTGCGAATGGTCAAATTAAGATGATGGACTGGATGAGTGTGAAGGGTTGGGCACCTCGTGGAGGCTCAGAGTTGGGGACGAATCGAAAGGTACCCAGCGGAGGCGACCTTTACGCAATTGCCCGTAATATTGAGGAACATCAAATCCAAGGATTGTTGATCATCGGAGGATTCACTGGCTACCAGGCTGCTTATAAGATGTTCTTTGAAAGGAAGAATTATCCTGCTTTTAATATCCCAATAATATGCATGCCTGCCTCTATCAATAATAATTTACCTGGGTCGGAGTTGAGCCTCGGATCAGATACCGCCTTGAACAATATCATCAATGCCGTTGATAAAATAAAACAAAGTGCCATAGCCGAAAGGCGTTGTTTTATCGTTGAAGTAATGGGAAGATTCTGTGGTTACCTAGCTGTAATGACAGGCTTAGCGACCGGTGCTGAGAGAGTTTACCTCAATGAGCAAGGTGTAACCCTTAAAGACTTACAAAGAGATTTAGAAATCCTAAAAAATGATTTTTCGTCCGGGAAGAGATTAGGACTGCTAATCCGCAATGAACATGCAAATCCAATCTATACGACTCACTTTATGTGTTCTTTATTCGAAGAAGAGGGTGGCGATTTGTTTGACGCGCGTCAAGTGATTTTAGGGCACCTTCAACGTGGTGGTGATCCCTCTCCATTTGATCGAATTCAGGCTACGCGTTTAGCATCTAAATGTATTGATCGTTTGATAAAGTTTGCAAATGACGATTCCATTGAGTGCGAGTTTATTGGATATCAGGGTAAAGAAATCGTATTTCACTCATTAGAGGACTTTCCAAAAATGATTGATGAAACCACCCAACGACCCAAACAACAGTGGTGGTTAGAATTTGTAAGGTTAGTTGAAGACCTTTCCCATTTTCATTATCGATAAAACTACATGCTCAATAAGTACTATTATGGATTGTTTATAGTTTGTCTTGCGATTATATGTATAATATATGATTTTAGTAATAATGGCTATGCGAAATATGACTATGTTGCGACTTTATCCGGCTTTGTTTTTGATGACCATTCCCACCTCCCTATTCCTCACGCTAACATTTCTATTGAACCAATTTATTTACAAACTTCGACCAACTCAAATGGCTTTTTTTCCATCGAAAATATTTCCATACCTAACCCAACTCTTCCTATCACCATAACCATTTCATCTGATAAATACGCTCAATGGCAATTGAGCAATGTTCCTCTTATTTCCAATGACACTTTGATGATCAATTCAAGATTGAGTCATCATCCCTACAATAGTAGGGTTGCTGCTTATGAGACTAGACACATTTCAACATCAGCCGACAGTTTATATACACAGGATGATTCTTTTACTGAAAGCGCAATGCCATTGATAGATTTAGCACCTTTACCTCAATACATCCGAGTGCGTGTTTCTGGATATCCATATTCTCCTTGTGATGTAAAAAGAGATTATACAGTCGAAATTGTTGACTTCAAAGACTATGTAAAACATGTCCTTCCAAATGAATGGAACCCCCGATGGCATTCAGAATCTCTTCGTGCAGGAGCCATTGCCACCAAAATGTACGCCTGGTATTGGGTTGCTTTAGGTGGAAAGTGGAAAGATGCTGATGTTTGGGACAATGTTTGTGATCAGGTGTATAACCCTAATTTTTCATATGCAAGCACCAATGAAGCGGTTGATTTTACTTGGAATTGGGCTTTATTAAGAAACAATATGTTATTACACACATCGTATAGAGCAACCAACGAACTTTGCATTGCTGCAAGTCTCGAAGGTAATTGCCTAGGTCAAAAAGAATCCAACGAAATGGCTTTAGCAGGCTATACTTGGGACGAAATCCTTTCGCATTTTTATTATGATTCTCTTTTGGATACGATTAATCCCCCTCCTCTTGGCGGTTATTCTCTTCGTTTCAATGGCACGATCGGAGACTATAACGAAAATCGAGTCCTTGTATCTCTAGAAAATAATCCTCCAATTAATATTGGCTCCGGTGATTTCACAATAGAGTGGTGGATGAAGAATCTCCCAGGAGAAAATAATGGTCAATTACTAGAATGTGGTAATAATAATCATTGGATGTTCGGGAACATCATCCTTGATAAAAGTCATGCAAATGGGTTAAACGGCTATGGCATCTCGTTATTGAATGGTCGAGTTGCCTTTGGAGTACAAGGGAATGATTTAGTAAATTACACTCTTTGTGGGAAAAACGATACCAGAGATAGTAATTGGCATCATATTGCAATTCAACGGAGGTTTTCAGATGGATACTTGTGGATTTACCTGGATGGAAAACTAGAGTCCTCTACCAAGGGTCCATTAGGGGATGTTAGTTATCCAATCAATACTCCATCTACCATTGAAACTGATCCATATATCAGCATCGGTGCTTGGAAACTGGATAATGATCACACAGCCCATCCTTTTTATCGAGGATGGATAGATGAAATGCGCTTCTCGAATACACTACGATACTCTTCAAACTTTACAATCCCACCTCAACCTTTCACCCGAGATGAATTCACTGTAGCCATATTCCACTTTGATGAAGGGATTGGCAATCTTGTTATCGACTCATCTGGAGCCATTGGCGGACCGAGCCATGGGATAAGAAAATATGGAGGAACTATCAACGGACCTGAATGGGTTCTCTCTGATCTATTTCATAGCACATACATACCGATCATTTCCAAATAAATATGATGAATAAATTTACCATTGCTCATACTTGACCAATTCATCGAGCGATTTTCTCCTCTTCATAGTTGGTTCATCTGCTGGGTACCCTAATGGAGTCATTGCAATTGGTTCAATTCCCTTTGGAATATTCAAAACTTCCTTTGCTGCATCAACATCAAATGCCGCCACCCAACAAGTCCCTAAACCGAAATTTGTTGCAGCCAAAATTAGGTGATCCATTACAATTGCTACATCAACATCAACATAGGATTTCCCCATTCGATTAATCCAACCCTCCGATGGAACACCACATGCACAAATCACAATCGGGGCTTGTACAAACCAATCTCGATTGTATATTTTTCTCAATTGATCTTCCTTGCCTGTTGTATGAATGACAATCAATCGAAACGGTTGTCTGTTATCTGCCGTAGGGGCTAACCGCGCGGCTTCAAGCACTTCCATCAATTTTTCTTCTTCTATGGCATCCGTCTTATAAGCCCGTACACTGTAACGCTTACGAATTAATTCATTGAACTCCATG
>FWPU01001419.1_pt1 | contig 71585 bp, 54 predicted proteins | sample 2228361 | NCBI WGS metagenome assembly FWPU01 (sample SAMEA103939777, study PRJEB20133) | metagenome | reverse complement strand
TCCCAAGCCGAATCCTTGGCGCGCATAATGCTAGCGATGCCGGAACTGAAAGTCCTCCAGAAAACCGAGACGCTGCACGAGGCCCGCTGGTGGGAACCTGATCCCGGCGGCAAGGTGCACTGCTATCTGTGCCCGCGGCATTGCCACATCGGGCCGGGGCAGAGCGGCTTCTGCTTCATCCGCATCAACGAGGGCGGCAAGCTCTACAGCCTCGGCTACGCCGCGCCGGCCGCGATTCAGATTGACCCCGTAGAGAAAAAGCCGCTGAACCATTTTCTGCCCGGAACCACGATTTTTTCGCTGGGCACAGCCGGCTGCAACATGGGCTGCTTTTTCTGCCAGAACTGGGATATCTCGAAATCGCGGCATGACCAGGTGCATTCACGCTACTTGCCGCCCGAAGACGTCGTTGCGCTGGCCATCCACTACGGCTGCCCATCCATCGCCTTCACCTACAACGAGCCGACCATCTGGGGCGAGTATGTGGTGGACATTTGCCACGCCGCAAAGCAGTCCGGCCTGAACACGGTGATGGTCACCAACGGCTACATCACTTACGAAGCCTTCCACGACATCTACGACCACGTGGACGCCGCCAATGTGGACTTGAAGGCCTTCACGGAGCAGTTCTACGCAAAGATCACGCTGACGCACCTCCAACCGGTGCTCGACACTCTGACCTGGCTGAAGAATGAAACCAACGTCTGGTTTGAAGTCACCAACCTGATTATCCCCACGCTGAACGACGACCCGAAAGAGCTCCGGCAGCTCTCCGAATGGGTGCTCGAGAACCTGGGACCGGACGTGCCCCTGCACTTTACCGCGTTCCACCCGGATTTCAAGTTGCGCGACAAGCCGCACACCCCGCCCGAAACACTCCACATGGCGCGGCGCATCGCTCGCGAGGTGGGCCTGCACTATATTTATGAGGGCAACATCCACAGTGAAGGAGCCCACACCTACTGCCCGGGCTGCGGCGTGATGCTCATCCGCCGTTCCTGGCACGACCTGCTCCAGAACCGCCTGGCTGACGGCGCCTGCCCGCAGTGCGGCTACAAAATTGCCGGCGTGTGGAGCAATCCCCGCGGGAAGACACCGCCTAAGCAGCAAGCCCGCGCTGAGCAGCTCGCTGCCAAATACGATGCACTCAATCTGTAGCCGCAGGAATTGGCGTGTCGTGATGAGGGCTTTATCGCAGTTTTTTTCATCCCGCAGCCCTTCACCTCTTCAGAACAACTGGTAGTAGCCCGGCCCTACCCGCAACCGGTGGTGCCACTCGACCGGAAACGCCCACCACAGCAGCGAACCGACCAGCGCCTGCCCGGCCGCCAGCGGCAGGATGTTCCGCTCGCGCGCGAACAGCCACGCCATCAGCGCGCCGCCAAGGAACGTCGCCGGCACCAGCACCGGATTCGGCCAGTGCGCAGCGGCAAAAATCGCTCCCGCGCAAAGTGCCGCGAGCCCGCTCCGTTGCATGAGCGAAAGCAGTCGATTGGTGAGGAACGAATTCAGCGCCACCTGCTGCAGCAGGCAAAAAGCGAAGTAACGCCAAAGCCGGTGAAGCGACCAGAATCCGGCTGGCAACTCGGTCGGTGCACCCAGCGCAAGCCCGGTGGCGAACAAGACCGCCGCCACCGCGGCGAAATACATCGCCGCGCGGCGCGTTGCCGGCCACAGGTTGGCCGCGCGCCAGCCGAGTGTCGTTGGCGTGTCGCGATGCAGGAGAAAACTTGCGATCAGCCAAAGGGGAAAGATCAGCCAGGAATGAGGGTGGGCGAACTGAAGCTGCCAGATAAACCAAGGCACCAGCGCGCCCATCCCCGCCGCGTCGAGCAAGGCGAGCCAGCGCCGCAGCGTGACGTTCACGGGCTGCCGTTGCCTCCAGCTGGCACGGGCCGAAGCGGGCGTGTCTCACCCGTCTGCTCCGCTTCCATCCGCTGATACCACGCGCGCAGGATTTCTGCCGCCGGCTTGCCCATCGGAGTGTACGAGGGATCCTGCGGCCCGCCGCCAAGGCCATTCGATGGCCAGTTCCACCAGAACATCCCGCGGAACCATGGTCGGCCGGAGAATGCGCGCAGCGTGGCTTCATACCCGGCGGCCTGTTCTTCCATGCTGACCCCGCCTCCGCGGCTCTGCGCCCACGTCCTCACCGTCCCGCCGCGGACACTCGGATAGCCGATTTCGGTGAAAATCACAGGCCGCTGCCAGCGCCGATGCACCAGGGCGACTGTTTCCGCCAAGGCTTCCGCCCGAGCCATGAGCGAGGCCAGCTCCTCGCCGGGTTCATCGGCCAGCGGGTAATAGTTGTTCAAGCCGATGTAGTCGAGCGCGTCCCAGAAGCCCAGCGTTTCAAACTCTTCCCCCCAGTTCGCCGCGTAGGTTACCGGCCCGCGAAACACCTGCCGCACCGCAGCGATGATTTCGCGCCATTCGGCTTCATGCACGGTCATGCCGCCGAATTCGTTGCCGATGCAGAAGAGATCAAAGCCCTCGAGTTCGGCCAGGCGCGCATAGTGCAGCGCCATCCGGCGGTAGCTGCTCAGCCAGGCGGCGCGGCGCGCAGGGTCGTCGAAGCGGATATTGCCCGTAAAGGCGCCGCCGCCGACCCAGACCTGCGGCTTCAGCATCACGCGCAGGCCCAGGCGGTGCGCCACGCGCACGATTTGTGCCAGTTCCTCGTCCGTTTCATCTGTGCCGGTATAGCTGATGCGTGTGTCGCCGAGCGCACGCATCCAGCCGTAGGGAACTACGGCGATGGCGTTCACGCCCATCGCGCGCAGCTCGTGCAACTGTCGTTCGGCCTCCGGCGAATCGTAGCCGCCGCGCCGCCCGCCCCACCCTTCGTGCGAGAAGCTCATGCCTCTGAGAAATAGAGAAGCTTCCAATACGCGGCGTGCGGGCGGCGAAGCTGGATGCCGGGCGTGCAAAGTCGTGCTTTGCTCGCGCCAGTCCGCCTCCAGCTCATTCGCTGACCGAGAAAGCCGGCGGGCCACCGCGGCGAAGTTCCGCTCGCCGCGCGGTGTACGATACAGCGTGCGTACGGCCTCGATGCCGTACCGCTGCGCGAGGGAGCCGACCCACACAGCACCCAGCGGTTCGCGAACCAGCGGCGAAAACTCGCCGTCGGACTGCGGGTCCAGCAGTTCCGCCAGCGGATAATGACCTTCTTCGGCGGTGATTTGAGCGGCGCAGGCGGCCACGTCCCGGCCGCGCCATGTACCCGCCAGCCAGCGTGCTGCCCAGCGCCGCAGCAACTCATCGCCGCCGCCGCCCCACAATTGATTTAGCACCGCCTCGGCTTCGGCAGCGGGATCGAGCGTCTCCGGGTTCGAAAGGGAGGAAACCTGCGGGCGCAGGAACGCTCGAATCGTGGTGCCCTGCACCGTGAAGTGGCGGTCGTCGCGCGTGGCCAGCCGCTTCGACACCGAATCCGGATATAGCACCAGACGAAGGCGGAGGTCGGCGTCCGTCGCCCCCGCGCGCCCGGCGAGTTTACCGACCAGCGCTTCGCGTTGCGCGGCAAAGGCTTCCATTTGGTCGGATCTGTAGCGGCTGCTGTCGTAAAGCACCTCGTAGCGGGCCGTCTGGACGCGGGCGAATGCGCGGTCAGCCCACCAGACGCGCAGCAGGTCGGCTTGCGCCAGTCCCGCGTATAGAGCCACGGCCAGTCCAAGCGCTCCCGCAGCCGGCCGCAGTGAAAATTGCTGCCAGCCATCTCCCACAGCCCGCGCCGGGCGGTTTTGCCAGGCGAGCAGAACCAGCACCGGGGCCGCCACGACCGGCAGCATGAACGATGTCAGGCCAAATCCGCTCAGTGCGATGCTTGAAAATCCCACCGAGCCCCAGGCCAGCAGGTGCGTGGCAGACACAAAAATGAGCACCGCAAAAACCCAATTTCCTCGGCCAGTTGCCGAAGGCAAGGAGGCGGCGATGGTCGCGAGCAGATTGCGGGCGCAGCGCGCCGCCGCATATAACAGCAGCGCGCCGACGACCATGCCGATGGCGCCGCGAACGATTTCGCCTGCCTCGGCGCCAGGCGCGATTCCGCGCAACAGCCAAGCCATGGCGCCGCGGTCCGCCGTGGCCATGCGATAAGCCTGCCCGCCGATGAAAAAAGCTGTCCACAGAGCGGCGAAGCCCAGCCAGCCGCTGCGCCAGCTCAGCCGGCGGGTTCGCGCGGACAGGGCAATCAGCCCGCCTTGCAATCCCAGTTGGAAAAGCTCGCCGAGCACCGCTGGCGAAAACGGACTCCACACCAGAACGCCCGCCGCTGCGGCGCGCACGGAAAGGTTGTACGGGCTGAGCCGCCAGGCAAATTCTCGTGCCCCGGAGAGCAGATACACGGGCAGGTCCACTGCCACGCGGTCGAGCAGCAGCGCGGCCCAGTAGCCGAGGTAGGCAATCCCCAGCCAGCCGCATAGCCAGAGGGTGACGCGAATCGCCGGGCGCACCATGCTTTGACCATAGGATGGCGCAACGCAGCCTTTCGTTTCAATTCCGTTGGATATTTCAGTCACGGTTCAGTGCCGTGCCGGACGCTTCAGCCGCCATGCGGCGCAGCGCTTCAGAGATTTCCGCAGGGGTTGGCGCGGGAGCGTCCAGAAAAGGCGCCAAGTCGACATCGGGAAAACCCAGGTTCACCAGCCGCGCAGGCAACTGTTCGCGAATCGAGCTGGCCTCGCTCACGTGCAGCGTGCTGAGCGCGGCGAACAGCAGCTCATGTTCCGGCTCGGCAAAGCGGTGCCTTGCGAGCTGGCGGAAGGCTTGTTCCCGGCTGTCACCTTGCAGGAGACCGCAACACAAGGCCCGAAGCACCAATTTTTCACATTCGCGCATCTGAACCATGTGCGCCGCTCCGCCGCCTGGCGGGCTATTCTAACCCCGCAACTGGAGTTTGCCCGTGCGAGATGGAGTTTTGTCAGCGGCCTGCTAGAATCGAACTGCGCGGCCTGCGTTCAGGAGAAAACCATGGCCATCGCCAGGCAACTGACGGTGCAGCTCCGCAACCGCCCAGGAGCTTTGGCCGAGCTCTGCACCGAGCTGGCTCGGGTGGCGGTAAACATTTACGCCATCCACGGCAGTGAAGCGCGCCCGCTGGGCGCTGTGCGGCTGCTGGTCAGCCACCTCGATGCGGCGCGGCGCGTGCTCGACCGGCTTGGGCTGAGCTACCTGGAGGAAGATGTTTTGACCACAATGATTGCTGACCGCCCGGGGGCGCTCGGCCGCGTCACGCGCAAGCTGGCCGCAGCCGGCGTAAACATTGACTACATCTACGGCAGCATCGGGCGCGGCTCGAAGCGCGCGCTGGTGGTGCTGGGCGTGGCTGACGCGAAGGCCAGCGCGAATCTGCTGAAATAGCGGGGATGCCCGAGCTCATGAGCCCGCGCCTGCCACTGCTGCTTGCCGCCGCAATGCTCGGCCTTCCTGCGGTCGAGCAGGGAAACGCCCCGGCTGCGGTACCGCTGGAGTTCAAGCTGCGACTGCTCGAAGCGATCAATCACGACCGCGCACTGGCGCAACGCAACGCGGTGGAATTCTCCGCGGAGCTTTCGCTCGTTGCAGACGCGCACTGCCGTGAAATGCTCGAACAGAACTATGCCAGTCACTGGAACCGCGCTGGCTGGAAACCCTACCTGCGCTATACACAGGCGGGCATCACGGACTTCACGGCCGAAAATCTGTGGGCGCTGCAGCAGCCGAATTTTCATACTGAGCCTGATTACGTCTTGCAGAAAATGATCGAAGCCCATCGCAGCTTCATGGCCGAACTGCCGCCGAACGACGGCCACCGCCGCAGCATCCTCGACCCGAACCACACCCATGCAGGAATTGGCGCGGCCTACAGCCCGCGGGGCATGCGCATGATTGAGGTCTTCGGCGCCCGCTACGCAGAACTGGAGCCGCTGCCGTCGCCGGCGCGGCTGCGCGATGTTCTGACGCTGCGCGGGCGCGTGCTGGCAGGCGTGCAATTCTTCGGCATCGTCGTATTTTACGAGCCGCTCCCCCGGCCGATGAGCTTCTTGGAATTGGCGGCCACTTCCTCCTACAGCCTGCCGGAAGAAGCGCGTACGACGCATTTGCCCCGGTCCGAAGCCACCCTGGCCAACGGGGATGGTGGCAGCATCGTGCGCGTGCCCGGCGGACGGTTTACGGTACCAGTGCCGTTCTGGAAGGGACGCCCCGGGGTTTATACCGTAGGTGTGTGGGTCTCGCGGGATGGCCAGCGGGCGTTCCTCGGTGCGCTCACCTCCACGATTGTGACGGAGTGAGCTATTCGGCAGAGTTGCACGCCATCTGCCATCTGATACCTCTGATTTCGGATTTCAATCTAGAAATCAGGGCGGAGAGGGGAGAAGGGGCAATGAGCAGGCATCGCTTCCTCCATCGCTCTCTCAGCTCGAGGCCCCAAACCCTGAATTCCACTGCCTATTCATCCTCCCGCTCCCGCTTTGCTCTGGCCTTCTCCAGCCGCTGCGCCAGGCCGGCGGCGAGGTGCTCGCGCAGCTCATCGTCGCGGTGGCTGACGTAGTCGAGCCAGTTCATGCCCACCACGATGGGCCATTCGCCCTTCTGCATCACAAAAGCAAGCTGCTGGCGGGTGGAATCGAGGATGACGTCGAGCAAGCGCACGTCTTTTTCCACCTGCTCAAGCAGCGGTCTGACGCGCTTGAGGATTTTTTCGCGGCGTTCGTCACCGAGCATCGCGGACTTCTCTCCGGCGTTCGGCGCGCGGCTCGCCCAGGTGATGCGGCACGCTGGTGACGACGATGCCCGGGCGGAACAACAGCGCTCCCTTCAGCATCAGGCTGGTCTGGTTGTGCAGCAGGTTGTGCCACCAGCGGCCGGGGACGAATTCGGGCAGCACGACGGTCACCTTGTCGTCGTCGCGCAGGTCTTCAATTTCGCCAATGAAGTGCAGCAGCGGACGGGCCACCGAGCGGTAGGGCGAGTCCAGCACAATCAGCGGCACGTCTTCGACGAACTTTCTCCAGTTGGCCTGAATCGTTTCGGCCTTGTGCTCGCCGGTGTTTACGGTGACCGCAATCACGTCCTTCGATATGGATTTTGAATACTCGATAGCCGTCAGCACCACCCGGGTCAGGGTCGGCGGTACCGGCACGATCACGGTGTGCCGGGCTACGCGCGGCTTTTCAAAATCGGAAAGCGTTAGCTCGGTTTGCAGCTCGAAGTAGTGCCGCCGCGTCTTCCAGAACAGCAGCATGATGGCCGGCACGGCGACCACAACGAGCCAGGCGCCTGCCCTGAATTTCACCACCGCAATGATTACCAGAACGATGCCGGTCGCCAGCGCGCCCAGCGCGTTCAGCCCCAGCCGCCGCCATCTGCCTCGGTCCCGTGACTTCAGCCAGTGCAGCACTAATCCCGACTGCGCCAGGGTGAATGACAAAAACACGCCGATGGCGTACAGCGGAATCAGCGCGTGCACGTTGCCACCGAAGAACCAGATCAGCGCCAGCGCCGCCAGTCCCAGCACGATAATGCCATTCGAGAACACCAGCCGGTCGCCCAGATTGGCAAGTTGCCGGGGCACGAAGCGGTCCTGCGCCAGTATGGAGGACAGCCGCGGAAAGCCTGCAAAGCTGGTGTTGGCAGCCAGGATCAAGATGGCCATGGTCGAGAACTGCGTCAGATAATAGAGGATGCCCCATCCGGGAACTTCGAGCCCGAATACCTCGCGGGCAATTTGTGAGACAACCGTTTCACTCCCATCCAGCTTGGGTACGACGCGGAATTCGGTCGCCAGATAGCTCAGGCCCAGAAACAGGCTGCCCAAGATCGCCGCCATGATGTAGAGTGTGATCTGCGCATTGCGCACCACCGGCTTCTCGAAAGCCTGCACGCCGTTGGAGATCGCTTCCACCCCGGTCAGCGCCACGCAACCGTGCGCGAAACCGCGGAAAAGCAGAAAAACGAAAGCGAATTGCGACAGACCGACTTCTCCGCCGCTCGCCGCCTGCTCCGCCCCGCCACCGGCGGGAGCTCGAAACAGACCCACGACGATTAACGCATAAATGGTGAACAGAAACGTGTAGACCGGCGGTGCGAATACGCGCGCCGATTCGCGCGCACCCCGCAGGTTGATAACCGTGAGGATGGCGATGGCCAGCGCGCCAAGCAGCGGGCGATAGGGCAGCAGCACGGGAAAGGCGGAGATAATCGCCGCCACACCGGCTGCCACGCTGACAGCCACGGTCAGGATGTAGTCAATCAGCAATGCCGCCGCGGCCACCAGCCCGGCCCCAACTCCGAGATTTTCTTTTGCCACTGCGTACGCACCGCCGCCGGACGGGTATCCGTGAATCAGTTGCGCGTAAGAAAGCACCACAATCGTCAGAAGAATCACGATGAAGATCGAGATGGGAAACACGTAGTGCATCAGCGCTGGCACGGTCATCAGCACCAACAAGATTTCCTCTGTGGCGTAAGCGTTCGAGGAGAGGTTGTCGGAAGCGAACACCGTGAGCGCCGCTTTTTTGGAAAGCTTCTGTTCGTGAAGTTCTGTGGTGCGGAGCGGCGAACCGAGCAGGAATCGCTTTACGCGCGGGAGCATAGATGGCCACGCCCATCCCGCAGAGCGGGATAGGCCAGTTCAACTCCGTTCCAACTCACCGTTAGCACAGTTCGCGCCCGGCAGCAAGCGGCGACACAGAGCAGGTCACCCTTCGCCTGCTTGCAGAATCCCGTTCGGGCGTCATCCGCAGGCTGTCTTCTGGCTGAAGCATCTCAGAGCCCTTTATCGAGCTCTGAGATGCTTCCTCCCGTGCCGCAAGGCGGGACGCGACGAAAAATCACACCGCCCCGGTCACGCCGCACCTATTCCGGCGACGGGCTGCTTACGGAGACCGCCTCGACGCCGGCTTTGCGGGCTGCGTCGTTCACCGCGGGCACGTCCTTGGCGACTATCTCGCGCCAGCGCGCAAGCTGCGCATCCAGCTCGCCGCGCAGTTTGGCGAACACATCGTAGGACTGTTCCGTCGGGGCGCGGTCGGCGCTTTCCACCACACTGCCCAGCGCCAGCAGCTTGTCGTTCAGCTTGACCGGGTAGTTCAACGGGTCTTGCCGCGCGACGGACTTCACCTGAATCAACTCTTCTTCCACGGCGGTCATCTTCTTGTCGAGCGCGCCAACGGCATCGACCAGGGCGTTGTACTTCGCGTCTTTGCCGACGCGCTGCCGCAGCGCCTGCAATTGCCGCCGCAGATCGCGAATGGTGTTGATGGTCGTGTGAGTTTCGTTCACGGCAGTCTGGATCCGGCTGCGCAGCTCGAACTGCTTTTCCAAATCCGCCTGCGACGTGCCCACGCGCGGATCAAGCTTCACCTCCAGCGGCACGGTCTGGCTCTGCCCGCCGACCGTGAGCCGGGCCAGGTATTGGCCCGGCACAGCGAGCGGCCCGACCGCGGGGTTACCGCCCCAGTGGACTGCACGCGGCACGCGCACGCCGCCCGCATGCCGCAGGTCCCACACGAAGCGGTGCATGCCGGCCTTCGCGGCCAGTCGCGGCTCGCCTGCGCCGCCGAATGCTGCCGGCGCAGCGTCTTCTTCGCGCTCTTCACCGGCTCTGGCCGCAAATTTGCGGATGACTTTTCCACTGCTGTCCAGAATCTCGAGCGTGATTTCTCCCTTCGGTTCCGATTTCAGCCAGTAGTAGAGAATTGCTCCGTTCGGCGGATTCTCGCCGGCAATCGGGTCGCGGCCGAAGCCTCCGCCGCGCATTCGGTAAGCTCGGCGCGGGGTGTACAGGTGAAACTCCTTGGCCGTGATGCTCTGCTGAATCTGGTGCAGCGGCGTCAGGTCGTCGAGAATCCAGAACGAGCGGCCGTGCGTGGCCACCACCAGATCGTCGTTTTTCACCACCAGATCGTGGATGGGCGCAGTCGGCAGATTCAGTTGCAACGACTGCCAGTTGGCGCCGCTGTCGAACGAGACGTACACGCCGGTCTCGGTGCCCGCGTAGAGCAACCCGCGGCGCTTAGGGTCTTCGCGCACCGCGCGGACAAAGGTGCTTTCCGGGATGCCATTGGTGATTTTCTGCCAGGTCTTGCCGTAATCGCTGGTTTTGTAGATGTACGGGCGATAGTCGTCCAACTCGTGCCGGTCCACGGCGATGAAGGCGGTGGCGGCATCATGGGGTGAAACCTCGAGCAGGCTGATCAGGCTCCATTCCGGCAGATCCCTGGGCGTGATGTTCTGCCAGTTCTTGCCGCCGTCACGGGTGATGTGCACCAGGCCATCGTCGGTGCCGACCCAGAGGGTGCCGCGCTCGTGCGGGGATTCCACCACGGTGAAGATTGTGTTGTAGTACTCGACGCTGGTGTTGTCTTTGGTAATCGGCCCGCCGGAAGGTCCTTGCTTGGAGGGGTCGTTGCGCGTCAGGTCAGGGCTGATGGCGGTCCAGCTCATTCCCTCGTCCGTGGACATGAACAGGACTTCAGCGGCATGGTAGAGCACTTTCGGGTCGTGCGGTGAAATCAGGATCGGCGCGGTCCACTGGAAGCGGTGTTTCAAGTCGGCGGCTCCATGGCCCATAGGATTTTCCGGCCAGGCAGAAATCTGGTGCGCCTGCCGGGTCTTCCTCTCCCAGCGGGTAATCTGTCCGCCGTAGCAGCCGGCGTACACGATGCTGCCGTCGGCGCTCGGGGCGATGTAGCCACTTTCGCAGCCACCCACCGCGTACCAATCGCTGCGGTCAATTCCGCCGCTGTCGCTGCGGCTGGCGATAGCCACGGTGGAGTTGTCCTGCTGCGCGCCGTAAACGTAGTAGGGAAACTGATCGTCGGTGGTGACGTGGTAGAACTGCGCGGTGGGCTGCGTGTCCTGCCGCGTCCAGGTTTCGCCGCCGTTCTGCGTGACGTTGGCGCCGCCGTCGTTGGCATTGATCATGCGCTGCGGGTTGCTGGGATCAATCCATAGGCCGTGGTTATCGCCGTGCGGCACCCGGATGGTGGAAAACGTCCGGCCACCGTCAGTCGAGCGATGGAAGCCGACGTTGAGCACGTAAACAGTTTCGCGATCCCGCGGGTCGGCAATCACGTGGGTGTAATACCACGCCCGCTGGCGGTAGCTGCGGTCGTTGTTGACCAGCTGCCAGGTTTCGCCGCCGTCGTCGGAACGATATAGCCCGCCCTGTTCAGCTTCGATCAGCGCCCAAACACGATTCGGGTCGGCGCCGCTCGCCGACACCCCGATGCGGCCCATAATCCCTTTGGGCAGGCCGTTGCCTTCCAGCCGCTTCCAGGTTGTCCCGCCATCGGTGGATTTGTACAGCCCGCTGCCTGGGCCACCGCTCGAAAGACTCCACGGTGTGCGGTGCGCTTCCCACAGCGCCGCGAACAGAATCCGCGGGTTCGAGGGCACGAACGTGATGTCAATCGCGCCGGTCTTCTCGTCTTTGTAAAGGACCTTCTCCCAGGTCTCGCCGCCGTCGGTGGTGCGAAAGACGCCACGTTCGGTATTTGTGCCGTACACATGGCCGAGCGCAGCCACATAAGCGATGTCCGGATTCTGCGGGTGGACAATCAGCGCGCCGATGGTGCGCGTGTCTTCCAGGCCGACGTGCTGCCAGGTTTTGCCTGCGTCGGTGGACTTGTACACGCCGTTGCCGTGCGAGATGTTGCCGCGGATGCAGGCTTCCCCGGTGCCCACGTAAATCACGTTGGGATCCGAGGGTGCGACAGCAATCGCGCCGATAGAGGCCACCGGCTGCTTGTCAAAAATCGGCGTCCAGGTATTGCCGCCGTCGGTCGTCTTCCAGACTCCGCCGGCTACCGCGCCGAAGTAGAACGTGTTGGGGTCGCCTGGAATGCCCGCGACCGCAATCGCGCGCCCGCCGCGGAACGGCCCGATTTCGCGCCAGCGCATCCCTTCCAGCGCCTTCTCGTCATATGTTTGCCCCTGCGCCACACCCGCCGCGCTTACAAGCACAGACAGGAACAGGACTGCCGCCACTTGCCACCGCTGCCACCGCTTCGCTGCCATGTTGCAACCTCCCGTCAAAGTGCGGGGCAAATCCTACCCACCCCGCGCCCGGTGTGAAAGCCTTTTTTGTGTTGCCGTGGAAACCTCAAAGGGTCCCGCCCCTGGCAGCGCGATGCACGGGCGGGTGCAATGCCGGGGACCCGCGGCGGCGTATCGGTTGCCAACATTTGTTGCGGACGCGGCGCGGCCACTCGGGTACAATCACCGGCCCGCATGAAGCTGCAGTCGCCCGAGGAGGAGAGTCCGTGAAATCCGCAAGAGTTTTGTCTGCCCTGTGGCTGGTTCTGCTGCTGTTTGCCGCATCCGGCTGCGTGTCCGCTCAGGAGGAAGAGCCGGCGGCAAAATCCGAGGAGAAGAAGCCTGCCGATAAGATGTCGCCCAGCACGTTCGCCGGGCTGAAATTCCGCTCGCTTGGCCCGGCGATTACTTCAGGACGTGTCATCGCCTTCGCGGTGAACCCCGCGAACCGCGCGCACTATTTTGTAGCCTCGGCTTCGGGCGGCGTCTGGAAAACTCTGAACGCCGGCACCACTTGGACGCCGGTGTTTGACAGCCAGGGCTCGTATTCCATCGGCGCGATTGCCATGGACCCGACCAACCCGAACGTCGTCTGGGTCGGCACCGGCGAAAACAACAGCCAGCGCAGCGTCGGCTACGGCGACGGCGTCTACAAGACCGAAGATGGCGGTAAAAGCTGGAAAAAAGTCGGCCTCGACAAATCGGAGCACATCGGCAAAATCCTGATTGACCCGCGTGACACCAACGTTGTGTACGTAGCGGCGCAAGGGCCGCTGTGGGGGCCGGGCGGCGACCGCGGTCTTTACAAAACCACGGACGGCGGCAAAACCTGGAACAAGATCCTCGACATCAGTGAAAACACCGGCGTCACCGACATCGCCATGGACCCCCGCGACCCGGACGTGCTCTATGCCGCGGCGTGGCAGCGCCGTCGCCACGTGTGGACGCTGATCAACGGCGGGCCGGAGTCGGCGCTCTACAAGACCACCGACGGCGGCGCAAACTGGACCAAGCTCAAATCCGGCCTGCCCTCGGTGGATTTGGGCCGCATCGGTCTGGCCGTCTCGCCGGCGAATCCGGACATCGTCTATGCCACCGTGGAAGCCGCTGAAGGCAAGGGCGGCGTGTTCCGCTCCACCGACCGCGGCATGACCTGGGAGCGGCGCAACCCGTTTGACCAGACGGCAATGTATTACGGCAAGATCTTTGCCGACCCCAAAGACCCCGATCGCATCTACGTGATGAACGTGCGCATCATGGTATCCGACGACGGCGGGCGCACGCTGCGCCCGATCGGTGAGCCTTCCAAGCACGTGGACAATCACTTCATCTGGATTGACCCCCGCGACACCGACTACTACCTGGTGGGCTGCGACGGCGGCATCTATGAAACTTTCGATCGCGCCGCCACCTGGCGCTTCATTGCCAACCTGCCGGTCACGCAGTTCTACACCGTGCACGCCGACAACTCTGAGCCGTTCTATTATGTTTACGGCGGCACGCAGGACAATTTCACCCTGGGCGGCCCTTCCCGCACCCTCTATGCTCACGGCATTGCCAACCGCGACTGGTTCGTTGTGACCGGCGGCGACGGCTTCCGGGTGCAGACCGACCCCACCGACCCGAACACGGTTTACGCCGAGAGCCAGTATGGCGGGCTGGTGCGCTTCGACCGCCGCACCGGCGAGCGCATCGGCATCCAGCCCAAGGAAGGCAAAGGCGAGCCGCCGCTGCGCTGGAACTGGGATGCGCCGCTCCTGATCAGCCCGCATTCGCCCACCCGGCTCTACTTCGCGGCCAACATCCTGTTCCGCTCCGACGACCGCGGCAACACCTGGCGCGCCGTCAGTCCCGACCTGACCCGCCAGATTGACCGCAACACCCTGCCGGTGATGGGCAAGGTGTGGGGCGTGGACGCCATTGCCAAGTCAGCTTCCACGTCGTTTTACGGCAACATCACCGCGCTGGCGGAATCGCCGCTCGTCGAAGGGCTGCTCTACGTGGGCACCGACGACGGCCTGATTCAGATCAGCGAGAACGGCGGCCAGAGCTGGCGCAAAATTGAAAAGTTACCGAACGTGCCCGAGCGCACCTATGTAAGCCGCATCGTCGCTTCGCAGCACGATGCGGACACGGCGTTTGCGCTGTTCAACAACCACAAGAACGCCGACTTCAAACCGTACATCCTGAAAACCACCGACCGCGGCCGCTCCTGGACCTCGATCGCCGCCAATCTGCCGGAGAATCATCCGCTGTGGGCCTTTGCCGAAGACCATGTCAACCCGCAGCTGCTGTTCGTGGGCACCGAGTTTGGCGTGTTTTTTACCATTGACGGCGGCAAGAAATGGACGCGGCTGCGCGGCGGCCTGCCCACCATTGCCATCCGCGACATGGTCATCCAGAGGCGGGAAAACGATCTTGTGCTGGCCAGCTTCGGCCGGGGCTTCTACATCCTCGACGACTATACACCGCTGCGCGTGCTCCAGCCCGAAATGCTCGAGCAGGAAAGCCACCTGTTTCCGGTGAAGCGCGCGCTGATGTATATCGAAGCCACGCCCATCGGCAGCCGCGGGAGGGGATTTCAAGGTGAATCGTTTTTCATCGCACCCAATCCGCCGTTCGGCGCCACGTTCACGTTTTATCTGAAAGATTCGCTGAAGTCGCTGAAGGACCTGCGGAAGGAAAAAGAAAAGGAAGCGGAAAAAAAGGGCGAGCCGCCACCGTATCCCACGCCGGAGGAGCTTCGTGCGGAAGAGGCGGAAGCACCGCCCGCTGTTTTCCTGATTGTTCGCGACGCCGACGGCAACGTCATCCGCCGCATCAGCGGCCCGACACGGGCGGGCCTGCACCGCGTCAGCTGGGATCTGCGCTTCCCGCCGCCGCAGCTTGCCCCGCCCAGCGAGGACGATGACGATGACGGCTTTCGCCGCACGCCTTCCGGGCCGCTGGTAATGCCCGGCCGGTATCAAGTTTCGCTCGCGCACCGCGTCCGTGGCGAGTGGAAAGACCTGGCCGGTCCGGTTGCTTTCGACGTCACGGTGCCGGGAGCCGAGCAAATGCCACCGGCCGAACGCGCCGAACTCGTGGCTTTCCAGCGCCAGGTAGCGCGCTTGCAGCGCGCCGTCATTGCCGCCCTCGATGTGGCCAGCACGGCGCAGGCGAAGCTGAATGCCATCCAGCGCGCGCTGCGCGAGGCCCCGGCCGCCGACCGGGCCTTGTTCGATCGCGCCGATGCGCTCGAAGCACGGTTGCAGGAAATCCTCCGCTCCCTGCGTGGCGATCAGGTTATCGCCCGGCGCAATATGCCCACGCCGCCTTCGATTTCCGAGCGTGTGTTTGGCATTGTAGGCGAGCAGCGCATGTCCACCGCGCCACCCACGACGACGCAGCGCACCAGCTTCACCATCGCGGCCGAGGAGTTCGCCGCCGCGCTGGCCAGGCTGCGCCAGCTTGTCGATGCGGACCTGCCGGCGCTCGAAAAAGCGCTCGAGCAGGCTGATGCGCCGCACACGCCCGGCCGCCTGCCCGTCTGGCGGTAGCGGCGAGCGTGATGTGCTGGGAGGGCGCGGTCTCAGTCTTACCGCAGGCGGCGAAAATGGTTTTCTCGCTTCCCGGGCCTCTGTTCGCGACGCGCGCCCGCGGAGTTGATCTAGCCCGCCGGTTCTGCGGCAGTGGTTTTTACGGTAACCGCCTGAGGTACTACCGGTAGAAGACGCGGGCCACGGTTTGAACGGGCCAGGCTCGCGCGACGCGTAACCATTTTCCCGGCCGCGCGTCTGAAGCAGAGGCTGGGCTGGCAGTTCAGGAGGAAAAGATGAGGTGTGCCCGTCAGGCATGGATTCACGCGCTGTTGGCCACGCTGATGCTTTCGCTGGTGCTGGGGGAAACCTCGCTCGGCCAAGAAGGCAAACCGCAGCAGAAGGCAAAGCCTGAAGCGAAGAATGAGAAAAAGGATCTGCCACTTGAGCCCGTGCGCCGGCTCCAGTTCACCACCGACGAGGCCACCTGGCTTTCGCTCGACGTCTCTCCCGACGGCAGGACAATTGTCTTTGAGCTGCTCGGTGACCTCTACATCCTGCCCATCGAGGGCGGCAAGGCTGCCCGCATCACCGAAGGCATGGCCTACGACAGCCAGCCGCGGTTTTCCCCCGACGGCAAATGGATTGCCTTCGTCAGCGATCGCGACGGCGCAGACAATCTCTGGATTGCCCGCCCGGATGGCTCCGAGGCTCGCAAACTGACCAAAGAGAGACGCGCGCCGATTCTCTCGCCCACGTGGACGCCCGATAGCCAGTACGTGGTGGTGACCAAAATCGAGCGCGGCTACCACTTCTGGATGTACCACATTGCTGGCGGCTCGGGTATCAGTCTCACGACAACGCGCACCGCCGGCCCAGCAGCGTCCGACGGCCCGGGCAGCGGAACGCCACCGCGGCAGGGACCGGTCTTCTCGCCGGACGGCCGCTATCTGTACTTTGCACAACGGCAGGACGGTGGTGGCGTCTACAACCAGATGTCGTTCGGCTGGCAGATTGCCCGGCGCGACATGAAGCAAGGCGACACCGACATCATCACCCGCGAACAGGGCGGCGCCATCCGTCCGCTCCTCTCGCCCGACGGCCGCAGGCTCGTCTATGGCACCCGCCACGAGGCCCGCACCGGCCTGCGCATCCGCGACCTGGAATCGGGCGACGACCGCTGGCTCATCTACCCCGTTCAGCGCGACGACATGGAATCCCGCGGCACGCGCGACCTGCTGCCCGGCTACGCCTTTACCCCCGACGGCCGCGCACTGATTCTCACCTACGACGGCAAGCTTCACCGGCTCGAGGTCCAGACCGGCGCGACTTCACCCATTCCCTTCACTGCGGAGGTCTCGCTCGGCCTGGGCCCGCTGCTCCGCTTCCAGCGCCGCGTGGAAACCGGCCCGGTGCGCGCCCGGCTGCTGCAAGACCCGGTGCAATCGCCCGATGGCAAGCGGCTGGCGTTTTCGGCGATGACGAAGCTCTACGTCATGGACTTGCCCGAGGGCACGCCCCGCCGCCTTACTTCAGCCGACGCCAATGAATTCAAGCCTGCATGGTCGCCCGACGGCCGGTGGATTGCCTACGTCACCTGGGAATACACCGGCGCGGGCCACATCTGGCGGGTGCGCTCCGACGGCAGCGGGCCGCCCCAGCGGCTGACGCAAACGCCGGCGTTTTACACCGACGTGGTCTTTTCGCCCGACGGGGAACGCATCGTCGCCCGGCGCGGCAATGCCTGGATGCGCCTGCAGACACCGAGCGAGTTCGGCGGGCTGCGGATTCCGCTGGATGTGGTCTGGCTGCCCGCAACCGGCGGGGAAGTGCAGATGGTGGTGCCTTCGCGCGGGCTCAGCACGCCGCATTTCACGGCCGACCCCGAGCGCATCTACCTGTACTCGCGCGACGGCATCGTTTCGCTGCGTTACGACGGCACCGACCGCCGCGAACACCTGAAGATCACCGGCCGGCCGCTTCCCGGCGCCACGCAACCGCCGCCCGCTTCCGATGCTGTCATCAGCCCGGACGGCCGCTGGGCGCTGGCGCGGGTGAACAATCAGATTTTCCTGATGCCGGTGCCGGTCGTTGGCGGCCAGGCTCCGACCGTCAACGTTTTCAGCGGCTCGGTTCCGGTGAAGCAGATTACCGACATCGGTGCCGACAGCTACGGTTGGGCCGACGGCGGCACGACCGTGGCCTGGAGCGTTGGATCAACCTTCTTCCGCCGCCCGTTCCGCTCGATTCGGTTCGAGCCGACAAATAAAGACGAAGAAGCTAAACAGAAGGAAAAAGAACCGGCTGAGGAAAACGCGGAAGCGGCTCAAGCGGAAAGCCAGGAAGGGAAGCAGGAAGCGGAACAGGGCAAGAAGAAGACAGCATTGAAAAAACCGAAGGAAGCCGAAGAAGGCGTGGAATCCTTTGATGTGGCGCTGGAATTCCCGCGGCACGTCCCCGAAGGGACGCTGGTGCTGCGCGGAGCCACCGTGATCACCATGAAGGGCGACGAAATTATCCCCAATGCCGACTTGATGGTCAGCGACAACCGCATCACCGCCGTGGGTCGGCGCGGCTCGGTGCCGCTTCCCGCCGGCGCGAAGCTGGTGGACGTCCGCGGGCGATACATTGTCCCTGGATTCGTGGATACCCACGCCCACTACGAAATGCGCACCGCCGGCGTGCTCGAACCCTACAACTGGAGCTTCTTGGCCAATGTGGCTTACGGCGTCACCACCGGGCTCGACGTGCAGACCTCGACCAACGACTACCTGACCTATCAAGACCTGGTTGAAGCCGGAATGATGCTCGGCCCGCGCGCCTATTCCACCGGCCCGGGTGTGTTTGGCAACAACGACTTTCAGTCCTTCGAACAGGCCAAGTTCGTCCTCGAAAAGTACAAAAAGTACTACCGCAACCACAATTTGAAATCCTACGTGGTGGGCAACCGGCAGCAACGGCAGTGGGTGGTGCAGGCAGCCAACGAACTCGAACTGACCGTCACCACCGAAGGCGCCCTCGATCTGAAGCTCGACATGACCCACGCGCTTGACGGCTTCGGCGGCAATGAGCACGCGCTGCCTATCGTGCCACTCTACAAAGATGTGGTGCAGTTGTTCGCCGATTCGAAAACGTCCTACACGCCGACGCTGCTGGTTCTGTACGGCGGGCCGTGGGCGGAGAACTATTTCTATCAAACCACCGAAGTACACGACGACGCGAAGCTGAACCGCTACTACCCGCACAACGAACTCGACAACCTGACCAAGCGCCGGCCGTGGTTCCGCAAAGACGAGCACAGCTTCCCGCAGACCGCCGCACAGGCCGCGAAAATCCAGCGCGCCGGTGGGCTGGTTGGCGTCGGCGGCCACGGGCAGTTACAGGGACTGGGCTTTCACTGGGAGATGTGGTCGCTCGCCGCCGGGGGGATGTCCCCGCGGGAGGTGCTTAAAGCGGCCACCCTGGACGGCGCCACGATTGTGGGCTTGGCGCAGGACCTCGGTTCCATCGAGCCGGGCAAGCTGGCTGACCTGGTTATCCTGAAGCGAAACCCGCTCGAGAACATCCGCAACACGAACAGCATCGAGTACGTGGTGCTGAACGGCGAGCTGTTCGAAGGCGATACGCTGCGGCAGCTCTATCCGGTCGAACGCGAGCTGCCTCCGCTGTGGTGGTGGCAGGGCGGCCCGAAGCCCCGGCCCGGCGCCGAACCGCTCGCCACGCTGCCGTGAGCCCCCTGCGGCTTCGGCCGAGCTGGCGCACGTCGTGCGTGTGCCGGTACGCGCTGCCGGAGCCGCAACGCAGGCCGTTCCGCTGACAGCGGCTGCCGGGAACGGCCTCCGCGGCCACCAGCGCGTGATTGTCCATCTGCCGCAGCCGCGCGTGGAGCAGGGCAGCCGCTCACCCCGTCCGCGGGCTCGCCGAACCGTGGCGTCGCGGCTGGGAATGACCACCACGCCGCAGCGCGCCGGTTGTCCGCAAGCGATCCGCTCCCTGGTTGCGTCCCCCATGCCAAATAAGCGCCCGCCGCCACTTTTGGCTTGACAGCAGTCAAGCAGTGACCTATGGTCATATATGTCTGCTGGTCACTTATGGCCCGCGGCAAGTGGACCCCGCCCCAGGACGATGCCTGTGCCGCCGAGTTCCCGAACTGCTGCGCCGGGACGCCGCGCGCGCCGCCGCGCAGAAACCCGCGAGCGCATCTTCCGCGCCGCCTTGCGCCTGTTCACCGAGCGCGGCTTCGCCGCCACCACCGTCCACGACATCACAGAAGCCGCTGATGTCGGCAAGGGCACCTTTTTTAACTACTTCCCGACCAAAGAACATCTGCTGGCGGCGTTCAGCTCGATGCAGGTGGCCAAGCTCGAAGCCGTGCTGCATGACCCGGCTGCGCAGCAGCGGCCCGCGGCGCAGACCCTTCGCCGGATAGTGCGTGCGCTGGCTGAGGAGCCGGGGCGCAGCCCGGCGCTGGTGCGCGCAATGCTCGCCGGTTTGCTGACGGCGCCCGCTGCACGCGCGCTGGCTCGGGGTAATCTCCACCGGGCGCTGAAGCTGCTGGCCGCATGGCTGGCGGAAGGGCAGCGTCGCGGCGAGGTTCGCGGCGACATTCCCCGGCGCCAACTGGCTCGCATGCTCCAGCAGAGTTTTTTCGGCACGCTGCTGTTCTGGGCGTTGGAGCCGTCGGGCCGCCTGGCGCAGCGGCTCGAAGCTGGCGCAGCCGCGTTGTGGGCCGGCATCGGTGCGCACCCTCACAAACAATCGGGTCGCGCCCCGCAAAAACGAAAAAAAGGGGAGTAGCCTTTCCATGCTGGCACGCTCGCTTGATTCCGTCGTTTCCCTCTCGTTTTCAATGTTGCTGCTCTGCGCTGTGTCGGTCGCGGCGCAGGATGACCAGCCGCCGTTCCGGCTGACCATGGAAGACGCCATCCGGCGCGGACTGGCGGCCCACCTGCGCGTGCGGGCCGCGGACGCGCGGATCGAAGAACTGGGCGGCACACGCGAGCGAGCACGCGCCAATCTGCTGCCTCGCGCGCGCGTGGAAGCCGCGGCCTCACTCCAGAACCGCAACCTTTCGGCGTTCGGGATTTTCGCTCCGGGAGTTCCTATCCCGGCGGTGGTCGGGCCGTTTTCGAACTACGACTTTCGCGGATACGCCGAACAGCCGCTGCTCGACCTTCGCGCCTATCACGGCTGGAAGGCGGCCGAAAAACAGCAGCAGGCCGCGCGGCTGGAGTATCAGGACGTGCGCGATCAGATTGTGCGGTTTGTCTCGGCACTCTACCTGAATGCGCAGGCCGCCGCGGCTCGCGTAGATGCCGCCCGCGCACGCGTCACCACGGCGGAAGAACTGCTGCGACTGGCGCGCGAGCGGCACGGCGCGGGCGTGGCCACCGGCGTGGATGTGACCCGTGCCGAAGTCGAGCTGGCCGATGCGCGGCAGCGCCTGCTCGAGTCGCAGACTGCAGAGAAAAGCTCCCTGCTGCTGCTGGCGCGAAACATCGGCATCCGTCCCGGCACGCCAATCGAACTGGCCGAGGGCCTTCGTTACCACACGCTGGCCGTCCCTGACGCTGCGGCGGTGTTTGCCGCGGCGCTGGACGCCCGAGCCGACTATCGCGCTCTGCTCGAGCAGCGCGCCGCGCTCGAGCGGCAGCAAAAATCTTCCGAAGCGCGCCGCTGGCCGCGCCTGGCCATCGGAGGCAACTACGGCGGTCTGGGCCGCTCGGTAGGCGACGTGCGCGGCACCGGCGCGCTGCACGCTACGCTGTCGGTTACCGTGTTCGACCGCGACCGCGAAGGCGAGCAGGCCGAAATCGCAGCCCGTCGGCGCGCACTTGACGACCGCATAACCGACCTCCGGCTGGGCATCGAGCAGCAGGTCCGCGAAGCACTGCTGGCGCTGGAATCGGCGTCCGCGGAGGTGACCGTCGCGCAACAGGGCCTGCGGCTGGCCCAGCGCGAACTCGAGCTGGCGCGCGAGCGGTTCGAGGCCGGCGTGGCCAGCAACATCGAAGTGGTGACCGCGCAGGGTGCGCTGGCCCGCGCCCGCGAGAATTACATCTTGGCCGTCACGCGCCACACCGACGCCAAAATGGCGCTGGCCCGGGCCGCCGGGGGCACCGAGCGGAGCTATCCCCGCTACCTGGGTCTTGATGTCGTTCCGGCTGTCCCGCCCGAAAGAGAAAGTCCCGAGCAAGAGAGGCAGAAGCCATGAAACGCTTGATTGCGATACTGGTACTGGCTGCCATTGCCGTGGCCGGCTACTACCTCTACCAGCGCTATGCCGAGCAGCAGGCGATTGCAGACCACCGCATCCGCGTCTCCGGCAACATCGAAGCGCACGAAAGCCTGCTCAGCTTCAAGGTGCAGGGCCGCATTGTCGAACTGGCTGTAGAAGAAGGCCAGTGGGTTGAAGCCGGCCAGGTGATCGCGCGGCTCGACGATTCCGATTTCCGCCAGCAGGTTCAGCTCGAGCAGGCCACGCTGCGCGTCCGCGAGGCGAGCTTGCAGCTCGCCCTGGCGGGGCCGCGGCGGCAGGAAGTAGAAGCCGCCCGGCAGCTCGTGCGCGACGCGGAAGCTGACCTCGAGCTGCGCCGGCTGGATTTCCAGCGCGCCCAGCGCCTGTTCAGCCGCGACGTGATTTCCGAACAGGACCGCGACCGCGCGAAAGCGGCGCTTGAACGCGCCGAAGCCGCCGTTGCCCGCGCGCGCGAGCAGCTCGATGCCTTGCAGGAAGGGACGCGCCAAGAAGAGATCCGGATTGCCCGCACGCAGGTGCAGCAGTCGCTCGAAGCGCTCGAGCTGGTGCGCATCAAGCTGGGCTACACGGTGCTGCGCGCCCCGCTCGCCGGCGTGGTGCTGGTTCGGCAGGCCGAGCTGGGTGAAGTCGTCTCTGCGGGCACGCCGGTGGTCACCCTGGCCGATCTGGAAAACGTCTGGCTGCGCGCCTACATCAGCGAGACCGACCTCGGGCGCATCCGCTGGGGGCAGACCGTCGAAGTCACGACAGACACCTATCCCGGGAAAATCTATCGCGGCCGGATTTCGTTTATCGCCTCGCAGGCCGAGTTCACGCCGAAAAGCGTGCAGACGCAGCGCGAGCGGGTCACGCTGGTCTATCGCATCAAGATTGACGTTCCCAATCCCAACCACGAGTTGAAACCGGGCATGCCCGCCGATGCGGTTATCGTGCCGGAGAACGATTCGCAATCATGAAGGCTGCGGCAGCTATTGTGGCTGAAAACCTGGTTCGAAGCTTTCCGGGCGTGCGCGCGGTAGACGGGCTGAGCTTCACCGTCGCGCGCGGTGAAATCTTCGGACTGGTGGGGCCGGACGGCGCGGGCAAGACCACCACGCTGCGAATCCTGGCCGGGGTGCTGGCTCCCGAGGAGGGCTCAGCCGTCGTTGCCGGCTACGACGTCGCCCGCGACCCCGAAGGCGTCAAAAGCCACATCAGCTACATGCCGCAGCGCTTCGGCCTGTACGAAGACCTGACCGTGGAGGAAAACATCCGCTTCTACGCCGACGTCTTTGCGGTGCCGCGCGCTGACCGCGAAGCGCGCGCCCATCGCTTGCTCGCCGCCGCCGGCATGAGCGAGTTCCGTACGCGTCTGGCCGGCAAACTCTCCGGCGGGATGAAGCAGAAGCTGGGCCTGGTGTGCGCGCTGATTCACACGCCGCAGGTGCTGCTGCTCGATGAGCCGACCACGGGCGTGGACCCCGTCTCGCGGCGCGACTTCTGGCGGATTCTCTACTCGCTGGTGGGCGAGGGCGTGGCCATGCTGATTTCCACCGCCTACCTGGACGAAGCCGAGCGCTGCCATCGCGTGGCACTGCTGCATCGCGGCCGGCTTCTGTTCTGTGATGCTCCCGCAGTCTTGAAGAAGCAATTGCGCGGCACCGCAATTTCGATTGTCGGGCCGCAGCCGCACCGTCTGCGCGAAGTGGTCGTGCACGCGGAAGGCGTCAGCAGCGTGGTGCTGGTGGGTGACGGCGTCCATCTGGTCGCGGACGACACCGCACGGCGCCTGCCGGAGCTGCGCGCGCGGCTGGAAGCTGCCGGCGTCCCGTTCGACACCATTGAAGAAATCAGCCCCACGATGGAAGACCTGTTCGTCGCTGAACTGACGGAATCAAACGGAGCGCAGCCGTGAGCAACGGTGAATTTTCCGTCGTCATGGAAGACCTTGTGAAGAAATTCGGCGACTTCACCGCCGTGGACGGCATCCACCTGTCGGTGCGCCGCGGGGAAGTGTTCGGCTTCCTGGGGCCGAACGGGGCGGGGAAGTCCACCACGATTCGCATGCTGTGCGGGTTGCTGCGGCCGACGGCCGGGCGCGCGCTGGTGGCCGGCTACGACGTAGCACGCGAGCCCGAGCGCGTGCGCGAAAACATCGGGTACATGTCGCAGAAGTTTTCACTTTACAACGACCTGCGCGTGATTGAAAACCTGCGGCTGTTCGCCGGGCTCTACAAGGTTCCGCCCGGCCAGGCTCGCGAGCGCATCGAGTGGGCGCTGGAGATGGCCGGTCTGCGCGGCCGCGAGCGGGCTACCACGGCTACGCTGCCCGGCGGATGGAAACAGCGGCTGGCACTTGGCTGCGCGGTCTTGCACCGGCCGCCAGTTTTGTTTCTGGACGAGCCGACCTCGGGCGTGGACCCGGTCTCGCGCCGGCAATTCTGGGACCTGATTCACAGCATGGCCGCTGATGGCGTGACGGTGTTTGTGACCACGCATTTCATGGACGAAGCCGAGTACTGCAACCGCCTGGCGCTGATTGATCGCGGGCGCATCGTCGCGCTGGGCACGCCTACGGAGCTGAAGCAGCACGCGATGCGAGGCGAGTTGCTGCTGGTGGAAGCCGAGCCGCTCGGCGAAGTTCTGGAGGCACTGCACGGCGCCCCGCATGTGTTCGACGCGGCCGTGTTCGGCAATGCGCTGCATCTTGTGGTGCCGCGTGCCGCAGCGGCGATTCCTTCGCTGCGTTCGTTCCTGTCCGAAAGAGGCTTTAAAGTGGGGCGGCTCGTGCCCATCCGGCCCAGCCTGGAAGACGTGTTCGTCTCGCTGACCACAGCGGAAAAACAGGAAGCGAGGAACTGACGATGCGCTGGCACCGGCTGGCCGCTATGGCACGCAAAGAGGTGATTCAAATTCTGCGGGACTCCCGCAGCCTGATTATCGTGGTGGTGATGCCGGTGGTGCTGATGTTCCTTTTCGGTTACGGCGTTTCGCTCGACCTGAAGAATGTCCCGCTGGCCGTGTACGACCGCGAAGGCAGTCCGGCCAGCCAAGATTTGCTCCACCGTTTCCGCGCATCGGAATATTTCGATATTGCTCTGGTGACCGGCAGCTATAACGACATCATCGCCGCGTTGGATCGCGGCCACGTGCGCATGGCGATTGTGCTGCCGCACGATTTCTCCCGGCGGTTGAACGAAGGCGGCCGCGCGGCGGTGCAGGTGATCGTGGACGCCACTGACGACAACACCGCAAACGTCATCTCGGGCTACGCCGAAGCCGTGATCGGCGGGTTCAGCCAGGAACTGCAGCTTGAATGGCTGGCGCGCAAGGGCCGCAGCCGCGTCGAGCTGCCACTGAAAGTTGAGCCGCGCACCTGGTTCAACGAGGAGCTGGAAAGCGAGCTGTTTGTGGTGCCCGGCGTGGTGGCCATTGTGATGGCCGTGATCGGCACGTTCCTGACTTCGCTGACCATCGCCCGCGAATGGGAGCGGGGCACGATGGAACAGCTCATCTCGACCCCGGTGACGCCGCTGGAAATCATGCTCGGCAAGCTGGTGCCGTATTTTGCTATCGGTTTGTTCGACACGGCGCTGTGCGCGGCAATTGCGGTACTGTGGTTCGAAGTGCCGTTTCGCGGAAGTTTCCTGGCGTTGTTTACGGCTTCGGCGCTGTTCATGGTGGTGGTGTTGTCAGCGGGTTACTTCATCTCCGTGGTGGCGAAGACTCAGCTTGCCGCGAGCCAGGTAGCGCTGGTTTCCACATTTCTTCCGGCGTTCCTGCTGTCGGGCTTTTTGTTTGCCATCGAGCAGATGCCGCCGTTGCTGCAACAGTTCACCAGAATCATTCCGGCGCGATATTACGTCGCGCTGCTGAAGAAGATCTTTCTGAAAGGCAGTCCGATGGAAATGCTGCGCGCCGACCTGCTGGCGCTGGGAATCTTTGCTTTGCTGCTGACCATTCTGGCGACCCGAGCGTTCCGCAAGCGGCTGGCCTGAGGGAACAGGGCATTGAAGATGCTGATGCGACTACAACACATGCTGCTGAAAGAGTTCATTCAGGTGCTGCGCGACCCGCGCACGCGGATGCTGCTGCTGGTGCCGCCCCTCGTGCAGTTGATGATCTTCGGTTATGCCGCCACCTTTGAGATTCGCAACGTGCGCATGGCTGTGCTCGACAGGGACAACACGCAGGAAAGTCGCGAGCTCGTTGCGCGGTTCGAGGCCAGCCGGTATTTCCAGCTGCGCCGGCACCTGGAGAGTTCTCGTGACATTGATACCGTCATCGAGCGCGGCGAAGCCACGCTGGTCGTGCACATCCACCCCGGCTTTTCGCAGCAACTGCGCAAAGGCCAGACTGCGCCGGTGCAGGTCATCCTCGACAGCACGGATTCCAACGCTACGCTCGTCGCGCTCGGTTACCTCAACCAGATCGCAGCAGAGTATTCCCGGCAGATTCAAACCGAGCGGCTGCAGCGAGAAAGCCCGTCGCTGGCGGCACAGGTGCCGCAGGCGGCGATGGAACGCCGCCCGTGGTTCAACACCGATTTGCAAAGCCGCTGGTTCTTCGTGCCGGGCGTAATTGGCAGCATCACCCTGGTCATCGTCACCACGTTGACCGCGTTCGCGGTGGTGCGCGAGCGGGAGATCGGCACGCTCGAGCAGATGATGGTCACACCGATTCGCCGCTGGGAATTCATCCTGGGCAAGACGCTGCCTTTTTTCCTGATCGGCCTGGCCGACGTAGCCTTGATCGCGGGTGTGGGGACGTTCTGGTTCCAGATTCCGTTCCGGGGCGAGGTCGGGGTGCTGCTGCTGGGCACGGTGCTTTTTCTGCTTTGCCAGCTCGGAGTAGGCCTGTTCATTTCCACGGTTTCTGCGACGCAGCAGCAGGCCATGGTGACGGCATTTTTCTTCATCATGCCGGCAATTACCTTTTCCGGTTTCGGGTTTCCTATCGCGGCGATTCCGGAATCCATCCGTTGGATTTCGTACTTTGACCCGCTGCGGTATTTCCTGGTTGTCATCCGCGGCGTGTACCTGAAGGGGACGGGACTCGATGTTTTATGGCCGCAGATGTGGCCCATGGTGGTGATGGCGGTCTTGTTTCTTTCAGTAAGCATCCTGCGATTCCAAAAATCCCTCGACTAAGGTCTTCCCAGCAGCCACAGCTGCGTGCCAGGGCAGGTGCAGAAGTTTGCAGCTTTTTGAGACATCCTGCTGCAGCTATCGCCGGTGCCTTCGCTAACCACCTTCAATATAGACAGTTAGCTCTGCCGGATGTGGCGCAGGAATTGCTATGCCCTGCAGCGGGCTGGTGTGTCCGGCTTCGACCGTCGCTTGCGGGTTCGGTCATGGAGTCCATGAGAGTGCCCTCCGCGATGAGAAACAATTCCCCAGAGCTTGTGCGCGAACTGGGTTTCTGGTCCGCGCTGGCCATCGTCATGGGGACGATGATCGGGACGGGCATTTTTCTGAAGCCGGCGGAGATGGCACGAGAGGCGGGCACGATCTGGCTGGTTCTCGCCGCGTGGATCGTGGCCGGGCTGCTGGCACTGTTTGGCGCGCTAAGCTATGCGGAACTGGCCGCGGCCATTCCCGAGGCTGGGGGTGACTACGCCTTCCTGAAGCGCGGTTTCGGCCCGGTGTGGGGATTTCTGTATGGCTGGAAAAATGCCGTTGTGACGCGGCCCGCTTCGATCGCCTCCATCACCGCCGGCATGCTCCTGTTCTGCAGCTATCTGGTGCCCGAGCTGGGCGCAACGCTGGCACGGATCGAAGTCCCTCTGCCGTTCAGCGCCGAACCTTACGTGTTCAACTTTACTTTGCTGCAGCCGCTCGGTGGGCTGGCCATCTTGGCCATGACCGGCGTGAACTATTTCGGCGTGCGGCTGGCCGGGCGCGTGCAGATCATGCTGACCGCCATCAAGGTGGCGGTGCTGGTGTTGATTATTGCCCTGGGCTTCTGGCTGGTGGAAGACAGTTCGTTTTCGGCCGGCCCGGTGCTGCCCGCCAAGGGGACGGCAGAGACATTTTCCGGCTTCCTGGCCGCAGTCGTGGCGGCTCTGTGGGCCTACAGTGGCTGGCACGGCATCTGCCGGGTCGGTTCGGAGATTTCCGATCCGGGCCGGATCTTCCCGCGTACCATGGCAGGCGGACTGCTCATTGTGGCTGCGCTGTTCCTGTTGCTCAATGTGGTTTGCTTCTACGCGCTGTCGTTCGAGGAGGTCGCCGCCTCGCCGCACGTTATCTCCGATGTGATTGAGCGTATCGCTGGCGCTGGGGCTGCCCGCTGGCTGACACTGGCGATGGTGCTTTCTGCGTTGGGCAGTCTTAACTCGTCCGTCCTCACCAGCGCCCGTGTGCCTTACGCCATGGCGCGCGACGGTCTCTTCTTCCGCCGCTTGGCTGCGGTGCATCCCAGGTATCGCACTCCGGCCGGCGGTCTGGGCTTTCAAGCCGTGCTCGGCTCAGTGCTGGTGCTGACCGGCACGTTTGAAGAGCTGACCGCCTATTTCTTGTTCAACCAGTGGATCTTTTACGCCCTGAGCATTGCCGCCCTGTTTCGCCTGCGGTGGACGGAACCGGACCTCCCGCGGCCCTATCGCGCCTGGGGCTATCCGGTGGTGCCCGGAGTTTTTCTCTTGCTGGCGACAACCCTGACGCTGAATATTCTGATTACCAGGCCCTTCCGTTCATCGCTGGGTCTGGCATTGCTGCTGCTGGGGCTGGCTTTCTATCGCCACTGGAGCCGCCGGGCCGCGCGCGAACATGCGGCCGCCGTGTCCGCGGATTTCAGCCCTTCGAAGGCCAGTTGAGTCCGGCGGAAAATGGGACCAAAAAACGGTGCAAGGCGTCGCATGACCTCCTCAAGCAGCCGTCGGACCACCCGGTCAGCCATGCCGGAGAAGTCGGAACGCGACTGGAGAAACTGTTCAATTGCCGGCGGGCTTGCGCGGAGGTAATCAATACGGTCGGCGATGAAGATCCTCTGGTACTCACACTTTCTTCCGTACCCGCCCGTCGGTGGGGCTTCCCAGCGCAGTTATCATCTGCTGCGGCAGGCCGCGCGGCGGCATGAGGTCGTTCTGGCGGCGCTGAATCCCCGGAACAACCGCGAGCGCGGGCGGGAGGCGGCCATTGAATTCGGGAAGTGGTGCGCTGAGGTCCATGTGTGGGAGCCGCCCTTCCGCTGGATGGGACCGCGCTGGTGGGTCGGGCTGGCATTTTCTGTTTTTCAATCTGCACCGCTCAATTGCCGCGCGCTGTGGTCGCCGGAGCTGGGGGCCCGCTGGCAGGAGCTACTGCGGGCGCATCCCGATGCCTTGGTACATTTCGACTCCCCTGACCTGGCGTACTATTTCGATGCCGCGCGCGGCCGCCGGAAGGTGTTGAATCACCACAACTGCGAATCGGCAATGGCTGTTCGCCGCGCCGAAGTCGAACCGAATCCTCTCAAGAAGCGCTACTTGCTCAGCTACGCGCGCAAGCTGGTTGAGGTCGAATCCCGCTGGTGCCGCCAGTTTGCGGTCAACCTGATGGTTTCCGAACATGACAGCGAACTGCTCCGGCGGCACTGCCCCGGCGCGCACGTGCACGTTGTGGCCAACGGCACCGATACGGAGTATTTCGCTCCGCCACCGAAAGCCCCTGAATTCGGAGCCGCAATTTTCGCGGCTTCGTTCGGCTGGTATCCGAATATTTCCGCCGCTCGATATTTGCAGAAGATCTGGCCGCTGGTCGAACAGCAATTGCCCGGCGCACATTTGTACTTGGCGGGCAAATCGCCGCCCCCCTTTTTACAAGAGTGGGCCCGGCGCAACCCGCAAGTCACCGTCATTCCGAACCCGTCTGATATCCGGCCGTGGGTGGCGCGTGCTGGGGTCTTTGTCTGTCCGATTGTGGATGGTGGTGGCACGCGCTTGAAAATTCTGGACGCCATGGCGCAGGGCAAGGCTGTCGTCAGCACCAGCATCGGGTGTGAGGGCCTGGAAGTCACGCACGGGGAAAACATTCTAATTGCGGACGACGCTGAGGACTTCGCCAGCGCCGTCGTGCGCTTGTTTCTTGACGACGACTTGCGCCAGCGCCTGGCTCGGGCCGGGCGGGAGCTGGTCGAACGCCGCTACAGCTGGCACAGAATCGGTGAAGATCTGGAGGGCGCCTACCAGTGCGTGTGGAGCGGCAATTGCTCACACAACGCTGTGCGGCAGGGAGCTAGCGTTGACTAAGTGGTGGGAACGGATCTACGCGGCATCCCCCGTCTGGGGCCAGCAATTGGCCATCAACGCTTTCGGATGGTACTGGAAGCGCCGGCGGCTCGGCGAGGAATTCCAGCGCCTGACGCGTGAATACATCGAGCGCGAAACCTGGCCGGCTGACCGCTTGCGCGATTACGTGCAGGTGCAACTGCGCGAGCAGGTGCTGCGCGCCTGGCACGAAGTGCCCTACTACCGCGAGCGGTTCAAAGCGCACGGCATCACTGAAGAATTCCTGCGTCGGCTCACCGTCGCCGACTTGCCGCGCCTGCCACTGCTGGAACGGATGCGCATGCGCACGCAGCCAGAGCTGCTGCTTACTGCTACTGCCCGGCGCGAACGCCCGAAAGCCTTTCCCAGTAGTGGCACCACGGGAACACCCACGCGCATCTACTGGAGCCCGCTCACGCACCAGCACAACATGGCCGTGCGCGAAGCGCGATCGTTTCGCTGGGCCGGCGTCAGTCTGCGGGACGTGCGCGCTGTGGTCGGTGCCAAGGCGATCGTGCCCCGCGCCGACGACCACCCGCCGTTTTGGCGCTACAACCGTTTCGAAAAACAGCTCTATCTTTCGCTCTATCACATCAGTCCGAAGAACACGCCGGACTACGTTTCGGCGCTGAACCGGTTCCGACCCGACGTGCTGGAAGGGCTCGGTTCGGGACTCTATTTTCTCGCGCGGTTTATCCGCGACGCAGGCCTTCCCGTGTACCCGCCGCGCGCCATCATCTCCTACGGCGAAAAACTCGAACCGCACATGCGCCAAGAAGTCGAGGCCGTGTTCGGCGCGCGGGCCTGGGAGGAGTACAGCAGTGTCGAAAATTGCGCCATCGCCACCGAATGCCAGTACGGCCGCTTGCACGTCCATCCGGATTTCGGCATTTTGGAACTAATTCGAGCCGACGGCAAGCCCGCCCAGCCCGGTGAAATCGGCGAAACGGTCGTCACCGGCTTCGCCAACCGCGACCAGATCTTCATTCGGCTGCAGTTGGGCGACCTGGCCGCGTGGGCTGCGGAGCCGTGTCCCTGCGGGCGCCACCAGTTTCCGCCCTTGGCCGAACTGTACGGCCGGCTGGGCGACACCGTCGTACTGCGCGACGGCCGCCGCATCGCCCGGCTCGGGCTGTTCGGCAACCTGAAAGGCGTCTCCGAAGGGCAACTGATTCAGGAAGCAATTGACCGCTTCACCCTTCGCGTGGTGCCCACGGCCGACTACTCTGAGCGCGACCGAAAAGCCTTGCGTGCGCGGGTGGCAACGCGGTTGGGTCCTGATGTGCAATACGTGATTGAAGAAGTCGCTGAAATTCCCCGCGAACGCGGCGGCAAGAAGCGCACGATTGTCAGCCTCATCCACCCGGAGTTGACCGGGCCGGTGGTCACCGGCGGGGACATTCCCGAGATTGCCGCGCCCGTTTCCTCCCGCCGTTAATCTGGTGCGCAAACAGGTGACTGGACGGAGCTGCTCTTGCCGCTGCGGCGCCCGCGGCATTGAGCCGCGATGGTGCCGGGGGACGGAATCGAACCGCCGACGCCAGCCTTTTCAGGGCTGCGCTCTACCTCTGAGCTACCCCGGCACGACGGTGCACACGATTCTAGGAGCGCGGCGGAGAATTGTCAAAATGCAGTTCGAACACGATGCACCACGGGCGACAGTCAATAATTGGCAGTCAAGAGGGGCCAGTGGACAACTCACAGAAGCCCCAACTGCCTATAGGAAGGCCGTTGCGGTCGAAGCGCGTAATCAGCTGAGGCGAGCTGTGAACCGCTGGCGGCTGCGCACCGTCAACGGTTCCCTGTAAACTGTCGGCTGTTTGCGCTCTTACTTCGGGGCCTCATCAAATTCCCGCATCCAGTCTTTTTTCTTGAGCACTTCGCGCGGCTTGGTGCCTTCGGCAGGGCCGACGATGCCGTCTTTTTCCATAATGTCAATCAGCCGCGCGGCGCGGCCATACCCGATGCGCAGGCGTCGCTGCAAGGTGGAAGTCGAAGCGCGGCCCATCTCGCAGACGATGCGAACGGCTTCTTCGTAGAGCTCGTCATCGAACCCTTCTTCGTTCGTCTCGCCGGGCGCGCCTTCGCCGGAGTCCTCCTCTTTCGGCGGTTGCAGCAGCTCTTCGTTGTACTTCGCGCGGGCCTGCTCGCGCCAGAAATCGCAGATGGCAACGATTTCATCTTCGGTGACCAGCGGCCCGTGGATGCGATTCAGCCGCGAGGAGCCGGCCGGCAGGAACAGCATGTCGCCGCGGCCGAGCAGCGATTCCGCGCCGTTGGCGTCGAGGATGGTGCGCGAGTCCACCTTGCTGGCCACGCGGAAGGAGATGCGCGCTGGAAAATTCGCCTTGATCAGCCCGGTGATCACATCCACCGAGGGCCGCTGCGTGGCCAGAATCAGGTGGATGCCGACCGCGCGGGCCATCTGCGCCAGCCGGGTGATGGCTTCTTCGACGCCGTTGGTATCCACCATCATCAGGTCGGCCAGCTCGTCAATCACGATGACGATGTAGGGCAGCGGCTTGTGCTCAGTGTCCTCCAGGTCGTCAAACAGCGACAGCGGCTGGCCCTTGCGGAACGTGGCGTTGTACTGGTCAATGTTGCGCACACCGCGCTGCGCCAGCAGCTTCAGCCGCTGCTCCATTTCCCGCGTGGCGTTTTTCAGCACGTGCGAGGCCACCTTGGCATCGGTCACCACCGGCGTCAGCAGTTGCGGGATGTCTTCGTAGAGGCCCAGCTCGAGCCGCTTCGGATCCACCAGCACCAGTTTCAGCTCGTCCGGCGTGGCCTTGTAGAGCATGGAAACGATCAGCGAATTGATGAACACGCTCTTGCCGGTGCCGGTCGCGCCGGCAATCAGCAGGTGCGGCATCTGTGCCAGGTCGGTCACGCGGATGCGCCCGTGCAGGTCCTTGCCCAGCGAAATCGTCAGCTTCGAAGCGGAGTTGACGAATTCAGGCGATTCGATGCATTCGCGCAGTGCAATCGTTTGCCGGTGATGGTTCGGCACCTCAATGCCCACGGTGGACTTGCCCGGGATGCGCTCGATCAGGATCGATTCCGCGCGCAGCGCCAGGCATAAGTCTTCGGCCATGCCGGTGATGCGGCTATACTTGATGCCGGCTTGCGGCTTGAACTCGAACGTGGTGACCACCGGGCCGGGATTGATCTGCGTGACGCTGCCGCTGATGTCAAACTCGGCGAACTTTTCTTCGATGGCCCGGGCGCAGTCGCGCAGTTCGGTCTCGTCCACCCGCTCACCGCGTTCGGCCAGTCGCAGCAGCCCCGGCGAAGGAAGCCGGTAGCCGGTCTTTCCCTTGACTATCCGGGGCGCGCTGCCCCCCTTGCCGGGCGGTTCCGCGGCCGGCTCTTTCATCGGTACGAGTACAGGCCCGAGTTTCTCTTCCTGCTCAGCTTCGGTGGATTTCCCTTCGAATGTCTTGGGTGCGATCGTTTGCGGAGGGGCCGGCGGGCGGCCCGCGGCGCGCAACTTTTCCAGCCGTTCTCTCAGTTGCCGCGCGCTGCGCTCTTCGCGCATGTCCTTCCAGCGGGATTTGAGCCGCCCGGCGATGTCGAACTGGCTCACCGGCGCGCGCAACCACGTGGCTGCCCTCGAGAACGAAAACCTAGTGGTCATGAACAGCGCCACCAGCACGCAGGCCAGCGTCACCAGAAACGCGCCGACGGGGTTGAGCACCGCCACAAGGCCCTGCGCCGCCAGCGCGCCCAGCAGCCCGCCGGGGTTTACCGCATCGCGCACCCTCGGCAACTCAAGCAGCGAAAACCACGCCGTCAGCGACACCACCAGCAGGCCGAAGCCGCACAGCTTGACAACTGGCATCTCCACCGGCTGGCTGCGGAACCAGCGCACCCCCAGCAGGAACATTGCCACCGGCAATACAAATGCAACCCAGCCCAGCAACTGGAACAGCAGGTCGGCGCCATGGGCACCCAGCGGGCCGATCCAGTTGCGCGCGGCGCCAGGAACCGCAGACGAGCCAGCCACGTTGAAGGCCGGATCAGCCGGATTGTAGGAAAGCAGGCTCAGCGCCACCAGCGCAGCCAGCGTCACCGCCAGAAAACCTATCAGTTCGTTCAGGCGGCGATTGTCGGTCGGAGTCAGCAAGCGCACCGGAATCTCCTTGATGCGGATCGAGGCTACAGAAACACTCCTCCGCAGACAGGGGAAGAATCTTTCCGCGAACGGGACGCGCGGGCGCTAGCGCGCGGAGCCCGCCTGGAGGAAACTCAGCAGCAAGATCAATATACCAAACAGAATGCGGTAGTACACAAACACTTTCAGCGAGCGTGTTTGCAAAAAGCGCAAAAAATACTTGATCACCAGAAAACTGGACAGCGCGGAGACAAAGCCACCGGCCAGCAGCGAGGTCAGGCTTTCGCCGTCAATCGGTGTGTTGCGCAGCTCGAAAAAATGCAGCACGGTGGCCCCGGCGATGATCGGTGTCGAAAGCAGGAATGTGAACTGTGCCGCCGCTTCTCGCGTCAGCCCTCGGAATAGGCCCGTGGTGATCGTGAATCCGGACCGCGAAACGCCGGGCACCAGCGCCACCGCCTGCGCCGCGCCGATCAGCAGGGCATCCACCCAGCCCAGGCTGCGCATTTCGCGGATGCGACGGCCAGCCGCGTCGGCCCACCACAGCAGCAGCCCGAACCCAATCAGCATCGCCCCCATCAGCCGCTCGCTGCGGAACACGGTCGCCACATGGTCTTCAATCAGCAACCCGAGCACAGCCGCGGGAATTGTGCCAGCCACCAGCAGCCAGAACAGCTTCCGGTCGGCAGGCGCCTGCTCGGCATGTTCCCGGGCCGGCCGGCCGAACACCGCCCGCAGCAGCCGCACCCAGGAGCGGTAGAAGTAGGCCACCACGCCGGCCAACGAGCCGGCGTGTACCGCAATTGCGTAGGTCAGCCCGGAATCTCCCCAGCCGAGCAGCCAGCCCACCAGAAACAGGTGCGCGGTGCTGGAAATGGGCAGGAATTCGGTGAGGGCCTGAACGAGCGCCAGAAGAATGGCCTGGTGGAGTGGCATCCGTTATGCTTTTCTCATCTGAAGTCTCAATTCGGAGAATTGAGATCAGATGGATGATTTCGCGGTCAGCGACTTGTGCATCCAGTACGCATCCTGCCGACCCGGATAGTAGCCGCGCAGCACGCAGCCGGTACGATAGCCGTGCTTGTGCCAGAAGGCAACGGCGGCTTCGTTTGTAGTTGCCGTTTCCAGCTCTACCCAGCTCACGCTGGCGGCCTTCAGTCGCCGCTCGGCTTCAGCCACCAACCGTGAGCCGATGCCGTGGCGGCGCCAGGGCTCGAGAACGTCAATCGTCACGATGTGGCCTTCGGGCGGGTCACAGTCCGCCAGGATGAAGCCGGCAATTTCTGTTGCAGCTTCCGCCACCACGCAAATCCGGTCGCGCTGCCCCAGAAACCAGCGCAGCATCCTCCGCGTGTAGGCCATCCCCCGGGGATAACAGGCCTGGTCTATCCGGTACAGCGATTCGAAATCGGCCGGCTGGTAATCCCGCAATACAATCTGCGCCACAGGCAGATTGTAGCCGCAAGTTTGTTCGTTGTTGCGGCCGTGCACAGCCCGATTTTCTGCGCCCGGCTACACTTCGAGAATCACGGGAAGGATCAGCGGGCGTTTGGCGGTCTGCTTGTTGAGGTAGCGCTTCAGGTCGCTGCGAATCTTCTCTTTAATCACCGACCAGTCGGTTTTCTCCTCGGGGTTGGACTGCTCGATGGTACGCAGAATTACCTGCCTCGCGCCGTCCACCACTTCGCGGCCGTCGTCGGAAGGCAAAAAGCCGCGGGTCACGATTTCGGGATGCGATTCGAGCCGGCCAGTGTGCTTGTCAATGGCGATAATCGGCACCACCACGCCGTCTTCGGCCAGGTGACGCCGGTCGCGAATCACAATCTCCTCGATTTCCTCAAGCGAGCCGGAATCCACGCAGATGCGCCCGGCCGCGACCGGTTCGCGCTGAAAGGCGCCGGCTTCTGTGAACTCGATGGTCTGGCCGCTTTCGAGCACGAAGATGCCGCCCGATACCGTGCCCATCTGATGCGCCAGGGCTGCGTGGCGGAACAGCATCCGGTACTCGCCGTGGATCGGAACAAAGTACTTCGGCCGCACCAGGTTCAGCAGCAGCTTCAATTCCTCCTGGCTGGCGTGCCCGGAGACGTGAATCGGCCCGCCGCTGCCGTCTTCGTAGTAGACGAGCGCGTTGCGGCGGAACATGTGGTCAATCATGCGGAAAATCTGCTTCTCGTTGCCTGGGATGATGCGCGAGGAAAGAATCACCGTGTCCTGCTCGTCCACCGTCAGAGTGCGGTGATTGTCCACCGCTACGCGCGAAAGTGCCGACATTGGCTCACCCTGGCTGCCGCTCACCAGCGCCACCAGCCGGTGCGGGTCGAAGCCGCGGATGTCCTGCGGCCGCACCACCATGCCGTCGGGGATGCGCAGCCGGCCGAGTCCGTGCGCGATTTCGATGTTGTTCACCATGCTGCGCCCGACGAAAGCAATCTTCCGGCCCAGCAGGTGCGCGATATCTATCACCTGCTGGATGCGGTGGATCGAAGTGGCAAAGCAGGACACCAGCACCTTGCGCGGGGCCGCCCGGCACAGCTCCTCGATGCGCGGCCACACGGCGCGCTCGGAAGGTGTGAAACCGGAGCGCTCCACGTTAGTGCTGTCGCTGAACAACGCCAGCACGCCCTCCTGCCCGTACTTGGCGAAGGCGTGCAGATCAAACGGCTGCAAGTCCGTCGGCGTGGGGTCCATCTTGAAATCGCCGGAATGAATCACCACGCCCAGTGGCGTGCGGATGGCCAGCCCAACGCAATCAATCGTGCTGTGCGTCACGTAGATGAACTCAATCTCAAAGGGGCCGATTTCGGCGCGCCGCCCGGGGATGACTTCGTGCAGCACGGCCTCGTCGGTTAGGCCGAACTCTTCCAGTTTCTTGCCCAGCAGCGCCAGCGTGAACTGCGTGCCGTAGATGGGCACGTTCAGCTCCGGCAGGATGTAGGGCACCGCGCCAATGTGGTCTTCGTGGCCGTGGGTCAGAATGATGGCGCGGACGTGTTCCCGGTTCTGTTTCAGGTAGGTGATGTCGGGGATGACCAGGTCCACGCCGAGCAGCTCGGTTTCGGGGAACATCAGACCTGCGTCAATTACCACAATGTGGTCGCCATAGCGCAGGGCCAGCATGTTCATGCCGAATTCGCCCAGGCCACCCAGCGGGATGGCTTGCAGTGTCGGTTGACTCAATGCGGTGTGTTTTCCTCCAAATGCAGGCAACCATCCTACCATACCGGCCGGAAGCAAGGTTGTCGCGGGAGGGTAAAGGCAAGCAAGAAGCGAGCGCAACTCGCCAGGTTATGGCACCAAATCCCGACTTCTCTCCACGCTGCTCAGTCCGCCTATCCGGGGCGGGGAATTGCGTCCGGGGTGAAAGCAGGTTCCAGCCGGGGCCCAAACTACTTGGCACGGAACACGTACCCGAGCGTCTTGTAGACCAGTTTTGCGGCCAGGAAATCCGAGGCATGGTCGCCGGGCTGCGGCAGCAACTCGACCACGTCCATGGCCACGATTTTCCGCTGGCGGGCGACCTCGCGAATCAGCGCGGTCACCTGATGCCAGCCGAGCCCACCGGGCTCCGGTGTGCCCGTGGCGGGCACACAGGCCGGGTCGAAACCGTCCAGGTCCACGGTCAGGTAGACGTGCTTGCTCAGGTCTTTCACCACTTTTGGAATCCATTTGTCATCGGCGAGCCGCACGATGTCTTTCGCCCAGTAGATTTTCGTACGCAGCTTCGGTATCACCTCCGCCTCTTCTGCGGAAAGCGAACGGATGCCGACCTGCACGGCGGGACAGACTTCCACCACGCGCCGCATCACGGAGGCGTGGCTGGCAGGATTGTCCTGGTAGGCTTCGCGCAAATCGGCGTGGGCATCAATCTGGAGCACGCTCAGGTCTTTGAATGTTTTCGCGGCGGCCGCAACAAGCGGCGCGGTCAGCGAATGTTCCCCGCCCAAGGCGGCGGGGAATTTGCCGTCTTCGAGCAGCGCGTGTTCGGCGCGGTGCAGCTCGGCCAGCACTTTTTCCAGCGTGCCTTCCTGGGTGTCCATGGGAGGCAGGGTGGCGATGCCGATGTGTCGGTACGGTTCGCAGCGCAGCTCTTCGTCGTAGGTTTCCATATTGCGGCTCGCCGCGATAATCGCCGCCGGACCGTTCCGCGTGCCGGTCATGTAGGTGGTGGTGCGCTCGAGCGGGACGGGGAAAATTACCGCGCGCGCGTTTTCATAGCGCGAATATTCTTCCGGAAGCGCGGCGAAATTTGCCGGCGGCGCAACCGTGTAGCTGTTCAGTGGCGGCTTCAAGCGTTTACTCCGGAATTCTCACAGCGTCGCGCCCGGTTCGGCGCGAAATTTGTCGCCGCTTTCGTGGCGGCGGTGTAATATTTGGAGCGAAAAATCTCTGTTGCTCGCGCCTCGGCGCGTCGTCACGGGGAAAGGCGCAAGGCGAAATACATTACCTGCGAGGAGTGCGAATGGCAAAGAAAAATAATCTGCCCGACCGCGTGCTCCACGACCCGGTCAGGGACCGGCTTACGCCCATCTACCCGCTCGACCTCTCGAAGATTCGCTCCATTGACGACCTGGTGCGCGCGATGGGCCAGACCGCTTTCACCGGCCGGCAGGTGGGCGATGCCGCCGACGTGCTCGAAGCGATGGCTCGCGACAAAAACTGCTTCACGGTGATGACGCTTTCCGGCGCCATGACCGTGGCCAAAATGGGATTGATCTTCTGCGATCTGATCGAAGCCGGCATCGTTCACGCCATTGTTTCCACCGGCGCGCTGATGGCCCACGGGCTGGTGGAAGCTACCGGCCGGTCTCATTTCCGCTATGAGCCGCGGAAAATGACCGACGAGGAGATGTTCTGGGCCGGCTACAATCGCGTCTACGATTCCATCGAGCCGGAAATCAACCTCGACCATGTGGAAGCCATGGCGCAGCGTGTCCTCGGCGCCTGGGACGCGGACGAAATTGTCTCCAGCTGGCGGCTGCACCGGAAAATCGGGGAATTGCTGGCCAATGAAGAAAAAGGCCGGGGGATTTTGAAGTCCGCCTATCTGCACGACGTGCCCGTGTTCGTGCCCGCCTTTACCGATTCCGAGCTGGGCATGGACTTCATCCTGCACCAGAAAGCGCGCCAGCGCGACGGTCGGCCGCTGCTGCGCTTTGACCCCTATGACGACTGTGAGTACTTCGCGCAAAAGCTTTTCCAGGGCGAGCGGCTGGGCATCTTCACCATCGGCGGCGGCGTGCCGCGCAACTGGGCGCAGCAGTTCGCGGTCTATTCCGAGCTGCTGACCCGCCGCGGCTACGAAAACGTCGGCCTGAAACGCTATCAATACGGCGTGCGCATCTGCCCCGAGCCGGTCCACTGGGGCGGGCTCTCAGGCAGCACCTATTCCGAAGCGGTCTCGTGGGGCAAGTTTGTGCCGGAAGCCGAAGGTGGCCGCTTCGCCGAAGTGCTTGACGACGCCACCGTGGCGCTGCCGCTGGTCGCCGGCGCCGTGCTGGAACGCCTTGGCTATTTCAAGCAGAAAAAATCCGCCGCAAAAAAGCGCAACTCCAAAGCCCTCGTCCAGGTGTGAGCTCGCAGGCGGGAACAGCCGAGCCTAATCTTCTTCGCCGAGCAGGATGGCGGCGGCGAGCACGGTAGTCCACAGCCCGCGCTTGTCGCCCACGGCGGACTGCGTGACGTTCATGGTGCGGACAATCTTGTTCGAGATGCGGTAAACCTCTTTCTTCTCGTCCCAGGAAAGGTCCGGGTCGAACTCGACGTTCAGCGTGGTGGCGAGCATTTCCGCGGCCAGCTCTTCAGCGTACTCGCCGGCCACTTCCTCGGTTTCGCCGAACGAGTGGTGCTCGCTCAGGTAGCCGTACATGGATTTGTCGGCGGGAATGGCCAGCCCGATCGAGGCGGCAATCAGCCGGTGTGGCTCGCGCGTGGAATTTTCGCTGAGCACGGTGAAGGCCACCATGCCCGGCCGGACGTGCTTCAGCCCCTCGCTGCGCGAGATCAGCTTGCAGTGGGGCGGGAAGATCGAAGAGACGCGGACAATGTTGCACGCGGCGATCCCGGCATTGCGCAACGCCAGCTCGAAGCTGGAGAGCCGCTCGCGGTGTTTCCCGACTCCCTTGGTCAGAAAAATCTTCTTGGCGACGAAAGCCATCTAGCGTGCCGGGCCGGCGCCGCGGCGAGCCTCCTGCGCGCAGGGCGCGCAAAAAATTTCAAGACCGCGCGAAAAGTAGCAAGAAGGTTTCAGACTGTCAATCACTTTGTCGGCCTGCGGAGAGAAAGGTGTGCCGGCAGGCCGGCGCCAAAACGCGCGCCCCGACTGAAAGCGGCCGGCTTCAATCGGCGGCTCGGGAACTTTGGCGGCGGCGAACCTGCTCGAGAATTGCGGCGGCAGCAGCGGGCGGCGCCAGGCGCCAGTTGCCGTCGGCGTGCGTCAGCAGCGTGCCGATTTTCTGGACGTGTTCGATCAGCAGCTCGCGGATTTCTTTGTCCGAGCGCCACACCACGGGCAGTCCGCGGTAGACCTGATAGTGGCCGCCGCCGTGGTAGCGGTAGTGGTTCACCGCGACGCGCAGTTTGCGCATGGGGTCGAGCGGCGCTCCTCGGAAACGCAGATCGCGGATTCGGTCGCCCACGGGCCGGCTCAGGTCCATCACGTAGCTGACGCCCTGCGCCAGGTCGGCATTGTAGCCGGGCAGGCCCAGCGGTCCTTCTCCGGTGTGCGGCCAGGCGGGGAAAAAACTGGCGGCGTGCTCGAGCGCTTCTTTCAGTTGCTCGCCGGTCATCTCCACCGTGTAAAGGGAGTTCTCGTAGAGGTACAGGCCGGCCATATCCCGGATGGTCACCGGGCCAGGCTCGATGTGCAGGCCGGTGTAGAACAGCGTCGCCAGGCTGACGTCAGCCTGCCCGGCTTCAAGCTGCACGCGATGAATCTGGTCCACCAGGGGATGGTCCTCGTAGCGCGCGGTCGTGCCATCCAGCGGAACCGTGAGGGTGGCAATCTCCGTGTCCAGATAGGCCTGCGTGGCTTCGTGCGCGGCGCGCGCCAGCTCGAGGATTTCCTGGTCGGCGGGCACCGTGTCTGTTACCGGAATCGTAGTCGAACGCTTGCCGGCGACCGTCCAGCCCGTGCCCGCAGTGTGCGTCATCTGGACGTCCACCCGCGCGAGCGACTGCCCCCAGTTTTTCGGCTGCGCCAGCAGGGTACCGTTCACGAACAGCTCGGGCAGCTCCTGATGCGAGTGGCCGAAGAGAATCACGTCAATGCCGGCCACCTGCTCGGCCAAATCCCAGGCGACGTTTTCGCCCGGCGTGCCGTCCAGCTCGCGGCCGGTTTCCGGGTCCCGGCCCAGGCCGGAATGAACGATGGCCACGACTAGGTCGGCCTGAGCGCGCACCAGCGGAATCGCGCGCTGCGCGGCTTCGACAATTGGTTCGAACTGGTAGCCCTTGTAGTATTCGGGGATTTCCCAGCGGGGAATGCCCGGCGTGGTGAATCCGACGATAGCCACGCGCACCCGGCCCGCTTCTTTCACAACGTACGGCGCAAAGTAGCCGCCGCTGCCCGGCGCATAGTCCTGCAAGGTGTTGGCGCTGAGCCAGGGAAAGCGGGCTTCGCGCTTGGCCCTCCAAAGCACGTCGAGCCCGAAGTTGAATTCGTGGTTGCCCAGAGCCATGGCGTCATAGCCCATGGCGTTCATCGCCGCGATAGTGGTGTTCGGTCGGTCGGGTTGCTTGCGGGCGTCGAAGTAAGCGAGCTGCGTGCCCTGGATGGTGTCCCCACAGTCGAGAAGCAAAACATTTTTCTGTTCCGCGCGAATCTGCTTCACCAACGTGGCGATTTTGGCCAGGCCGCGGTTGGCGGGCGCGTCACGCAGGTAGTCCACCGGATAGACGTTCCCGTGCAGGTCGGTGGTGGCCAGCAGCGTGATGGTAGTCTGGCCCAGCCCGCGTTCCGCGTACCACCAGACTGCCAGGCCTGCGAAGACCAGCAGCAACAGCAGCAGGGTTCTGGTTCGGGAAGTCATTCGTCCTCAGTTCCTCGGAGTCGCTTCAGGCAGGGACCCAGCGCCCCGCCCACCGCTTTCAGTTCATTCAGGTCCTTGGGAGTGAAATCCTCCCCGGCAGTTCTGGTGGAGGCGCCCTTGCGCGAAACCTGTATCACACCAACCACCTTGCCGTCGGCCACCACCGGCGCGCTCATGATCTTTTGGATGGGCAGACCGGCCGTGGCCTCCACCAGCGGCACGGCTTCGAAAACCGTGGCATGGCGCACCGTCGAAAAGTTATTGATGACTTCCGGCCGCCTCTCGCGTGCCGTGCGCACGGCCAGAGCCGTGGTGCTGGTCATCGGGATGCTCCCGATCTGACGAAGTTTTTCGGGCAGCAGGAAGGAAAGTGCGCGCCCCTGCCGGTCCAGCACAAGGATGGCGACTTCGTCATGGCGGACGTCAAAGCCCTGGGCGATCTGCTCCGCCAGCGGGAGCAGGGCGGCCGGCTCGAGCGGCGCGTCGCTCCGCAACAGCTCTTCCACCGCGCGGGTCAATTCCGCTGCCAGCTTTGTCATCGGCGCCGCTCGCCCTGCCTCCGCCTCGGTATTATAGCCAACCGGGCGCCGCCGGTGTGAATTCTGTGCTGGCTGGCCTTCCGGTTGCAAAGCCGCGGCGAAGTGCCTATACTGCGCTGTTGCAGTCAGGTGCCTCGCCCGAGGACTGGCGCACCGCAGCTGCAGTTCACGGTGCACCGGAATCCCGCACACCGAGGAACGCCACAGCGGAGAGGAGATGACTGCCTCCGGACCCTCAACCAGCCACCGCGAGTTTTTCTGGCGAAAATTGCATTCCTTCACCGGAATTTTTCCCATCGGCGCCTACCTGGCCGAGCATTTCTGGTCCAACAGCTACGTGCTGGTCAGCGCCGAAAAGTACAACGAAGTTTCGCGCGGCTTGCAGACCATCCCCTGGCGCGTGCCGGTGGAGGCCCTGGTCATCTGGCTCCCGATTCTGTTCCACGGCGGCTACGGCGTCTACCTCTGGTGGAAAGGGAAGTCGAACGTGCTCGACTATCCCTGGATGGCCAACTGGATGTACACGCTGCAACGCTGGAGCGGCTTAGTTGCCTTCGTTTTTATCGGCTGGCACGTCTACACCGAACGCTTTCTCACGCAGGGCAAATCCACCTATGCCGACGTGGAACGGGCGCTCAGCGACCCGCTGTACCTGGCGTTTTACATCGTGGGCGTGACTGCCTCTTCTTTCCATCTGGGCAACGGAGTCTGGAATTTCTTGTGCAAGTGGGGCATTGCTACCACGGCGCGAGCGCAGCGCGGTGCCGCTTGGTTTGGCGCGCTGATCGGCGTGGCGTTTACCGCCGTGGGCCTGGCCATTGTGCTGGGCGTGCATTTCGACTGGAAACCATTTGAGTTCTATACGCTTCCGAGACAGTGAAGCAGCCGAAGATTATCGTCGTGGGAGGCGGCCTGGCCGGCCTGATGGCCACCATCAAAGTGGCCGAAGCCGGCGTGCCCGTCGAACTGTTCTCGATCGTGCCCGTCCGCCGGTCACATTCCGTTTGCGCGCAGGGCGGCATCAACGCGGCAAAAAACACCAAGGGCGAAGGCGATTCCACCTGGAAGCATTTCGACGACACCGTCTACGGCGGCGATTTCCTGGCCAACCAATCCCTGGTCAAGGGCATGTGCGAGGCTGCCCCGGCCATCATTGACCTGCTTGACCGCATGGGCGTGCCCTTCAACCGCACGCCTGAGGGCCTGCTCGATTTCCGCCGCTTCGGCGGCACTCTGTATCACCGCACCGCTTTCGCTGGCGCCACCACTGGCCAGCAGATGCTCTATGCGCTCGACGAGCAGGTGCGGCGGTTCGAAGCCGAGGGCAAAGTCAAAAAATACGAAGGCTGGACGTTTCTTTCCGCCGTGCTCGATGAACGGGGCGTCGGTCGCGGCATCTGCGCCATGGATTTGAAGTCCATGGAGGTCCGCACCTTTCGCGCCGACGCGACGATTTTCTGCACCGGTGGCATCGGTGCCGTCTTCGGCCGCTCGACGAACTCAGTCGTCTGCACCGGCTCGGCACAGTCGGCGCTGTTTCAGCAGGGCGTTGACTACGCCAATGGCGAGTTCATCCAGGTACATCCCACCGCCATCCCTGGCGAAGACAAGTTCCGCCTGATGAGCGAATCGGCGCGCGGCGAAGGCGGCCGCGTCTGGGTGCCGAAAAAGCCCGGCGACACCCGCCCGGGCAAGTCCATTCCCGAAAGCGAGCGCTTCTATTTCCTGGAGGAGTGGTACCCGAAATACGGCAACCTGGTGCCGCGCGACGTAGCCGTGCGCGCCATCCACAAGGTCGTCTACGAGATGAATCTCGGGATTGGCGGCGAACCAGCCGTCTTTCTCGACGTCTCCCACCTCCCGCGCGAAACGCTGGATCGCAAGCTGGAAGGCATCCTGGAAATCTATGAGAAATTCCTGGGCGTGGACCCGCGCGAAGAGCCCATGAAGGTTTTCCCCGCCATGCACTACACCATGGGTGGGCTGTGGATTGATAACGAGAATCAGGCCACCAACGTACCCGGCATCTATGCTGCCGGCGAGTGCGATTACCACTACCACGGCGCCAACCGACTGGGCGCGAATTCGCTGGTCTCCTGCATCTACGGCGGCATGCTGGCCGGCCCGGCCGCGATTCGCTATGCGCGCAATCTGGAAATCGGTGCCGACTCGGTGGATGCGGCGGTGTTCGACCGCGAACGCAAACGGCAGGAAGAAATCAACCAGAAACTGTTGTCCCAAAGCGGCGACGAGAACCCCATCACCATCTGGAAGGAGATGGGCAAATGGATGACCGAGCACGTCACCGTCGTGCGCTATAACAAGAATCTCGAACAGACTGACCAAAAGCTGCAGGAGCTGCTCGAACGTTACAGGCGCATCAACCTCTCCGATCGCTCGAAATGGTCGAACCAGACACTGAATTTCACTCGCGAGCTTTACAACATGCTCATCCTGGCACGAGTCATCACGCTGGGCGCGCTGCGCCGCAACGAATCCCGCGGCGCGCACTACAAGCCCGACTTCCCCGAACGCGACGACCAGAACTGGCTGAAGACCACCCGCGCCAGGTTCGACAAGGGCAACATCCGCTTCGACTACGACCCGGTGGACACCTCGCTGATTCCTCCACGTCCCCGGCGGTATGATCTGAAGTAGCGGGCAACGCCAATGGCCCAGAAGAGAAGCGTCATCGTTCGCATCAAGCGCCAGCCGGCCCCGGGTCACAAGCCCTACTGGGAGGAGTTCGAGCTGCCTTGGCGCCCCTTTATGAACGTCATCATCCTGCTGCGCGACATCGCCGAGCGCCCCGTCACCCGCGACGGCAAGCCCACCACGCCGGTCACCTACGACGCGAACTGCCTGGAAGAAGTCTGCGGTGCCTGCGCCATGCGCATCAACGGCAAGGCCCGCCAGGCCTGCTCCGCCCTGGTGGATCAGCTCGAACAGCCCATCCGGCTCGAGCCGCTCACGAAATTCCCGATCGTCCGCGACCTGTTTGTGGACCGCAGTCGGATGTTCGAAAACCTGAAGCGGATGAAGGCCTGGGTGCCGATTGATGGCACCTACCATCTGGGCGAAGGTCCCCGCATGTCGCCCGACCAGCAGCAGCGCGCCTACCCGCTTTCGCGCTGCATCACCTGCGGCAACTGTCTCGAGGTCTGCCCGCAGGTCAACGAGCGCTCAGATTTCGTCGGCGCCGCCATCATCAGCCAGGTGCGCCTGTTTAACCTGCACCCCACCGGGGCCATGCACAAACGGGAACGCATTGACGCAGTCATGGGTCCCGGCGGCGTTCACGACTGTGCCAATGCACAAAATTGTGTGAAGGCCTGCCCGAAGGGCATCCCGCTGGTTGAATCCATCAGCGAAGTCAACCGTGACGCCATCAAGCAGGCCACTCTCGGCTGGCTGCTGGGCTGATTTCGGTTTTCTGCAGGGGCGAACTTCCGTTCGCCAGAGTTTGGTTGGTTTGCACAAGAGGGGGATTCCATGTCGTCGCGCATCGTACTCGGTTGTTCCGTCCTCGGGCTGGCCTTTCTGCTTGCGATTGTATTTGCGCCGGTCACCGCCGAGAACTTCGCTGTCTCCGCGCGCGCGCGCAAGCTGCACGAGCGCGCTATTGTGGTGGACACGCACGTGGACGTTCCCTTCAGCCACTACTCGAAGAACGAATTCGACCTCAGCCAGCGCCACGATCCCGAGTGGGGCCACGTGGACATCCCGCGCATGCGCGAAGGCGGCCTGGACGCGCCATTTTTTTCCATCTACATCCCCGCCACTGTCACCGGCCCGGAAGCCGTCAAACGCGCGCTGCAATTGATTGCTTGGACTCGCGAGCAGGTCGAACGCTACCCGAAAAACTTGGTGCTGGCCACCACGGCCGCCGATGTCCGCCGCGCACATCGCGATGGCAAGATTGCCGTCCTGATGGGCATGGAAGGCGGCCACATGCTTGCCGATGACCTCCGCGTGCTCCGCGCCTACGCCGACCTCGGCGTCCGGTATCTGACTCTGGCCCACAGCCGCAGCACCAGCTGGGCCGGCTCTTCCGGTGATGACGACAACAGGCCGCTCTCCGACTTTGGCAGGCAGGTGGTCCGCGAACTGAACCGGCTCGGCGTGCTGGTGGACATCAGCCACGTCTCCGACCAGACGTTCTGGGACGCCCTCGCCGTCAGTGAGGCCCCCATGATTGCTTCGCATTCCTCCTGCCGGGCCCTGTGCGACCACCCGCGCAACATGACTGATGAGATGATCAAAGCCCTGGCCGCAAAAGGCGGCGTGATCCAGATTACGTTCGTGGACGCCTTCCTGAGCCAGGAACTCCGCAACGCCCAGCGGGCTACCGAAGACGAGCGCAACCGCCGCTTCGCCGAGCTGCGTACGCGCTTCCCGAACGATCCGGAACGGCAGCGCGCCGAGCGCGAGCGCATCTTCGAGGAATACCGCAAGCAGTGGCCGGCGGCGAGCTGGGAGCTAATTGTCGAGCACATCGACCACGCTGTGAAAATTGCCGGCGCTGACCACGTCGGCCTCGGCTCGGATTTCGACGGCGCCACCATGCCCGCAGGCATGGACGATGCCACCATGCTCCCGAAGATTACCGAGGCCCTGCTCCGTCGCGGCTATTCCGAGCGCGACGTCGAAAAAATCCTCGGCGGCAACTTGCTCCGCGTGCTCGAACAGGCGGAGCGCATCTCCCGGCGCCTCCGCAGCCGGTAGCTCTGCTTCGCCGCGCTTGGTTACTCTGAGGGCCGATAGCGAATTGTTCGGCCCGAAGAATCTTCGCGCCTGCGCTCCTTTCTGGCTCGCGGCTTCTTTTCCCTGTACGAATCTTCCACGCAGTGGTATTTTTCCGCCGAATCAGGGTACGCCGAGGAGAACATGAACCGCGTCGTCGTCATCATGCTGCTTGTGCTGGCCGTCGTGGCTGGTGTGTTTTATGTCACCACGAGCAAAAAAACCGCCCCGGAGCCCGAGTTGCCCAAAGCCGAAGAACCGCCAAGAACTGATGCCGCCCAGCCAGCCCCCGGTGGGCAGGCCCGGCAGTTGACACCCGAAGAAGCCGGCCGCCCAGCAGGCCTGTATATGATTTTCGAAACTTCCATGGGCGACATCACCTGCAAGCTCTATGAAGCCGAAGCCCCGGTCACCGTGCGCAAAATCGTCGGCCTTGCGCTTGGCCGCATCACCTGGATTGACCCGCGCACGAACAAACCCGTAGTCGGCAAGCCGTTCTACGATGGCCTTACCTTCCACCGCGTGATTCCCAACTTCATGATTCAGGGTGGCGACCCGCTCGGCACCGGCACCGGCGGGCCCGGCGGCCCGGACTTCCCGTTCGAAGATGAATTTCATCCCCGGCTGAAGTTCGACCAGCCCGGCCGGCTAGCCATGGCCAACTCCGGCCCCAACACCAACGGCAGCCAGTTCTTCATCACCGAAGTGCCCACGCCGCACCTGAACAACCGCCACACGATTTTCGGCGATTGCACCAATGTCTCTGTGGTGCGCCAGATTGCCCGCGTGCGGACCGACCCGCGCAACAACAGGCCGCTGCAGCCGGTCACTATTAACCGCGTCATCGTCGAACGCGTTGGCCCCAGGCCCGCCAACGCTCCCGAAGGATGAATTTAGGGACCAGTGAACCGTGAAGTTAGCGCAGACTCCCGTCTGCGCACGGCCTGCAGCCAGGCCGGCGAAATTGGGAAACTGAGGCCGTCCGACGCACGCTCGGCTGACGAGCTTACATCTTCTCCGGCGTTTCGATCCCCAGCAACTTCAGCGCGGCCACAAGCCGCTGCATCACCAGGGAAGTCAGCAGGAGCAGGAACGCCTGCCGGGCAGGGTCGGCTTCGGTCAGGATGTGGTGCTTGTGGTAGAAATTGTTGAACGCCTGCGCCAGTTGGAACGCGTATTTGGCCACGAATGCCGGCTCCTGCGCGCCCACCGCCGCCTCGACGGCTGAATCCAGCGACCCGGACAGCAGCACCAGCTCCCAGAATTCGTTCCCGTCGGGCGGCGCGAGAAACCTTGCCGCCTCCTGCGGCTTGAGGGAAATTTCCAGGCTGTTGCCTGGCTGGTCGCCGGCGGTCTGCCTGTTCTGTTCCTGCGCAGCCCACTTCCGGAAAATATTCCGCGCTCGCACCGCCGCGTACTGGCAATACGGGCCGGTTTCGCCTTCAAAGCTGAGCGCATCTTTGAAATCAAACGCGACCACTGCGTTCCGCGTGTATTTCAGCAGATAGTAGCGCAGCGCGCCGATGGCGATGTCATGCGCGCGTGCGGCGCGTTCTGCGGCCGGGTCGTCCGGGTGGCGTGTGTCCACTTCTTCACGAGCGCGGGCTTCGAGCCGGTCGAGCAGGTCGTCAGCCTTGACGCCGGTGCCGCGACGCCCGCTGACCTCCACGTAGGCTCGCCTTTGCTCCTCCTCCGCAGGCTGGTAGCCGAGCTCTTCCGCGCAGCGCGGCGAAAGCGCCACCATCTCGTAGGCGAAGTGTACCGAGCGGTCGGCCTGCTCGTGGTAGCCGAGCGCGCGCAGCCCGGCAACCACGATGCTCTGCAAGTAGGACTGCCGCGAATCAATCACGTTGAACACCTGCGCCGCGTGGCCGAAGGCCGGCGCATCCGGCTCCCCATTCGAGCTGGCGGTGACCCACACCTGATGCCCGCTCGGGTGTCTGTGGAACCGGCGGTAGGCGAAGTCGCGTTCCAGCAGGCCGAACTTCCAGAGCTGGTAGGCCATGTCCTTTCCCACGTACGTCACCGTGCCATTCGAGCGCACGATGATTTTCGTCTCCGGTGCGGCCGTAGGGTCGGTGTCTTCCCCGCCGTCCCCCAGCGGCATCACCCAGCAGCCGGCATTCTTGCCGCTGGTGGCAAGAACAACCGCGCCGCGCTGCTTCAGCAGTGCAAACGCCGCGTCCCAGAATTTCAGGTGCAGGATTTCGCTTTCCCGGGGCAGCAAGTCGTACTCCACGCCGAGCCGCTCCATGGTGCGCAGGTGGCAGCGCACAATCGCGGTGGCGATCACCTCTGCCATCTCCGCTTCCGTGCCCTGACCCTCTTCGATGGCTTTCAGCGTATCGCTGCGGAGTTGCAGTCGCGCCGCGTCTTCTTCGAACAGTTGCGTAACGCGCGCGTACAAATCCCAGCAGTAGAAGTCGAACTTCGGCTGCCCAGCAAGCTGCTTCACTTCGGCGAGCGTTTTCCTTTCCAGATGCAAAAATCCAACGACTACATCGGCCACCTGCACGCCGGTGTTGTCAATGTAGTTCTGCACTTCGACGCGGTGGCCGGTATGCCGCAGCAGCCGCACAAACGTGTCGCCCAGCGCCGCGTTGCGCAGGTGCCCGATGTGCGCCGCCTTGTTGGGATTGATGTTCGTGTGCTCAACCACAATCTTCGGCGCATCGGCTGCCGCTTCGCGCGCCGCGCTGCCTTCGGCCGAAGCGGCTTGGAAAAACGCTGCGCGGTCAGCAAACGCGTTCAGAAAACCGCCGCCGGCCACTTCCCAGCGCTCGATGCCTTCGATGCGCGGCAATGCCGCGATGATTTCCTCGGCAATCTGCCGCGGCGCGCGCTTCAACTGTCTGGCCAGCTCGAAGCAGACCGGCGTGGCGATTTCGCCCAGCTCCAGTTTCGGCGGACGGCTCGTCGCGATGCGCACTTCAACGCCGTAGCGCTCGCGCAGAAATTGCGCCAGTGTTTCCCGGATGCGGCTCTCGAGTGCCTGATACATGCCAGATTTGAGATCTCAAAGCCGAAATCTTGGCTTCAGATGCGAAGTTACCCTGTTACGGCAGGCCGCGCTGCGCTTCCAGCGCAATTTTCAGCCGGCAGCCAGCGAAAGCTCCCGATTATACGGTGCCCGCGCCGGATGCGATAGGCCCGCGCGTGTCGTTTGCTCGGCTCCCCCTCCCCGAATTGACACTGCCCGGAGCGGCGACTACTATCAGTCGTTTGAACACCAGCGAGCAATCTCTGCTGACGGGTATCGCTCAGGCGCGCGAATGGGTGGCGGCAGCACGGCGCGTGGCGGTGCTGACCGGCGCGGGCATCAGCGCGGAAAGCGGCGTGCCCACGTTTCGCGGCGCAGGCGGACTGTGGCGGCACTATCGCCCCGAAGAGCTGGCCACCCAGCAGGCCTTCATGCGCGACCCGAAGCTGGTGTGGGAATGGTACGACTGGCGGCGGCAGCGCATCGCGCTGGCGCGGCCGAATCCCGGCCACTACGCCTTGGCGGCGCTCGAGCGGCGCCTGGCGGAAGGATTCACCCTCGTCACGCAGAATGTGGACGGGCTGCACGAACGCGCCGGCAACCAACGCATCTGGCGGCTGCATGGCGATATCTGGCTCGTGCGCTGTACCGGCTGCGGCCGCGAGGAGCGCAATTTCGAAGCGCCGCTGTTGGAGCTGCCGCCGCGGTGCCGGGACTGTGGCGCGCTGCTGCGGCCCGGCGTGGTCTGGTTCGGCGAGCCGCTCCCGGCCGACGCGCTCGAAGCCGGCTTCACCGCCGCGCGCGCGGCTGAGGTTTGCCTGGTGCTGGGCACCTCTTCGGTGGTTTATCCGGCGGCGCTGATTCCGCGTTGCGCGCTGGAGGCGGGGGCGCGCATCATCGAAATCAATCTCGACCCCACCGACCTGAGCGCCGCGGCACACCTTTCGTTGCGCGGGCGCACCGGCGAGCTGCTGCCGCCGATTGTGCAGGGAGCCGCATGAAGATCGCCTACTTCGACTGCTTTTCGGGCATCAGCGGCGATATGACCTTGGGCGCGCTGGTGGACGCGGGCGTGCCACTCGAGCAGATCGAGGCCGAGCTGCGCAAGCTGCCGCTCGCCGGCTGGCGGATTTCGGCCGGCAAAGTGAAGCGCGGGGCGCTGGCGGCAACTTGGGTGAAGGTCGAGGCGCAGCAACAGACAAGCCATCGCCACCTGAACCAGATTCTCGAGCTGATTGATTCGGGCGAACTGCCTCCCCGAGCGGCCGAACGCGCCCGCCGGATTTTCGAGCGCCTGGGCGAAGCCGAAGCGCGTATCCACAACACGCCCATCGAAACAGTGCACTTTCACGAGGTCGGTGCGGTGGATGCGATCATTGACATCGTAGGCGCCTGCGTCGGCTTCGAGCTGGCCGGCATTGAGGAATTCGCCTGCTCGCCGGTGAATGTCGGCGGCGGCCGCGCGCACACCGCGCACGGCGAGCTGCCCGTCCCTGCTCCGGCGGCGGCGGAACTGCTGAAAGGTGCGGCTACGTACTCGACAGGCATCGCCAAGGAGCTCGCCACGCCCACCGGCGCCGCGATTGCTTGCACGCTGGCCGCGAGCTTCGGGCCGCTGCCGCCGATGCGCGTCGAACGAATCGGCTACGGCGCCGGTTCGTGGGAGTTGCCCGAGCAGCCGAATGTGCTTCGGCTGTTCATCGGCGAAGCGGCCGCCGGGCAGTCGGCAGCAGGCGTCCGCGGAAGGGAAGAGACGATTGCCGTGCTTGAAGCAATCCTCGACGACATGAACCCGCAAATCTACGGCTACTTCGTCGAGCAGGCCCTGGCCGCCGGCGCGCTGGACGTGTTTTCCACGCCGGCGATGATGAAGAAGAATCGCCCCGGCCAGCTCGTGACGATTCTCTGCTCGCCGGCTGCGGTCGAGCGCATGACGGAGCTGGTGTTCCGCGAAACGACTACTATCGGCGTTCGTGTATCCGAAACCCGCCGGCGCACGCTGGACCGGGAAACCGTGGAAGTCGAAACCCCGCACGGCGCCGTGCGCGTAAAGCTTGCCCGGCTCGATGGCCGCGTGCTGAACGTCGCGCCGGAATTCGAAGACTGCCGGCGCATCGCCGCTGAGAACAATCTCCCGCTGAAGCAGGTGCTGGCCGAAGCGGCGCTGTGGTTTGAGAAGTCGAAGAAGGAAACGCGGTGACGAGAGAAGCCCTTTCGGCAGAACCCGCCGCCGCGAAGGATTAAAACGGCAGCAAGCCGTCGCACTCCAGAGAAGCTATGGCAAAGTTTTACCTGACCACGCCGCTGTACTACGCGAATGCGCGACCGCACGTCGGCTCGGCGTATTCGACCATTGTGTGCGACACGATTGCGCGGTACAAGCGCATGCGCGGCTTCGACGTCGGTTTCCTGACCGGCACAGACGAGCACGGCGAAAATATCGCCCGGGCAGCGGCAAAAGCCGGTGCGTCTCCGCGCGAGCACGTGGACCGCAACGTGGCCGCCTTCCGGGCGCTGTGGCGCGAACTGGGCATCGAGTACACGCACTTCATCCGCACCACCGCGCCCGAGCATCTGCGCGCGGTGCATCGCATTCTGCTCAAGACGCGCGACGCCGGCTACCTCTACAAGGGAAACTATCAGGGTCGCTACTGCGTGCACGACAACCTCTATGTGACTGACTCCACCGAGCCCGCCGATTGCCCGCTCTGCGGGCGCCCCGCCGAGCTGGTCTCCGAGGAAAATTATTTCTTTAAGCTGTCGGCATTCCGGGAGCGCCTGCTCGAACACTACGAAAAGCATCCGGAATTTGTGCAGCCGGATTTTCGTCGCAACGAGGTGGTGAGCTTTGTGCAGAGTGGGCTGCGCGATATCTCCGTCAGCCGCAGAACGGTGAAATGGGGCATTCCCTGGCCGGAGGAGGCTGAGCAGGTGGTGTACGTCTGGTATGACGCGCTGATGGGGTACATGAGCGGCGTCGGCTACGGCGACGACGAATTGCAATGGGAAAAATTCTGGCCCGCCGACCTCCACCTGATTGGCAAGGAAATTATCCGCTTCCATGCCGTCTACTGGCCAGCGTTCCTGATGGCTGCCGAAGAGCCGTTGCCGAGGCAGGTGTTCGCCCACGGCTGGCTGTTGTTCCAGCAGCAGAAGATGAGCAAATCAAAAGGCAACATCGCCTACGCCGAACCAATTGCGCGCACGCTCGGCGCCGACGCGCTGCGCTACTACTTGCTGCGCGACGTGCCCTTCGGACAGGATGGCAACTTCAGCCACGATGCCCTCATCACCCGCTACAATGCCGACCTCGCCAACGACCTCGGCAACCTGGCCAGCCGCACCCTGGCCATGATTGACCGCTACTTCGGCGGGGAAGTGCCGCCGCCGGAATCCGCCGGCCGGCGCGAAGCGGCAGTCGCGGCAGCCGCGGTGGGCGCCATCGAGCCGGTGACCGAATGCTACGACCGATTTGAATTCCACCGCGCTCTGGAGTCCGTCTGGGGACTGCTCTCGCGGGTGAACAAGTACCTGGTGGAAGCACAGCCATGGGCACTGGCCGAAAACGCGGAAAAACGCGGCGAGTTAGCTGCGATTCTCTACACCGCGGCGGAAGCGTTACGCATCGCCGTCGCGCTGGTGCACCCGGTGTTGCCGCAGGCCACCGAGAAAATCTGGCGGCAACTGGGGCAATTCACTCCGCTCGGTGAAAAGCAGCTTGACGCCCTGCAATGGGGCGAGCTGCGCCCCGGGACGCGCGTGGGCCCGGCCGATGCCGTCTTTCCGCGCGTGGACAGAAACGAAGCACTCGACCGGATTGACGAGCTCGAACAGCAAGTCCTGGCCGAAATTGCCGGAAGGCCCGCTACGCCGGCGGCGGAGACATCTGCCAAGGAGAAATCGAAGATGATCAGCATCGAAGACTTCGCCAAGGTGGAGATGCGCGTGGGCGAAATCAAGTCCGCCGAGCGCGTCCCCAACGCCGACAAGCTGCTGAAGGTGATGGTGGACATCGGCAACGAAGTGCGGCAAGTCGTGGCTGGCATCGCCGAAGTCTACGAGCCAGAAAAGCTCGTGGGCCGAAAAGTGATCGTTGTCACCAACCTTCAGCCCCGCAAGCTGCGCGGGGTGGAATCGAACGGGATGATCGTCGCCGCCGCGGTCGGCCCGGAAGGCAAGCCGGTGCTGGCTACATTCACGGAGGAGGTTCCGCCCGGTGCGAAGTTGAAGTAGCGTCTCGGTGAATTGAGTGCCCTGTGTTTTTGCAGGCTCAAAAAGTTTCGGCACTAGGGCCACAGAGGGACGCAAACCGCCGAGGCTGACAAACCGCGGCAGCGCAAAGCACGAACAGGTTGACAAAGCTCAGCGTAATCCGATGCACCTCGTTGACTCCCATGCGCATCTCGAATGGCCGGACTTTGACGCCGACCGCGAAGCCATGCTCGCTCGCGCGCGCCAGGCGGGCGTCGGCGCCATCCTGGCCATCGGCAGCGCCGCCGGCACCGACCGGCTGGATGCAGCCATTCCGTTCGCCGAGGACTACAACTGGATTTTTGCCACCGTAGGTATCCATCCGCACGAAACCACAAAAGCTTGCCCTGAGCATCTCGGCGAGCTTCTTAAGCTCGCCAAGCATCCCCGCGTGATCGGCTTCGGCGAAATCGGCCTTGACTACTACCGCGACTATGCGCCGCGCGAAGCGCAGCGGCGACTCTTCCATGAGCTGCTCGGCGTGGCGCGCAGCGCCGGCCTGCCCGTCATCATCCATTGTCGCGAGGCGTGGGACGACACGCTGAGTATTCTGGAAGCAGACTGGCGCTCGTCGGGCTTGGGAGGAATTTTCCACTGTTTCAGCGGCACGCTGGAAGTGGCGCGCCGCGGCGTAGAGATGGGCTTTCTGATCTCGTTCGCCGGCAACGTAACCTACAAAAAAGCCGAAACTTTGCGAGAAATCGTCCGCGCCTTGCCGCTCGAATCGCTGCTGGTTGAGACCGATTCACCCTTCCTGCCGCCGGAAGGCTTCCGCGGCCAGCGCAACGAGCCCGCCCGGGTCGTAGAAGTGGCGCGGGCGCTGGCAAATGTGAGAAACTTAGCGCTCACGGAATTCGCCACTGCGACCACGGCGAATTTCCGGCGCTTGTTCAGGTTGGGTCCCGAAGGGATACCCGTGCACGCGGCTAACGGGGGAGGCGCACCATTCACCTGCTGACAGCGAAGGAGCTGTTCGAGTTGGTCCGCGAAGACCTGCTGCGCGTCGAACAGCAGCTCGTGTCGCAGAACGGTTCGGTCATCGAACCGGTGGCGGAGATCGCCGCCTACCTGCTGGGCGGCGGCGGCAAACGGTTGCGGCCGGCGCTGGTGCTACTGTCGGCCGGATACTGCGGCGCTCGCGGGCCGGGCGCCATCCGCCTCGGGGCGGTGGTCGAGCTGATCCACACCGCCACGCTCATCCACGACGATGTGATTGACGGCGCCGACCTGCGCCGCGGCCGCCCTTCGGCGAACCACCGTTGGGGCAACCACCTGAGCGTGCTTGCCGGCGACTGGCTCTACATGCAGGCCTTCCGTCTCGCTTTGCACGAGCGCAACTTCCGCATCCTCGACATCCTGATCGAGCTGACGCAGAACATGGTCGAGGGCGAGCTACTGCAGTGGTCGAAGCTGGGCCGCATGGACCTGACCGAAGCCGAAGCGCTCGACCTGAACTACCGCAAGACGGCCTGCCTGTTCAGCGGCTGCACACGCCTGGGCGCAGTGCTGGGAAACGCCGACCAGGCCACCGAGCAGGCTTTGGCCGAGTATGGCCGTTACGCCGGCATGGCGTTTCAACTGGTAGATGACCTCCTGGACTTTACCGCGCAGGCCGAGCAGTTGGGCAAGCCGGTGCTGAGTGATTTGAAGGAGGGCAAAGTCACCCTCCCGTTGATTTACGCCATGCAGGATGGCGTCGCCAATGCGCTGCAGATGGTCTCCGCTGTGCTCACCGAAAAGGGCTTTCACAGCATTCGCCCGGAGCAGATTACCGCGCTGGTGCGGGAGTCCGGCGCGCTCGACCGCACCCGTCAACTGGCTGAGGAATACGCCGCGCGCGCCAGGGCCTGCATCAGCGGCTGGGCTGATACCGAATACGGCCGCGCATTGCTCGCCGTGCCTGATTTCATTCTCGACCGCGAGAGCTAGCCGCGGCTTGCCGCTGTGTCCCCCCTCCAGCCCACAGCCCAGGCCGCCGGGAGGCTGCGTCGGCGTGCGATTCGCCTCGAATACCTGACCATCGCGTGGAACTCCGTCGAAGCGGTAATTGCTATCTTCGCCGGTGTCTTGGCTGGCAGCATCGCGCTGGTCGGCTTCGGGCTCGACAGCGTCATCGAAACCACCGCAGGCGTGGCGCTGCTCTGGCGGCTACGGCAGCGCGGCGACCTGGAATCATTGGCCGAATCGCGCGCGCTGCGCATTGTCGGCTGGACGTTTTTCGCGCTGGCCGCCTACGTGGGCTTCGAATCGGTGCGCGACCTCTGGCTGCGCCACGTCCCGGAGGAAAGCACTGTGGGGATAATTTTGGCCGCGCTTTCGCTGGTGGTAATGCCTCTGCTGGCCGCGGCGAAGCGGCGGGTTGCGCGCGCGATGGGCAGCCGCGCGCTGGCCGCCGACGCAATGGAAACCTGGCTGTGCGCCTATTTGTCGTTTGCGCTTCTGCTGGGGCTGGCCCTGAACGCCTGGCGTGCCTGGTGGTGGGCCGACCCGGTGGCGGCGCTGGCCATGGTGCCTTGGATGCTGCACGAAGGCTGGGAAACCGTCCGCGGTGAGCACGACGATTAGTTCCGCTTGCGCGCGCTCCGCCGCTGTGCGTACACTGGCACTGACCAATTTCAGGCGATGGAGTTCGCCGGAACCGTCCGGGATGCGGGACTGATAACTCCTGGCTGCCGCGCGGCACCCAGGAGTTTTTTTTGTTGCGCAGGCAACGGAAAGGGAACGGGCGTTGCAAATTCTGCTGCTGATTCTGTTCGGAGCCGCGGGCACACTGGCCCGCTACGCCCTGCAGGGCGTGGTGCAATATCGCACCGGCACGGGCTTCCCGGCCGGGACGCTCGCGGTAAACCTGCTCGGTTGTTTTCTGATGGGTGCGGTGGCGCGCTACTGCTTCCAGCACCTGTGGGTACCGCCGGAGTGGCGCGTGGCGCTGACCATCGGATTTTTCGGGGCGTTTACCACGTTTTCCGCTTTCGGCTGGGAGACGCTGCGCATGCTCGAAGAGGCCGAATGGCTCTACGCCGGCGTCTATGTGCTGGTCAGCCTCTTTGGTGGGGTGGCGGGGATGATGGCGGGCATCAAGCTGGCCGACTTGTTCTAAGGAGGAGGCATGGAGCACGAGCGTTTCGAAGGCGAACGCATGCTGATGCGCATCCACATCGGTGAATCGGATAAGTGGCACGGCCGGCCACTGTATGGAGCCATTGTCGAGCTGCTACGGCGGGAAGGATTCTCGGGCGCGACAGTGCTGCGCGGCGTGGCCGGCTTCGGCTCGGCCAGCCGAATTCACACTGACAAGGTCCTGCGCCTTTCGCAGGACCTCCCCGTTGTTATCGAGGTTGTGGAAAGCGAAGAGCGGGTGGAAAAACTGCTGCCGCAGCTCGACCAGATGGTCGGCGGCGGCCTGATTACCCTGGAAAAAGTTCGCGTCATCCTTTACCGGGCACCCAGGTAATTCTGCTGCCCAAGCCATTCCACATGCCCCCTGCGCGCAAAATCCTCCTTCCCGAAAATCACCGCCGGGCGATGTCCGTTCTCCTGCAGCAGGCGGAGAAAACCTGCCAGGCCATCGCGGGTTGGCTCGAGCAGCCCTCCGGCTCGCTCAACCTGGTCAGCGACGAATTTTCGCGTGAGCGAAGCGCAGAAATCCGCAAAGTGCTTGAGGAGGCCAGGCTTGAACTTGCTCGCAGCGCCGCGGAACTGGATCTGGCGCCGGCGGTCGTTTCGCAGCGTCGCGCCGTCGTGGCTCTGCTTGCAAAGCTGCTTTCGGATCTCGAAGAGCTCAAATCCCCGGCTCTACGCGCCTATGGAGTGATCGCACCGGAAACCGAGCAACAGGTGGATGCGTATCTTGCCCGGATGCATGCGATTTTCGAGCGGATGGCAGAGCTGTGCGTGAAGCCTTGAATCTCCATCCGGACGCCCGTACAGTCCTCCATCTTCCCGAGCGGCCCCACCCAGCGGCGGCTAATCCCGATCCGTTCCGCCGAACAGCCAGGCGAGCTGGAATTTCACCCCGGCGCGCGGCGAAGAATCGGTAAGGCCCAGCGGAACGCCCACTTTGACCTCCCAGTTGGAATTGACGAAGTAGATCAACTCCGGCTGGATGACGAACGCCGTTTCGCCCGTCGCAGTATCGGTTGCGCCGAGCAATTCTAAGGTCGGATTCCAGTTCCGGTGAACCGGAAAGACTACGGCCGAGCGGTAGAAAAACTCCCGCTCACGTTCTTCCGAGCCGCCGATGGTCGTCTCCCAGCCGTAGTTGCCATGGAAGCGGACCACGTTGCCCAAGAATTTGTCCACGTGAAGCGCGATACCTGCCTCGGTGGCATCGCCGGCCAGCGCGTTGCTCCCCGAAGGAATGGCAACAAACGGGTTCAGGGAAAACGCCAGGTTGCTTGCCTTGTCCTCCCAGAGCAGGTAGCGGAAGCCGAACTCCAGGTTTCCGCCGCCGCTCCGCTTCGGTTCACCCACAGTCGTGTTCAGGATGAGCGGAAACTCAATTGCCAGCTGGGCGCGCGGAAAAATGCCCAGTTCGAATTCGAGTTCTGGCACCAGGTGGATGCGTTCGGTGCCCCGACCGCGTTCGTACTCATACGTGGTTTCAAAAGCCCCGGCCCGCGGGAGGAACGGCCGAGCAAACTCCGTCGAAATCGGCTCCAACCGGTGGGCCAGCGTGGGGCTGGCAAACAGCGACAGGCAAAGAAAAGTGCACCCAAGCGCACGTAAGATGCACATAGCTCCTCCGATGAAGGCTCACGCCTCCAGTGGGATTTGTCCTGCGGGTCCGTTTCGCGGAAGAGCTAACTGTGTGGAGGGTGGAAGTGGTCGCTGGGAGCGCCGGTGGGCGCGATTGCGGCCTTCCAGCCGACGGTCTCGACAGGTGCCGGTGGTGGCAGCAATGCCGCGGCTACGGTCAATACGCCGGGAGGCAGTTGCGCGAACAGCGCGCCGTCCGAGCCGTGCCCGCAGCGGGCTTGCATGGCGCAATCCGCATTGTTTTCCGTGGGTGAGGAGTGGTGCGGATGGGCATCTTCAAAAGCTGCCTGGGCTTGCCGGGCGGGCAAGGGACAGAATCCTCCGGCGCAGCAAAGTTGCCGCGAGCAGCAGGCGGGCACGATCACAGTGCCCAGCCACCCCAGCAACAAGGAAAGAGCAGTCGCAATGGCGCGGGCGCGGCGCATCAAATCTTTCAAATAAGCAGCTTTCTTCCATCTGATACACCACTGATGGAGTTGGATGCAAGCATCCAAAAGTTGAATGGGCGGCCGCTTCGAGTTACCCTTGCCCGCGAAATGCTTCCGTTCAAGCTCGTCTATCACGACGGCTACGACCTGAACCTCGGCCCGCACGTGTTTCCTTCGCAGAAGTACCGCCTGATCCGCGAAACGTTGCTGCGGGAAGGTTTGGCCGCACCCGAAGACTTCATCGCACCTGAACCCGCCAGCGACGACGACGTTCGCCTTGTCCACTCACAGGAGTACGTCCGCAAGCTGCGCACCGGCACGCTCAGCCCTCTCGAAGAGCTGCGCATGGAGATTCCGTTCTCCGAGGCCACTCGCGACGCCTTCTGGCTCGCCGCCGGCGGCTCGATTCTGGCCGGTCGGCTGGCGCTTGCAGACGGCTTCGCGGCCAATCTCGGCGGTGGCTTCCACCACGCCTTCCGCGAACACGGCGAGGGCTTTTGCATGATTAACGACGTGGCGGTAGCCGTCCGGCGGCTCCAGAAAGACGGCGCCATCCGCACCGCCATGATCGTGGACACCGACGTCCATCAGGGCAACGGCACCGCCGGAATTTTCGGCGGCGATGGCGATGTGTTCACCTTTTCCATTCACCAGGAGCACAACTACCCGATGCCCAAGCCACCCTCCACCGTAGACGTCCACCTGCCCGACCGCGTCGGCGACGACGATTACCTGGCCATCCTCGAAAAACACCTGGCCCAGGCCGTTCACGATTTTCATCCCGACATTGTGTTCTACGTCGGCGGTGCCGATCCCTATCGAGAAGATCAGCTCGGCGGGCTGGGCCTGACGATTGCGGGCCTGAAGCGGCGGGACAGGCTCGTCTTTGAACACGCCCGCCGCCGCAGCATCCCCGTGGCGATTACCTTAGCCGGAGGCTATGCCCGCCGGCTCGAAGACACCGTCCGCATCCACGTCAATACGATTCTCGCCGCCGCCGAAGCCGCCCGCGTCGAAGCCGCCGCTCCTTCCGCGTGATTCGTGTAGAATCCGGGCGGTTCCTCGGAGGTTGCCATGAGCTGCATGCAAGCCATGTTTTGCGCAATTGTGCTTTGCGCCAGTGCCGCCGCTGCCCAGGCGCAGCAGCCGGCGTCGCGCTGGATGGACGAGCTGAACTGGGTTGAGTTTCGCGAGCTGGTGCCGGTGAAAATTCAGACCGTCATCCTGACCACGGGCACACTCGAGCCACACGGCGTGGTTAACAACGGCGCCGACAACCTGGCGCCGGTGAAAATCGCCGAAGCCATCGCCGCCGACCCGGACATCAACGCGCTGATTGCTCCGCACATCCCCTACGGGGTCACCGGAAGCATGGCGCCCTATCCCGGCGCCACGCACATTCCCGAGGCGGCCTACGCGCCGTATCTGCGCGCCGTGCTGGCCAGCCTGGCGAAAAACAAATTCCGCAACATCATCATCGTCAACGGCCACGGCGGCCCGCAGACCGCGGTACTGATGGACGTGGCGCGCTCATTCTCGCTGGAAACGGGGGTGAACACACTGGTGATCAACTGGTGGTCATCCTGCGCAGACGTCACCCAGCGGGTTTTCGGCAACCCGGGTGGACACGCCGGCGAAAACGAGACGGCGTTCATCCAGGCCATCAGCCCGAAACTCGTGAAGCGCGAACTGCTGCCGCAAATCACTTCGACGCCGAACGCGCCGCCGGCTTCCTGGCAGGCTACGCCGGCGCCTTCTGCGATTGGTCTTTATCAGGCCGGCACCGGCAATCCCACCGACTTTGACCAGGCTAAAGCCGACCGCTACTTCCGCGAAGTCAACGGCTGCATTGCGGCGCTCGTCCGCGACGTGCTGGCAAAGTGGCGGGCCGCCGGCTTTCAGGAATAGCAGCACCGAAAATGCGAAGTTCCTTCAGTGCAGGGTCCCCAGGGCTGGGAACCGGCGGCCGATGGCGGCAGCCCCGCAGAGGCGGAACAAAATGTTCCACGCAGGGGAATTGTCTTTCGCGCCTTCAGCGCTGCGCGGCCCGGTCCTTTGCATTCCCAAAGTCCGCGCCCTGGATGCACATCTCGCGCGCCTGCGGCGCTTGGACTCTCCATGAATCTGTACCCGCCGCCGCTAGGCCCTTCATGAGCCAGTGCGCCTTGGCTGAAACGTCTATTGTGGTGTGAGGGCAGCGCGGATGGCGTTGGTCAGGTCAACGACGAAATTCGCGCGGTCGAAGCCTTCGCCGCGGTAAATCATTCTTCCTTCGCGGTCGAAAACCACCACGGTGGGTATCGCTCCGATGCCCAGAAACCGATTCAGGCCGTCGGCAAACACAACCGGGGCGCTGATCGGTTCGCGTTCGAGATACGGCGCGACGCGGGACTCATCTTCATCGGTATTTACAGCGAGAAAGACGACGTCGTCGCGTTCTTCAAAATCCTGCTGCACGCGCTCGAATAGCGGCTCGAGCTCCCGGCACGGCCCGCACCAGGTGGCCCAGAAGTTCATCACCACGACCTTGCCCTTCAATTCTCCCAGGCGCAGATCGGTGCCTTCGAGCCGGCGCAGCACGTGGTCAAAGGTACTTGCCGCTTGAGCGTTGCGCGCGGGCGACGCTTTTTCTAGGGCTTCGGCGTGCACGCGGTCGTAGGTGGCCAGCAGGTGCTCGCCCAGGCCGGCCGTGCTGCCGCGGACCATCTGCCAGACGTTGCCCAGCTTGCGGCGCACCTCGAAGCGATCCACGCCGAGGCCGTGTTCCTCGGGCAGCACAAAGGCCAGCGTGTAGAACTCAATCGCGCGGACGTAGTCGCCCTGAATCTCCGCAATCTCGCCCAGTTGCAGTGCCGCCGCAGGCGTTGGCAGTGTGTCATAGCTTTTGTGCAGGTCGGCAGCCGCCGCGTCATAGTTCCGCCGGCTCAGCTCCAGCCGCCCACGAATCAGGTACACAGACATGATCAGCCGCTTGCGGTCGAGCTCCCATTCTTCGGGCGAGACGCGCGGAGGCTTTTCGCCCCGCGGCGCCTTCTCGACCAGGTCGAGCACGCGGGTCACGTAGCCGACCGCTTTCGTCAGGCTGCGGTTGTCGGCCATCTGCTCGAGCAGGTCCACAGCCAGCAGCATCATGGAGGTGTCCTCGGGGTTCAGCGCGATGATGCGCTCCACATACTCCAACCCGCGCTCGTAGTCGCGCAGTTGAAGCAGCGCCTCGACCAGCGCGCGATAGACCTGCACCTTGCGCGGCGCGTCGGGGTATTCCTTCAAATAGGCTTCCAGATTGCTCACCAGGGCGGCGCGGTCGTTCCCGGAAGCTTCCACCGCGCGGGCCAGGGCGTTTTCCGCTTGCACGCGGCGCTGCTCGGCGGTTTTTTCCGCGGCCTGCTGCTGCTCCTGCTTGGCTGCGGGCGGCTGCGCACAGACTGGTGCCTCAGACCCGGTCAAAAGAAGCAGGAAGAAGACGACGACTGCCGCTGGCCGCATCAGGGGCATTCTACCGCGAAAGTACCAGCCAGATTGCACCCGGCGACGCCAGCAGCCTCAGTGAATGCGCACGCGCCCGGAAGAGGTTGAAATCTCGATGCGAGCATCGCCGCGTCCGAGCCGGCCGCGCAGTTCGCGCTGGCTTTCGTATTCGATGTCGAGCGGCAGGTCAGCGTCCACCCGGCCGCGCGCGCGCGCCACCAGGCGGAAGCTTGCGGAACGGGGCACGTCCAAGGTGATGTTCCCCGAAGAGGTGGAAGCTTCCCAGAAGCTGTCGCGTCCGGGGTCGCCTTCGATGGTGATCGATCCGGAGCCGGTGTGGGCCCGAAAGTCGCTGCGAATGCCGCCGGCGCGGATGCTGCCGCTGCCGGTGCGCGCCTCCACGCGCCCGCCAATCTGGTCCATGCGGATGCTGCCGGAGCCGGTGCTGGCCCGGACGTCGTCGCGGATGTCCTCCAGGGTCATGCTGCCGGAGCCGGTTTGCGCGTATGCGAAGCCGTCAATTCGCCGCAGCTCGATGCTGCCGCTGTCGGTGTCGGCCTGGACCCCGCTGCCAAGGTCTTCGCCCACTATGCGCCCCGAACCGGCCTGGAGCTTGGCGGTGCCACGCGTTCCGCGCAGTTCAATGCGGCCGGAACCTGTGTGCGCCTCGACGGTCGTCTCCGCGGGCACGGTGATCCGATAGTTGACGCTGACGTTGCGCAGGCTGCTTGGCAGCCGCGCAATTCGGATGGTGCTGCCGCTCTGCTCAATGGGCGGCTCCTCGGCCACTTGATGCACGTCAGCGGGCCCGCCGAACAGCCAGCCCTGACGGACTTCGCCATAGATGAGCACCTCATCTGTCGCACCCACAGAAATCTCCACGCGCCCGGACCGGTTTTCCACCTCCAGCCGCACTGGCCCGCTGACCGAGAAGTGCCGTTCAAAGGTTGCCTCGGCGTCGCCGTTAATGCGGACACAGCCGGTGCCGGCGATCAAGAAGAGCAGTGCGGCACTCGCCAGGAGAATAGAAGGGCATTTGATCTTCATCGCACTCTCCTCCCCTCAGTAAACATGGCCATCGGGCGCGAAGATAGAAGCGCGGGCACACCTGCTGCTTGCCTCTATCCGACGATACGCACCGAAAGGCGCAGAAGTTCATTTTTTTAGCAGGAGATTCAGCGAGCCTTGCCGGTAGCCTTCCAGGTCGAGCGTGACGTAGATAAAGCCGGCCTGCTTGAGGAGCTCTGTGATGCGCCGAGCCATGCCCACCTCGAGCGCGCGTGGCAGTTCTTCCGGCGCGATTTCAATGCGCGCCAGATTTTCATGGTAGCGCACGCGGAATTGCCGAAAGCCCAGCGCGCGCAGCGCCGCTTCGCCCTGCTCGATTTTCGCCAGCACTTCGGGAGTCACCGCCGTGCCATACGGCACCCGCGAAGCCAGACATGCCGAAGCCGGCCGGTTCCACGTGCGCAGACCCGCCCGGAGCGAAAGCTCGCGAATTTCGGGTTTGGTCAGGCCCGCATCGAGCAGCGGCGCAAGCACCCGGTGTTCGTGCGCGGCGCGATGCCCGGGGCGAAAGTCGCTTGTGTCGTCGGCATTGATGCCGTAGGCCACCGCAGCAATCCCGCGGGCAGCGGCCAGCCGGTCCAGCGCGGTGAAGAGTTCGTCTTTGCAGTAGTAGCAGCGGTCAGGATGATTGGCGACGTAGAGCGGATTCGCAAACTCTTCCGTGCGAATCCATTCGTGCCGCACGCCGGTTTCGCGCGCAAAGGCGGCAGCTTGCTCGCGGTCGTAAGCGGAAAAGCTGGCGGAAAGCGCCGTCACGGCCAGCGCGCGGTTGCCGAGCACGCGGTGTGCCGCCCAGGCCAGGTAGGCGGAATCGGCGCCGCCGGAAAAGGCCACCAGCAGGGAATCGAGCTGCCGCAGCGCGGCGAACAGCCGCTCCTGTTTTTCCGCTGTGCTCGGTATGCGGACAGGCTGCTGTTGCGGAATCGCCATCCCGCAGGATTATATCGCAGCAGCGCGCGGCTTGCTCTGGGAAGCGGTGCGCCGGCGCGGTCTCATTTGAAGTCCAGCAGCACGTCCACGGTGCGCGCCGGCTCGTTTTTTCGCAGGTAGCTGCCGACTTCCTGGTAGTGCACTACGTAATCGCCGAAGATTTCGCTCTTGCGGTTGCGCAGGCTTTCCAGGAACTGGTCGAAATAGATGCGGTCAAGCACCTCGCCGCGCGGAATTTTCCACGCTTCGGTGACAATTTGCTCCGCGCGCACAGAAAGTCCAGTGATGACCAGTTGCCCCAGCCGGTATTGCGGCCCTTCTTCAATCGCCACGTGATAGCGGACCGTCTGCGCTGTCCGGTTGAACAGCGGTTGCGGCGTGACAGTAACATCCAGATAGCCGCGGCGGGCGTATTCGTCGCGGATGCGCTGCCAGGCGGCCAGCAGCTTCATTCCGTCGGCAGTCTGGCCGGGTTGCATTTCCAGGAATACGTCAAGTGCCTGAGGGCCGAAGGCGGCGTTGCCCGTCCAGGTGGCCCCGTCCCAGCGGTACACCGGACCGGGCTCAATTGGCACGATGGCCAGCACCGTGTCCGACAGCGGCTGGTTGGGGTCGCCGGTGAAGCGCGCCAGCGGCTTGCCGATTTCCACTTGCAGGTGCCCGGCGGCCAGATAAACGGGACGCACGTGGTCGTAGGCAAACTGCGTGAGCGCGTAGCGCGAGAACGGCTTGCCGACGACCTCGCCGCGGTGTTCGCGCACGCGGCGCGCTTCGGCCGCCAGCGGATGGCCCCACTGGACCTCCTGCACCTTGAGCGACGGCCCGGCCACGCGGAAGCGCTGCATCATCCCGTCTTCCTTTATGCGGGCAATCAACTCGTGTTCGACGCGCGCTGTTACGCCCACCCCGGCCAGCACCTGCTCCAGGATGCGCGACATCGCCTCCAGCATCATCCCCGATTCGGGCGCGCGCCCGTCGAACAGCGGCAGCCGCTCCCGCAGCGCGGCGATTAATTCTTCGTCGGTTAACCACGGAAAATTGTCAAACCAGACAGGCAGCGCCGGGGCTTCTTCGAGCTGCCATTCCAGATGAATCGTTTCGCCAAAGCTGGTGAACCGGTAGCGCACGTCGCGGAACAGGCCGAGCTGCGCCAGGCGGTCGGCTGCGGCTTGCAAATCTTCGCGGGTGACCTCCTGCCCGATGGCCAGCCCGCCGGCTTCGGTAATCTGCTCCGGCGTGTAGCGCTCGGTGCCGCGGACGGTCACGCGGTCCAGCTTCGCCGTCTGTGCCGCCGCCGCCAGGGCCAGCAGCAGGTAGAGGGTCAGGCCGGAACCGACCCTCAGCCGAATCGGCCGTGCAGACAATAGCCTCGCGCTCACCATCTCCTCTGAGACGATTGTATTCAACAGGGGGGAATCCGCAAACGGTGAGAAATGGCGAGCGGGACATGGCGCAAGCGACGCGCCGGCTCGGCGGACACGCGAATCACCGGCGACGCGCTATTCCACGGTGACGGACTTGGCCAGGTTGCGCGGCTGGTCCACATCGCAGCCGCGCCGCACCGCGATGTGGTAGGCCAGCAGTTGCAGCGGCACGATTTCCAGAATCGGCAGCAAAATTTCCGGCGCAGGAGGAATTTCGATCACGTGGTCGGAGGCTTCGCTGGCCAGCTTGTCGCCCTCGGTGACTACAGAAATGACGATGCCGTCGCGCGACTTCACTTCCTTGATGTTCGACACCGTCTTTTCATAGCGCACCACCGAAGCCGGATCGCATTCATCGCGCGTGGCCAGCACCACCACGGGCAGGTTTTCGTCAATTAAGGCGTTCGGCCCGTGCTTCATCTCCCCGGCCGGATAGCCCTCCGCGTGGATGTACGAGATTTCTTTCAGTTTGAGCGCGCCTTCCAGTGCGATCGGGTAGTGAATGCCGCGGCCGAGGTAGAGAAAGTCGGTGTGGCGGAACAACTGCCGCGCCAGTTCTTCGATCTCCTCGTCGCGCTGCAGGATGGATTCCATCTTCTGCGGCAGCCGAGTCAGCTCCTGCATCATCGCACGAGCCTGCTCAACAGTAAGTCGTCCGCGCACCTGCGCCAGATACAGCGCCACCAGCACCAGCGCGGTAAGCTGCGCGGTGAATGCCTTGGTCGAAGCGACGCCGATTTCCGGCCCCGCGTGCGTGTAGATGTTGCCGGACGCCTCGCGGGTAATCATCGAGCCGACCACGTTGCAGATGGAGAGCGTCTTCGAACCTTTCTGCCTGGCTTCGCGCTGTGCGGCCAGCGTATCCGCCGTTTCCCCGGACTGGCTGATCAAAATCGTAAGCGTCTGCCCGCTGACGATGGGGTCGCGGTAGCGAAACTCGCTGCCGTAGTCCACCTCGACGGGCACGCCTGCCAGCCGCTCGAGCATGAATTTCCCGGCCAGGGCGGCGTGCCAGCTCGTGCCGCAGGCCACGATTTTGATGTCTCGGAAGTTGCGGAACTCCTCCTCGGTTATGTTCATTTCATCGAGAAATACTTTGCCGGATTCCAGCGACACGCGGCCCAGCAGAGTGTCGCGGACGGCGCGCGGCTGCTCGAAGATTTCCTTCTGCATGAAATGCTTGAAGCCGCCCTTCTCGGCCATGATGGGATCCCAGGTGACGTGCTGCACCGGGCGCTGGATGGCGCGGCCCTCGACGTCCATCAGGCGCACCCCCTGCGGGGTAATGACGGCCAGGTCGCCATCGGCCAGGAAGAAGACGTCGCGGGTGTGATAGAGCACTGCGGGAATATCACTGGCCACGAAGTATTCGTTCTGTCCCAGCCCGATCACCGCCGGCGGGCCCATTCGCGCGGCAACGATTTTGTTCGGGTCGTGCGTGGAGATGATCGCCAGCGCATACACGCCGTTCAACTGCCGCAGCGCCTTGCGCACCGCATCTTCCAGCGGGATGCCGTTCGAGTGCTTCTCAATCAGGTGGGCGATGACTTCGGTGTCGGTCTCGGTAACGAACCTGTGCCCCTCGGCGACCAGTTGCTTTTTCAATTCCAGGTAGTTCTCGATGATGCCGTTGTGGACCACCACGACCTCGCCACGGCAGTCGCGGTGCGGGTGGGCGTTTTCCTCGGTCGGACGGCCGTGGGTGGCCCACCGCGTGTGACCGATGCCGTAGATGCCGTCCACCGGTGAAAGCCGGATGGCATCTTCCAAATTGCGCAGCTTGCCCGACGCCCGGCGGATGTCCAGCTTGCCGTTCTGGGAAACGACGGCGATGCCCGCCGAATCATAGCCGCGGTATTCGAGCCGCTTCAGGCCGTCGAGAATCAGCGGTACCACTTTTTTCGGCCCGATGTAACCGACTATCCCGCACATCTTGCTGCTCCCTTTCGGCTCTTTCTTCCCGCTCTTTCCCGGCAGGGTGGCTGGCCCTTGCCGTGCTCATCGGCGACTTTATGTCGCCAACTTTCAGGCGCGGGCGGCCTCGACTGCCTGATGCCCTCAGAGTAGCACAACCACGCAAGCCCGGCGGCGCGCTGCGCTGCCCGGTTCCTGTGGGAAACAACTGCCGCCTGCCCGGCACAGCGAGGCGTCGAATGCTCGGAGCCTCCTGCTATTCCACGATTTCGTAGCGAAATTCTTCGATAACCGGATTGGCGAGCACGTCACGGGCAATCCGTTCGACCTGCTGCTGCGCCTGCTCGCGCGAGGTGCCGTTCAATTCGAGGACGAAAAACTTGCCTTGGCGGACGTCACGCACACAGCTGTAGCCCAGCGAGGCGAGTGCATGTTGAATCGTTTGCCCCTGCGGGTCGAGCACCGTCGGCTTCAGCATCACCCAGACGTGGGCCTTCATGCCGCCCATTATACCACCGCGGACATTCACCGGGTGGCGGCGCGCAGGCGCTGCACCATCGCCTGCCGGTCTTTTTCCGGTTGGAACGCGGCGTCGAAGCTCATCTCAGCCAGTCGCGCCAGGTCGCGTTCGCTGAAGCCCATCTGCGCAGCCTGCTCGTATTCGTGGACCAGCGTCGTGCCGAACATGGCCGGGTCGTCGGTGGCCAGCACCACGGCAATGCCGTTCTGAAAAAACTTCGGCAGCGGGTGTTGCCGGATGTGGGCCTGCTTCCGCCGGAGCTGTTTCGCGAGCGCCCCGGTGCGCAAGTTGCTCGTGGGGCACAGCTCGAGCACGATGCGGCGCTCCGCCAGCAGGTCCTGCAGGCGCGAATCGCGCATTGCGGCAATGCCGTGCCCGATGCGTACGCAGCCCAGCAGCTCGACCGCCTCGCGTACCGCCTGTGGCGGGCCGGTCTCCCCGGCGTGAATCACGCGGTACAACCCTTCCCCGGCCACATAGTCGTACACCGGCCGCAGCTCTGCCGCAGTCAGCGCCGTTTCCTCCCCGCCGACGCCGAACGCAACGACGCCGTGTTTCTTCAGGCGCGCCGCCAGCCGGGCCACGCTCCAGATGTGCTCCAGTCCGAACTGCCGCACCGCATCAAACGACCACGCCAGCCGCAGGCCGTGCTTTTCCGCGCGCCGGGCCGCCTCGCAGATGGCAGCAAAGTTGGCTTCGGCATCCTGATTGCGCCACAGCATCACGCCGGCCGAAACGATGACCTCGGCGTAGATAACGTTCTGCTCGAGGAGTTCATCCATCAGCCGGCCGGTAATCAGCGCGTAATCGGCCGGGTCGCGCAGCAGGGAAGTGACACGTTTGAAAGCGGCGAGGAAACCGGCGAAGTCAGAGAAGCGATAAAGCGCCGCCGCTTCCTCGTCGCTCATGGGCATGCCGTGGCGGGTCGCCAGCTCGACCAGCGTGGCCGGCCGTATTGAGCCTTCCAGATGCAGGTGCAGCTCGGCCTTGGGCCACCGGGCGATGCGCTGGGAGAGCTCCTTCATGCGGAGGCTGCTCAGTTCGGCCGCGGCAAGTGGGACCTGCGCTCGCTCAGGACGCGCCGGCTTCCCTGTGCAGGTGGCTGCTGTGCCGGCCGTAAAGGAAATAAATCACCAGACCGATGGCCAGCCAGACGAACAGCCGCACCCAGTTCTCCACCGGCAGGCCAGCCATCAGAATCACGCACGAGAGCACCGACAGCGGCGCAAACAGCCACACTAGGGGCACGCGAAAGCCGCGCGGCCGCTCCGGCTGCGTCCTCCGCAGGACAATCACGGCCACCGAAACCAGCACGAATGCGAACAGCGTGCCGATGCTCGAAAGGTCCGCCAGCGTGCCGATGTCCAGCACGCCTGCCGGGATGCCCACCACCACGCCGGCCACCCAGGTGGAGACGTGCGGGGTGCGGAAGCGGCTGTGCACCCGCGAAAACGATTTCGGCAGCAGCCCGTCGCGCGACATCGCATACCAGATGCGCGTCTGCCCGTATTGATAGACGAGCAGCGAACTGATCATGCCCGTGAGCGCGCCAATCGTCACGACGCGCTGAATGCCGTGCAGCCCCAGCGCGTTCAGCGCATTGGCCACCGGCGCTGCGTCGCCCACCATCAGATCCCACCGGCGGATGCCCGTCAGCACCACCGCTACAGAGACGTACAGCACCGCGCAGATCACCAGCGTGAAGATAATGCCCAGCGGCAGGTCACGCTTCGGATTGCGCGTCTCTTCGGCGGCGGTGGAGACCGAATCGAAGCCGATGTAGGTGAAAAACACGATGGCGCCACCGGTCAGCACGCCCTGCCAGCCATTGGGCATGAACGGTTGCCAGTTCGTCGGATTGACGTACTCCGCCGCGGCGAAAACGAATATCAGAATCGCGCCTACCTTCACGATCACCATCAAGGTGTTCGCCCCGGCGGATTCGCGCACGCCCCACACCAGTAGCACCGTCAACAGCATCACGATAATGAACCCTGGCAGGTTGAAGTTCAGCGCCCATCCGGCGGCCGGCGTGTAGGCCGGATTGATCAACGCCTCCGGCACGTGGAGACCGAAACTTTTCAGCAGGCTGTTGATGTAAGCGGAAAAGCCCACCGCCACGGCCATGTTCGAGACGGCGTATTCCAGGATCAGATCCCAGCCGATAATCCAGGCCACCAGCTCGCCCAGCGTCGCGTAAGTGTAGGTGTACGCGCTGCCGGCAATGGGAATCATCGAGGCCAGCTCGGCATAACAGAGCGCGGCGAAGCCGCAGACCAACGCCACCAGAACGAAGGAAAGCGCAATGGCCGGGCCGGCTCCCGGACGGCCCGCTACTCCGACGGCCTCGGAGCCGTGCAGCAGCACGTCCAGCAGCGGTGCTTTCAGAATCG